>Ga0207428_10000014_pt1 | contig 345246 bp, 261 predicted proteins | sample RhiMethybrSRZTD1_FD_187600 | JGI IMG/M metagenome (GOLD analysis project Ga0207428, IMG submission 187600) | Populus rhizosphere microbial communities from Tennessee, USA - Rhizosphere MetaG P. TD hybrid SRZTD1 (SPAdes) (version 3) | ecosystem: Host-associated > Plants > Roots > Rhizosphere >...
CCCCCTCTGATACTGTTCACTTGCACCGTTTCGTCCCTCTCTTTCGCTCTTTTGTTTCGTCAAAACCATCGTAGCGATGAGAGTTACGAACGGTGCTTCTTTTTCAACTGCGGTTTTCAGGAGCCTCAAAGGTTCAAGCGGCTCCGCTCCTTTGAGCCTTTGCGCCTCTGAGCCTCTGAGCCTTCCGCTATCCCCACACCAACTCGTACAGCTCCCTCAACCCGCGCGGCAGCTCCGCTCCGTCCGTGAACGAAACGCTCCGCGTGCCGGCGGTGAGTGTGTAGCGCACGAGATCCGCTCCCGGAGAGTGATATTCGTCACGCCATTCCTCGGCCAGTGCACGGCCCACGACGCGATCGTCGACCTCCGCGCTGCGGGTGCCGATTCCGCGTCCGGTGAAGCCGCCGTCGGTGGTGATGGTGATGAGCACGTTCACAGGTCCGTTGCAGGCGCCGGTTTCGTTGCGCGATCGACGCGAGTCGAACGATGCAAAGGAACAGAAGGAGCCAACATGTTCGAGACTTCCGTCATCCAGAGTCCTCCCCGGGCAGCCGGCGGCCGGCTGAGTCTATTCACGGTTTCCCTCCTTGCCCACAGCGCGGTGATCATCGGCGCGGTCGTGGTGAGTGTGGCCACGGTCGATTTTCCCGCATCCGCGCCCGACGAGTTCGCGCAGGCGCCGATCTTCCTGCCGGTGATCGTCCCGCCGCCCCTCGGCGTTCCGAACGGCGGCGCGGTGCGTCAGCCCGAGCCCGTGCGTCCGGCCACGCCGCCGCCACCGCCGGTAAACCAGATCACCGCGCCGAGCACGGTCCCGGAAACGGTGACCCCCGCCGCCGCGGCATCGACCACCCCCAGCACCACCACCACCGGAGATCCAGGCGCGACATCGACCGAGCCCAAAGGCGTTCCCTGGGGCACCAAGGACTCCGTCGGCGAGCTCGACGCCCCTCCGGGAGTGGTGAACGCGGAACCGGTCGAGGAAAAGATCTACCTGCCGCATGAGGTCAAAGCGCCGGTAGCGATCTTCAAGCCGGCCCCGCCTTATCCGCAGCTCCTGGCCCGGACCAGGATGAGTGCGACCGTCGTCGTGCGCTGCGTCATCGACAAGAACGGACACGTCCGCGACCCGCGCGTGATCGCCGGTGCCTCGATGGCGCCCTTCAATGAGTCGGTCGTGACCACCGTGCAGCGCTGGCGCTACACCCCCGGCTCGCTCCGCGGACAGGCCGTGGAGTCGTATCTCGACGTGACCGTTCACTTCAGCGTGAACTGATGGGAAGACAGTAGGCAGGAGCCAGCCGCTCCTGCCTACTGCATCAGCGTCTTTCCGTAGTGCTCGTAGAGCTTCACCACTCCGAATGCGGCGCCGCCGAAGATCACGATCCCGAAGACGTACTTGATCATCCGCGTCCGCAGTTGCGCCGCCACCGCCGTCACGTCGCCCCGCATCAGCCGCGCCTGTTTGGCCCAGTTCGGATGTGGAATCAGGCCGCCGCGCGCAGCGGAATAGAGGCCGAACGCGCAGACCGTCTCGCCTTGCTTGATGTGCCGTTCCGAGAGCGTGCAGTCGGCCAGGTCCACATCCACGTCGTCCCAGCCCTTCTTGTCGACGCGGAACGACCCATCGTCATCGGTCATCTCATGTTCCATGGCCACTCGCGCCTCTTTGGGAGTGCTGCGTGTCTGGAACGTGGTCGCACTCACGTACTCCCTGGCGTTCGTGGTTCCCGCCTCCGTCTTGATCTCCTCGTTCGGGATGTCGAGCGTGGGCACGGCCAGGAGGCGGACCGCACCCTGTCTCGTGGAGATCGTGCTCGGCGCCAGCGCCTTCCCCTCGTAATACGAGTGTTTGGAGGTGCTGGAACTGCGGCCGCTCGACCGCGTTTCCATGCGGTAGAGGTCGTACTCGTACGCCACCGCCGGCACACCCGTCACCGGCGTGCGCAGCGGATCGATGGACCGGATCGTGCCGCTGACCGCCACCCACTCACCGTCTTTCGGCGGCTGCCCCACCATCGCCCCGAGCAGCATCGAGCGTTCCTTCGCGAACTTCACGATGGCCACCGCGTACGAGATGGAAAAGACGGAAAACAGCCCCGCGCCGGCCGCCGCCCACCACACCTGCGGCTCATGCACCCCGAACCGGCGCAAGTAGTAGAAAAACGCGCCGCTCGCGGCGGCCCATCCGATGAGCGAGAGGAGGCACGACCGCGCACAACCCTTCATCGACTGCTCCTTATGTTACGGAGCGGACTTCATATCACGCCTCCGGCGCGACTTCATCCGCGGCGATGACGGTGCGTTTGGCAAGCGAGGTCACGTAGACCACTCCGACCACGCCGCCGATCGTGAGGGCGGCGCCGAGGGCGGCCATGGCGGTGATGTGCTCGCTGAGGAACGTCGCGCCGAGGGCCATCGACACGAGCACGGCCAGCTGCGACATCACCCCGACCGTCATGGCATCGACCCAGCGCAGGCTGAACGTGAGCAGGAGCTGCGCGCCGATGGCGAAGAGCGACGTCGCCCCGAGCGCGACCCACTCATCGGGCGTCGGCTGCTTCCAGGTGATGATGGCCAGCGGAGCGGTGACCAGCGTGCCGAGGAGGCAGAAGCTCGTGTAGACCGACCAGGAGTTCTCGCCGCGCCGCGCCGCGCGCATGGCTGTGACCGCAGCCCCCGAGGCCAGCGCGGAACCGAAACCGACCAGCTCCCACGTCCCGAAGCCGAGGATGTCGCCCGGACGGGCATGCGCATGGACGACCAGGAAGACGCCGGTGAGCGCGATCGGCATCGGGATCAGGACCTTCGCGCTGATCTTCTCGTGCAGGAAGAACATCGAGAAGAGACCGCTGAAGAGCGGCGAGGTGTAGTTGAGCAGCGTGGCTACGCCGACCGAGATCTTCTCGATGGCGATGAAGTAGCAGAGCACCGCCACGCCGCCGAAGAAGCCGCGGTAGAAGAGCAGGTCGAGTCGCTGGAAGGTGAGAGCGCGCGTGCGGAAGCGCGGGATGAGCAGGGCCGGAAGGCATCCGATGAAGAAGCGGATGAACGCCACCTGCGATCCCGTGAGCCGCGCCGACGCCAGCTTGGCCGTGAACGCCATGGCCCCGAACAGCATCGCCGAACCGAGCATGAGCAGCAGGGCGCGACGCGTCTCGGTCGGGTCGAGCGATGGTTTTGATATCGTCAACGCGCGGGAGATTATCCATGACGAACGTTGTCATACGCGACGCAAGACGCGACGATGCGGAAACGATCATCGGGTTCCAACTGGCCATGGCCCGTGAAACCGAGGAGCTGACCCTCGACCGTGACATCCTCACGCGCGGCGTTTCCGCGCTCTTCGACAACCCATCCCTCGGCCGCTACTTCGTGGCCGAGAGCGACGATCGCGTCATCGCCTCGCTGATGATCACGTACGAGTGGAGCGACTGGCGCAACGGCATGGTGTGGTGGATCCAGAGCGTCTACACCGTCCCCGACTTCCGCCGCCGCGGCGTCTACGCCGCGCTCTACGGCCACATCCGCGCGCAAATTGCCGACGACGCGGCCATCCGCGGCATTCGCCTCTACGTGGATAACCGAAACGTCGATGCCATGAAGGTGTATGCGCGCCTGGGCATGGAGGGGGAGCACTATCGCGTGTTCGAGTGGATGAAGTAGGGCGGGTGGACTTTGTGGACGTCGTGGACCAAGTGGACGTCCAGCACGTCCACGTCGTCCACTAAGTCCGTCTTCGGACCACCAACTCCGCCGTATCCCCCGCACCTGCGTGCAACACCTCCCACCCGGAAAACTCCCCCCGCAATTCCTCGAGTGAAAGAGAAAACCTGCCGCTCGTCCGAACCGCCGTAAGCACGACGCCCCCCGGCCGCACCACCCGTTGCGCCTCGGCGAAGAGCGGCCGGTACAGAAAGTAGAGGATGACCACGAGGTCGAACGATCCGTCCTCGAACGGCAGCGGCGCGCCGGTCTCCAGGTCGAGCACTCGCGTGTCGATGCCGGCGTCGTGATCCCGCACCAGACGGATCGCTTCCTCGGCGCCGTCGATGGCTGTGACGTCCCAGCCCTGTTGCGCGAGCCAGAGTGCGTTGCGGCCGGCGCCGCAGGCGAGATCGAGGGCGCGTCCGGGCGTCAGCACCGCGGCGAAATCGGTGAGCAGCCGCGCCGGCGTGAGGTCGATCTCCTCGCGCGAGCGATACCGATCATTCCATTCGTCGAGGCGCATTCCTTGCGTAGAATAGCGGCGTGACGATTCGCGGCATCATCCGAGCCATGACCCGTGGGGAGGCGCGCATGCTCCAGCCTGGCGAGACCGCTCCCGATTTCGAGGCCACCGATCACAACGGCAACACCGTCCGCCTCCGCGATCTGCGGGGCAAGAAAGTCGTCCTCTGGTTCTACCCAAAGGCCGACACACCCGGTTGAACGCGAGAAGGTTCCGGGTTCCGGAACCTCCAGGCCGAGTACGAAGCGAAGAACGCGCAGATCCTCGGCGTCAGTTTCGACACCCAGGCTGAGAACAAGGCGTTCGCCGAAAAGTACAAATTCACCTTCCCCCTCCTCTGCGACACCGACCACCAGATCGGCCTGGCCTACGGCGCCGGCGAGTCCGAAAAGGACGAATACGCCCGCCGCATCGCCTACGTGATCGACGAAGAAGGGAAGATCGCCCAGGCCCACGCCAAGGTGGACGCGACGACGTATCCGGCCGAGCAGCTGAAGACGCTCTGACGAAGGCGCAGAGGCTCATAGGCTCAAAGGAGCGAAGCCACTCTGAGCCTTTGAGCCTCTGCCCCTCCGTTTCCCCTCTGTATTTGTAACAACCTCCTGCAACTATTTCCGGTCGCGCACGAATACTCCTTTCGAAACCCAGCTCGGGAAGGAGTTCCAACACATGAGCGCGAAGCGGAAACGCAAAATCACTATCGTCTCGATCCTGCTCCTGGTCGTCGTGATCGGCGGGACGGTTGCCATCAAAGCGAACGGCAAGGACAAGAAGCCGCCGGAATCGCCCGTCAAGACCGCCAAGGCCGAGATCGGCGACGTCCAGGTGAAGGTCACCGAAGTCGGCACCGTGGAGCCGGAAGTCAAGGTCGAGGTCAAGTCGGCCATCTCCGGCAAGGTCATCGAGATCCTGCACCGCGACGGCGATCTCGTGCGCCGCGGTACCGTCCTGGCCCGCGTCGAGCCCGACCTCAATCAGGCGCAGTCGCTGGCGGACACGAAGAACTCCGTGGTCTCGTCGGAGATCCGTTTCCGGGACGCCAAGAAGAAGTTCGAGGACAACAACAAGCTCCTCACCCAGGGCCTGCTGGCGCCGGCGCAGCACCGCGACGTCGAGACCGAGTACCTCGAGGCGCGCCAGGACTACGAGCGCGAGAAAGAGAAGTACAACCTCGTCGAGAAGAGCGGCATCCCCATCGGTCTGTCGGCGGCGAACTTCAAGGGCTCGAACATCGTCGCGCCGATGGACGGCGTCGTCCTCACCAAGAACGTCGAGATCGGTGAGTCCATCACCTCCGGCGTCTCCTCCTTCAACGCCGGCACCGTGCTGTTCACGGTGGCCGACACTTCGCGCATGATCGTCAAGGCCGGCGTGAACGAAGTCGATATCGGCAAGATCCATGTCGGCCTGCCGGTGCGCGTCACGCTCGATGCCTATCCGAAAGTCCGCTTCGAAGGAAAGATCGACCGCATCGCCCCGGCCGTCCGCATCGACGAGAAGGTGCGCGTGTTCGACGTCGAGATCCGTCTCGACGCCCAGGGCCGCGAGCTCCGCTCGGGCATGACCGCCAACATCGAAGTGATCGGCGAGAAGAAGGAGAAGGTTCTCTCCACGCCGGTGGAGTCGGTCTTCAAGCGCGACGATCAGGAGATCGTGTACGTGAAGAAGGCCATCGACCCGAAAGCCTTCGCCGAGGAATCGAAAGAGAAGAAGAGCCCCGAACAGATCAAGAAAGAGCAGAAAGACGCCTGGAAGAAGTTCTTCGACAAGCGCGTGGTCGTCACCGGCCTGGCCGACAACGCCCGCGTGGAAATCGTCAGCGGCCTCAAGCTCGGCGAAGAAGTGGCCCTGGAAGACCCGACCCTCGACAAGAAGGACAACGAGGATAACGACGACTAACCAGCTCGCAGCTGGCAGCTCTCAGCTCGCAGCAAAGCGGGCCGAGAGCTGCGGGCGGTGGGCCTGAGAGCTAAGAGCTGAGAGCTAATATGAGCGCAGTCTTCAAATTCGAATCCTGGCGTACCGCCGAAGCGCCTCCTGACGTGGAGAAGAAGCCGAGCGCCGAACGGGTCGGCAAGGCGCTGATCCAGCTCGAGGGCGTCACCAAGACGTACGACTCCGGCGAGAACGCGGTGCAGGCCTTGCGCGGCGTCGACGTGAAGATCAACCGCGGCGAGTTCCTGGCCATCATCGGCCCCTCCGGCTCGGGCAAGTCGACGCTCATGCACATCCTGGGCTGTCTCGACTCGCCGAGCCAGGGGCGCTACTGGCTCGACGGCGAAGACGTGGCCACCATGTCCGGTAAGCAGCTGGCCCGCATCCGCAACCAGAAGCTCGGCTTCGTCTTCCAGACGTTCAACCTGCTGCCGCGGGCTACGATCCTCAAGAACGTGGAGCTGCCGCTGCTCTACGCCGGCATCGACTCCGACGAGCGGCGCGCCCGAGCCCTGCATGCGCTCGACCGCGTCGGCCTGGCCAACCGCGCCAGGCACCGCCCCAACGAGCTCTCCGGCGGCCAGCGCCAGCGCGTGGCCATCGCCCGTGCGCTGGTCAACACGCCCTCGCTGATCCTGGCCGACGAGCCGACCGGCAACCTCGACCAGAAGACCGGCGGCGACATCATCCGCCTCTTCGAAGAAGTAGCCGCCGCCGGCCAGACCATCATCCTCGTCACCCACGACCCGGCCATCGCCGCCCGCACCCAGCGCCGCGTCAAGATCGTGGACGGCCTGATCGTCGACGGAGAGATGGAGGAGGAGAGCCATTGAGCGATTGAGCCATTGAGCGATTGAGGAGCCCCTCAACCAGCTCAACAGCTCAAAAGCTCAACAGCTCCAAAGCGCGTCATGCTCATCTTCGAAGCAATCATCGACGGCATCCTCGACATCAAGGACCACATGGGCCGCACGCTGCTGCAGCTCCTGGGGATCATCCTCGGTGCGGGCTCGATCGTGGCCACGTTCTCGCTCTCCGTGGCCGGGAAAGAGCAGGCCATGAAGTATTACCGCGTCAGCGGCGGCATCGAGCGTATCTGGATCGGCGACCGCGACACGGGCAAGATCACGCTCGATGCCAAGGCGCTGGCTTCCAAGGGACTCACGTACGCGGATGCGGTGGCGGTGCGGACGCAGGCCAAGGAGATCGATCTCGTCTCGCCCGCTTCGCAGGACGGCATGATGATCCGCTACGGCTCGATCGAGAAGAAGCGCGACGTCATGGGCGTGACTCCGGCCTACTCGCCGATCAGCTTCTTCAAGGCCGAGCGCGGCCGCTTCATCACCGACACCGACCTGCAGACCGCCGCACGCGTGGTCGTCCTCGGCACGACGCGCGCCGCGGAGTTCTTCGGCAGCGACAACCCCATCGGCAAGACCATCTCCATCAACGGCGCCGGCTATCTCGTCGTCGGCGTGATGGAAGAGAAGTGGTTCGCCCGCGGCGAAGACGGCCGCAACGCCCTGCGCTGGATGAACCGCCAGATGTTCATTCCACTGACCACGTTCATGACCCGCAGGGGCGAGCCGCTGGAGCAGGGGAAGATCGCCTTCATGCACGCCCGGATGAAAGACGTCTCGCGCCACAAGGAAGCGGTGGCCGAGATCGAGAGCATCCTCTTCCGGCAGCACGGCGTGAAGGACTTCGAGGTCTTCTCGCGCGTGGCCAACCTGGCCCGCAACGAGTCCGAGAACAAGATGTACGACGTCACGTTCATGGTCTGCGGCATCATCTCGCTGCTCGTCGGCGGGATCGTGATCATGAACATCCAGCTGGCCTCGTTCAACGAGCGCGTGCGCGAGATCGGCACGCGCAAGGCCGTCGGGGCCACCCCTGCGCAGATTTTCGTGCAGATGCTCACCGAGTCCGTCCTGGTGTCCGTCCTGGGCGGCTTCCTGGGCATCTTCGCCGGCAAGTTCTTCACCCAGGGCATCTCGCTGCTCACGCGCAACGCCGCCGCCATCACGCCCGGCGTGGTCATGAACGCCCTGATCTTCGCCATCGGAACCGGCGTGATCTTCGGCATGTACCCGGCCATCCGCGCCAGCAGATTGAATCCGATCGAAGCATTGAGAACCGACTAGGCAGTCAGCGAGCAAGCGTTAGTCAGCGAGCAACCCATGCAAATCGGCGAATCGGTCCGCACCTCTTACGAAGAAATCAAAGGCCACCCCCTGCGGTCGCTGCTGACGCTGTTCGGCGTCATCCTCGGCACGCTGGCGCTGGTGGTGGTCATGTCGGTGCTCGACGGCGTGCAGGGGTCGGTGCTCAAGGGCATCAACGACCTCGGCCTCGACGGAGTGATCTTCGCCAGCCAGCGCGAGCCGGTCGACCGCGTCGAGAAGGCCAAGGCCCATCTCTCGCGCGGCATGCGCATCGAAGACGTGGCCGCGTTCGAAAATGCCGACTACATCCGCACCATGTCCCCGGTAGGGGAGAACCGCGCCGTCGTCACCACCGGCAACGTCACCCGCCGCATCGACGTCTTCGGGATCATGCCGGACTACGCCGACATCCGGAACCGCACCGTCTCCGCCGGACGCTGGCTCAGCGAGCGCGACGTGGAAGCGTCGTCGCCTGTGGCCGTGATCGGCTGGAAGCTCAAGTCGCAGCTCTTCGGCGGCGAGGAAGCGCTCGGACGTCAGATCAACATCGGCGGACGCCGCCTCACCGTCATCGGCATCGGCACCAAGTTCGACACCACCTTCGTCGACGACGACGACATGCGCAAGGAAATGGGCGGCGCGTACGTGCCGTGGACCGTCTACCGCGACATGTTCGGCCGGGCCAACTCCATCTCCTACATGCTGGCCAAATCGACCACCCCGGAAGCGAGCCTCGACGCCGAGGATGAAGTATCGGCGCGGTTCCGCCAGGCCCACAACAACATCGGCGACGTGCGCATCAACAACGTCGGCAAGGAAATGATCAAAGAGCGCGCCGACATCGACGTCATCCTGCGCAACTGGCGCATCGTCTTCTTCGCCATCGCCGGGGTCTCGCTCCTCATCGGCGGCGTAGGCATCTTCTCCGTCCTCAAGATCTCCATCTCCGAGCGCCTCTTCGAGATCGGCCTGCGCAAATCGATCGGAGCCAAAGACAGCGAGATCTTCATGCAGTTCCTGATCGAATCCATCACCCTCTCCGTCGCCGGCGCCACGGTCGGTCTGGGCCTGGGCATCGCCGTCGTCAAAGCCATCGGCGGCTTCTTCCCCGGCGGCATGCAAGTCTCCATGTTCGGCGTCCTCATCTCCACCGGCTTCGCCATCGGCGTCGGCCTCTTCGCCGGCCTCTACCCGTCGATCAGCGCCGCGAGATTGCAACCGGTGGAAGCGTTACGGGCTTAGAAAACTCCGAGCCGCGCTGGTCTCGGAGAGCCAGGCACTTACTTCGGGAGTTGATCGAGGACTTCGCGCTCGTCGGGACGCAGTTGCTGGGCTAGCTCCGGATTGGTTTCGAGGAGCGCCTGAGCATCCGCCAGGTCCTGCAGACGCTTGGAGCGGCGGCGGGCAGGATCGCTGCCCGCACGGATCTTCTCGTGAAGGAGATCGACAGGCTCGATGACGCGAAGCGTCACGTCGTCGAGCACGATCTCGCCGGCAGAAGAAACCGCGCCTGCGAGCATGGGGTCATCGGTGAACTGAACGGGGGTGCCATCCGCAGCGATCCAGTTCTGCGAATGCTCGAATGATCCGACCAGACGAAAGCCGGCGGCGATGAGAGCCTCGCTGGGAATCGTCGTGCGGCTGAGAACGGCGAGGTCGATATCGAGCGTTGTCCGTGGCTCAGGATGATGTATCTGAACGGCGATACCTCCGATGATCGCGTAGGGGATGCGCGATTCACTCAAAAGCCGGCCGAGTGTCAAGAGGGTGAGCTTCTTCGTCGTTTCCATCTCGCCTCTGAGCCAGTGCCACTGCCGGTCGAGCACGAAGCCCGTAGAGAGTCCGGAGCTCATTCCTGCATTCTACGACCGGCGGCCTCGCACTAGAGATCTGAAGGCAGAATGCGGAAGAACTTTCTGGGCGCGGGGCGAATGGCGCGGAAGTGGCGCTCGTCGAGAGTCAGGACGTCGACGGTCTCATATCTTGCGGAGAGCACAGCGATCGAAGCGTCGGCCAGACCGATTCCGAGCTTGCGGTACTTTGTGACGATCCGTCTGGCGTCCTCGACGTCGTCAGCGTCGAAGGGTGCCAGTTCATAGGCCCGCCTTCCAATCTCGGCGAGGAAGAGGAGCTCGGCGTCGACGCCGCCGAACTTCTGAATCAGGAAGTCTGTCTCGGCCAGAACAAACGGGGAAATGATCAGCGGCGCGGTGGCGCCGAGCAACGCCTCCGCGCACTCGATGTGCCGGTTCTGGTCCGGAAACAGCGCAGCCAGAATTCCACTCGTATCCAGAAGAATCAACGGCCGAACTTCTCGCGCAGCAAGGCGTCGACATTCTCGGCGATCGTGGGATTGCCGAGACCGCGATCCATCAGCGGGACCCGCGGGCTGGGAGCGATCGCGTCCTGTGTGGCCATGCGGATGGCATCACGGATCACCGCCGCCTCTGATCTGCCGGTAGTGCGGGAGATCTTCTCGAGGCGTTGCTTGAGGTCATCCGGAAGATAGATGGTCGTCTTTTGCATGCCATACGTATACCATACATGGCGTTCGGCTATTCCGACCGGCTATCCTTCGCCCATGCGCTCGCTACTCGTCGCTCTTGCCGCCGTTGCCGTAACTGCTGCCGTCGTCGTTTCGCTCGCGGCCCAAACAGCGCCGAAGGAAGAGCAGAAGAGCGACGACAAGCGGTTCGAAGTGCAGGTGACGGACGAGATGCGGCGGCACTCGCGGATCGGGGACACGCTGTACTTCGTCGGTACGGCCTGGTCGTTCGGGGTGCTGGTGCTGATTCTCGCGACGGGACTATCGCGACGAATGCGGGATGCGGCGGCGCGGGTGACGAGGAAGCCGTTCGTGCTGGCCATGCTGTACATCGCCCTCTTCACGGTGGCGGTGGCGGTGCTGGAGTTTCCGCTGGCGTATTACGGGGGCTTCATGGTGCCGCACCAGTTCGATCTGACGGATCAGTCGTTCGGGTCGTGGATGGGGGACATGCTGAAGGGGCTGGCGGTGAATCTGGTGATCGGGTCGGTGATCGGGGCGCTGGCGCTCCTGGCCATCCGGAAGATCCGGCGTTGGTGGGTGGTGCTGTGGCTGGCCACGGTGCCGCTGATCATCCTGGTGGTGGTCATCCAGCCGATCGTGATCGATCCGATCTTCAACAAGTTCGAGCCGCTGCAGGATCAGGTGCTGAAGCAGAAGCTGCTCGATCTGGCCTCGCGCGCCGGGATCGAGGGGGGCCGGGTCTATCAGGTCAACAAGTCGAAGCAGACCAAGACCATGAACGCCTACGTGACCGGGATCGGGCCGACGAACCGCATCGTCATGTGGGACACGCTGCTGGCGAAGATGAATCACGATGAGGTCCTCGGCGTGATGGGCCATGAGATGGGCCATTACGTGATGAACCACATCTGGAAGACGCTGGCCTTTCTGCTGGCGATCTCGATCCCCGTGTTCTACCTCATCTATCGTCTGTACGAGCCGGGCCTCCGGCGATGGGGGAGCCGCTGGGGCGTCACCGAGCCGGGCGATCCTGCGTCGCTGCCGTGGCTGCTGCTCGTCGCCAGCGCCATCGGATTCCTGCTCTCGCCCGTCATCAGCGGCTACTCGCGCTCCCAGGAGCACGCCGCCGACGTGTTCGCTCTCGAGGTCACGCACCTCAACGAACCGTTCGCTACCGCGTTCGTGAAGATGGCCGAGGACTCGAAGCGCGACCCCTCCCCGCATCCGTTCATGAAGTACTGGACCTACAGCCATCCCCCCATCGCGGAGCGCATCCCGTTCGCGCTGCAGTACAAGCCGTGGGAGAAGGGGGAGCCGAATCGGAGGTGGCGGAAGTGACGGCAGCACAGCTGTACAGCAGCACAGCTCTACAGCTGTGAAGCTGTGTGGCTTTGTAGCTGTGAAGCTGTCCACGTAGAATCTCGCCAGGAGAGATTCCCATGCGCCACGCTGTCCTGCTGGTGTGTATCGTCGCGTTTCCGATTGCCGCTCAGGTCCCCACGATCATTCAGGAGATCGGGGAGTTGGAGTCGGTGCGCGATCCGAAGTGTTATGCGACCGCCAGCCGTCTCGAGGATTTCATCTATGGAACGCCGCTGGAGCCGGAGGCGCGGTTCGAGAAGATCGCGCTGCAGAAGGCGTTCATCCGGCCGCTCTGGGAGAAGGCTTCGGCGGCCGCGGCCGGGCGGTCCGAGATTTCGGCCGATGTGCTGCGGCCTGTGCTGCAGGCGGCGGTGCCATACACGCAGAACGCGGACGGTTCGTTCCGCGTGCGCGATACGGACATCACCGCGCGCGACCGGCGGCAGTACGGCAGCATCGCCTACGCCCTGCGCGCGATTCTGAGCGTGCAGCAGGACGCGATGTACGGGGAGACGGCCGGATCGAAGCTCTTGCCGCTGAGCTCCGACGCCGTGGAGCTGTTCAAGGAATCGATCGACCTGACCACGCTGGCGGCGCTGCAACGCGCCGATCGCGAGGCGCGGAAGCTCAACCGCGAGCGCATCGACGCGTCGCTGATCCGCAATGCGTGGGTCTCCGTCGCCGGAGCGGTGCCCGCGGCACCGAAACGCGCGGCCGTTCCCGCAAACCCCTCCGGCGAAAGGTTCGCCACCATCAAGGCCATCGTCGCGGAGAAGCTGTCCGCGTTCGAGGCCTACAACAACCTGGCCATGCCGGTGTTTCTCCGCAACCTGCAGGTCTACATGGCCCGGCACATGTGGCCGGACGATCCGGAAGAGGGCAAGAGGTTCAAGGACCAGTTCACCGAGGTGATGGTGGCCTGGACGTCGGACGTCATGCTGGAAGCGGAGAAAGTGGCCAGGAAAGCCGGCCATCCGCTGATCCGGGTGGAAGACGTGCACACCGCGCTGCAGAAGTTCGAGCCACACGAGGCCAATCAGTACGAGGACATCATCTACTTCCCGCGCCTGCCGAAGAACGAGCGCATCGTCATCGAGGCGTACGATCTCGACTCCTTCCGCGATCCCGGCATCCACTGGGTCTATCTCAGCGAGGCGCTGAACGACCCGCGCTACAAGGGCACGATCGAGCCCGATCCGTTCGCGGCCGAGCTCCTCGTCGAGGGCGCGGCGCAGTTCGGCGTGCTGGTGCTGCGCGTGGCCGGCACCATCGCCACGGAACAGGATAAAGACCGCCTGGAAGGCGCGCATCTCACGGGAGCGCTGACGCGCATCCAGAAGCTGCTCGACAAGCATGCGGCTGCTCCTCCGGTGAAGAAAACCAAGACGACCATCGCTTCCGCAAAGCCGGCCGCAACGGCGTCGTCAGGGGAGTTCTTCAGCGACGTCACCGAGGCCAGCGGCATCGCCTTCGAGCACCGCCTCTCCGACTGGCTGGCGCGCTTCATCCGCGGCTACACGGTCGTGGAGGGCAACGCCGTCCGCCTCTCCGTTCCGCCGACGTTCGGCGGCGCGGGCGTGGCCGCGGAGGACATCGACAACGACGGCGACGTCGACGCGCTGATCCTCAGCGGCGCCGGCAACGCGCTTTATCTCAACGACGGCAAGGGCCGCTTCACGGACGTCACCAATGCCGCGGGCCTGGCGTGGACGCGTGCGGATGGGCGTCCCGGCGAACCGCGCCAGCCGATCGTGGCCGACTTCGACAACGACGGGCTGCAGGACATTCTGATCACCTACGTCGACGATGCGCACCGGCTGTATCGCAACGTCGGTGGTGCCAAGTTCGAGGACGTCACCGATCGCACGAACCTCGGCGGCAAGGGAATGGTGGGCGGACCGGCCACGGCGCTCGACTTCGACCGCGACGGTCTGCTCGATCTCTACATCGGCTACTTCGGCGACTACCTGCACGGCGAGATCCCGACGCTAGCGCGGCGTAACAGCAACGCCCTGCCGGACAAGCTGTTCCGCAACAAGGGCAACTTCGTCTTCGAGGATGTCTCCAAGGGCAGCGGCGTCGAGAACACCGGCTGGGCGCAGTCGGTCGGCCATCTCGATTTCGACGGCGACGGCTGGGAGGACCTCCTCTGCGGCAACGACTTCGGCACGAACTCCTGGTACCGCAACCGCGGGGACGGCACGTTCCAGGACGTGGCGCCTCTCATCGGCACCGACAAGCCGAGCTACACGATGAACGTCGGCATCACCGACCTCAATCGCGACGGCCTGCCCGACGTCTACATCTCCAACATCGTCACCATGGACAAGGACGAGAAGTACGTCCTGCCCGATCCGAAGACGCGCATGAAGTTCAATCCCGCCAAGATGGCCAACATGCGCGTCGTGGAAGCGAACGATCTGTGGGTCTCGTCCCGCGGCAGCAATCCGCCGGTCTCGTATGAACAGAGCAAGAACGTGGGCCGCGGGTTCCGCTCCACCGGCTGGGCCTGGGACGCGGACTTCTTCGACTATGACAACGACGGTGACGACGATCTGTACGTCGTCAACGGCATGAACGAGTACGCGGTCTACTCCAGCGTGAACCCGTACCTCACCGATGCCAAAGGAAATCCCTCGAACGCCATCCTGCCGGTGGCGGAGAAGGAAGTGCCGGTCTTCTTCGTGAACCGCGACGGGATGCTGCAGGAGGAGACGACGAAGAGCGGTGCCGCGCCGGCGGGCAACGCCCGCAGCGTGGCCTACCTCGACAGCGATGCGGACGGCGACCTGGACATGATCGTGAACGCCTTCAACGGCCCCGCGGCCGTCTACCGCAACAACGCCCGCGGCAATCACTGGCTCAAACTGCGCCTCGTCGGCGACCCGGCCAAACACGTCACGCGCGACGCCATCGGCGCGAAGATCGTCGTCGACACGCGCTCGCAGAAAGGGATGTGGCGCGAAGTCTTCTCCACGACCGGCTACCTCTCCGTCCACCCGAAAGAGCAACACATCGGCCTCGGCAACGACACCACCGCGGATGTGACCATCGTCTGGCCCGATGGTTCGAAAGAGAAACTCGACGGACTGAAGGCCGACAAGGCGTATCGCGTCGTGCAAGGCAAAGGGATCGAGTGATTCATTCAGAGGGCAGAGCGCAGAGGGCAGAGGGCAGAAGATCGCTGTTGGGTTCAGTGGCTCGAGTCGTCCTGCTTCTGCTTCTGCCCTCTGCCCTCTGCGCTCTGCCCTCTGCCGCGAAGCCCAACCGGCTTGCGAGCTCCACGTCCCGCTATCTGCTGCAGCACGCTACGAATCCGGTCGACTGGTATCCGTGGGGACCGGAGGCGTTTGCGAGGGCGAAGGCGGAGGACAAGCCGATTTTTCTTTCGATCGGGTACTCGACGTGTCACTGGTGTCATGTCATGGAGCAGGAGTCGTTCTCGGACGCGGAGATCGGGAAGCTGATGAACGAGACCTTCGTCTCGATCAAGGTCGATCGCGAGGAGCGTCCGGATCTCGACAGCGTCTATCTCGCCGTGACGCGGACGCTCACTGGTGACGCCGGGTGGCCGAACAACGTCATCCTGACGCCGGACGGCAAGCCGTTCTTTGCCGCGTCGTACATCCCCAAAGACCGTTTCCGCGCGCTCATCGGCAATGTCGGCACGCGCTGGCGCGAGCAGCGGGGTCAGGTCTCCAGTTCCGCGGAGATGATCCTGCGCTCGCTGCGGACGTCGTCGCCGGCCGGAGAAGCGCTCGGCGCGGACGTGCTGGAGAAGGGCTATCGGCAGCTCGCGGCGCGCTACGACGCGGCCAACGGCGGATTCCTGCCCGAGCCGAAGTTCCCGATGCCGCATCACCTCATGTTCCTGCTGCGCTACTGGCAGCGCAGCGGCGAGCCGCATGCGCTGGAGATGGTGGAGACGACATTGCGCGCCATGCGCTCCAGTGCGCTGTGGGACGCGCGCGGCCTCGGATTCCACCGTTACGCCGGCAAGGCGGACTGGAGCGAGCCGCACTACGAGAAGATGCTGTACGACCAGGCCATGCTCGCGCTCGCGTATCTGGAGGCGCATCAGGCCACGGGCAAGCCTGAGTACGCGAACACGGCGCGCGACATCTTCACGTACGTGCTGCGCGATCTGCGCGGCGCGAACGGAGCCTTCTTCGCCGCGCAGGATGCCGACGAGCGTTACTACATCGCCAAAGATCGTTCGAAGCTGCGGCCTCCCGCGCGCGACGAGAAGATCCTGAGCGACTGGAACGGGCTGATGATCGCGGCGCTCGCGTACGGTGCGGTCGTGCTCGACGAGCCGAAGTACGCGGACGCGGCGAAGCGGGCCGCGGAAGTGGTCGTGGCGCGTCCGCGCCGTTTTCTCGACGATCATGCCTTTCTCGTCTGGGGTCTGCTCAACCTCTACGAAGCGACGTTCGACGTGCGCTGGCTGCAGTCAGCCATTACCATCGAGGGCGAAACGATCGCCCGTTTCCGCGATGACACCGGCCGCTTCTACGTCACCGCATCGGACGCCGAGGCGTTGCTCGTCCGTCCGCACGAGAGCGGCGACGGCGCCATTCCCTCCGGCAATTCCGTGCAGCTCATGAATCTCATCCGCCTCGGGCGCATCACCGCGGACGCCAAATACGACCGATATGCGAATGACCTGCTCCGCACCGTGGCCGACGAAGTGAGCCTCGCCCCCAGCACCGCCACCCATCTTCTCAGCGGCCTCACCTTCGCCCTCGGCCCATCGTTCGAGATCGTCCTTTCCGGCGACGACATCCAGGCCATGCAGCGAGCGGTCTTCACGCCCTATGCTCCCAACAAAGTCGTCCTCCACCGCCCGCCCGGTGAATCACCGGCCATCGTCGCCATCGCTGCCTATACGAAAGAGCAGCTGGCCATCTCGCGCAAAGCCACCGCGTACGTCTGCACGAACTACATGTGCAAATTGCCGACGACGGATGAGAAGAAGGTTCGGGGATTGCTGGTGGGAACAACAAGCAAGCGTTGACTCCGCGCCGCGCTGCGGCGCGGAGCATCAATCCCGCACTTTCGCCGTCCCGTCGAAATACGCCTGATACTTGGGCCAGCTCCATGCCGCGATCTCGCGGCCCACTTTCAATCCCATGTTGTTGTCGACGGGGATGTGATAGCCGCCGAGGGCCCGGGAGAGGGCGGCCATTTCGGCGGTGGCGCTCCAGGTGGGCAGGTCGAGGTCGACGTATTCGCCGGCGCTGGTTTCCGTCAGTTCGCAGTGCCGGCGTTTTTCGTAGAAGCCGTAGACGTCGGAGCCGGTGAAGAGCTCGAGCGTCTTGGCGCAGGCGCCGCTGACGGTGGCGTGGCCGCTGGTATATCCGGGGAAGGGTGGCGTGATGAAGGTCTGCGGCGAGTAGGGGCACCACTCTTCGGCCGGCATTTCCCGGACGCCGCCGGCGGTGCCGGCCCAGCCCTTGACCATCTCGCCCTTGTGGTAGTGGCGGATGAGCGTCCACGGCCGGGAGGAGTCGTAGGCGCGCTTGGTCTCCCAGCAGGAGATGAAGGCGTCGAAGGCGACGTTGGCGATGGCGAAGTAGAGCTTCACGTCCTTGTCGAGATCGTGTTTATCGCGGCGGGAGACGTCCTGGGCGAAGCGCAGCCAGTGCCCGCTCTGGCCGGTCGAGCGTGGTCCGTCGCGCATGAATTCGACGACAGCCTTCTGATAGTTCGTCAGCGAATTGTTGTAGGCGAGAACCTGATCGGCTTCCTTCCTCAGGGTCTCGTTGTCGGTGGTCGTCCGCGGCGGAGGCGGCGGGCGAAACTGCGAGCTCTTCTCGATCACGAACGGCTTCACGCGATACCAGTGCGGCGTGAGGAAGCCGGGCGTGACTTTCCTGCCGTCGTGCAGCGTGAACGTGATCGGCTGCCAGCGGTCGGGATCGTTGATCTTGTCCGCGGTATTGACCGGGACGTAGTACGTGTAGTCGGCGTACGGCTTCCCGTTGCCGCCGGCCTCGTCGCCGAACTGGTTCGCGCCATCGTGGCGCCGGTAGTCGATGACCGCCTGCGCGGCCAGGTTGCCCACTCCCTCCGGTTTCGCGGGGTCCATCGACTCGTTCTTCGGGTCGTAGCCGAGTTTCTTCATTTCGTCCGCGAGATAGTCCTTCGCCTCGGGGTATCCGAACAGCAGCGACCGGTACGACGCGTAGCTGATGGCTTTCTTCTTGTTCTCGAGGGTGTGCTCGCTCTTCGGCCGGCGCAGCGTTCCGCCGAGCCGGGAGCCCACGGCCTTGTCGTCGTAGGCGGCCCAGGCGTCGAACATGGCTGTGGCCCAGATGGCCAGCGTGCGGGAGCCGACCGTCGGACGGGCGCCGTTCATGTCCACCTCGCGCGCCGTGGCCTCCTCGGCGATGTCGCACCAGATGTAGGCGAGTGAGACGTTGGACTTGTCTTCGATCGGAAGAAAGCGGTGCATCGGCTTTTCCTGAGCGGAGACGGATGCTGCCAGGCCGAGGCTGAGAATGAGGAGAAGCATGCGTGGGGAGCTCATGAGGGTCATCGAGACGCGCTCATCCATCATCTTTCCCTCCCTTTGATATTTAGTGGTGACCTGCGAAGTCGCCGAACGTTGCCCGAGTATAATCCGCATCCTTCGTGCGTCACCCGCCCGGGCGGCGTACCTCGCAGGAGGACTCATGGAGGACCCGACACCCCGGCGGGCATATCGGGCGAAGGAACTCCTGCTCAAACCCTTACGCGCATCAGCACTCGGCCCGCTCGTCGTCGACGGACATGAGCTGCATGCTTCGCTCGTGACACGGAAGCTTGAGGACGCAGCGAGACTCCATCTGGCGCCGGTGCCACGAGACAATCCGTACCTCTCGGACCGAGGCCGAGTTCGTCGATGTCATCGCTCGGATCGCGTCGCAGGACCGGCTCGGCGGCGGAGAGGGGGTCCGCGCCGCGCTCTATGCCCTCTTATCTCGGCGAGAGCGAGGTCGGCCTCTATGGCCTGGAGGCAGCGTCTCTAAGGACGCCGACCGGCTCGAAGGGGTTCTGCGCGGAATCTGAGCGCACAACGAGCGTCTAGGACGCGCGCGGGTCCACCGCAAAGGCAAGGTTCTCGTGGTCGTGTGGAACAACGGGGTGTCGCGCTCGTGCTGGGAGGCGGTGAACGCCGCAATCGTGGAACGCTTGACCGCAGCCTGAGCGGGCCGTGATGAACCGAGCAGATGCCCAGCCACGTTGGAATTCGATCGTCCGCAACGGGCGGCGAGTCGTGCCAAACTCGCAAGGTCACTCGCAACGTCGGGATTTGAGGCGCTAACCCCCTCGGAATCAGCGAGTTATCCCACACCCGTAGATCGACTCGTCTCTAAATACCCGCGACCCGCGGCCTGTCACGCCGGAGGTCGCGGGTTCGAGCCCCGTCGGCCCCGCCAATCTAAAGCACTCATGCGCCGCGACTTCGCGGCGTTTCGTGTTTTCAGAGGGTCGCTTAGAAAATTGCAGACTCGCAAAGTCACTCGCAAGGTCGCCATTTTCGCGAGCAGAATTTTGCGCAGACCCGCGACCAAAACGGCGAAATGTTTCGCATTTCGGCGTGAGTGTTCCACGGAAAAAACGCGTCACGACGGCCCTTAAAAGCGAGCGCGGAGCGCGGGCGCGACCGGGGCGAGGGTGTGAGGTGCGGCGGGTCAGCATGGTGCGGATCGGAGCGCGAGCAGCGGCGCGAGAAGGTCACTCAAGATTGCGCGGCGGAAGAGCATCATCCTACGCATCGAGCGCGCCCGATGCGTCACGGGAGGACGAGCGGTCGCCCGGCGCAGCTTCATAGACGGTTAGAACGAGTAACCCGCCCTCGACGCCGACTGCGGCGAACTTCGCGCCCTCTTTGAAGCCGAATGCTTCGAGCCAGCGGCCGGAGACGCGCACTAACGGCACACGCTTTCCGTCGCGCGTAAGGCGCCCCATCGTGTAGCGGTGAGGGAATCGCGCTCGACGTTTCGGCATGGCATGTCCCCGACGCGCGCTAGCTGGCGAGAGGAAGCTCGATCTCGCAAATGCGCGAGTGCTCGGCGCCGAAAAGATCGGCCGCGGCGACGGAGGGCACGTCGATGTCCGGGCGCCTCCACCCGAGCACGAGTTCCCGCATCAACTCCGGCTCCATCTTGAAGTAGTGGCGGTTCACGGTCGCAACGCTCGTATCCCCCATCATCTGCACGACGGCGAGCAAGTGAGCGGGCGTCTTGCCGCGCTGCGCGATGTGAGACGCGCCGGTGTGCCGGAAGTTGAAGAAGGTCCGTTTCTTGTCTTCGAGGTCGTAGCGGAGCATGCGGCTGGCGATCACCATCAGCCGCTCCCACTGCTTGCGGATGTCCACGTACGGCAGGCCGGTTTCGGGGTTGAAGTGGATCGGGGCGTTACCTGGATTGGCCGGCCGGATGGAGAGCAGGTACTCGACGAGCTCCTCGGCGAGCGGCCCTTCCGCTTTGATCCCCTTGTTGACGTTCTTGTGTTGGTCGAGCTTGTACCAGCCCGTCAGGTTCTTCGCGTCGAGCGTGACTTCATCCCAACGGAGGTGCAGATTGCAGTCCGGCCGCATCATCGTGTAATAGCCGATGAGGCAGTAGCCGCGGAGAGGAACGACGGACGGCGAGCGCAAGCCGCGGTTCTTCTTCTCCTGCGCCACCTTCTCATTCCACGCGGCTTGATCCGCTTCGTACTCGAGGAGCGCAGGCCCCATGATGATCCCGAGTTCACGGCGCGTCCACGGCTGAGGATCGCCGTTGCGCGGCGCAGGCGGGAGAATGATGTCCGAGAGTTGGTGCGACTTGATGACGCGCTCGGCCTTCGCGCGCTTGAGCATCGCGAGCAGCGTGGTTGCGTAGTGCCGGCGGGTCTGCGCGCTCATGTCTTTGTACTCGTCGAGCAGCGCCGTATAGAGATCGTAGTCGATGGTGGCGACGTCGCGATCCGCGCCGACGAACGCCTCGATTTTGTCGATGCGGTAGCGCTCGTGCTCGTAACCCTTCTTGTGAACAATCATGTAGTTCCGGTAGTGGTCAACCACTCGACGGAACGGCACGGCGTTGGTCTTTGCGACCTCCGCGGCCTGCACACCCGCAGCGCGCTCGTTTAGCCGCTTCTCCTCGGCCTCTTTCATCCGGAGCGCGGCTTCCTTCGACAGCGAACGATTGCGCGGATAGGGCGAGTTGCGCTTGACGCGGATGTCGATCGGCTCCGCTACGACCTGCGCAAGCGGCAGGCCGAGACGCGCCGCGCGCTTCTCGCGGTACGCCGGGCACTGGCTGCACGGACAGAAGGCAGGGTGCGTAATGGGCGGTTCGAGCGTGAGGCGGCCGAGACGACCGGAAACCCAATTCGGCTCATCTTTGTATGCCACGAGGCCTCCCCTTACCCGCCGCGCCCGACCGATCGCCGGCAACGAGGGAAGCGGCAATCGGCCGGTCGTTGGTCACACCGCAGAGGAAGCGAGAGCGGTGCGGCGCGGCAGAGGTGAAAGTGACTGAGCGACGCTTCGTTCCGACCCTTCCTGAAATGCGCTCGACCATCGATCACCTGTCAAGGTAAATTATAAGTTCTCACTTCTGAGAAATCAAGTGCTATCATCAGTGAGAATCATGCGCGCACGACGGCCGAGCAGAAAGCCCCGAGGCAAAACCGGAGGGATACTCCGCGCAATGGGAACGCGCACACCGAGGGGCACGGCAACGACGTTTGGCGAGGACTTCGGCGAGCGTCTGAAGGCGAAGCGCGAGGAGCGCGGCTTCACGCTCGAGGAGCTCGCGGAGAAGGCCGGCATGCACTCCGGCCGCTTATCGGAGTACGAGAGCGGCCGCCACACGCCGCAGCTGGAGAAAGCGGCGAAACTGGCCGAGGTGCTGGAAGTTGCACTCGATGAACTGGTCGGGCTCAAACCATCCGAGGTGCGCCAGGACGTGCGCAATCCACGGCTGCGCGCCAGCGTGCGCGCGCTCGAAGCGTCGGGGCACTCGCGTTACATCGAAGCCGCGGGCCTGGCTGTTGAAGGGTTCGTAGCGCTCGCGCGTCACGAGGAGTTCGAGGCGGTCCGGCCTCGCCGTCGCAAGTAAGCCGCCGCGCGTGCAGCCACGGGGTCGGTCGGTGGAAGGTGCGAGCTCCAGAGGCCAGAGCACGTCGCGCTCCGTCGGCCGTCGCTACACTTCGCCACTCGTGCTGCGCGCCGCCGCTGTCAAGTCGGTTGGGCGGTGGAGGACTTGACAGCGGCGGCGCGCAGCACGACGTTCCGCAGCGATGGCCGACGGCGTGTTAACGCGATCAAGTGTCTCCCCGTTTCCAGCAGAGTCGATCAGAATAACTAAGACTGGAGTGCTCGATGAGCGATGACTGAATGAATAACGGCGAACACTTTGATTCGGGTGGCCGCGAAGGCCAGAAGATGATCCTGAAGACGACGACAGCGTTAGGATCATCAATGATCTTCAGAATTTAACGATGAAGGCGTGGACGAACTGGCGGGCGTGGCAGCCCACGGAGTAACGAAGCATGCACGGTTCTGCGTTTGAGTTGCCAATCTCAGAGTGCAACATCATCTGGCGATACCTGGATGGAGTGTCTAGCGCGCTTGCGCGGCGCTTCGACGGAGGATCGTCACCGTCGGAGCCAAATCTCACCTTCTTGCTCTGCGAGCTTCTCGACGCAGGTACGACCGCTCTGCATGTGCTCGAGTACCCCTTGCAGAAAGCGAAGGAAGACCTGGCGCTCGCTGACGGCGGCTATACCTTGGATGTCTCGTTTGAGACGCACGAACATACGGGGTGGGTCGAAAATCGTTTTTCCGGCGCGGATCTCGGCGTCGTCTTCGTGATCGAGCATCCGCTGTTGGGCCGAAGCGAGCGTGGCGTTCTGCTGCAGGCGAAGCGGTTGTACCCCAACTCGAATGGGTTCCGTCTTGATTCGTCGTTCAAGCATTTCGATGAGAAACAGTGGCGGCTGCTAACGTCGATCGAGCATCGGTTCTCGGTTCAGAACTCGATCTTCTATCTTTGGTACTGTCCTTCATCGACTGCATTCGCCGAAAACGATGCGAAGCTGGTTCGTTCGCTGGAAGCGACGATCAATGGCGACTGGCGCGATTTGATCGCCCTTGAGGGTTGGCACCCCATGATCGACGAGTTGTTGGAGTTGGGCTGGCGAGGAGGTGGCGTGCGACAACACGGCCTTGCCCCAAGGTCCGAAGAGGAGGCGGGCCTACAGTCGTGGCGAAGCATGCAGCCGGCCACGCGCGTTAGCAGTTTGAGCGTCGTGAACGAAGTGGTGGGCAGTAGTGGTACGCCAGGTCTACTCGCGATGTATCAGGCGCGCGCGAATGGCCGCCAGCGGCGTCGACGTTGGCGGTGGTTGCATTTTGAACCGTTCGCCGATCTGTTTCTGCTGGGATTGACGTCGAGGATTGTCGGCGACTCGTCGCCGGAATGGATTCGTCTGGCGCGTGGGCAGAAAGTCCCGCTGCCTCCGCCGAGATCGAGTGCTGCAAGCGACGATGAGGCGATGGATTTGCCGGATGAGTTGTCAGGCGCCCGACATACGCTGACGTTCACGCTTCGAAGTTCGTTGCATTGGCCGCAGGACTTGCCGCGATTCGACGGACCCCGGCAGTAGGCGGGTTTCCAGCGATGAGAGCAACCGTTGCATCCTCATCGACGATGAGAAGTAGCGGCGGACAGCCATGCTGAGGCTCGTGAAGTCCAGATCGTTTGGAGGATCGGACTCGATATGGAAGAAGCCCAAACTGGATCGACGACACGGCTCTGGTTGGAGCACATCGACGACCTTCTCGCACTCCTTTCGGAACTTGAAGGGATGCGGATCATGGCACCGGATACGCCGCACGACAAAGAGACGGCGAAGGTTGTTGCGTTCAAGTTTGTTCAGGCCGTACGTACGCTGCGCGCGATCGTGGCACTCTGCAAGTCCGGTGATTCATCGAACGCGATCATCCTTGCGCGCGTGTTGCTGGAGAGCTTCATCGACGCGATGTTCCTGATGAAGCACCCGAAAGAGGTGTGGCGATTCCTGGAAGAGGCAGCGGATCTGGAGGCGAAGCTAGCAGCCAGGTCGATAAAGTACAACCCAGAACAGGAAGGTCCCCGCTATGGGGGCAAGCGCCCTACGGCGGCGGAACTGCGGGAACAGTTCGCACACTTGGGTGATGAGCATTCGACCGTTCGCGCTTGGCGGAAGTTGAACCTACGCACGAGAGCTGAAAGAACTGGTCATTCGCAGATTCTTTTCCTGTACGAGATGATCTACCCGGCGGCGTCCGCGTACGTTCATGGCTCGAGCACGATCGTGATGGAATACCTGCGCGGTTCGACCGGCAGCGAAACGGGCGTGCACTTTTCGTACAGGGCAGCGGAGTCGGAGATTGATATTGCGCTGAACTGGGCGGCGATGATGTTTCTCGGTTTTCTGGCTTGTATGGATATGTCGATGGAGTTAGGACTTCGCGATCGCCTGCAGCGGCTCGAAGAGCGAGAGATGGAGATTGCGGTAACCGGGTTCAATGCGATGCGCGCTCGGCAAGGTCTACCGCCGTTGCCTGCAACGAGGGACGAATGAAGCCTATCATCTCGATCTTCTCGCTTTTTGTGCTCTTCCTTATCGCAGGCATGACATTACTCTTCGACACTCGCGTAGACGGGCACCTTACAGCGTTCGGCTACTCGGTTGCCGTTCTCATCGGATCGTCCTTGATTCTCGGGGTCGCGGCTGAGATCCACGCTATCCGGGAGAAGGCGCGGGACGACGCTGAGAATGCTTCGAGACATTTGGAGCAGAAGCATCAAATCGGGCGGCTTGAGACAGAAATGTCAGCGAGCATCAAGCCGCTGCTCCCACTCGCAATTTTTTATACCCTTCGACACACGCCCGAGACGGAGGCTCTGGAGAAGATGTTTGCCGACGTTGAAGGATTCAAAACGATTAAGCCGGGTATGCTGCGCCTCATAGGAACAGCGCGGCTGGGCGGAGACCTTCACTACAACTCGATCGAAGCGACAGCGGACCACTCAAACAGCGTGCTGAAAGGAGAGGACCTTCAAGAACGCTTCGTCAAATTCGGGCATGGTGCGGTCCGTAGCCCCTCGCATACGTTTGTGGACTTCTTCTTCCCGGAAGACGGCAAGTACCCCGATGAACCCTCGCTCACACTCCAGGCGGACGCCGCCTCCGATGGACGACCGCACGAAATCACGCGCATTGAACTTTTTGATGACGTGATATTCCAAGACGCCTTCGTCAACACATGGAAGGCGCGTACGCGTGCAGGCGTCGCATTCAGCGTAACCAGCCTAGTTGACTGCCGGCTCAGAGTCCGTTTCCAGTTCTTAGGCGAGCATGGCCCCGTGACACTTCATAATCTCCACTTGTTCTTCGGACCGCCGACGATGATGCACGGGATATTCTTTCCGAAAGAGATGCTGTCAGACACGACGTTCACCCTTGATCCAAATCAAACCTTTGTTTTCCAGAATGACCTAGTGTAGTGTCTCAAGCTGTTGTTGACTTATGAGCGCTGTCCGAGCGCGGCCGACCTTCTCCAAGATCTTGTCTGCCTCGGCCGTCCAGATGAAGGGCCGCGGGTCCTCGTTGTGCGCGTCGATGTAGTCGTGGATCGCGGCGATGAGATCGGCGACACTGGTGAAGCTGTCGCATCGAATGCGATCCGTCGTTAGGTCTCGGAAGAATCGCTCGACGACGTTGAGCCATGAGCTGCTCGTTGGAATGAAGTGAAAGTGAAATCGCGGATGCTTCTCCAGCCAGCGTTTGACCTTGGCGTGCTTGTGAGTTCCGTAGTTGTCGAGGATGAGATGGATGCTCAGGTCGGAAGGGGTCTGCTGGTCGATCTGGTTGAGAAAACGAATGAATTCCTGATGACGATGACGAGGCATGCAGCTCGATAGGACGTTGCCTTCGAGCGTGTCCATCGCGGCAAACAGCGTCGTGGTCCCATTCCTCTTGTAGTCGTGGGTCATCGTGCCGCAACGGCCTTTCTTGATGGGAAGGCCGGGCTGAGTACGATCGAGGGCTTGGATCTGCGACTTCTCGTCGACGGAGAAGACCATCGCGTGCTCCGGCGGATTGAGGTAAAGGCCTACCACGTCGATCAACTTCGATTCGAAGTTGGGATCGTTGCTCAACTTGAACGTGCGGTGCAGGTGCGGCTTCAGCCCGTTCGCCTGCCACACGCGATGAACCATCGAGCGGGAGACTCCCAGTTTCTTTGCCAGCGTGCGAGTGCTCCACTGAGTTGCCTTCCTGGGCTTCTTCTGTGTGGTCACCTCGATGATTCGCTTCTCGGCCGCTTGTCGCGCATCGTTCGGTCGTCCGCCTCGCGGGGCGTCCTTCTCGATGCCCTGGCGGCCCATCTCGACGTACCGCTGTCGCCACAGGCCTACCGTCTGCCTTGACGTGCCCAAGCGCTCCGCAATCTGTTGGTTCTCGGTCCCTTCCGCTGAGAGAAGGATGATCTTCGCCCGCAAGACCAAACGAGCTGGCGTCTTGCGGCCGCTGGCGCACTTTTCGAGGTACTTGCGCTCGTCCACGTCGAGAACAACCACAGGCGCTTTTCGCATGCGCCATTGTCTCAGCAAAACTCAGTTACGCCAAGCGATTATTGAGACACTACACTAGCAAGACAGTTCTTCGTCCAGCATCTGCTGACGTTCGAGTGTCTCCTATCCGATTCGGTCCTGACTGAACGCTTCGTGCGAATAGTGAGGCATTAGCCAAGCGAGACCATCGCGGAGCGGAGACGACTGAGAGAAAGCAAATGCGAAGCGATCGAACGATCACGATTGATGGCAGGGTGTATTCGAGAAATCCCGCTGTCGATCGGTATCAGATCGATGTGTCGGAGCTCGGCGAGCTCCGAATGTGTGATATCCCGCCCAACTCTCACGTGGAAATCCTGGGTTTACCTGCGCCGAAAGGAGCGTGGGAGATCGAAGTGTATGGCCTGAACTCAGGGCGTGAAGGCGATCTGACAAACCTGTGCGTGTATGGGGGCGTGGGGTTCAAGGTGACCGCCGAGGAGCAACCGCGCGTAGTCGAGCGATTGTCGCGAGCTTTTCGCAACCCTGACCCATATGGACTGGGGGTCGCGGGAAGGCAAGAGATCTCTACCGATATCACGGAGAAAGGTATCAAGGTCCATCTCTTCATCAATCTAGAGTTCGAGAAGCAGCCGGAAGCTCGGGTGCGCGAGGCGGTGGGAGCTTTTGTCGAGGGCCTTCGGCGCTTGCGGGAACCCGTGGTCCACGCGTTTGTATGTCACGCCTCGGACGACAAGAATGCGGCTCGTGAACTCGCGACCCTGATGCGTTCGATGGGCGCGGATGTATGGCTGGACGAATGGGCGATTCGAGTCGGCGATTCGATCGTGGAGAAGATCGGCGACGCGCTAGGGAAAGTGACGCATCTCGTCGTGTTGCTGTCGAAGCATTCTGTGATGCGGCCGTGGGTGAAGAAGGAGTTTTCCGCGGCGCTGATGCGTCAATTGTCTGACAACTCGATAAAGGTGCTCCCCGTTCGCTTGGACGATTGCGAGATTCCGCCGATCCTAGCGGACATCAGATATGCAGACGCGCGAGCTGGGGTGCGGAGTGTCGTCACAGAGCTTGAGCGAGCGTTTTTCGGGACGGCAGGAGAACTAGCACGGAGCGGAAGTGATCGAATGACGAACAAGCCAGCCTACGTGAGGCAGAAGTTGGTCATTGCTTTGGCGATGTTGAACGCACGAAGCGGGTCACTTGCGAAGCGGATACGTAACGCGTGGGAAGAGATGCATGTACTCGAGCCAGAAGATTTTGTAGGCGCTACCGCGGGGGCGGATTACGAGTACTTGCAGTCGTTGCGCGAGCTGTACGTTGCCGAGCCGTTGACGCCGAAGCTAACAGAGGAACAGTTGCGCGACGTGAAGAAGCGAATTGAGCGGATACACGACGCAGTGGTGCGCTAGGCGACCGGGGAGCCGCGCCGCCGGCGGCGGGCCGGGGGCGCCGGCGCGGCGCTTGCCCACGAGAGGCGAGCGTGCACGATAGAGAAACCCGCTGCAAGCGACGTGACGGCGCATGGGCGGGGGAAACGTGCAGCCGCGATGAATGAACCCACAGGCGATGGGAGGGCGTGAAGTGGCGAAGACGAGCAGACCACAGCGGATCACTTTTAAGCGAGATGCTGACGCATCGCGGCGCGGCGCGCGCGCCGACGGCGAGCGCAGGGACGTTTTTAAGTAACGCGGTGGGACAATCGGGCGAGACGTGCAGAGATAGCGATGGAGGCGCGAGAGGGATGAATACTGACGCAAGCGACGGAATGGCGTGTCTCGTCGGATTGGGGTGCTTCGTTCTCCCCGTCTTGTTCATCGTCGGCTTCGCTGTGGTGGTGTTCCGTATGCGTGCGAACAAACAGCGGCGCGAGCAAGAGGCGTGGCGTGCGTACCAGGATAGTCTCGCGCGATTGCGTGAGAACCCGAGAAGCGCAGAGCACCGGGAAGAGGTGTTGCGATTGGGGCGAATCTATTACTCGGTGCGCACGGGTGGTGGCGTTTCAGCGGCGCAGGAGCTGGGGATGGCGAATGACATCAACGCGGCGATCGCGCACGCGAGCGATGGCGGCAACAGGTAGCGAAGTCCCCCCACCTGTGTGCTACGGTCGAACGAAGTGAGTCAACCGGCCGCGGAGGTACGAAACAATGGTGAACGAACCGAGGTATGTGAGGCAGAAGCTGGAGATCGCGTTGAGTATGTTGAACGCGCGCAGCGGGACGTTGGGACAACGCCTGCGCAACGCGTGGGAAGAGATGAGCGTGCTCGATGCAGAGGACTTCGCGGATGCGAAAGTGCGCGGGGATTTCGAGAACCTTGAGGCGACGCGCGAGTTGTATGTGATCTCGACGCAGACGGTGAATCTGCCGCCGGAGCGTTTGCGCGACGTGAGCGCGCGCATCAAGCGGATCCACGACGCGATCGTGCGTTAGGCGCATTCGCGCGCGGAGCGCGCGAGCCGCGAAGCGGCTGGGCGGGCGGCCGAAGCTGTTCGGCGGAAGAACATGCGAGTTGATCGACGGCCATAGCGTGCCAGGTAAGACACGCACGGAGCACCGAAGTGGCGACGTCACTTGTGGAATGATCAGTCGAGCTGACAGCGCCGGCGCATCGCGGCGGCATCGGTGGTGATGGCTATCGCGAGAAGGGCCGATTCGGACCACGCTTCTCGTCGGCAAGCGCGCGCAACTGCTCGCAGAGCTCAGAGACCACTTCGCTCGCCTCTTGCTGACTCAGCTTCTTGGTCAATTCACGCGTGATGGCGACGAGGCTGGTCACGACTGAAGACAGTTCGATGGGGAGAGTACGGCGAGCAGGGTTTTGATCGGCCACTAACTTGATAGCAAGAAGCGCGCTAGGGCGATTTCGAGCGACGCCCTAAGTGGTTGTGGTGTGATCAGGCTCGGCGGTGACGCACCGATGGACCGCGCCGACCAGCTCGGCGATGTCGAACGGTTTGCGAAGTTTGGCCTGGACGTTGGCGTCGGGCAACGCATCGATCGCCGCAGGCGAGGCTGCGGAGACGACAACGACGCACTTCACTGCCGGCCTCGACGAAGCGAGAACATGTAAGACATCGTGGCCGCTGCCGTCGCGCATCATCACGTCGAGCACGACGGCGTCGTAGTTTTTCTGAGCCAGCAGCGAGATCGCGTCGTTGCCGCCGCTGACCTCTTCGACGGCAAAGCCTTCGCGGTGCAGGACGGAACGGACCATCCCGCGAATGGACGTGTCGTCATCGACGACGAGCACGGATTTGTTGGACACGACCTCGGAATTATGCGCTCTCGTCAGCCGGTGGGTATTCAGAAAAGGCGGAAGACGACATAAAAAGCGGCGAACGCGGAGCGTCGGGTGGGAGCCGCGCCGCCGACGCCGGGGGGCCGCGGAGCCGATGTGCGGCCCGCGCGATTCGCTAGAGCGTCTGTTGTCTGACGCCCTGCAGGATTCCGCGGTCGCCTGGAGCATCGCGGCGAGCGTGCCACCGGGAGTTGATCGAAACGACGATTCAGCATCTGAGGTAACGACTACTGGCCGGACCCGCGCTGCTCTGCGAAGGCATGCAGGCCTGAGGCGGCGAGATTCTGAAGGGACGCCGGCTCGAAGGGCTTTCGCAGCACGGCAAAGACGCCGTGTTTCGCGGCATCTACTTGGTTGTAAGCGTCAGTGGCGGTGACCACGATGGTGGGAATGCGGAGAAGCGAGGGAATGGTCGCTCGGATGCCGAGAACGTCCCACCCGGAGACGAGCGGCAGCATCAGGTCGAGAATCAGCAGGTTCGGTTCGCCGGTGGCGAGAATCTCGAACGCTTCGGAAGCGCTGGTTGCTGCACGAACATCGTACCCGCGTAGCGTGAGCGCGACCTGCATCATGCGCCGGACTTCGCGGTTATCTTCAACGACGAGAATGCAACGGGGTTCGTGCAAGGTGGTTGGGCTTTCAGACGAAGAGGCATGCAACGAGCGCACCGCGCGACCGTACCCCGGGCGGGAGCCGCGCCGCCGGCGCGGGGGGCCGCGGAGCCGATGTGCGGCCGGACTGCGGCCCGGTGTGGCGCGGGCGGGCGGCGGGCCGCAGTCCGGACGCACATGGGCGGAGCGGCGGGAGGGCGGTTGCGCCGACCCGCGGAGCGGACCTTCGTCGGCAAGGCGGCGCGGGCGGTGGGCCGACGAAGGTGCGCGGAGCGGGAGCGCGCGAGCCGAAGGCGAGCGCGCGCGGCGCGGCGAGGGGGAAAACGTGCAGCGCCTGCGCGTTTGCCAGTGACGGCGAGGCGCACCGCGACCAACGGAAGCGGTGCGCCGGGCATGCGACTGGTGGCGCTGGCGAAGCAGTTTGCTGCGCTCTCGGCAGAGAGGTAGGCCAACTGATGACGGAACCCCCGCGAGGTTGGCGCGCGGCGGCGTGAGCCGCGCGCCTACGAGCGGGGCGGGGGCCTGGGTGGGAGCCGCGGCGCACGGCGCTGCGAAGCTGCGCCGTGCGAGCAGCGCGCGGCGGACGCGCGGGCGGGTGCGCGGGGGGCGCGCCGCCTGCGCTGCGGCCGCGGCGAGGGGGAAACGTGCGGTCGCGATGCAGTTGCAGAGCGACGACGCACGCGGCGAACAAGGGTTGGGCGGTGGAGGGCGCGGCCACGAAAAGCGTCCGCGCCTAAGGCTCGGCTAAGCTGCGTGGACCGCATAAAGGTGATTCGCAGCGATGCCCTACCCTGCCTGCGACGACCGAGCGCGTGGAAACGCGCGGAGCCACGGAGCGGCGGGCCACGCCGGCTTCAGCCGCGCCTTAGGCGCAGCCACTGGCGACACGCGCTCGAGCTACGGGGACGGGCGGAAACGTGAGACCGCGACGCGTGAACCGACCGGCGATACACGAGCGTCGTGGCGCGCCGGTTGCCGCGCGCACTGCCGCATTCCTTTTCGCGCGCGCCTGCAACCGGCGTGTCACGACGCGGGCACTCGCGAGGACCCTCGAGCGACGAGGTGGCGAGCTCGCGGGGCCGGGCGGCGGGCAGCAAAAGCAATGTCATTCCTTTGCGGTTCCCCGGGGCGCGGGCGCGACGTTTGCCCGAGCGAAACGTGCGGCACCGCGACAGACGCCCGCTGCAAACGGCGTGACCGCGCATGGGAGGGGGAAGCGAACGTGAATGAGCGAACGAACCGAACGACGAGGGCGGGCGTGGAGGCGCGGCGCTGTTTTTGCGGATGGGCCGCGCCGGTTTGTTCAACCCGCTCTGCAAAAACAGTGACGCGCCGGGGGCGGCCGCTCCACCGCACGTAGAGCGTGCGTACGCGCAAGCGAAACTTCCGTACGCTGCGCGCGACGCCGCCGAGGTGTTAGCACGCAGCGGGCGACGGCGCGCGACACACCGCCATGCAACGAGCGCGTGCGTGAAGGGTGGGCTGTGGACGGAACAAAAAAACACAGTAGGGATAACGGGGATAGTGACTATGGGACAAGCTCCTTACCCGCTGGGACGCTCACACTTGATGTGCACCTCCCACCCGCCCTTTTCCGCTGGGAAGGCAGCCAACGTTGTTTTTGTCCTGGGGTTCGCGAGGGCCAACGCGAAGAGCGGATTGATGCGACTCCGCTCGGGGCCGCGCATGGTCGCGAGAATCATTGCGTTGATGAACGCCGGGCTGTCCACGTCCGTCTCGTTCTTCACCCAGAAGACCAGACTCGTGTCCGAAGACTTGTCGTCGAGCAATTGGTACGGTTGCTCATCCTTGAATGGGGACATCGTCACCTCGCTTGAGAGTTTACGCCGCGAAGATCAAGGATGCGGAGTATTCGCAGAAGGAAGGGCGGCGGAGCTTTTTGATCGTCGGCGGACCGAACAGGTGAAGGGCGGCGGCGTGCGCGGGGCGCGAAACCATGCGCTTCAAAGCGAATAAAAAACAACAATGACTATGATCACGATCGCAACGAGAGCCCAGGGCACCACGTAGTTCAATACCGACGGCGATCTGCCTTCCGCCCACCTACGGATTAAGCCCCCACAGCCAGGACAGGCCATGACCCGACAGTTGTTGCCCTTGGGGACTGCAAAGCGTGGATCGTCTCCCCGAAACGCAAACATGCAGTCAGGGCATTGGAAGTGTGTTGGCTCTGTCATTAGTCCCCTCGTGGAGCTTGGTTTTGCTTCGTGGCCGTTTCGCAAGGAGTGGAGTGGGCACGAGAGGCATTCTACGCGCGACGCACTTCCCCACCCGCGGGGACGGGCGGCGGCGGCGCTCGCGATGCACTCCCCCACAGGCGAGGGCGGGGGGCGGGCGGGCGGGGGCGCGATGCGCGTGCCACACGCGCGGGGGGAAGCGGCGCGCCCGTTGCCGCGAGCACGGCGGCTTCACCGCGGTCCGAGCATGCAACGGGCGTGACGCGAGGGCGGGCGGGTGTGGCATCCGCGCTGAACGTGCCACGTGCGCGGGCGGGAGCCGCGGCGCGACCGTTGCCGGCGAAGCACGGTCGCTTCATCGCGGTACGAGCGTGCAAGGGGCGTGACGCGGCGAGGGCGGAAGGGTGCGGATCGCATCGCACTTCCCCACTCGCCGGCATGGGCGGGCGGGGCGCTCGCGATGCACTGCCCCACTGGCGCGGGCGGGAGCCGCGGCGCGACCGTTGCCAGCGCGTACGGCGGGGTTTTGCGGTGCGCGCGTGCAAGGGGCGTGACGCGGCGAGGGCGGGCGGGTGTGGCATCGCGCAGAACGTGCCACGAGCGCGGGTGGGAGCCGCGGTGCGACCGTTGCGGGCGATGCACGGCGGCTTCTTGCGGTGCAAGCGTGCAAGGGGCGTGACGCGGCGAGGGCGGGTGGGAGTCCGCCTTTCGTTGCAATCGAAGCTGCACGGGATCGCGCGGAGAACGGATCGGATCGCGATGCTGCGGCGTCGATCAAAAGTGATGCGGGATGGTCCGCAAATGATGCGCGGAAGGTTTCGCGGCCGGCGCGGTGAATTTCGCTTGCCGGCGTTGCTGCGTGAAGTGATCGCGGCCCGCAATCGTGCGCGGCGTCGTCGGCGCGATGCGCGTGGCCGTCGCGCGGATTTGCGTCGTCGTCGAATGAAAGCGGTGGAGCATGGTCGGCGTGCGTTTCGTCGTCAGCGTGAATCGATCGCCGGGCGAGCGTATGTGATGCCGTCGCGCTTTTAAGTCGTGCCGGGTGGTTGCGGGCGCCCGCCGGGATGCGCTGAACGGTCGTGGGGATCGTCAAAATCGTCTCCGGTGGCTTGCGCGCGATGTTTGCGGCCGAATTTTCGGGCCGGCGCGGCTTCGCGGTGAAGCCGGGGAAGCTCCAAGTGATGTTGCGCGCAGTGTTTTGGAGCCCGCCGGAGCCGTTTTCGAGACCGCCGCCGCCGATTTTGCGGGCCGGTCGCTTTTAAGCGATGTGGGCGGTATGTTGCACCTGCCCTTCGCGCGGTTGGCCGCTGCTCGCGGGATGCGCTAAACGGCCTTGGGGGTCGTGAAAATCGTCTCCGGTGGCTCCCCGGCTATTGTTTGCGGCCGGATTTTCGGCCCTGCGGGGCTTCGCGGTGATGCCGGGGAAGGCCTAAATGATGCTCTGGGGAGTGTTTTGGAGCCCCCCGGAGCCGTTTTCGAGCCCGGCGCGGCCGATTTTGCGGCCCGGTCGCTTTTTAGTGATGTGGGCGTTATGTTGCCTCTCCCCGGCTGCAGAGATCACGCACGAGTTGATGGCCGGCGGGGACCCGGCCGACCCAATCAGGCACGGCCCTGTCACGTCCACTTGGCTCCTATCGAGCACGTGGTTCCGGCTGCCGGGTCGCGAGAGCAATGTTCAATATTGGACATGCGGGGTAGGATGTCCGAACGCGACGCGATGATCACAGACCCGCTGAAGCGCATCCCCTTTCTCTACCACTTCACCGACCGTCGGAACCTCGAGCTGATTCGTGAGCTCGGCGGGCTGTATCCGCTGGCGGAGTTACGGCGAAGAGGTATCGCGGTTCCGGCGCCGGGAGGAAACGAGTGGAGTTGGGATGCGGACGGGATCAAGGGGTTCGATGAATACGTGCACCTCTGCTTCCGCGCAACGCACCCGATGGAGTTCGCCGCGCGCGCGGAGGGGCGCATCGGCGACTCGATCTTCCTGAGCGTTCATCCCGATGTTTTGCAGTGGGAAGGCGTGCTCTTCACGCCGGATGTTGCGAACAAGAAGGGCGTTCGGGCGTACCCTATTCAGGAAGCCGCGGAGATGATCGACTACGAGGTGCTGTACACGCGAACGGACTGGAGGAAGCCTGAGATTCGGCAGCGCCTTCAGCAGGCGGAGAAGTGTGAAGTGCTCGTGCCGCGACTGATCCCTCTCGACCTGGTCCGGAACTTCCCGCATGGCTGAGCGACCGATCTTCGTCCCCGCCTCGGACGAGCCGGAGCTCGTGAAGGAAATCTATCTTCGCTTGAAGTGGCACGCGGGCTTCGCGTCGGTGCAGAAAGAGAAGAACGTCCAGGAGCTGCACGCCGCCGCCGCTGCTGCCGGCTACTCGCCATTGCTAGAGGTCTCGTCGAAGTCCGCGGAGAAACTCGGTCGGCATCTCAGCGCTTTTCACCTGAAGGTGCAGAGCCGGATGGGTGAGATTCTGTTGGAGTCGGCGTTTCAAGGCAGCAAGGTCTTCGAGCGCGGCGGACCATTCACCGATCTGTACGCGATGGATGCGAGAGAAGCGAAAAGAGACCCACGCTTGCGCAACTCGGGACAGATCGTGGCCTTTGAGTTCGATGGTGTTCGCTTCCCGATCGAACCGCGCACGGCGTTCTACGACTGGCTCTATATCAACGCGATCTATCCGCACCGCGAATGGCTGCAGCGGTTGGATCGGTACGCCGCGTTCAGCGACATCGAGTTCAACCCGGAGCGTTCGGTGAATTGTCAGGCGCGATCGTGCGCGCTCTTCGTTTCGCTGATGACGAAAGGTCTGCTGGATTCGGCGATCGTATCTCCGCAAGCTTTCATCGATACGCTGGCTGCTCACGCATATCGGCCGCGGCAACTGGAACGCGCCGGACAGCAGGCGCTCTCGTCTCAGGAAGAGGCGAAACGAGCGGTCGGAAGATAGCGCAGCGACGAAACACCCTGACGATCGGGCGGTCAGACACCCTTCTTCAATTCGATCACGCGAGCGTCGTTGTAGAGGAGGAGTACGCGATCGAACGCCGTGTCGTACGTCGTCGAGGTGAGATCGGAGGAAAGCTCAACGATCCCCGAGACACGACTCGGCTCGATGACGATGACCAACCAGACCTCCGGACACTTGGCGCGATAAGCCGGGAGCTTCGATTCTTTCGACTCGATAACGTCGTCGATGTGTAGCGGAAGGAGATCGGCCGCCCATTGCATGTGCATGGCGCCGATGTGGAGCTTGTCGGGCGAAGGACTTTGATAGACGACGACGTGATCGACACCTTTCGGTAGCGAGGAATCGTACTGATAGATGTCGGTGCCGCCGCGCGCGGTCGGTGCGACCTTCGCGACTTCAGAAGCGATCGCTGTGGCAAACGTCGCGATATCAGCTTTCTTGCAGCGGAGATTGCGCGAGAAGTCGATAGAGGCAATGACGGCTGGGGCGCCCATGTTGCGATACGCTGCCGTAGCAGCCTCCGAGATCTGCGCGGTGAGCGATTGGAACGCATCGAGCTGGGAACCGGAGGCACGATCGCCGATCACGAAGTCAGTGACCTCAATTCCGACGCACGAGCCATCGCGCGCCACGGTGAAGTCGAGCGGTTCTTCTGATTCTTCCGGTTCGGCCGCGGGAAAACCTGCGTAAAGCTGACGCAGCCTCTCAACTGCGTTTCGCTCGCGTTCTTTCTGAGCTGGGCGGGTCATGGATGGGGTCGCCTCCGTAGCAAATCGGAGTCGAATCTATCAAGCGGCCGGAGAGGTGGGAAGAAGTAAAAACGAGTCAGAGTTGCTCCTGCCACTAACCCAGGTGAGAGGACTCGCCGGGTGTGAGGGAGGATGGGATGTCGAGTCCACTGGAGAGCCACGGTCTAGCCGATCCGCACGAGGAGAACCGTGGATGGTCGCCGATGAACGCGCCGGCTCGCGAGCTGGCGCTGTGCATCGAATCGTGCAAGCAGATCAACGAGCTTCGACGCGTTTTCACGTTCGGTCAGCCGACGCCGCGCCAGCTGACGCTACTCGTGACGCCGCTCTGCAATCTCGTGGAGCACGTGCTGATCCTAAAAGGATTGCTGCGCGATCAGGACCGCTCGGTGTGGCCAGCACGAGATGTAGTTGCGTTCAAGATGCTGGGAAAGGCACTGAAGCGCGCGAACGACGGGGCGCTGCGAAAGATCCGCAACAAGCGTGCGGCGCACGCTGACCCGAAGGGGTTGGCGAGTGGTGCCGTACCACCGAGTAACGCGGAGAACGTGCTCGTGGTGCTAGGCCAGGCAGCCTCGCTGCTTCTGCTGTGCCTGAACCATGAGCGCGTGTTCTGGTACTACCGCTACCCCGACCCTGCGGACGATACGCAAGTTGAGGTGTTCGGTGACTATCCGCTGGCAACCACCTTCCGCGTAGATGGTGACCGCCGGCTCTGCGAGATTCTGCAGATGCACATGGAAGCGGATCCGCGGCATGTTCAGAACGCGGTCGTGCGGGAGACGATTACGCTCTACAACAATCTTGCGATCGGTTTCAGCCACGTTCCGATGATCGGAATTCAAAGCTACGCACCAAGCCACGCACGCGCCTAAACGAGAGCGGCGGCGGTGCGCCGGCGTGCGGCTGCGAGCGTTCGCCAGACTCGCGTCCAGTCCGAATGATCGCAAAACCGTGTGGGTTCGATGGCCTTTGCTCGGGTTTCGAGCGCATCGGCTTTTGCCCACTCGTCTGGATGCGAGATGGGAGAGATACGCTCGAAGTTGCGCATCGTCTTTTCTCGATGGCAATCGGCACACAGCAGTTGCAGATTCGACATGTCGTTGCTGCTCCCGCGAATGTGGTCAATCTCGCGGCCAGGTCCATTGCAGTTTCGACAGTGACCGCCATCGCGGTCGATGACCGCTTGTCGAACGTCATCCGGAATACGCCGAAGGCGCTCGTCGTAACCGCCCGCGAGGATGAGGGCGAGCCGGATTCTGAGCGCATCACGGATGTCAGAGTGACGAACACTCCCGTCCGAGATGCGCGCGCGGTAGTAACGCACGTACTTCGCTTCCTGCCGGCAGAGCGGCAAGCAGAAGAGCTCCGCGCTAGGCACTGGCGCGTCGCAGTTCGGACATGGAAATGGTGGCGTAACGAGAGCGGCGGCGCGTGGATCGACCGACGGCATCGGCTTTGGCTTGCCTTGGCTGACGGGACGCCACAGCGGATTCAGTGAGCCGTCCGGTAGGTGTTTGCGCGGGCGACGCATGACGGTTCGATGTTAGCGAAAAGACGGAAGTGTCGATACGATCGAAAAATGGCCATCGACTTTCGGCGAGTCAACTACGCGAATCTGAACGCCAAGCAGAAGGAGAGCTACAACTATCAGAAGGTGTCGGCTGCGCTGGCGGATTATGGGTTCGTCACACTGAGACTGAGCGACGACTGGCAGAGCGCGGACTTCATCGCGCAGCACATCGACGGGCGGACCTTCATGAAGGTGCAGCTGAAGAGCAGGCCGGCCTTCGGAAAGAAGTATCTGGGCAAAGATCTCTTCATCGCATTCTTCGATGGCGCTGCGTGGTACCTATACCCGCATGACGAGGTGCTGGAAAAGTTGCTCGCCAGCTCGACGGTCGGAGGAACGATCTCGTGGGCGGAGCGAGGCGGGTACTCGTGGAAGACCGCACCGCGGCACCTGCGCGAGTTGTTGGCTTCGTACCGGCTCGGCGCTTAGTTAGGGGTTCGGGTTACGCAACGTTCTCGCGCCACCAGTCGTAGTGGCGGAGTTGACCATCCTGCGCCCAATACTCGCGGCCTTCGCGAATCCACCCGTGCGGCAGCGGGGCCGTCGCGTTTGCGTTCCGTACGAAGACGAGATCGCGACCATAGATCTGCGGAGGATTCGCAGCATCGGCGGTGCCCCAAACGATGCCGCTCACGAACGCGAACTCCGGTCGCGAGAAGAACGCGAGCGGGAATTCGTTCACGCCGGAGCGAATCGCCAGCATCGGCGGATACTCTTCCCTGATGACTCGCGAGGTCGCGACGTCGATCGTCATCCTGAGTTGTCCCAAGCCGAAGGCTGCGCGAACGACGCGTGGAACGTCGGTTTCCAGGCGACCGCAGGGAAGGAGGCCGCCGTTGATGGCGATGACGAATGGCTCCCCTTCTCGAACATAGCCCTTCGCGAGATCGTTGGTGTACTTCTCACACTTTGCATCGATCGCGGCGCGAATGCGAAGCATCAGCTCGCGATCGGGAACGAGACGCGCGCGTGCTTCCGGGCTCGTATCGACTTCAGGCACACGATCGCCGGTCGTCCCCGCGCTCGGTGCTATCGCTTCGATCCATGTCGTGTCGCGAATCTGAATGTCTGGGCCTCCTTTGCGGTTCCGCTTTCCCTCGCGTCGAACGAGCGGAAGGCCGAGCGCATCGAGAGACGCAGCCAAATACATTTCCCAGAACGTTGAGTGGAAGTCGTGCGCGGCAGCTTGCGGCCGGCGCGTGTCGAGATAGGGTTCGGACCGGCGCCAAAGCTCGCGAACGTAGTCGGCGTGATACGGATACCGCGAAACGACGCGGTAGATGATGTCCGTAGCGCCTCGGATAGCAAAGAAGTCGCGCATGGCAAAGTTTAACGCCGACTCTCGGCTCGCATGTCGTGTCTCGATAATGCTTCCATGGGAACGGCGACGTAGCCGGAGTGGTGGATCATCGGGAGATGGAACAACCCCCACCGCGGGAGTGCGTACTTCTTCTTCAGGTACGTGAGGACCGCGTGGGTATTGCGACGGTCGATGTCGCAGTCGGCGATGAGGACGGCGCCGTCGGCTTCCAGCGCGTGCACGTCAACAACGCCGCCCGGCTCCGCATCGAACCACCGAAATAGCGGAGTTTCTCGAAAGGCGTTGAGGCGGGCACCAAACGGGTTGAGGAGAAACGTGAATCGATCACCCGCGTCCACAACGATTCCGCTCAACTGAGGATGCGTACCAAACACGCTGCGGTGAAAGAAGAAGCAGTGAATCGGGCTCGTCTCCCCCATTCGAGGCATCTTCACGAGGTTGGTGCCACCGTAGGCGGTGTCGATCACCTGCTGGGTCAGCGTCACTCCGTCTCGGTACTGCGGGTTGATGCAGTACCAGATCAACTTGAAGGCACCTTCACCGCCCGCGATTGCGTCGAGCTGCTCGACGGCGAGGCGCATCGTCTTTTCAGTTGAGGGCGAAAAACCCATGGGGTGTTGCATCAAGCCGGTTGCGCCCTCTTTGCGGAGAGTCCTGGCGATCGCCTCGTCGCTGCGGCGGGCCTTCACCTCGATGAGATAACGTGCTTGGTCGTCGGCGGCGCGCAGATCGCAGCTTTTCTGTTTCGAGCTGCTGGCGATCTTCTCGGCGCGGATGCCGATTTCGGCGAGCCTGCCGATTACATATTCCTCGTCGTCGTTGGTGTCGGGGGCGGTGGAGTGCTTGGGCATGACGGCTCAATTTTACGCTCTGACGAACACACGGATGCCGCGGCGACGGGCGACGGGATGCGAGCGACTACGAAGAGACTTGACGGTTCGCGAGGAGCTTCGTGATGAGGTCAAAAGCGGCAAGCTTTGCAGCGCCGGCTGTCGGATACGCCCGGCGGCTGAACTGCTTGAAGTTTTCGCTGTCCGAACTCACGACGGCGCCCCAGCGGCCGGCTCGTTGGAACACAGTCACGCGGTAACCATCCGCCTCGATCCACTCGTTACCCTTTTTGGATTCTCTCCACTTCCTGTAGAGCCACCGAGACCGCTTACTGGCCCGCGAGATCATCAGCGAATCGCGCTCGCGGGCTGCGCTGATGTTGCCTTCCATGTTTCCGGCGCACACGCAGCCGCACGCGAGCACGCCCGCAACATTCGGGTGCTCCATGTAGTGGATGTACCGGATCTTCTGCGACTCGCACATCTCGCAGATCGGCCCTGGCTCGCCGTGATCTTCGATATCGACGCATTGCCATCCACGATGAGGAAAGCCTTTCTGCGACCACTTTCCTCGCCCGCGAGAGACGGCATCGGATTCGTTTGCGTAGCTCACGGCAGGTCCGCGAACAAAACGCACGGCGTGTTCATTCATCGGCTGACCGACGACACGCGTTGAAGCTAGGGAGGAAAATCGCTACGTGCGGCGTGACATGAGCGAAGGGCGTATAGTCGTGCGCGTCCATGTCGGTGCTGATCGTTGAAGACGATCCGGCGCTGGAACGCTTGCTCCACACGTTGATGGTGCGCGAACGTCTCGGCGTCGAGGTCGAGAGACGCGGAGATGCCGCGCTCCGGGCCATCGAGACCGGCCGCTACAAGGCGATCGTGCTCGATCTGATGCTGCCGGGGATGACCGGCTTCGACATCGTGCGGCATCTCTCGCGCGCGCGACCGGAACTGTTGCGGCGCATCATCGTGATCACCGCGGTGTCGCAGTCGCAGCTTCGTGAATTCGAGCACCAAGGAGCGATCTGGCGTTTGATCCGGAAGCCGTTCGATGTCTCAGAGCTCGTCCAGACTGTGCGTGAATGCGTGCTCGCACATGCGCCGCAGCGCTTTGAAGAGATCGAAGCACTGAGGCGCTGGCTTGCTGGTGGAGCGAAGGCATGCGGCGCGCGGTCGGCGCTCGTCGTGAGGAACTCCGGCCAGGAGCTCATGCTGGCGGCTTCGTTCGGCTTTGCCGACGGAACCGTGGATGGCTACTTCCCGCTGCCGATGAGCGTCAACTATCCGCTGACCGTGGCAGTGCGGACCCGGCGACCCGTGTGGCTCGAGTCGCTGACGCCGCCGTTGCCGGAGTATCCGCTGCTCCTGCCGATCTGGACGATGAACGCGGCGCAATCGCTGGCGGCCGTCCCGCTGCTCGACGGGGAATCGAGTGTCGGCGCGATCGGCTGGACCTTTGGCGAGCCGCAACAATTCGATGACGAGCAGCGCACGACGCTCGTGAGGATGGCGAGCGAGTGCGCGGCGATGCTGGCGGCGCGCTGAAGCCGAGATCGAGCCAGCGTTGGCGAAGCTAGTAAAGGAGTGCGATGACTCCTGACGACATGCGCCGTAGACGTATCGAGCTGGCCCTCTCAGTCGAGGAGGTTGCGCGATGGCTGAAGGTCGCGCCAGAGGCCCTGCGTGCGTATGAGGCCGGGAAAATAGAGCTCCCCGAGGCTGAGAGGTTTGGCCGCCTCATCGAGAATACGGAGTGGATACGGTCGTCGGACAACGAAGAATGACGGTCAAGACACGATGCGACGCCGGCGTGCGACGTCGCATCGGAAACGTTACGTACTGAGTCGGTGGAAGACTTCGTTGATGCGAGCGATGGCGATGCGGAGATGCGCGCGGACCTTCTTGCTGCCGGCGCGGCGGCGTGCAGCCTGAAGGTCGCGCAACGCGAGGTCGAGTAACCAAAGGAGCTCGTCCATGTTTCGACTCCTTCATGAGGCGATGCGGATGCCTGCTGCTTCGATCTTGTCGAACACCCACTGCGGCAGACAGAGATCGGTCTTGTCGGCGCGGCAGTTGGAGTGACAGATGATCGTCGCGACTTGGAAGCAGCGAGGGAAGTCGAATGTGGTTGACGGGTAGTAGAAGACGGGCTCGATCTTGTGGCGTTGGCAGATGTCGAGCGTGAGCGCGATCCCGGCATCGACTTGCGCCTCGTCCATCTGCGCGAAGTACCCGAACCCGCGCCAGTCGTGCGCGATGAACGGGCCGTTGTAGATGGTGTTCGGCGTGTTCATGCCGAAGGCGTAGAGCTTGTCGCCGTCCAAGTCGAGCGGGCCTTCGTTCGCGAACTCGATCGCGACGGATTGCTTGTCGTAGAGGCCCTTCACGCCCTTCAACCCGAGATGGAAAATCCACGCGGAGTCGTTGAAGGTCTGGTAGATCGTGCCGTCGCGATCGACGAGCCACGGAGCGCCGACGCGATCGGCGTTGAGGTTCCATGCGTCGATCGACGTTGTGGCCTTGCCGGGGCGACCGGAGACCGGCGTGTGCAGCGTGCGGCCGGCGGTGCCATGCCACACGACGAATTTCTTGGCGGTGAGGTCCGAGAAGTACTGGCCCTTCTTGAGCGGGTATTGCTGAACGTTCATGATTGCCCTCCGAAGTGGTGGAGCGCGCGCGAACGCGCGCCCCACCGGTCAACTGCGTGAATGGGTCAGATGTCCTTGCCGGCCTTGAACTGCGACGTCGAGCGCTTTTTCTTCGCGCTGACGGTGCGGAGGTCTCGGCCGGCTTTGAACGGCCGCTCGCTCTGGTTCTCTTCGGTGAAATGACCAGCGGAGCGACGCCGGCGCGAACAGTCGCGTGACGGCACCTCGACGGTCTCAGTGACCGTCGTGGCCGGGAAGCGACGGACGCGGCCAGCACCGACGAAACGGCCGGTGATGGAACTACGCCGGATCTTGCGCGTGCTCATTCCTGCTCCGCGAGGTCCTTGCCCGCCTTGAACTGCGCGACGATGTCGCCGCCGAACTGCGAGAGCGATTCGAGCGCCTGCATGAACATCACGATGCCGGCGCGCCAGGTGGACGGGATGAGCGGGAGCGAGGACAGGACCGTGAAGACCGGCTTGATGCCGCGCCAGATCTTCAGCACCTTCTGCAGGCGGGTGTTCGGCGTGTCCTGGACGAGGGTGTTCTCCTGCTCCATGTCCACGTTGAGCGCGCGCAGCGTGCGATCGGTCGAGCGCTTGTGCTTCTCGATCAGGGCTTTTGATGCTTCGAGGGGATTCAGTTCCTTGGGATTCGTGCTCATGTGAGCGATCTCCTTTCGAGAGATGTCAGGTGATGGTGGAAAGTGAGAGCCGGTCAGCGCGTCGGCCGGCGACGCGACGGAAGGGTCCGTGCGGCGACGACGGCTGCGCGCTGGCGCGGCTTTTTGATGGGGATGTGCTGCGTCGCACACCCGACGTGGAGGACGAACAGGCCCACGTCCGACCAAGCCTCGGCGACGATCCGTTGCACCTTGCCGCCCATGCCGAAGAGTTCCCCGGCAATGTCGACGGTGGCTTGAACGAAGTCGGCGAAGTCCGCTTCGGGTCGAAGGCGGTCCGTGAGCGCGACGTACCAGATGCGCCCCAGCACTTCCCACGTCCTGCCGCCGAGCGCGATCGCAGCCCGATAGAAGGCGTGGTTGAGAATGCCGGAGTTGATGTGGACGCCGCCGTTGTCTTCGGTGGTATCGACGTAGTCGTGCATGTGCGAGGGCTGCGGGTCTTTGCCTAAGAGTGGATCGTCGTAGGCGGTGCCCGGTGCAGCCATCGAACGCACGGCGACGCCGTTCACGGCGGGGCCGAAGATTTCCGCGCCGATGAGCCAGTCCGACTTGTCCGCGGTCTGGCCGAGCAACCACTGCTTGACCATGATTCCGAAGGCGTCGGAAAGGTGCTCATTCAACGCGCCGGTCTGACCGTGATAGCCGAGAGCCGCAGCGAACTGCGTGACACCATGCGTGAGCTCATGGGCGATCACATCGACGGACGCGGTGAAGCGCGAGAAGATACGTCCATCGGCGTGGCCGTAGACCATCTGACGGCCGTTCCAGAGCGCGTTCTCGAAGGACTCGCCGTAGTGCACGGTGGAGTCGAGACGCAGGCCCCTGCCATCGATGGAGGATCGCCGAAAGACGTTGGCGAAAAAATCGTACGTCGAACCGCTTCCGTCGTAGGCCTCGTTGACCTCGACATCCGTACCGCGCGCCTTGTGCTCGCTGAGAACGAGTTTGCCGGGGAGACGGAAGGTGTGGTTAGCGGTGTAGACGTTGCGACGTTTCCGTGTGGAGACGGCCGTGGCCGCAACTGCGGTGGGGCGTTGGAGAAGCGAGGCGGCGCGACCCGTGGCGAGCTCGCGCATGTGCTCGAGCGTGGCGCGGGCGGTGCCGCTTGCTTCGTTGGAGGTGTGCTCGGCAACCCGCGTCAGGATGTGAGGCGGGATGGCGCCGCAGACATACTTCTGAGGTATGTTCGGCATGACACTGTTGCTCCTTCAGTCCTAGTCAGACGGGGGTGTGCGTGTCAGCGGGGTCGCGTCTAGCCACGCGGCCCCGCGTCGTCACGCGGCACCCATCCTTCCGGTTCGTTCGGCGGGAGCAGGCGCGGCGTGGGTACGCCGATGCCAGGTGCCGGGGTGGTCTTGCGCAACGCCAGAGGCGTCTTGGGACGGCCGCGGCGGCCGAGATCACGTTTCATGTTGGCGACGAGTGATGAGATGGTGGCGCTGTTCGGATCGCGCGCAAGGCCTTTCGCCACGTCGTACGTCAGCAACGAGTCGGTGGCGAGTTTCGCTTTGCGCGAGTCCAGCGTGTACTTCAGGTTCTTCGCGAAGGCGTTCACCTTGTCACAGACAGGGCGGAACGCTTCGAGGAACTGCAGCGTGTCGTGGGCAGCGTTCACGTCGAGCTTCTGGATCGCCTGAAGTTCGGGAACCTGTTCGACGGCCGCGGTGACGGTGGCCAGGAACTCGTTCGGAACGTTGAGGCGAGAGCGGACGAGATTCGCGGTGGAGACGTGGATCGCTTCCAGCTTCGGAATGATCTGCGAAATCTCGTCGAGCGCGGACATGAACTCTGCGGCGACTTGCTGGTAGTGCGTGACCGTCGGCGTAGGAGTGCCGGGCGCCGGCGGCGGGGTGGTTGTGCCGTCTCCGGGTTCCGGTACGGCGGCGTTTGCGGTGGAGGCTCTTGTGGTAGCCATACACCAGTCCTTCCTCACCTAGCCGCACGCCACGCGCGGGCGGCGCGGTGACTACTCGGTTACCGGCCACGTTTCGGCCGAAACGTGACGGGCGATCGTTGCTGCAGCAACTGAATAGCGGTCTGGACCTGCGCCTAAGATACGTTACGATTGTCAACTTGGTTCGTTACCAAATTGTAACGAGGGTCAATTATTTGTCCCCCGCCTTGATTCTTAAAGACTTAATTTTAGGCCGCTTATCCGTCTTTTTATGGTGTTTTAGCATACAAGTTTGAGAAGTTTCCATTCCTCAAAACTGAGAAGTTTTTGGCTGAATCGGGAAACTGTGGCACGGAAACCCCCGATCGTCGTAGGTAGGGATTTGAGCCACAACGACACCCCTACGGAGTAGGGGAGTGTTGTACACGCTTGCGGCAGGTGAGGTGGTCGAGTGCGCTATTGTGCACGCGCCGGGTGCGAACGGCAGGTCGCGTCTCGCTCGACCTTTGGTAGTGGGATCCCTCGGGGTGGGAAGCCCGGCGCGGCCGTTGCGCAGGCAACGGGCGTGACGGGCGGGGGCGCGCGGCGGATTCTACGGCCTGTGGACCCCGTCGCCGGGGTGGGTAGCGCGGCGTGACCGTTGCGAAGCAACGGGCGCGACGCGCGGGGGGCGCGCGGCCCGCTCTACGCCTGGTAGAAACGAGGACTGTGCGACGGCTTGTAGATCTCCTCCCCCGCCTCTCGACGATACACGTACGCCGCAGAGAACCACGACGGAGCCGATGGATCATGCGGAGGCGATGAATCCGGCGCGAGCACAAACGCCCAAACGTCGAGGCGCTTCTCAATCTCTTGGATGGCGGCGCGGCCGATGCCGGGGATGCGAGAAAGATCGCGCTTGCTGCGCATGAGCAGCTGGCCGATTTCCTCGACCCCTGCCGCGCGTAGTTTCAAGTCGATTCGCGAATGGAGGCCGAGTTCCGGGATGCGCCGCTCGAACTGGTTGAGGCCCCAATGCGTGACGAAGTACGGCATTGCCATTGGCGGCGCGGGCGGGCCGTAGCGCCGCGCGCGATCGTACTCGGCGATCTTGAGACGAGTGCGCACGTAGCGGAGCGCGTCTTCGATCTCGCGGTAAACGTCAGCCGGGCGAATCTGCACGCCATCGGCGAACCGGCCGGCGAGGCGCGCGATGACGGCCTGATTTTCGGCGGGGGTGAGCATGGTTACCGCGCGCTGGCGCAAGTACTCGCGCCAGTGAGGAACAACGAAATTGTCGTCGGGTGTGGCGGACAGGTACGAGTCGGCTAGCCCGTCATCCTCGCGGATGTGTTGCGCGGAGAGCGCTACGGGCTGGTGGAGCCACCGCGCGACGCCGCCGGCGAGTGCGACGAGCGCGTCAGCTTCGACTAAAGCGCGGTCGAACGGTTCATCCGTCAGCGCCTCGAATGGCCCGCTTGCGCGTTGCCACATGATGGAGCCGGGAGCGGTAGCGTCGAACCGTAAGCGCAGCACGCGAAGGCGAACGAGGTAAGCCATCACGCATTGACCGGCGAGGTGTACGGCGTGGCCCCACGCGGGCCACCCCGGAGAACGCCGCTGCATGAGCAGCGTGCGGGCGCGCCAGCGATCGCGCCTGCTCACGCACGCACCCCCTTGCGAGCGTGAGCGGCGATGACGAGCGAAAATGACCGCGCGGCGCTTTCATACGACGGGCGCACGGTTTTAAGTGCTGCGTGAGCACGTGAAAGTGACCGCGGAGCAAGTACAACTGTCCTCGATCGGAGATTAAAGCGACGCGCGATCACTTGCACTGTCCTCAAGATGAGAAGCAAGTGACACGCGGGCACTTTTAAGTGAGCGCGCGGCATATGAAAGCGACCGCGGGACACATAAAAGCGACGGCGCGAACTGGCGCTCTTACGCGGCATTGCGTTGGCCCCTCATGCGCGGTGCTCGACGCGGGACGGTCGTTGCGATACAGAGAGCGGCGGCACTGCCGCAAGCTGCGGACGCGGCGCGGTGGACAGTTCAGCGGCGGCGGGATCGCTGACAGTCATCACGAGCTTCCCCGGCGCGGTGGTGATGTACACGCGCATTCCTGGTTTGAACCCGAGCCGCGCGAGCCAACGACCACGAATGCGAAGCATGGGAACGAGATCGCGATAGCTGACCTCGAAGGCTGTCAACGTGACCACCCGCACGCCGTCCGTGCGCCGGCGCCGCGCGAAGCGCCGCGCGGTTGCGACAGACATGCGGCGCGATACGCGTGCGTTCCGGCGAGCGGCTGCCGCTTTCTTGTCTGGAAGCAACAGCGCGGCGGAAGCCGCGGCACGCTCCGCGTCGTTGCGAAGAGCAGAGCGCAGCGTGTCGCGGTCGCGCACGACGAGGCGGTCATACTGCACGCCGCACCGCGTCACGAGCGCCTTCCACTCAGCGCGCGTTAACGCGGACTCGATGTCAGCGAGGGACCACTGCTCGAAAGCCTGCTCGAGGAGTTCGGCGCGGCGGATCCGCGGCTGGTCGTGCGAGGTGGTGTCGAGTTCGATCACGTTCCATTTGATCGCCTCGTCGATCGTGTCAATGCCCCACCCGAGAAGGCGTGCGGCTTCATCGACGGCGACCGGCTCGCCGTTGTGAATGAAGATCGCGCGAATGTTCGTGATCACGTCCGGTTCAAGCACAGTGACTCCCTTCCTTCTAGACATGCGGGACCCGTTCAACCGACCGGTTGCACGTGCTGCGGTTCGGGCCAGTTGAGCGCAACCGGGAAGTCATCGATGACGCTTGCGAGCTCCTCGGACCGCTCGCTCATCAGCAGATCGATCTTGCGCGCGGCAAGCGTGTCCACGGTGACGCCTTCCCTCTCGGCGAGGTGTTGGAGTGCGGCGATTTGGTACCGCGAGAGACGCAGGCGAATCGAGCGCGTGCGAAGTGCAGCCGGGAGGATCGCTGCGGCGTCGTCACCCAACGCCTGCTCGATCATCGACGGTTGCCAACGCTCACGCGCGATTGTGGCGATCTCGGAAAGCGGCACGCGCTCACCGCCACAAGTCCCATACGTCTCGACATCGCCCGCCGCGATCGCGATCTGCAACTGCGCGATAGACCAGCCGAGCAGCTTCGCGGCCTCCTTCTTCGTGACGTACGGTTCCCGATGTAAGAAGATGGCTCGGATGGACTCGATCACGGCGCTGGCGAGCATGACTCGGACTCTCCCGAATATCCCACATATTCTATATTCGGAACTGATAAGAGTCAATCCCGCCGACGAGGTTTTGTGCCCGCGTTGAACGCCGGCAAGGTGTTCGGCGAGCGGTTGCGCGAAGTCCGGCGCAAGCACGGAATGACGCAGGTGCAGGTGTCGGAACGTTCTGGGCTCGCGCAGAATCACATCAGCGAGTTGGAGCACGGCGAGCGAATGCCGAGCCTCATTACGCTGCTGAAACTCGCGGCTGCGATCGGCTGCAAACCCACTGATTTGCTCACGCCCTTCAACAAGGCGGACCTGCGCTCGCTGCTTGAAAAATGACGCGCGGAAGCACGCCGAGAGGTGGGCGTAGCGAGCAAATAACCGAATGTTCCACGGAATTACGTATGTGTTCCACGCACAAAATCGTGTGCACCTTGCGAGTCGCACCAAACTCGCAAGGTGACTCGCAAGGTCGGGATTTTGAGCCGCTAACTCCCTCGGAATCAGCGAGTTATCCCACCCCTTGTAGAACGCTCTCTCTCTAAATACCCGCGACCACGGGGCTGTCACGCCGGAGGTCGCGGGTTCGATCCGTCGTCCCCCCGCCAAATTGAGTGTTCAGCAGGGTTCACCGGCCACCATTTGCGGCTTTCGTGTTTTAGAGGTTGCTCCATAAGACATCTCGTGTTCTTTGAGAAAGAGCGAATAGAAGAGACTTTGCTGATTCTGGTGCCGTCTTCCGACTGGCGGCGAGGTGCGAGTCGCTGAATCCAAGGCATGGATCGCTTCGCCCGAGCCATGCGCCTCTGACACTCAGAGCCGCATCTCTTCCGCCGAGGCATCGATCGCTTCACCCGAGCAATGCGGGTCTGACGCTCAGAGCCCATCCCTTCCGCCGACTCATCGATCGCTTCACCCGAGTAATGCGGCTCTGACGCTCAGAGCCACATCCCTTGCGCCGAGTCATGGATCGCTTCCCCCGAGCAATGCGGCTCTGACGCTCAGAGCCGCATCCCTTCCGCCGAGTCATCGATTGCTTCGCCCGAGCAATGCGGCTCTGACGCTCAGGGCCGCATCTCTTGCGCCGTGTCATCGATGACTTCACCCGAGCAATGTGGCTCTGACGCTCAGAGCCGCATCTCTTGCGCGGAGTCATCAATTGCTTCGCCCGAGCAACGCGGCTCTGACGCTCAGGGCCGCATCCCTTGCGCCGAGTCATCGATTGCTTTGCCCGAGCAACGCGGCCCTGACGCTCAGAGCCGCATCTCTTGCGCCGAGGGATCGATCATTTCGCGGAAGGGACTAGCCCGCGGCGATGAGGCCGCCGCGGGGAGAGGGGACTGGATTGGCGCCGAGTATAATCCGCATCCTTCGTGCGTCACCCGCCCGGGCGGCGTACCTCGCAGGAGGGCTCATGCAGGACCCGACACCCGGCAGCACCGCAGCCGAAGGTGCCGCGGCGATCTCCGTCGCAGAAGACAGCAACCGACCGCACGCCGGTAAGAAAGACCAGCTCGAAGAGCTGTCCGTCAACACCATCCGCTTCCTGGCCGTCGACGCCGTCGAGAAGGCAAAGTCGGGCCATCCCGGCACGCCAATGGGCATGGCCGACATGGCCTACGTGCTCTGGACGGAGTTCCTCCACCACGATCCCCACGACCCTCACTGGAAGAACCGCGACCGCTTCATCCTCTCGGCCGGTCACGCCTCGATGCTGATCTATTCGCTCCTGCATCTGACCGGCTATCCGGACATTACGCTGGGCGAGCTGAAAGCGTTCCGGCAGTGGGGCTCGCGCACCGCCGGCCATCCCGAGTACGGCCACGCACCGGGCATCGAGGTGACGACCGGCCCGCTGGGACAGGGTTTCGCGAACGGTGTGGGCATGGCCCTCGGCGCGAAGATGCTGGCCGCGCGCTTCGACGGCGAGGATCCGTTCAAGCCGGTCGATCACTTCATCTACGCCATCTGCTCCGACGGCGATCTCATGGAAGGCATCAGCTCCGAGGCCGCGTCCGTCGCCGGTCATCTCGGCCTCGGCAACCTCATCTACTTCTACGACGACAACAACATCTCCATCGAAGGGGAGACGCGCCTGGCGTTCTCCGAGGAAGTGAAGAAGCGCTTCGAATCCTTCGGCTGGCACGTGCTGTCGATCGACGGCCACGACCGCGCCGCGATCCGCAAGGCCATCAAGCGGGCGCAGAAAGAGACTACGCGGCCGACGATCATCGTGGCCAAGACGGTCATCGGCTGGGGCAGCCCGAAGTACCACGGCACGGCGCGCGCGCACGGCGAGCCGCTCGGCGCCGATGAAGTGAAGGCCACGAAAGAGGCCCTCGGCTGGCCGCAGGAGCCGACGTTCCACGTCCCCACGGAAGTGCGCGACGACTTCACGCGCAAGACCAAGAAGCTGGCCCGGCAGCGCAAGTTGTGGGACAAGGAGATGGCCGCCTGGCGCGCCCGTCATCCCGATCTCGCCGAGGAGTGGGACCGCTACTGGTCGCACACGCTGCCGGAAGGGTTCGAGCAGCAGCTCGTGGAGGCGGCGAAGTCGGACAAGGCGCTGGCCACTCGCGCTCTCTCCGGACAGGTGATCCAGAAGCTGGCTGCCATCGCGCCGTTCCTCATCGGCGGCTCGGCCGATCTGGCGCCGTCGACGAACACGCTCATCAAGGACGCCGGCAGCGTCGAGCGGCCGAAAGGGGAGGAGAAGCATCCGCCCGCGTTCGAGATCTTCAAGAGCCGCAACCTGCACTTCGGTATCCGCGAGCACGCCATGGGCGCGATCGTGAACGGTCTGACGCTTTATGGTTCGTGGCGCGCGTATGGCGCGACGTTCCTGATCTTCTCCGATTACATGCGTCCCTCGGTGCGTCTATCCGCGCTGATGCACATTCCGTCGATCTTCATCTACACGCACGATTCGGTGTTCCTCGGCGAAGACGGTCCGACGCACCAGCCGGTGGAGCATCTCTGGTCGCTGCGCCTCATCCCGAACCTGACGCTGTTCCGCCCGGCCGATGGTGCCGAGGTGGCCATGGCCTGGGCGCACGCCGTGCGCGCCACCGACGGGCCGACGCTGATCGTGTTGACGCGCCAGAAGCTCGATCCGCTCCCGCAATCGGCCGATTTCGACGTGCAGCGCATCCTCCGCGGGGCCTACGTGCTCGACGGCTACAGCGACGGCGACGTCACCATCGTCGCCACCGGGTCGGAAGTCCCGCTGGCGGTGAAGACCGCCGACCTCTTGCGTGGCGAAGGGACGCCGGTCCGTGTTGTTTCCGCTCCGTCACTCGACCTCTTCGACGAGCAGGCGCAGGATTACCAGGATGCAGTCCTGGGCACCAACCGCAGCCGGATCGTCTGCATCGAGGCGGGCCGGAGCGACGGCTGGTACAAGTATGTCAACCGCGATGCCCTGATCGTCGGCATCGACCGATTCGGCGCCAGCGCCCCGTATGAGCGCATCGCCGAAGAGCTCGGATTCACGCCGGAGAAAGTGGCAGCGAGGATCAGAAGCTGGAAATGACCTAGAAGGTGGAACGATGAAACACGCTGCGGCAGTGCTGGTGCTGGCCTTTGGTTCGATCACCTCGTTATCTGCCGACGAAAGCGACATCGTCAAGGGATTGCAGAATCTCTCCAGCGTTCATCGCATCGCCAACGTGCTCGAGCTGCGGCGCACGCTGGCGCACAGCCTGCCGCTGCAGGTTCCGGCGGATCCGTGGGGGACGCCGTATCGCATCAGCGAGTCGCCGGCCGGCTATCGCATCGTCTCCGCCGGGGGGGACGCCAAGTTCGACGACACGGTCGCTTTGGCACGGCAGCAGTTCGCCGGGACCGAAGGCGACATCGTCTTCGAGGACGGAAAGCTCATCCGGTCGAACCGCAACTGGCTCTACACGCGCGTGGTGGCGGACGGACCGTCCGCGTCGGCCTTGAAAGAGTTAGATCAGGCCGAGATCGACTTCCTGATGATGCGCGCGCCGGTCATGCGCTCGCTCATCGGGGCGAAAGCGACCGTGAACACGATGCAACTGGCCGCGACGCACGTCGAGACGAACCATACGGCGCCGCCGGCCGAGCTGGCGAACGACGCCTGGGGCACACCGTTGCGCGTCACGATCAACGCGGACGGGACGTATCGCATCGTCAGCGCGGCCGCCGACCGCACGTTCGATGAAGCGAGTTGGATCAATCAGGCCAAGCCCGATTTCAACGAGGACTTCGTCTACGAGAACGGCAAACTGACGCGTTACGTCGATCAGCAGGCAGCGCTGCTGGCCGCCGATCTCACCGGACTGGCCGTCTCGCAGCCGCCCGATTCATCGCTGGCCGGAAAGGGACGGTGGGTCCGCGTCGCGCCGCCGGTCGAAGCGCCGGTCGTCGTCACGCGCGTCGAACCGCGCTATCCCGAGGACTACCGCCGCGCGCGCGTGAGCGGCCTGGTCGTCCTCGAGGCAGCAGTGTCCGAATCGGGCAGCATCGACAATGTCGGCGTCCTCAAGAGCCTCGCTCCCGGCATGGACATGGCCGCGCTCGACGCGGTCCGCCAGTGGAAATTCAAACCGGCCGTGCAGGACGGCAAGCCGGTGGCGTCGCTGTTCAATCTGACGATCAACTTCAAATTGAAGTAGCGCGCTACTTCACGATCCCCTCCACCCCTTCCGCCATCATCAGCCCCGAGGCTTCGTCGACGATGGCCAGGATGGCGCGCTTGCCGTCGGGTGAGATGGCGAAGGTTTCGAGCTCCGCGTCGGGATCGGTCGAGAGGAGCTTGCGCCGCGTGGACGTCGTGTCGACGCCGGGACGAAAGTCCTGGGCGTACAGGGAAATGACTCCGTCGGCGTCGCGCGTGCGGAAGGCGATGGTGTGGGTGGCGGCGATCCAGCGTGCACGCACCGTACTGACGCCGGTGAATCCTTGCGCGAAGGGGAACACGGCTCCGTCGGCTACGCGGGCGACGTCGATGGCGATCGGTCCGCCTCCCTGGGGCCGGCTGTAGACGACGAACGCACCATCCGCGGAGACCTCGGGATGCGTGGTCTCTCCCTTCACGATCAGGGTGGGCTTTCCGCCGGCGCGTGGGATGCGCGCCAGCGCGTCGCGGTTCGGATTGCTGGAGTCGTAAAAGACCCAGTCGCCGGCCGCGGACAGCGACGGATTCTCCGAGTCGACCCCGTCCTGCGTGACCTGCTGCGGGTTGCCGCCGTCGAACGAGGACGTCCAGATCTCGAAGTGTCCGCCCCGATCGGAGCTCCAGTACAACGACCTTCCGTCCGCGGTCGGATAGGGATCCCAGTCGATGGCGTCGTCGTCGGTGATGCGGCGCAGGCTGCCGCTGTCGAGCATCAGCTCCCAGATGTCCAGACTGCCGCCACGGTCCGAGGTGAAAACGATGCTGTTACCGCCGCGCGCGTAGGACGGCTGCCGGTCGACGCTGATGCCGCGCGACAACCATCGCTCGTGGCCGCTGCCGTCGAGCGACACTTCGCGCAGGCTCTGGCGCGTGAAGTCCTCGGAGAAGACGATGCGACCGGGGCCGGTCACGTCGACGCTGTCGGCGGCGCTGTGCGGATTACGCAGCAGAACGCGCGCGCGGCCGCTGTCGACTTCGTGCAACACGAGCGCGCTGCCGCGGCCGCGCCCGGGGAGGCCGCCCGCGAGCGCATCCAGCTCGGAGTACACCAGAGCGTCGCCGCCCGCCACCCAGGCCGCGCCGGAGAGCACTCCGTGCGGCGTATCGCGTTTCAGGATCTTCTTATCGCCGGAGACGAGGTCGATGACCATGAGCGAGCCGGGGACCGTCCCGCGTGGTGTGCGTGTGACGGCGATGAAATTGGCGTTCGGGGACCAGCGCGGAAAGACGAGCTCCTCGGTCTTCGAGGATGCGATTTCACGGACCGCGCCGCCGCTCGTGGAGGTCACGCAGAGGATCGACTGACGGGCATTGCCCTCGGTGCGGTTGCGGATGAAGGCGATCTGCTTTCCGTCCGGTGACCAGTCGCCGTCGAAGGCGTTGTCGATCAGCTTGCGCGGCTCTCCGCCGACGGCCGGCACGCGATAGATCGCAGGAGTTCCGTTTTGCGTCCGCGTGAAGAGGAGCACCGAACCGTCGGGCGCGAAGCGCGGCGACGTGTCGCCGGGTCCGGTGGTGATGGCGGCCTCGGTGTTGTCGGCGAGCTGTTTGAGCCAGATGCGCTGCCGGCCGTCGCGCGAGGAGACGAAGGCGATCAAGCGTCCGTCGGGCGATGCCGCGGGCGAGCTGTCGCGGCCCGAGTAGGTGAGCGTGCGCAGGCGGGGCGGCTCGGGAGCCGGTTTGTCGAACGTGCCGCGTGACAGCACGGCCGCGGCGCCGATGGCCAGGGCCATGACTCCGAGGACGATGGCTCGCGTGCGGTTGCTGCCCGGTTGCGGGATCTCGCGCGGTGCGCTGCTCCGACGGCGGACCGGCGCAGGCGTCGCGGATGTCACGGATTTCGCGGCGCTCTCCAGGGCGAAGGCGAGATCGCGCGCCGAGGAGAAACGGCGCGACGGATCCTTCTCCAGGCAGCGCCACACCAGCTCCTCGACCGCCTCGGGGATGGGCGAAACGAGAGCGCCGATGTCCGGCGGTTCGTCGATCAGGATGGCGTTCATCGTCTCGACGGGGGAGCGGGCATGGAACGGCACCTCTCCGGTCAGCATCTCGAAGAGGACAATGCCGAGGGAGAAAATGTCGGAGCGCGCGTCGAGGGTCGTGCCACGGACCTGCTCCGGCGACATGTAGTGCGCAGTGCCCATGACCATGCCGGGCTCCGTGCGCACCAGCGTCGACGCATCCGTTCCGGCCGGCTCGGTGAGCGCCAGGCCGAAGTCGAGGATCTTCAACAGCTCGCCCTGCGTGATGAACACGTTCTCCGGTTTGAGATCGCGGTGGATGACGCCCTTCTGGTGCGCGGCGGCGAGACCGTGCGCGATCTGCGCCGCCCACATGAGAGCCTTGCGCATCCCGATGCGGCCGTTCTCCAGCCGGTCGCGCAGCGTCTCCCCCTCGAGGAACTCCATCACGAGGTACGGAATCGAGCCCCCCGATTGCGCCAGCTCGCCGATGTCGTACAGCGAGCAGAGATTGGGATGACTCAGCGAAGAAAGCGCGCGCGCCTCACGCTCGAACCGGTGCCGCAACTGCGGATCGCTCCACCGATGCTCGGGCAGCACCTTGATGGCCACCGCCCGATCGAGCCGCGTATCCGTGGCCCGAAACACATGCCCCATCCCGCCGGCGCCGATCTCGGCATCGACGCGGTAAGGTCCTAACAGCGCACCGCGTGCAAGAGGCATGGGTTTGAAGTGACGCGCGATGGTAGCAAAGGAGTGGACGTTGTGGACTTGGTGGACAGAGTGGACTCCCGAAGTCCAACGCCCCTTACAATCGCGAACCATGCGTTCATTGCTGCTCTCCGTTCTCTTCCTCCTCACGACCTTCGCCCGTGCCGACTATCGCGAGTTTCTCGATGCCGCGCCGGATCCGGCGCTGGCGACGAAGTTGCGGATGGCGGCGGAGGCGTCGCTGAAGGCGTATCCGAAGCTGAAGGCCGAGGACCTGGCCATCAGCATCGTCGATGTCACGCAGCCGCATCTGGTCTCCCGCGCGGACTATCAGGGGGATGTCCCGTTCTATCCGGCCTCGGTGATCAAGCTGTTTTTCATGGTGGATGTGTATCAGACGCACAAGGAGAAGATCGGCGACGTCGACCGGGCGCTGAAGGAGATGATCGTGCTCTCCGACAACGATGCCACGGCGTATCTGGTCGACATTCTGGCGAACACGGTTCCGGGGCCGCCGCTGCAGGGGCGTGCGCTGAATCGCTACGTCGAGCGGCGCCGCGACATCAACGAGCGCTTTCAGAAGCTGGGGTACAAGGACAACGTCAGCGCGATGATGAAGCCGTGGAGCTTCGGGCCGTTCGGCGTCGACAAGCAGGTGCTTGGCGAGAAACGCGTGAACCGCAACAAGCTCACGGCCAACGTCACGGCCTCGCTGCTGCTCTGGATTCAGCGTCGCCGTGCGCCGGGATCGCACGAGATGATGGCTCTTCTGCACCGTCCGCTCTCGCCGCTGCGCGAGGACGAGAACCAGGTCAAGGAGTTCATTGGCGAGGCGCTGCCCACCGATGCGCAACTCTGGTCGAAAGCGGGATGGACGAGCGAAGTGCGCCACGACGCGGCGTACATCGAGCTGCCGAACGGGCGGAAGCTGATCCTGGTCATCTTCACGCGCGGCACGGCGGACGACGTCACGCTGGTGCCTGCCATCGCGCGCAATGTGCTCGGGGAGCTGTGAGGCGAATGCGTTCTGCGTCCGTGCTGCTGCTTTTCTTCGCACTCGCCGGATGCGCGACCGGAGGTTCTGACGTGATGACGAACGTCGATGCGCTGATGCGCGATTACGACGGTGCGGTCCCGGGTGCGTCGCTGCTCGTCATTCGCGACGGGCAACCGGTCGTCCGCCGGGCGTACGGTTTGTCGGATGTCGCAGGCGGCGTGAAGGCGACGCCGGCCACGAACTATCGCCTGGCGTCGGTGACGAAGCAGTTCACCGCCACGGCCGTCCGGCGTCTGGCGGAGGAGGGGAAGCTCACGCTCGACGATCGCGTGCGTCAGTGGCTGCCGGAGCTGCCCGCTTCCGCGGATGCGATCACGATCCGCCAGCTGCTGACGCACACGTCGGGGCTCATCGATTATGAAGACGTGATGGCGCCGGACACGAAGGAGCAGCTCCACGACGCCGACGTGCTCCGCCTGCTCGCATCCGAGGACCGGACGTACTTTGCGCCCGGCACGAGCTATCAGTACAGCAACAGCGGCTATGCGTTGCTGGCGCTGACCGTCGAGCGGGCCTCGGGTGTGACGTTCGCGTCGTACCTGAAGCAGCGCGTCTTCGAGCCGCTGGGGATGCACGATACGGTTGCGTACGAGGAGAACATCTCCACCGTGCCGAATCGCGCCTACGGGCATTCGTTCGCGGAGGGCAAGTGGACGCGTACGGACCAGAGCTCGACCAGCGCCGTGCTCGGCGACGGTGGGATCTATTCGTCCATCGACGATCTCGCCAAATGGGACGCGGCGCTGTACGACGCTTTCTACGCTCCGGCGTTCGTTCCGGCCACGGCGACGGACGATCCGAAGGTGGCATACGGGTTGGGCTGGCGCATCAGCCAGCATCGCGGCGAGCGGATGCTATGGCATTCCGGCGAGACGCGCGGCTTCCGCAATGTGCTGATGCGCTTTCCGGAAAAACATCTGAGCGTCATTCTCCTTACGAACAGAAATGAGCCAGCGCCGTACGCCACGGCGCTGAAGGTCGCCGACCTCTTCTTCTGAATGGATCCGCTGACTCACACGCTCGTCGGCGCAAACCTGGCCTCGACGCGCCTTGGCGAGAAGACGCGGCTGGCCACTGCCGCCCTCGTCGTCGGCGCGAACCTTCCCGACGTCGACTCGATCCTTTACTTCACCGGCTACGACGATCTCGCGCTCGGGTTCCGGCGCGGCTGGACGCACGGCATCCTCGCGCTCGTGCTGTTGCCGCTGATCCAGACGGCGCTGCTGATGCTGTACGCGCGCTTGCGGCCGGACGCACAACGGCCGGTGCATGGGCGATGGTTGCTGATCCTCTCGACGATCGGCATCCTCACGCATCCGTTTCTCGACTGGCTGAACAACTACGGCATGCGCTGGCTGATGCCGTTCCGCGGGACCTGGTTCTACGGCGATTCGGTCTACATCATGGATCCGTGGCTGTGGCTGATCCTCGGATGCGGCTGGCTGGCAGGCAAACGGGCTTCCCCCTTGCTGTTTGCGCTGTGGCTTGGCTTTTCCGGCCTGCTGGCCTGGGTCGTGAGCGGACGGGCGCCCGAATACGTGCCGCTCGTCATCGCCGTTGCGCTCATTTCGCTGGCGGCGCTCTTCTGGCGTGGCCCGCGGTCGCTGGCCACCATCGCCCTCGTAGTGGCGTTCGCGTACATCGGCGGGCGCCTGACCATCCACGCGCTCACGGCAAATGAGGTGCGCAACGAGCTGGCCCATAAGTTAGGCAAGGTGCAACGCCTGATGGTCTCCCCGCATCCGATCGACCCGCGCCGCTGGGACGTCGTCGCGCAGGTGGGGGACGAGTATCGCTACGGCCACTACACGTGGCGGACGCGTACGCTCACGCTTGCCGGCGACGCCATCCCGCTGCCGAAGGAAACGCCGGAGTACGCAGCCGCGCGCCGGGATCCTTCGATCCGCGGGTTCATGACCTGGGTGCGCTTTCCGTGGTACGAGATTGAGCGGACGCCGGAAGGGACGCGCGTCCTGATTCACGACGCCCGCTACATGACGCGCCGGAGGGCGGGCGGAGGATTCGGCGGAGTGGAAGTGGTTCTTCGGAGGTGAAGCGTTGCTGAAGAGAGTGTTGAAGGTGATGTTCGTCGTTCTGGTGGTGGCCTTGATCGGTGCACAGTTCGTCCGGCCGGCGCGTACGAATCCGCCGGTCGATGAGAGCAAGACGATTTTCGCCACAGGGAAGGTGCCCGCCGACGTGCGCGGCACCCTGGAGCGCTCCTGTTCGGACTGCCATTCCCACGCGACGGTCTGGCCCTGGTACAGCAAGGTCGCGCCGGTGTCCTGGCTGGTGGCCGAGGACGTGGAGGACGGGCGGAAGGAACTGAATTTTTCCGTATGGGGCGACTACAAGCCCAAGCGCGCGGAACACAAGCTCCAAGAGCTCTGCGAGCAGGTGGAAGAGGGCGAAATGCCTCTGAAGAAGTACACTTTCCTGCATCCGGGCGCGAAGCTCTCGGACGCCGACCGTCGCCGTCTCTGCGAATGGTCGTCGGCGTGGCGAAGCGAGATCCTCAAAGGGATCCCCGGAACGAAGTGAGCTGGGCCTTTTTCTTGCGATGGCGGGGACAGCAGTTTCGACAATCCCGGAGGCTAAAGTGATCACTAACAAGCAGTTGACGTCACGTTTTGCTGCTGCAGTCGCCATGACGGCGCTCGTCGGAGCGTCCGCTTTTGCGGAATCCCGTCCTTCGAATGAGACGCGTACCCGACGATCGGAGTCGCGAGTGGAGGTCCGCGGGAGCCGCGTCGAGCGCAACCGAGCCTCCGGTGGACGCATCGAGCGCGATCGTTCACAGGATCGTTCCAATCGGAACGACACCGCCGTGACCAGCCCCTCGCGCTCGCGTGACTCCCGCGACGGCGTCCGGTCGCGCGACAACGACAGGTCTCGCGGTAGGAACGACGGGTACCGCGACAATGACCGCAACCGCAGCAACGACCGGTATCGTGGCAACAACGACCGCAACCGCAACAACGACCGGTATCGGGGCAGGAACGACGGATACCGCGACAACAGCCGGTACAACGGCAACGGCAGCAGCCGTTACGGCCGCCAGACCTTCCACCACAGCGGCCGTGTGCACCGCGTCTATCCGTATGGCGGCGGCTACCGGGTCTGGCTGACCGGCTGCCAGTATCCGTTCTACATCCCGTCCGCCTACTACCACCGCGATCGCTTCCGCCTCGGCCTCACCATCGCCCTCGGCGGCTTCTACAACTCGCGCGGCTACTACGACTACTACGATGACTACGACCGCGATCGTTATTACGACGTGAGCACCTCGCGCGGCGAGCTGCGCGGCGTGGTCGAAAGCGTCGACTATCGCCGTGAGACCTTCGTCGTCCGCAACGAGTCCACCGGCAGCTTCGTAACGGTTGCGCACAACGACCGCGGCCGCGACCCGGTCCGCGCCGGCGACTACGTCGAGCTCCGTGGCGACTGGACGCGTTCCGGTCTCTTCGACGCCTACCGCGTCGAGATCGTCGACTACGACAACCGCAGATAGTTGCTTCTTTTTTGGAGTGCGGTGGCTGCCACCGCACTCCATATCCTTTACCCCACCTCCACCGTCGTCGGATCGAGATCCGCCATGGCCGTCTCGATCAGATCATCGAGCGAGATGATCGAGAGGCCGTCGGTCTGGTTGCTGATCTGTTCGATCGAGAAGTAGCCGAGGCGGCGGTAGCTCTCGAACTGCGACTCGCTGAACCATTGATCGGCCGTCGATTCGTGCGGGAAGTCTTCGGAGTTCTTCTTGTAGTTGAGAACGTCGCGCGGGCCTTCATCCGAGTAGACCACCGGCTTGATGTAGAGCAGCAACCCGTTCTCGGCCTCTTCGCCGTCCACGGCGTTGTAGCGGATCGTTCCGACGGCGCAGTATTTCCCCGGCTTTTTCTCCTCGGGCGGGATGATGCCCATGTGCGTGATGTCGATGGGGATGCCGAGGTCAATGCGGATCTTGCGGACGGCGTTGCCGAGATCGTCGTAGATGTACTTCGGATCGGCGCCGGCATCGCTCACGACGATGCGGTGACAGCGGCGCAGCACCATCTCGTACAGCGCCAGGTTCTCGAAGTGTCCGCCGTCGGAGAGATACACGTATTTGTATTTGTCGTTCGAGTTCCCCGTGGCCTCATAGATGAACGGCAGGATGGAGGAGCGCGGGTTGCGGCGCGTATAGGAGTCGTTGCCGGCCAGACCCGGATTGCCGAGCCACCAGCCGAGGCGGACGTTGAAGAGCGTCATCAGGAACGCCAGCGCGGGGGAGGAGTGATAGCCCATGTTGGGGCTGGCGGCGGCGCCGGAGATCGTGACCGCGGTGCCGACGGAGATGTCTCCGTAGTTGCGCGAGTCGCGGTAGCCGAGGGCATGGCTGCCCGAGGCCAGCGGCGTCACGGAGAAGGACGCACCCTTCCGTTCCTGCCACGCCAGCTCGGCGCCGGTGGTGAGATTGAGGCAGATGTTCACCACATGCAGCGGCTGTCCGAGACGCAACGGCGCGAAGAGCTCCGGGAACGCGGCGTCGATGCGCAACCGGTTGTCGGTCATGCGGTGCACGGGCGTCCCGGGCACCACGAACGGCGTCGTGTAGAGGTCCAGCCGATCGAACGGCGGCATTTGCTCCAGGGACTGACCGGCGATGGCGTCGTTGAGCTCGTCGAGCAGTGCGGCGAATGTCTTCGGCGCATGCCGGAACGTCTTGCGCAGCGCATCCACGGCCGCGGAGGCACCTTCGGCGAAGGCGCTCTGGAAGTCGTCTTCCGATACGACGACGTCGTGCGCGCAGACGAGCGGCAACGGCGATGGATAGATCTCGGAATCGCCGAAGGCCATCTCGATGAAGCGGCGGTTCCGCAACGGCCGGAGCACGGGCGGCGTCGGCGGTGAGGCCGGGTCGTACAGTTTCGCCAGGTCGACCGTGGCGATGAGGACGTTGAGGGCCTGGAACAGCGCGGCACGCCGGGTGCTGGTATTGCGGTCTTCGTCGAAGATCGCTTTCCCCTCCCTGCCCAGCGCCTCGCCGACCTTCGTGGCCAGAAACTTCAGCTCCGCGGAGGCCGTCGGAGACTTCAGTGCCGCCACCGCCCGCTCGGAGTCGCGGAAGCTGTACACCCAGAGGTACTCCGGACGGAGCTCGTGCATACCCAGGTTGTCGCGTGGATCGAATCCGGTGAAGGCATTCGGATCGCGATGCACGCGCGAGGCGCCGAGGTACGCGCGCACGAGGCGGTTGCGATACATGGCGTGCATCGAGAACACGTTCACGCCGATGAACCGCGAGAGCAGCAGCGCCAGCAGCGGACATCCGAGCGCCACGCCGAGCATCCAGTACGGGTCCGCGGACTGCACGATTTGCAGATGCTCGACCGACCGGAGCCGTGCCGGATTCGACACCGGCGTCTCCTTCACCTTGGCCGTCTGCCGTCCGATCGGGGCCTCGTATTCGCGCGACGCATGCTCGGCCAGGCGCGACTCACGTTCGATCTGACTGCTGGACACCTTTTCGAAGTGCATGACCCTGCGCAACAGCTCGGTCGTGCCGGTGGAGATGAAGGCCAGGACGAAGAGCACGAACACCGGTACGGCCAGCGCCAGCGCGAAGTTGGTGACCAGCGTGGCCTTGCTCTCTTCCCCTTTCTCTTTGGAGCCCGCCTGCGTGTTGGCGCTGCGGCCGGCCAGCACGGAGAAGATGCCGGCGCCGCCGCCCACGGCCGTGACCAGACCGGGCACGTGATACATCCCGATCGGGCCGTAGATGGCGATGGCCGACAGCGCGATCCAGATCAAGGAGCCGAGCAGCACCCACCCCATGGCCCGGGCCCACCATTCGCGATCGAAGTCGTGGTTGTAGTGGCTGGACAGTCCGCCGAAGATCACCGCCTGCAGAAAGAGCACGGACAGGAGCAGCGGAACGGCAAAGCAGACGTAGTTGGCGGTGACCGCTTGCAGACCGCCGGGGTCGGCGATGGGCCAACGCACGGTGTCGACACTGGCCACTTCCTTCACCGGTACCTTGAAGAAGGTCGTGGCGATCCCCCAGATGAGCACACCGCCGAGCAGTCCCGCCGCCAGGGAGCCCAGGAGCTCCGTCACGATGCGCCCCGCGCGGCCGTGGCCACCCACGCGCGTCCGTTTCTCGATGAACGAAGCCGTGAGGTATTGCCAGAGAAACATCAGGAACGAGGCAAAGCAGGAGGCCGTGGTGAAGCCGATGAACCACCACGGACCGAACGGGTTGGGAGCGTCTTGCTGCAACTTGATGGCGCTGGTGTACCAGGCCCAGGCCAGCGTCAATGAAATGGCTGCTCCGAACTGCGGCAAGAGGCAGAAGGCGACGAATTTGCCGTCGTTGAACGATTTCTTGTTGTGCGAATCGGTGACCGGGCGAAACCAGATCAAACTACCGAGGCCGAGGACCAGGAGGATCACCCCCACGACGAGCGCGGCCACCGCGCCTTGCGATGCATATTCGTCGGAGCCTCGGGGATCCCGCACCACGGCGGTCAGCAGGTATCGCGGTACCGCCAGCACGCCCGCCAGGATCGGGATGAGCACGACCCAGTTGAGCAGGAGATTGCGCACATATGTGGCCACGAGCGCCCAGGTGTCGGCCGAGAGGATGCCCAGGCGTGGCGTCAGGTAATTGCTGAAGGCGCGCAGGTGCTGCACCGGCGCCGGCTCGGAAATGAGCGGATCGGCAGGCCTGGCGGCGAGCTGCGCCGCCACGCCGCGGATGCCCCACGGATTGCGGCGCATCCACGACGACAGCCAGCTGCCGATGTAGCCGCCGCCGGAGACGGTGGAGACGTAGTCAAACTTCTCCAGGATGCGCGTGCGCGCCAGCCCCTGCATCACGCCGAGGGCGAAGGTCGCGCTGCGAATGCCGCCGCCGGAGATCGACAGCGCCGTCCGCAACTGCCCGCCGGCGGCGCGGGCGTGGATGCGGCGGATGATCTCCGCGTAGCGCATGTCGGCGGCCCGGCGCACGTAGTCGCCGAACAAGCCGTCGAACATGTGACGGTTGACGTTGAAGACGGCGTCGGCATCGTCGAACGACTTCGCCTTTTCCAGCTTCGCGTACAGTGGCTTGTTGGCGTCGCGGAACGCGGCCTCCTCGAACAGCCAGCGCGTTGGTGCGATGGCGTTCAGGATGACGTTGATCTCATCCGCAAGGGCCTGCCGGAAAACGGGATCGTGACTCGTGGCCTCGCGCCAGCCGGCAATCGCTGCCGGCGCCTTGCTCCCGAGGCGATCCGCCAGCTTCCGCGCCAGCTCGCGTGCTTCGACGATCTCCTCGACGCGCAACACCCATCGCCGCTCCAGCGGCTCCTCCTCGGCGCCATACAGCCGGACGTACTCCTCCTCGAGCATGTGCGCGAGCGGAAGCGGAAGTGCGGTCACGAAGCCTCCTCGGTATAACGAGGAGAGTAGCGGGGAGGGAGTTTTCCTACCTACGCCGGCTTGCCCCAGAGATATCCCTGGCCGTATTCGATGCCGAGGGAGCGGACTACGGCCAGCTCGCGGGCGTTCTCGATGCCTTCGGCCACGATCTGGCAGCCGAGGGAACGGGCGATGCGGATGTAGCGGCGGAGGTGCTCGACGCGCGTCGGCTCGGTGTCGATGCCGATGACGCAGCGCTTGTCGACCTTGAGAATGTCGGGCTCGAGGAGCACCAGGCTCTCCAGGCAACTGCTGCCGAAACCGACGTCGTCGATGGCGATGAGGATGCCCGCTTCGCGCAAGGCCTTCACGGCCGGGACGAGATACGTCGGGTCGCCGATGATCTGCTGCTCGCTGATCTCCAGGCAGAACGTGTCGGCGGGAATGGGGTCGGGGAAGAGGTCGAGGAGATGCTCGACGGGGATGGCCAGGAGCGTGGTCGGGAAAATGTTGAGGTGGAACCGCGCGTACGGCGGGAGCTGCATGGCGGCGCTGATGGACGCTTTCAGGCAGGCGTGGTCGACGAGCGTGAGCACATTGCGCTCGGCACAGAGACGGAAGAAGTTCTCCGGCATCTCGATGGTCGGGTTCGCGTAGCGGCTCAGGAACTCGTAGCCGATCGGGCTGTCGTCCTCGAGACGGAAGATCGGCTGTTTGAGCGTGAGGACGTGCTTGCCGCGCGTCAGGTTCGAGCACATGTCGGCCTGGGCGCGCAGGCGCCGCGCGGTGTCGTCGAAGTCGCTGGACTGGAAGATGACGCGGTTCTTGCCTTCGCTCTTGGCGCGCGGCAGCAGGAGGTGCGCGCGCGCGAGCAGCTGGTCGACCGCGGGCATGTCGGTGGTCAGGAGCAGCGCGGCGATGGAGGCGGTGAGCGTCACCGTACCGCTGCTGTGCTGGATGATGGCCGTGGCGATGGCCAGGCGGATGCGCTCGGCGACGCGGGTGACCTCGGGTGGATCGGTCTCGGGAAGGAGGATCATGAATTCATCGCCGCCGATGCGGCCGACGTAATCGACGGCGCGCACCGACGCGCGCAGCCGGCGTCCGATCTCCTTGAGCACCACGTCGCCGACGGCGTGTCCGTGCTGATCGTTGATGGTCTTGAAGTCATCGAGATCGATCACCAGTACGGCGCTGCCGGTGACGCCGCGCCCGAGGTGCTGGACTTCCCGCGAGAGAGCCTGCTGCAAACCGCGGCGATTGAGCAGCTCCGTGAGCGGCTCGATGAGCGTGAGGCGCTCGAGAGTCTTGTTGGCGCTCTCCAGCTCCTTCTTCATCCGCGCCAGATCGCGCACGCCGCGATGGCGCTCGACCGCGTAGCGGATCGATCGCAGCAGCGCGTCGTAGCCGATCGAGCCCTTCAGCAGATAGTCCTCGGCGCCGACATGCAGTGCTTCCGTGGCCAGCGTCTCGTCGCCCTGGCCCGTCAGGACGATGACCGGGATCTCATTCACGCACTCATGCAGACGATTCAGCGCCTGCAGATCCGTCGCATCGGGCAACCCGAGGTCCAGAATCACCACATCGACCCCGCCGTCCTGCACCGCATCGCACGCCGCGGCGGCGGTGGTCACATGCCGGACGCTGAAGCGCGGACTCTCCGAGGTCTCCAGCAACTTCCGCAACGAAAACGCGGAGCGGAGGTCATCCTCCACCAGCAGCAGACGAAGAGTCCCGATAGCGGTGTCTACGATCGAGGAGGCCACGTCCATACGGATACAGCCGGGAAGGGACGGTGGACGTGATCGGGATCACGTTGCAGAGGGCAAAGCGCAGAGGGCAGAGCGCAGAAGATGACCAGTTTTGGGTTTGTTTCTTCTGCGCTCTGCGCTCTGCGCTCTGCCCTCTATTTCCGCGCCGAACGCCGCTTCCCGCCCGTGGCTGGCTGTTGACTCTTCCAGAACTTCAGCAGGGCGCGCAAGGCCTCAGGCGAGTTCTGCGGTGCGGAGCGGCCGAGCTGGTCGCGGGTGTTGACGCCGTGGCAGGAGTTGCAGACGCGGACTTCGCCGGGCTGGAACGTGAGCCAGTAGCGTTCGCGCACGACGGGGGTTCCGTGCGGATCGGTGGTCTGCCAGCTCATGGCGCGTTGTGCGGGGACGAATGCGGCGGCGGAGCCGTCGGCGGCGATCTTCACGCTTCCGGCGAGGGAGCCCGATGGCGGGTTCTTCACGGCGGGGTCGTGCATCGTGCGCGCGAGCACGCGCCGTCCGGCGCGCGGTGAGGCCGTGCCGCCGATGCCGCGCAGCTGATCGCCCTGGAAGAACTGCAGGTACGCGACGTCGTAGATCTTCCCGGTCGCGTTCGTTTTCGGCAGCGACGCGCTGGAATCGGTGGCCACGCGGAGGTTGTACGGCTGCTGCTTGTCGGCGATGTCGCGCACGGTGACGTCGCGGCTGACGACGACGGCGAGGTTGCGCGCGGCCAGATCGCTGCGGAAGCGCACCGGATCGACGCCCTCTTCACGGAAGATCCGCGCCTCCGGCTCCTCGAGCAGCGACGCGCGCGGAACGGGCCGCGGCCGCGTGCGTACTTCGACCGGGTTGAGCTCCCAGAGCGTGCCGGACCAGTTCACCAGCACGTCCGGATCCCAGTACGAGATCGTGGCCTGGATGCCTGGCGTGAGCGGCGTCCCGGCGACGTAGGTGCCGTTCTGCAGTGCGAGCGTCTTGATGCGGAACGCGTAGCGCGACGCCGGTTGTGCGCGCGTGCCGTCGTTGCGGTCGGCGCGGGTCTCGCTCGTGTGCACGGCCAGCAGCGTCCCATCCGACAGCGGAAGCGGATCGCGATAGTGGCCGGAATGATCGGCCGCCGGCGTTCCCTCGGGGACGTTGCGCGTGGAGCGCGCGGTGACGAACGTGGCCTGGATCTGATCCGCGGGCCGCGAAGGCTCGGCGATGAGGCTGATGATCTGTCCCGCGGCGTGCGTCTGGAACTCCGGTGCGTCGGTGCCGAAGTAGCGGCCCGGATGCGTCGGGTCTTCGCGCAGCTGGAAGAGATTCTGGACTTCGTTCTGATTCATCCGGCCGCTGGTGGCGTCGATGAACTCGACGAGCGCGGCGTCATCATTGAGGCTGCGGTTGAAGTAACCGTGCAGCTCGTGACGGCCGATGTGGTTGAGCGTTTCTTCCGACGTGCCGTCCTCGTTGATCTCCCACGGAAAGAAATGATTGATGCTGAGGCCCTCGAGATTCGTGCCGGCCAGCAGGTCGGTGCGGCTGCTGCGCGGCTCCGGAAAGACCTCCACGCGCTGGTTCAGACGCGCCGCGTTCTCGCTTTCGTCGGCATAGTCGAACGTGCCGTACGAGTCGCCTTCCGCGTCGGCATCGGCCTGCTGATCGCGCTGCAGGTGATCCCAGCGCGTGAAGATGACGCGGCCGAAGCTGTCCACGAACGGCGAGAAGACGCCGGAAGGGGCGTGATTGAGGATGTGCAGCTCGCCCGTATTCGGATCGAGGCGCCACAGCCCGCTGACGGTGGCCGCTTCTTCGTATTCGTCGAGCTGCGGATAGAGATGGCACGCGCCGTTGCGCGGGCGGTCGGAGGTGAAGAGGATGCGATCGTCCGTGCCGTAGATCGGGCTGATGTTGTTGAAGCCGGCCGGCTGGTGCGGGATCTTGCGGATGACCGGCGTGTCGGTCTTGCCGAGGCCGGTGATCTCGTAGATCTGGAAGACGTACGGATTCCATTGGTATTGCTGCGGCGCGCCGATGACCATGCTGAAGAGCGCCTTCGTGCCGCTCCAGTGCACCGACGGCTCGCGCACGGCGATCGCATTCGCGCCCTGCTGCCCTTCCATGCCGTAGCCGGCGGCGCGCGTGAGATTCTTCAGCGAGCCGTCCGGATACCAGATCCAGAGATCGCCGCCGCGCGGCACCGAGTCGATCTGTCCGCTGTGGTTGCCGAACGTGGACGTGATCGTCGTAAAGTCCTCGGGTTTCGGCACCTGCGTGACGAAGAGGATCGGGTTGTCGATGGCGGTCAGCGGCGCTGCCACCAGGACCGCCAGCATCAGGCTGAGGATCTGTCTCATACTTATCTGGAATGATCGCGTTCCCCGATCCGGGCCGGTGTGAGCGCGCGCACGTTTCCACCATAATGCCGCCCTGTCATGGAACGCAGCGTTCGCCGTGTCGCCGAGACGTCGACTCATCCGGGGATGAACCCGCAGCATCGCGTGCGCATGGTGCTGGAGCCGGGCAACTGGGCGGAATACGACCCGTTCCTCATGCTCGCCGAGGATTGGTTCGTGCCGGGCACGTTCGGCGATCACCCCCATCGAGGCTTCGAGACGGTGACGTTCGTCCTCGAAGGAGAGATCGAGCATCGCGACAATCACGGCGGACACGGCGTGCTGCAGGTGGGTGACGCGCAATGGATGACCGCGGGCCGAGGCGTCGTGCATTCCGAGGAGGCCGGCCGCGACGGTGCGCACTCCCTGCAACTGTGGCTCAACCTCCCACGCACGCTGAAGATGTCCGAGCCGCGCTACCAGGACCTCCGCGGAGCGGACATGCCGGTCCGCCAGCTCGACGCGGCCCGCTTGCGCGTCTTCTCCGGCGCGTCCGGCAACGTGAACGGACCGGCGCTGAATCACGTACCGGTCACGATGATCGAGATGCATCTCAACGCCGGCGCGACCGTGCGTCAGGAACTGCCCGCGACATACAACGCCTTCCTCTACGTCATCGAGGGCAACGGACGCTTCGGCAAGGAGCGCAACCCCGCGCATGCCGGGCAGGTGGTCTGGTTCACTGCCGAGGAAGGCGAGGTCGTCGTCGAAGCGGAGAGTGCCATGCACGCGATTCTTTACGCCGGCGCGCCGTTACGCGAGCCGGTTGCCTCGCAGGGACCATTCGTCATGAACACGGTCGGCGAGCTGCGGCAGGCGTTTCTTGATTACCAATCCGGGAAGTTCTGACGAAATCCCCCGTCATTCTGAGCGAGGTAGGGTGGGTGGGCGTGAAGCGAAAGAATCTCAAAATGCGTAAAGTGCGGCACAGGCCATGTTTCTCGTATTTTGAGATCCTTTCGCTCACACCCGCCCACCCGCCTCGCTCAGGATGACGGGGGGACGGCTGCTACACTCGATTCAATGAGTGACTCGCAACATTGGCAGAGGCTCGAACATCTGTATCTGAGCGCGCCGACCAATGCCTACTACCGGCCGGTCATTCGCATTGGCGACCGGGTTTGCGAGATCGAGATCGCCGCGCGTGCCGACTTCTTCCACGCTGCGCACGCCGTGCACGGTTCGGTCTACTTCAAGCTGCTCGATGATGCCGGCTTTTTCGCGGCGAACTCGGTCGTTCCCGATGTGTTCGTGCTGACGGCCAACTTCAACATTCATCTGCTCCGTCCGGTTGCGGAGGGCGTCCTGCTGGCGAAGGGGCGGTTGATCAACGCCGGAGCTCGTCAGTTGCTGGCCGAAGCGAGCCTTTACGATGCGCACGACCACCTCATTGCCCACGGCGTCGGCGCGTACGTGCGCAGCAAGATCGCTCTCACGCCTGAAGTCGGTTATTCCGACTAAAAGGGCGCGTTATCTGCACGCTCCTACACCGCCCGAAGAAAGGAGCGTAAGGATAATGAGCAAGCACATGAATCCCGTAGTCCACTTCGAAATGCCGGCGGAAGACCGCAAACGAATGGCCCAGTTCTATACGAAGGCGTTCGGCTGGCAGACAGAAATGCATGGGCCTGATATGGGTGACTATGTGTCGGTCACGACCACCGAGTCCGACGACAACGGCCCCAAGACTCCCGGCGCCATCAACGGCGGGTTCTTTCCGAAGAAGGAAGACTGGCCGGCGCAGTATCCGTCGGTGGTGATCGCGGTGGATGACATCGAAGTGGCCATGGACAAGGTATCCGACGCCGGCGGCAAGGTGCTCGGCGAGCCGATGGAGATTCCCGGGATCGGACAGTACGTGTCGTTCTCCGACACGGAAGGCAATCGCGTCAGTATGCTGCAGCCGAAGCGCAACATGGACGTTCGGCCCAAGTCCAACTAGTCGAGCACCTTGGTGATCGCGTCGCGAAGCGCGGTCACCCAGCTCGCCTCGTGTTCACCGACGTTGCTGAGCACGATGATCGTGACGCCGGCTTCCGAGATCCTGTAATTCCAGGCCCGGAAGCCGGCTCCATCGCCGGCGTGGAACTGCAACTGCCGTTCGTCGTTTCCGGTGCGGAAGAACCAGCCGTAGCCGACTCCGCCGTATTTTCCGGTCACATAGGGCGTGAGCATCGCCGACCGGAGCGAGGACGAGAGAAAGCGGTCGTCGCTCAGCGCCCGATCCCAACTGGCCAGATCGTCGACCGTCGAGACGAGGTCGCCGGCGCCGACGATGTCGGTCGTCTTCTGTTCCTGCAGCGCGAAGCCGTCTTCGGTCCGGCGATAGCCGCGCGCCCTTCCGGGAATCCGGCCGCTGCGCTCCGGCTGCGTGTCGTTCATGCCGAGGGGACAGAACACTTCCTCGCGCATCAACTCGTCGAACGGCCTGCCTGTTGCGGCCGAGGCGATCATGGAGAGGAGCGTGTAGCCGACGTTGGCGTAGAGGAATGTCGTGCCCGGCGTCGTCACGAGTGCGCGCGGCTTGTATTCGGGAGGAGTCTCGGCCGGATCCGGCCAGTACTGCGGATGATGCCGAATGAGCCAGAAGTAGGTCGTGTCGATGTCCGTGCCCGCGGAGTGGGTGAGGAGGTCGTGGATCGTGACCGCGTCCCATTCCACCGGCCAGTCGGCGAGATAGTCGCTGACGCGGTCGTGGAGGCCGAGCCGTCCTTGCGCGGCCAGACGGACGATGAGCGCCGCGGTGAACTGCTTCGACACCGACATGAGCATGAAGGGAGTGTCGGGTGTGTTGGGAATGACGCGCTCCCGATCCGCCAATCCGTAGGCCTTGCGCACGAGAACGCGACCGTCCTTCTCCACGAGCACGACGCCGGAGAATCGCCGGTCGCGCAGCGGAGCGGCCACGGATTCGTCGACGGCACGCTCCACCGCTGCCGCAAGAGTGACGTTCTGCGCCGCCGCACTCTCGACGCGCGCCGTGGCGGAGACGGCCAGGATCAGGATCGAGAGGGGAATGCCCGTCATCAGCGCGTGAGCGCCTTCATCACTTTCTCGTTCCCGGTGATCAAGGCGTGGATCTTGGAGTAAAAGTGCGCCGGTACCTTTTTCTTTGAGGCCTTGACCGGGTTCATCATCGAGCCGGGCAATTCCTCCTCGCCCGACAGACGGTCGCGGGCCAGTTCCGTCCCGGCGGCGTCGTAGATGATGACTTCGAAGTCGTAGTCGAAGTTGATGTTGTTGAACGTATCGGACTTGAACTCGCGCATCACCACCGTCAAGGCGCGATCGGCCTGCACAGGTTTGGCGGCGCCGGCGATGCTGCTGGCCTTCTCGCTTGATGGAGTGACGCGAAAACCGGCCGCCTCGAGATCGCGCTGCACGGTTTCCTGAACGATCTTCGCAAACGGCCGGCCGTCCGTCGTCGTGACGTTGAACGGCATGCCGTACCCGTTGCGCTGCTCTCCGACGAAGTTCGCCGGCTCATCGCCGCTGACGACGTAGGGGCGCTGATCGTCCACCGCGTAGAGGTGGACGGTACGGCCGGCGCCGATCTCGCTCCGTTCCGCCGGGACGTAGTCGAATGCGTGCGTGTTTCCCATCACGCATCCCGTCAACAGCAGGACTGCCAAAAGGCTGACGACTCCCTCAGCACGGTGCATTGGATGGTCTCCCTTGCTAGTTCTTGGTCTCGAATTGCGTGGTTGGTTTGGTTGCGTCGTGCAGGCGCTCGAGGCGGAAGAGTGCGGGAACTTCTTTTCCGCTGAGGATGCGCTTCGCGGCGATTTCGCCGACGGCGGGGGAGAGTTTGAAGCCGTGACCGGAGCCGCCGCCGGCGAACCAGACATTCGCGGCCTGGGGGTGGCGGTCGATGATGAGGTGGCCGTCGGGACTGTTTTCGTACTGGCAGACGCGCGATTCGAGCAGCGGCGCCTTGGCCAGTTCGGGGAAACGTTCGGCGAGGAGCTGCCGCGCCCGGGCGATGGCCTCGGTGCTGGGCGTGCGGTCGGTGCTGGTGGGGTCGATCGGCTCGCCGCGGGTGTCGTCCGCGACCTTGAAGCCGCGGCCGTCGATGTCGGGGACGCCGTAGATGATGCGTTCGCCGAAGTCGATCCAGACGGGAAGGCGGCCGGGGAGATACCGCTCGGATCCGCGCGGCGCTCCGAAGTAGAACACTTCCTGCCGCGAGGGGTGGATCTTGTCCCCGAGCACCTCGGGGAAGAGGCGGCCCAGCCACGGCCCACAGGCGAAGACGTAGGCATCCGCTTCGACGCGTGATCCGTCGCCAAGGCGCAGGGCCGGGAGCGAGCCGTTGACGATGGGACCGGGTTCGACGTGCGCGGTGCGATAGCTCCCGCCGGCTTTCTGAAATGCGTCGCGGACGGTGATGCAGGCGCGGCGCGCGGACAGCGCACCTGCGCGGCGCTCGAACCAGACCGACTGGACGCCGCGGAAGTCGATCTGCGGATAGCGGCGCGCGGCTTCCTCGACGGTGAGCTTATCGACGATGAAGCCGAGGTCTTTGAGGATCGGGAGCGATGACCGGACGTACGCATCGTCGCCGCGATGCATCCAGAGGGCGCCGGTCTCGACGTAGAGCGTCTGATCGGTGGACGCGTCGAGCTCTTCCCACAGCTCGTACGCGCGCTTCACCATTTCGACATACGGCCGGTCCTGACCGTAGATGGCGCGGATGACGCGGCTCTCTCCGCCCGAGCTCGAGCGCGCATTTCCGGGACCCCAGGAGTCGATCAGCTCGACGTGCGCGCCGAGGCGGCGCAAGTGCAGGGCTGTCCAGCCGCCGAACGCGCCCGCCCCGATGACGGCGATGCGCGGCGCCGATGGTGCGACGAGTGCGCGTGCCGCGAGCGGAAGTGCGGCGACGGTGCCGAGGAACGCTCTGCGCGAGATGGAGGACATGGGTTGGAGAAACGTCGCGGGAGCCGAAGCTCCCGCGACGTCGGGGCGGATGGTCTTAGAACGTGAGGCGCGTGCTGATGCCGAACGTGCGCGGCTGATTGGTGAGGTAGCCGACGCGGGCGCGGGTGCCGCGCTCCTGGTCGAGGGCCAGCAGGGCCGTCTCGTCCGTGACGTTGTTGATGAAGAACGCGGTGTCGTAGTTGCCCCGCAGGAAGCCGATGCGGAGGTTGATGATGTCGTAGGCCGGCAGCTCCGGATCGAAGGTGAAGGTGCTCTGCGTGAACGGTCCGCCGATGCCGGTCGTACCGAACGAATTCAGGTTCACCGTGCCGAAGCCGGCGGCCTGGTCGCCGATCTGCGTGAAGCGCGAGCCGACATGCTGGTAGGCGCCGGTGAGATAGCCGGCCATGCTGCTCATCTGCCAGTGATACGTGGCCGCGGCAGCCATCTGGAACTCGGGGACGGTGGGGAGGCGGTTGCCCGACTCGATGCCGGCCACGACGCCGGTGGAGGCGGTGAGCGTGGACTTCAGCTCGGAGTTGACCTTGGTGGCGGAGACGGCGAAGTCGAAGGAATCGTTCGGTGCGATCTCGAACTCGATCTCCGCGCCGGTGCTGCGCGCCTTCGGAACGTTGAAGACCACGCGCGAGGAGCAGGAGCCGGCGGTGACGGTGGCCTGCAGGTCCTCGATGTCCGCGCGGAAGAGGGAGGCGTTGAACGTGCCGCGGCCGCCCATGATCGACGACTTGGAGCCGACCTCATAGTTCCAGAGGGTCTCGTCTTCCCAGTTCTGACGGCCGTCGAAGGTGGCCAGATCGGCGGCGGTGCAGAGCGGGCGGTTCAGCGGATCGTTGATGCCGCCGAGGCGGAAGCCCTTGGCCACCTGGGCATTCAGACGCGTGTTCTCGTTCAGCTTGAAGCTGGCGATGACGCGCGGCGCGAAGCCGTCGGCGCTGACGTCGCCGACGCTGTCATTCGGATCGGAGAAGATTCCGTCGAAGATCTGCGTGCGGCTCTCCTCGAAGTCATAGAAACGCAGGCCGCCGGTGAGGTCGAAGCGGTCGGAGACCGTCCAGGTAGCCTCGCCGAAGATGGCCTTCTGCGTGTAGTCGTAGTGGAGATCGGACTTGTAGAGCTCGTCTCTCTTGGCCAGCTTCGTTCCGGCGGTCGGGACGTTGCTCAATCCTCCGCATTTGGGCGGGGAGCCTGCACATCCGGCCTCGAATCCGATGACCGGCAGGTTCTGCTGGTAGTCGCGCTCGGAGTCCGTATAGAAGATGCCGGCCACCCACTGCAGGGGGCCGCGCTCTCCGGAGAGCCGCAGTTCCTGGGTGAAGCCTTTGGCCTGCGTGGCGTCGAAGAGCGGCGCATCGAGCGTGTAGACGCTGGCGGGCGCAGGGAACGATCCGCCGGTGATGCTGGCGGTGAGGGCGGTGGCGTCGCGGATGACCAGCACGTCGCGGTCGGTGTAGGAGGTGACGGACGTCAGCGTGAGGGAGTCACTGATGTCGTAGCTGAGATTGAAGTCGCCCAGCAGGAACTCGTCGGTGAACGGCTCTTCCATCTGCGTGAACTGGCGGCGGTCGCCGAGCGTCACCTTGGGACGCGTGGTGGTGAACGGATTGGCCAGGATGTTGAACGCGTCGATGCGGTTCCAACCGTCCATGTCCACCTCCTGATAGAGGAGGCGCGGCGTGATGGACAGTTTGTCGTTGGGCTTGATGAGGAACGACAGGCGTGCGCCGGCGCGGCTGCCGCCGTTGACGTCATCGTTGACGGAGAGGTCGGGCTGCACGGCATCCATGAATCCGCCGTACTGCGTGTAGTACGCGGCGATGCGCATGGCCGCCGTGTCCCCGATGGGCACGTTCACGGCCGCCTTGGCGCTGCCGCCGATTCCTCCGTCCGTGATCGAGCTGAGCGTCAGCTCGCCGATCTTCTCGGTGACGCCGAGCTTGGGCTGGTTGGTGATGTAACGCACTGTTCCGGACAGTGAGCCGGAACCGAAGAGCGTGCCCTGCGGTCCGCGCAGAATCTCCACGCGGGAGAGGTCAAACAGGTCGATGTCGGGGGTGAAGAGCGACATGGAGATCGACGACTCGTCGAGGTAGACGCCGACCTGCTCTTTCACGCCCGGCTGGTCGCGCACGATCTGACCGGCGGAGACGCCGCGCATGGCCACCTGGCTCTGGCCGGGTCCGAGGTTCTGGACGGTGAAGCCGGCCACATTGGCGGATACGTCTTCGATCGTCTCCGCGCCGACGTCGCGCAGTTTCTGCTCGGAAGGCGCGGACACGGACATGGGAACGTCCTGCACCGTCTCTTCGCGCTTACGGGCGGTGACGACCATTTCTTCGGTGACTTTGGGAGGTTGCACCTGATCCTCGGGTGGGGGCGTTTGGGGAGGATCCTGCGCGAACAACGGCAAGGCGGGGATGGCAATGGCCAGGATCAAGACGCACAACAGGTTTCTCGTGACGGGGCTTTTCATGACGACTCCTCCGATTCGATGGGCCAGCGTTCCTGATGGATGTGCGGAGATTCTCTACGCACGCCGCCGATATGGTCAAGCTTGCTGCGTTTTCTACGTCAGGAGGCGCAGGTCGATTTTGAACGGACGCGAGGAACCGGCATCGACGGAGCGGTAGTGTTCGTGCTCGGGGTTGAGCAGGTAGTTGCGCTCCTCGGGGGTGACGGCGCTGGGGACGGAGAGGACGGCGGAGGAGCGGCTGAGGAGCCATGCCGTGCCGAGGTGCTGGAGCTCAGGAGGAGGCGGGTAGTCGCGCCAGTTGGCGGGCAGGCGCTTTTCATCGAGTTCTTCGACGAGTACTTCGGGGAATGTGCACGGTGCGACGACATAATCGGAGAGAAGTCGTGCTCGTGGCGTGTGAACGATCAACTCCAGTGTGGCGAGCGAGATATTGGAGGCGGTGTACACGAGGCGATGTCCGGCCAAATGCCAGCGCGCGCCAAAGAGGCGCGCCCCCTCGCCGTTGAAGATCTCGTCGGCATACTGCGCCTCCACGATGCGCCACGCCGTGATCACTACGAAAAGAGTCCGTGCTGAATCCGGCCGACCAGATTCTCGACTTCATCCGCGCCGATTTGTGTTCGTGCTAGTTCAATCGGCGCGACTCCTCCTAGAGCGATGTTGACGTCAGTCAGGAAAAGCACGGCCGCCTCACGATTGCCGTTGAAGAGGTCGAGCGCGCTGCCAAAGACCCGCGCGAGCCTCAGGAGTCTGTCGGACTCATCCGCCTTCAGCCGGCCTTCTATCTTGCGGCGCGCCAGCGTGCGGCGAGGAATGCCGATGACGTCCGCGACCTGCTCGGCCGGAAGATCAATGTTTTTCAGAAAGCGCTCGAACGTCTTCCAGGAAAAGCCTTTCTCGATTGCCTTGAGGATGGTGGGCAAGTCGAAAAAGTCGAAGCCGAGCAGTACAACGTAACTGCGCAGGATCGGCGGCTTGTTGCGCAGGTCCTGAAACCGCTCGATGTCTTTGGTCGTTGGCTGTGTTTCCATCTGGCATTCAATATCGTGCCAGATGCGCATGTTGTCAAGTGACGAAGAAGTGTCGCTGTACAGCTGTAAAGCTGCACGGCTGTAGAGCTGTCCTCGCGTACCATTCCCCCAATGCCGGAGACCCTTCACGCCAGCGTTCAGCGCATCCGGTTTCACAACGCTGAGTCGGGATGGACCGTCCTCGTCGCGCTCCGCGACGACACGCAGGAGATGGTCACGATCGTCGGCGTTTTCCCGGAAGTGCAGGAAGGGGAGCTGGTCGTTGCGGCGGGGGAATGGCGGCAGGACAAGAAGTACGGCCGGCAGTTCGCGGCCGACTCCGTGTCGATCGTCGTCCCCACCAGCGCTGAGGGAATCGAGCGCTATCTCGCGGCCGGACATGTCAAAGGCATCCGCGCGGGGCTGGCCAGGAAGCTCGTGGCGCGGTTCGACACGGATCTATTGCGCATCATCGACGAAGAGCCCAACCGTCTGCGCGAGGTGCCCGGCCTCGGCGCGAAGACGCTGAAGAAGATCACCGAGAGCTGGGGCGAGCAGCGCGGAGTCCGCACGCTGATGGTGTTCCTCGCCCAGCACGGCCTCGGCGGCGCGCGCGCCTTCCGGATCCACAAGCACTACGGCGACCACGCCATCTCCGCCATCCGCGAGAATCCCTACCGGCTCTCCCACGAAGTACGCGGCATCGGCTTCAAGACCGCGGATGCCATCGCGCGCGGACTCGGCTACGACCTCACCTCGCCCTTTCGGCTGCTCGCCGGCCTGCGCCACATCGTCGAATCGGCGCGCGAGGGCGGACATTGCGGCATCCCCGAGGATGAGGCGCTGACCGAGACCGCCAAGCTCCTCGGCGTCGGGCAGGATCTCGTGCAGATCGCCATCGCCACCGCCGTGCAGATGCGCGTCGTCATGGCCGAGGACATCGGCGGACGGCGCGTGCTCTTCGATCCGGCGCTGCATGCGGCGGAATCGCGCATCGCGGCAGCGCTGGCCCATCTCAGTGCCCAACGGCCGCCGTGGGGCACGATCGGCATCGACAAAGCCATTGCCACCGCCGAGGCGCAGAGCGCGATCGTGCTCGACCCGGCGCAGCGCAAAGCCATCGCCGTGGCGCTCAGTGCCAGGGCCGCGGTCATCACCGGCGGGCCGGGGGTCGGCAAGACCACGCTCGTCAACGCGCTCGTATCGGTCCTGCAATCGGCGGAGCTCGACGTGCTGCTGGCCGCTCCGACGGGACGCGCCGCCAAGCGGCTCGCCGAAAGCACCGGCATGCCGGCCGTGACGATCCACCGCCTGCTGGAGATGAGTCCGGAGAGCAACCGTTTCCAGCGCAATGAAGACAACCCGCTCGAATGCGATGTGGTGATCATCGACGAGGCGTCGATGGTCGACGTGCCGCTGCTGGACGCCCTGCTGCGTGCGATGCCGGCCAACGCGGCCATCGTGCTCGTGGGCGATGCCGATCAGTTGCCGTCGATCGGGCCGGGGCAGGTGCTGCACGACATCCTGGCGTCCGAGCGCGTTCCCTCCGTCCGGCTGACCGAGATCCACCGCCAGGCCGCAGGCAGCGACATCATCTCCAACGCGCACCGCATCAATCGCGGCGAGTCCCCGCGTTTCGGAGCGCCGGGCGCGGCGTCCGACATGTTCCTCTTCAAGACCTCAACGCCCGAAGTTGCGGTGCAGCGCGTCGTGGAACTGGTGACCGAGCGCATCCCGCGGCAATTCGGATTGAAAGCGCTGCGCGACGTCCAGGTGCTCGCACCCATGCGCAACGGAACCGCCGGCATCAACCTGCTCAACCGCGAGCTGCAGCGCGTGATCAACTCGCCCGAGAAACACAAAGACGCGCGCGTCGAGCGCCCCAACGACGTCTTCTTCTCACCGGGCGACAAGGTCATGCAGATCGAGAACAACTACGATAAGAGCGTCTTCAACGGTGACGTCGGCGTCATGGCCACGGTGGATGTCGAGGAAGAGGCCTTCACCGTCGACTTCGGCGCCGACCTCATCGTCGACTACACGTTCGAAGAAGCGGACCAGCTGACGCTCGCCTACGCCACCACGATCCACAAATCGCAAGGGTCCGAGTATCCGGCCGTGGTCGTGGTGCTCATGCCCCAACACTCCATCATGCTCCGCCGCAACCTCCTCTACACGGCGGTCACGCGTGGAAGAAGGCTCGTCGTAGTGGTTGGCGACACAACGGCCGTGGCCACGGCCGTGCGCACCGGCCGCGGAGGGGAGCGCTGGACGCGGCTGGCGCAGTGCCTGATGAGTCAGTCGGGCGGTCGGCAGTCGGCCGTCGGCAGTAGCTGAGGCCCGACGCGGAAACGGCGTCGTTTGCTACGGCCGACCGCCGACTGCCGACCGCCCGACTGACAGATAATCGTTCCATGCACTACCGCGTCGTTCTCCTTTCGCTCATGACGATCGTCTGCGCGCGGCCTCTGTTTGCATGTGCTCCTGCGCCGCACGCAGGGGAAGAGATCGATGTCGTCGAAGAGTCGGCCGTCATCGTGTGGGATCCGGCCACGAGGACGCAGCATTTCATCCGGCGCGCGACGTTCCGAGGAAACGCACGCGACTTCGGCTTTCTCGTGCCGACGCCAACGGCGCCCGCGCTGGCTGCGGTGGATGACGGCACCTTCGATGCGCTGCAGGCGAAGACTGAGCCACCCGTGATCGAGCGGACGCGCCGGGAGTTCCGATGGTCGTTGCTGTGGGGAACCTACCGGCTGGCAAACAGAGAAGGGGCCATGACCGGAGCTCCTGTGAATGTTCTGCAGACCGCGAAAGTGGCGGGATAGAAGCGGCCGTGCTCGATGCTACGGATGCCGGCGCGTTGCGCGGATGGCTGCAGACGCGTGGCTACGCGACGACGCCGGATCTGGAGCAATGGCTGGACGTGTACATCCGCCAGCGGTGGACGATCACGGCGTTCAAGATCGACAAGACGCAGTCCGAGACCCAGTCCGAGAGCGACGCGCAGACGCAGGCTGTGAAGATGTCGTTCACGACGGATCGCCCCTTCTTTCCCTATCGCGAGCCGGCATCGCAGCGAACGGGCAGCAACACCCAGCGCGTCCTTCGCGTCTTCTTCCTCGGGCCGGAGCGCGTCTACGGCACCATCGGCACTGCTTTCTGGCCGGGTCTCCTGCGTTGGAGTGACGTTCTCGACGATACGCTGCGTGCGCAACTGGCCAAATCGACGGTGGTCGTGATTCCCGCGCGCCTGACCGCGTTCATCGACATCGGCTCGCGCTCCGGCACCGACGACCTCTTCTTTTCGAAGGCCGCGGTTCAGAGCGCTTTTGCTCCGCCGCCGCGAATTCGCGAGACCGTTAACGTCGTCTTGATTCCGCTAGACGTCCTCGCCCCGGTCCTCCTTCTGCTCGCGCTCGTTTTTTACTGGCGGCGCCGCTGGCGCCGGGCATCCTTCCCGCAATAACAGGGTCAGGAGGATTGCATGTCGAAGCGAGAACTGATCGAGCCCCATGAGGGCGACAAACGGTACATGCGCCGTGACGACCAGGGCCAGTTCAACAAAGTCGTCGACGTCGGCAGGTCTCTCGCCGCCGACCGCCGCAGCGCCTCGAAGACCGAAGCCGATCCGGGTCAAGGCGACCGCGGCGATGTGAGACGCTCGAAGAGGAAGTAGCGCCTACTTCTCCACACTCCACCACAGCGCGTTGAACACCAGCGGAAACGTGGCGTGGGTTTGGCCGCGGTGTTGGGGGCGGAAGCCGAAGAGAACGATCTTGCCTTTGCCGAACGTCAGGGCCACAGCGGCGGCTTTGCGCGTGAGGCGGTCGGCGCCGTGGATCCAGCCGGAGAGGAGGATGTCTTCGTCGTCCTCGGGGTACGAGGCCAGGACCCAGCGCTGCATGTCGGAGGCGGGGGCGGTGGTCTCGAAGGCCATGGCGGAGTCGAGGAAAGCTGCGGTCTCGGCGGGCATGCCTTGCGTGACGGGATGGTCGGGGCGGATTCGGATGCGCACGAGTGATCCGGGGTTCGCGTACTCCTCCGGCTTGACGCCCGAGAGGGCGTTGCGCACGGGGATGTTGAACCGGTCGATGACGTATTCGCACGAGTCGCCGAATGCGATGAGCGTCCCGCCGCCTTCGACGAACTTGCGAATCGCGTCCGCGCCGGCCGTGCCGAGCGCCGCGCGGAATTCGGGTGGCATCTCCTCGTCGTAACGCATCCCGCCGTCGGAGGTGCGGCGGCCGGTGGCCAGGATCTCTTTGTGAACGTCGGGGAGGATGAGCGCGTCGTAGCCGGTCAGGCCGTCCTTCGGCACTTCATCCGGCGCAATGGCGGTGACGTTGACGCCGTAGGTGTCGAGCAGCCAGCGCGTCCAGCCTTCATCCATCGACGGTTGCCACGGTTTGTACGTGGCCACGCGAGGCTTGCGGGCCAGCTTCTCGCCGCGCGCGATGACCTCCTTGGTGGCCGGCTTGATGTCGGTGACGCGATTCGTCGCCGCCGGCATCGTGGCGCGCTCGACCTTCACTCCCATCTGCAGCGGCAGCGTCCAGCTGGCCACGTCGTAGGGGCGCAGGACGTCGCGGCCCGGCTGCAACCGCACTTCCGGATAGCGCTGCGGCTCCATCATTTCGGTGATGAACCTGGCGTACGGCTGCGCGAGCGGAATCCAGTAGTCTCCGTTCGCGGCCTGCCGCACTTCGACGTTGTGCTCGGCCATGAGCCAGGCCAGGTGCTGCGCGGTCGGCCAGTCGCGTTGCTCGCGCGGGACGCGATACGCCTCGCCCGGCTTGGCCAGCGCCACCGCCGCGCGTGCGCGCGTGGCCACATTGCGCAGGAGGTCCTCGCGATAACGCGAGGCCAGCTCGAGAAGGGCGTCCGAGGCGATGCGCTCGTAGTCCATGATGTCGCGCATCCGCCACCAGCCGCCCTTCCACGGATTGGGATGATTGATGGTTGCCTTGTAGTCGACGAGCCCTTTCGTGCCGCCGCGCAGCTCATTCGGCTCGATGTAGACCGGTGAGGCGATGCGCGCCGAGGCGGTCTCCAGCAAGAGGCCGGTGATGTTTTTCCACCAGCCGGTGTTGCGCGTGCCGCCGATCCAGTAGGCGTCGAACGAATAGCCGTAGATCAAGCCGCTCTTGCCGGCCTGTTCGAGGCGCAGGGCCATGTTTGCGCCGACCAGGTTCACTTCCCGCCAGATCAGCGGATGCACATCCGGATCGAGCGGGTCAGCGAAGGGCGGGATGAACATCCGCGGCCCCTCGGAGCCCATCTGGTGCTCGTCGATGAAGAGCTGTGGGTTCCACTCGTGATAGACGGCCCGGCTGAGCGCGCGCGTCTCCGGCTGCGTGAGCATGTACCAGTCGCGGTTGTTATCGTGGCCGACGTAGCGGTGATAGAGGTACGGCAGGCGGCCGCCTTCGTACTTCGTGCCGGCGTACTTGCGGTAGTAGTCGGTGATCATGATCTGGCCGTCGGGGTTGAGCGACGGCACCAGCAGCAGCACGACGTCGTCGAGGCGCTTTTTCGTCTCGGCGTCGTTGGCGCTGGCCAGTGCATGCGCCCACTCCATGGCCATCTGCGACGCGGCGATCTCGTTCGAATGGATGTTGCAGGTGACCAGCACGACCGCTTTTCCGTCGCGCGCCAGTCGTTCCAGATCGGCGTCGGACAGGCCGCGCGGATCGGCGAGCAGTTTCGCCGCCTCCTGGATCTTCGCCTTGTTGCGGAGGTTTTCCTCGGAGGAGATGACCACCATGATCATCTCGTTTCCGAGGACCGTCCTGCCGAGCTTTTCGACCTCGACGCGCGGGGAGACGAGATCGAGCATCTCGAAGTACGCCGTCATCTGGCGATAGTCCGCCAGCGTCCTGTCGGCGCCGATGGGCATCTTCAGAGCCTGGGATGGGGAGGGGATTTCGGCGGCGTGGGCGGCAAGAGCGGCGAGGGTGAAGAGCAGCGACGCGATCCGTTTCACGCGGCGCATTATAGAAACGTTACCATCCGCGGCATGATTCGCCGACTCATCGCCGCGCTCACACTTTTCGCCGCAGGTTGCGTCACGACTTCCACCACGACGTCCCCCCAGCCGGCGCGGTTCAAGATCCTGCAGATCAACGACGTCTACAAGATCGAAGGCCTCGAGGGTGGGCAGGTGGGTGGGCTGGCGCGGGTGCGCACGCTGCGGAAGCTGCTGGAGTCGGACGGCACCCCGGTGTACGTGATGCACGGCGGCGATGCGCTTTTTCCGTCGGTGATGAGCAAGTATCTCGACGCGCAGCCGATGGTCGACGTGATGAACCTGCTCGACGGCGACGCCACGAAGTTCGATGCGAACATGCTGGTCGGCCTCGGCAACCACGAGCTCGACAAGAGCGACGACAAGATCCTCCTGGCGCGGTTGAAAGAGTCGCAGTTCGTGTGGCTCATCACCAACACGCTCTACTGCAAGGCCAAGGACGACTGTGTGCCGTTCCGCACGGTCGTCGACGACTCCGTTTCCGAGCTGATGGAGCTCGATCCGAGCAAGGATCTGCGGATCGGGGTCATGGGGCTGCTGTACCCGCTGCAGAAAGATTACGCCCGCTCCACGGATGTGATCTACGAGGCGCGGGATGCCCACAACGTGCTGATGGACGACGGCTGCGATCTGACCATTGCCATCACCCATCAGGACATGTCGGACGACGAGCGGCTGGTCCAGGAAGTTCCCGGTCTCGACCTCGTCATCGGCGGCCACGACCATCTGTTCAATCAGAAGCAGATGGGCATGACCTGGATCACCAAGGCCGACGCCGACGCCAAGAGCGCCATCGTCTACGACGTCACGGTCGATGCCAGGGGGTTCATGCACACGGCTCCGCTGCGCGTGGCGCTGGACAGCACGGTGGCCAAGGACCCGGTAGTCGACGCCCGCGTGCAGGAGTGGATGGCCAAGCTGACGGAGAAGTTGGGTGGGAACGACACGATCGGCATGACGGAGAACCTGCTCGAAGGAATCGAGCCGGCCGTGCGCGGGCGCGAGACGGCACTCGGGAATCTGCTCACCGACGCCTCCCGTGAGCAGATGGGCACCGACATCGCGGTGCTCAACGGCGGCAGCATCCGCATCAACGACAACATCCCCACCGGACCGATCACGAAGTACGACATGGAAGGGATCTTCTATTACACGAATGCGCTCGTGGCCGTGCCGGTGACCGGCCAGCAGCTCCTGGACATGCTGCGCAACTCCGTCTCCCGCGTCGACGCCGGCGACGGCCGGTTCCTGCAGGTCTCCGGGATGCGCTTCACCTATCACCCGAGCGACGGCAAATTCATCGTCGACCCCTCGGACGTCGAAGTGGGTGGAAAGCCGCTCGACGTGAACGCGACCTACAGCATGACTACGATCGACTATATGTACCAGCGCGGCACCGACGACGGCTACACGCTCTTCGCCGACGCCACGCGCCCGCCGAAGATCAACACCGAGCGTGAAGCGGACATGCGGGCCACGGTCGAAAAGTACATCCGCGCCAGGGGGACGGTGACGCAGGGGGTCGAGGGGCGGATCGTGCGGAAGTAGGGTTCGCGCTTCTCCTCTGAGCCTGTGAGCCTCTGAGCCTCTGCGCCTAGGGTGGGGGCCTGCTCTCGCGATACAGTCGTCCCCGATGAACCTCGCCCGAAAAATCGCATGGCGGTATCTGCGCCGCCCGACCGATCAGCTGGTCTCAGCCGTAGGTATGGCGTCCGTGCTTGGATTGGTGATCGGAGTGATGGCGCTGGTGATCTCGATGGCCCTGATGACAGGCTATCGGCGGGACCTGCAGACGAAGCTGCTTGGCGGCAACGCCGAGGTGTTCGTCTATTCGATCGGGACCGCCATCGCCGACCCGCGCCGTCTCCTGCAGATCGTCGGGGCAACGCCCGGTGTGGCGGACGCGTCGCCGGTGCTCTTCCAGAGCGGGGTCGTGACCACGGAGACCAATACCACCGGCTCGGAAGTCATGCTCAAGGGCATAGAACCGACGCGCGGCCGGACTTCCCCGATGCTGGCGCGGATCATCGGGCCGCGCCGGACATTTTCCACGCCGGAAGGCGAGCGCGGGGTGGCGCTTGGCAAGTACCTGGCCGCGAAGCTCGGCGTGAAACAGGGCGACGCCTTGAGCGTCACCGTCGCGGCCGGCACCGCCGAGGGATTCAGCCCGCGTACCGCCTCCTTCCTGGTGACGAACGTGTTTTCCACCGGCTTCTACGAATTCGACGCCCGCTGGCTGTTCGTCGATCTCGCCGAGGCCCAGGGTCTCCTTGGCGCGGGCTCGGCGGCGAACCTCATCGAGGTCAAGCTCGTCCCCGGCACGGACATCGACCGCGTCGTCGCCGAGATCGAGCAGCGCACCGACCGCCGCTACTCCGTCAGCGACTGGCGGGAGATGAACCGGCAGCTCTTCTCGATGCTGAAGATCCAGCAGCTCGTCCTGTTCGTGGTCATCGGCCTGATCGTGTTCGTGTCGACGTTCAACATCGTCTCCACGCTGATCATGACCGTGCACGAGAAGCGGAAGGAGATCGGCATCCTGGCCTCGATGGGCGCCGAGCCGCGCATGGTGCGGCGCGTGTTCATCTGGTACGGAACGATCGTCGGCCTGGTCGGCACTGCCACCGGCATCCTCCTCGGCTCGCTCATCTGCTGGGTGATCACGCGCTACGAGATCGTGACCTTCCCTCCCGAGATCGCCGAGGTCTACTTCGTGTCGTCCATTCCGTTCGTGACCCGCGGCGTCGATCTGGCCGTGATCGCCGTCTTCTCCATCACCGTCTCCTTTCTGGCCACGATCATCCCCAGCATGCGCGCCGCGCGGCTCAACCCTGTCGAAGCATTGAGGTACGAATGAAGGCGGAAACGGTGCAGCTCGGGCGCGAGTTCCAGGACGTCATCCGCGGCGGGCACGAGCTCGCCGCGCAACTCGATGACGCCACGCTCATGCGCCGTCCGGCAGCGGCCTCCTGGTCCGTGGCCGAAAACCTCGAGCACCTCAGCGCTACCGCGGCCACGTTCGGGCGCCGCATTCGCCGCCGGCTCGATGGCGCGGCGGCGCAGATCGTCGTCACCGCCGAGAGACGAACCATCGCCGGACGCATCTGGCTCCATCTCGTGGAGCCACCCGTGCGCATGCGCCTGAAAGTCCCCGCGGCCGCGCTGCAGCCCGGCGAGATCGGCTCCCGCGAAGAGTTGCTGGCGCGCTTTGCGGAGACGCACCACACCCTCATCGCACTGCTCGATGAGAGCGACCGCTACGACCGTATGCGCTTGCGCATCCCGACGCCCTTCGCGAAACGCATCACCGTGACGCTGCTCGACAGCTTCGCCGTCCTCGCCGCGCACGGCCGCCGCCATCTCTGGCAGGCCCGGCGTGCCCTGCGCTGACTCACCACTTGTCGCTGGCGCCGCCTCCGCCGCCACTCCCGCCGCCTCCACTGAAGTCCGAGCCCGACGAAGACGACGAGCCGGAGCTGGATGAGGACGAGTCGAAGCCCGAAAACGACGATGGGTTCCACGAGGACGAGGTGTCGTTCGATGGCCCCGGCTCGTTCGGTGGCCACGGGTCGTTGGGAGGGCCTCCGGAAGTCGTAGGCCAATTGAGGGTGACGCCGCGCCTGGCCAACGCCACGACCAGGAAGAGGAGCACCAGCAACCCAAGGGGAAGCACGCAACCGGCGCCGTAGTCGAAGAAGGAGGCGTCGTTCTCGACCGGCGTCGTATACCCGATTTGCGCAACCGGTTGCGGCGCCCGCGGCTCGACGATGATCGTATCGAGGATGGCCACCGCACCCTGCTCCACGGCGCCGGCGTAGTCGCCGCTGCGCAGAAGCGGGCGCATGTCCACGAGGATTCGCTTCGACTTGGCGTCGGTGAGCGTGCCTTCCAGCCCGTAACCGACTTCGATGCGCGAGTCCCGGCTGTCGATGAAGAGAAAGAGGATGGCCCCGTTGTCTCTCCTGGCCTGGCCGACGGCCCACGTCCGGATGGCCTCGGCACTCATCTCCTCGAGCGAGGTTCCCTCGGGAACCTTTCGATCGACGTAGACGATGACCTGATGCGTCGTGGTGCGGTCGAAGTAGGCCAGCCGCTCGTTCAGCACCGCCTCACGATCGTCGGGGATGACCCCGGCGGCGTCGGTGACGTATTTCGCCGGCGCCGGCGGCAGCGGAATCTGCGCGGACGACGGCAGAGCCAGCATCGCCAGCAGGACCACGATTTTTCGCATGAGACGCTAATGATACGATCCGGCGCGGTCCATGAAACAGGCAAGGCTCGTTCTCGAAGATGGCGCGGTTTACGAAGGAGAGTCGTTCGGTGCGGCGGCCGACACGATCGGTGAGGTCGTCTTCAACACCTCGCTGACCGGCTACCAGGAGATCGCCACCGATCCTTCCTATCGCTTTCAGATCGTGGTGATGACCTATCCCCACATCGGCAACTACGGTGTGGAGAAGGCCGTGCAGCAGAGCGAGGCACCGCAGGTGGCCGGCTTCGTGGTGCGCGACGCGGTCGCCGAGCCGTCGAACGCGCTCTCGGAGATGTCGCTCGGCGATTACTTCACGCGCACCAACATCACCGCCATCTCCGGCGTCGACACGCGCGCGCTGACGCGCAAGATCCGCAACGAAGGCGCGATGCGCGGCATGATCACGACAGACGGGCAGCGCTCCGTCGAGTCGATCGTGGCCGAGCTGAAGGCGTCGCCGTCGATGTCCGGCCTCGATCTGGTGCAGCGCGTCACGGCGCTGCGGCCATATCCGTTCGATGAGAACGCCGCCGCCTCGCGTTTGCGCGTGGCCGTGTACGACTTCGGCGTGAAGCGCGACATCCTGCGGCAGCTCGTGCGGCAGGGTTGCGAGGTCACGATCTATCCGGCCACCACGCACGCCGAGGAGATCCTCGACCGCGGCTATGACGGCGTCCTGCTCTCCAACGGCCCGGGCGATCCGGAACCGGTCACGTACGCGCAGGACAACATCCGCCATCTCATCGGCAAGGTGCCGATCTTCGGGATCTGTCTCGGCCACCAGCTCCTTGGCCTGGCCCTCGGCGGCAAGACCTACAAGCTCAAATTCGGCCATCGCGGCGGCAACCACCCCGTCAAAGACCTCCGCTCCGGCCGCGTCGAGATCACCGCCCAGAACCACGGCTTCTCCGTCGATCCCGACTCCCTGAGCGAGAACGACGTCGAGTTCACCCACATCAACCTCAACGACCAGACCCTGGAAGGATTCCGCCACCGCCGCGAGCCCGCCGTGGCCGTGCAATACCACCCCGAAGCCGCGCCCGGCCCGCACGACTCGTTCTACCTGTTCGATGACTTCGTGCAGATGATGGGCGAGTGGAAGAAGTAGGCCATGAAGATCGATCGCGATGAAGCGCGGCGCGTGGCCGGGCTGGCGCACCTGGAATTCGACGACGCCGGGCTGGACCGGATGGCGTCGGAGATGACGAAGATCCTCACCTACATCGACCAGCTGCGCGAGGTCGACGTCGAGGGCTTCGAAGAGCGCGATGCCACCGTAACGCCGTTGCGCGCCGATGAGCCGGGATCTTCCGTTGCCGCCGATGCCGTGGCCCGCAACGCACCTGCCTGGCGCGATGGCTTCTTCGTCGTGCCCAAGGTGATCGGCGGTGAGTGAGCTCCTCGACCTCCCCTGGAGCGAGGCGCGGGATGTGGCAGCACCGCGCGAATACGTCGAGGCCTGCCTGCGCGCCATCGAAGCGCAGAACCCGGCCCTCAACGCCTTTCTGCACGTGAATGGCGACCCCCACACCGACGGCAACAGCGGCGTGCTGCCGGTGGCCGTCAAGGACAACATCGTCACCACCGGCATGCCTTCGACGTGCGGCTCGCGCATCCTCGGCAAGTTCCAGTCTCCGTTCGACGCCACGGCCATCGCCCGGCTGCGCACCCGCGGCGCGGCCATCCTCGGCAAGACGAACATGGACGAATTCGCGATGGGCTCGTCCAACGAGCACTCCGCGTTCGGACCGGCCAGGAATCCGTGGGACCCCTCGCGCGTGCCGGGCGGCTCCTCGGGCGGCTCCGCCGCCGCCGTCGCCGCGCGCATGGTGCCGGTGGCCCTCGGCTCGGAGACCGGCGGCTCGGTCCGTCAGCCGGCCGCGTTCTGCGGCATCGTCGGACTCAAGCCGACCTACGGCCGCATCAGCCGCTCCGGCCTCGTGGCCTTCGCCTCCAGCCTCGACCAGATCGGCATCGTCACCAAGACCATCCGTGATTGCGCCGAAGTCTTCGACATCATCGCCGGGCACGACCCGCTGGACTCCACCTCCAGCCGCGAGCCTGCCGGCGACGCCACCGCCGACCTCGAGACCGGCGTGAAAGGCCTTCGCTTCGGCATCGTCCGCGAAGCCGTGGAGCGCCTGGAAGGAGAAGTGCGCACCAACTTCGATGCCGCCGTCGACGTCCTGCGCCGAGGCGGCGCCGGCATCGAAGACGTCAGCATCCCCACCATCCCCTACGCCATCGCCATCTACTACATCGTCGCCAACGCCGAAGCCAGCGCCAACCTCTCCCGCTTCGACGGCATCCGCTACGGCCACCGCAGCGAGCGCGCACGCACCCTGAGCGAGGTCTACTTCGACTCCCGCGGCGAAGGCTTCGGCGCCGAAGTCAAGCGCCGCATCATGATCGGAACCTTCGCCCTCTCCTCCGGCTACTACGACGCCTACTACGGCCGCGCCCAGCGCGTACGCGCCAAACTCCGCCACGAAATGAGCGAAGCCCTGCGCCGCGTCGACTACCTCATCACCCCCACCACCCCCGAGCCCGCCTTCAAGATCGGCGCAAAAACCGACGATCCCCTCTCCATGTACCTCTCCGACATCTTCACCGCCCCCGCCAACCTCGTCGGCATCCCCGCCATCGCCGTCCCGTCAGGATTCAGCAGCGAAGGCCTGCCGCTCTCACTCCAGATCATGGGACCGCACTTCGGGGAACGCGCGTTGTTCCGCGCCGCGTCGTTCTATGAGCGGGAGACGGGATACTGGCGGCAGAAGCCGGGGACGCGTTCGGATTAGCCCGGTCCAAGGACCATGGACGGAGCGTTCAAGACGAAGAAGGTGGTCATCATCGCTGGTCCAAACGGCGCCGGGAAGACCACATTCGCTCGTGAATTTCTCCCCGCCGAGGCGGCGCTCCCGGTTTTCATCAACGCCGACCTGATTGCCGCCGGTATTTCCCCGTTCGATCCGGGGGCTGCCGCGATTCGTGCCGGGCGAATGATGCTCCAGGAGATCGATCGCCATGCAGCCGAGGGACAGAGCTTCGCGTTCGAGACCACGTTGTCAGGGCATACGTACCTACGACGGATCGACACCTGGCGTGCCGCGGGGTTCGTCGTCGCGCTGATCTTCCTGTCGCTGAGCTCTCCGGAGGACGCAATCGCACGTGTGGCGGCGCGTGTCCAGCAGGGCGGTCATGATGTCCCACCCGAGGTCATCCGGCGACGTTTCTTCGCCGGATTGCGAAATTTTCAGCAGGTCTATCGCGATCGAGTAGATGATTGGCAATGGTTCGACAACAGCGGGCCGGTACCGCGGTTATTGGAGGAGGGCACAAATCGATGAGCAGCGGATTGGAATCGAAGCTGCCGAATCCGGACATGCAAGGTGCCCCGCGCGCATTACTCCGAGCGGCGCGCCGCGCCCGGGAGATTGCACTCCAGACCAACACGCCTCTGGTAATCGTTCGTGACGGCGTCCTCGTCCAGGAGTACGTGACGGATATTGACGCCGACCTGCCCGAATCAGTGGGGAGTGTTGACCGAACGCCGTGACCTGCGCCGCAATCGGCGGCGACAGTGAAGAAACCACCGCGGTTTCGATGAAATTACCCAGCCGCCACGCGCGCGATCTTGAAGACATCCATAGGCATCGCCCGATGCAATCGCCACACGATCGCCATTGGGCGCTCGCCGGTGTGGCTCACGTAGGTTGCGGGGCCGAGGAACGTGAACGGAGGCGTGCGGCCCCAGGCGTCTTTGTTCGATGGACGCACGAAGAGCATGACGTGGCTGCCGCGTTGGGTGTGATGGATGTAGCGCTGGCCGGTGTCGCTTTGTTCGCGCGTGACCGATTGCGATTCCCAGTGGAAGAGGTCGGGGGCGAGTGCGTAGTCGCGGTAGCGAGTGGTGGGTGAGTAGTGTTTCTCGCTCTTCTCCAGGGTGACAAAGAAGTAGTCGGTACGGGTGGGTTCGTGCCAGAGCACGCCGGTCTGTTGCGTGAAGGGTTTTGCGAGCGTCGAGCGGCCGAGGGCGGCGAGGATCTCGTCGCGGGTGTAGCGGGCGTGCAGAGCGAGAGGAATCCCGGCGAAGGTAGCGTCGCGCAGGACATCGGCGACCGGGACGGTCTGGTGCTCAGCGCGGTCTTCGAGGACGTCGAGGAGTTGCAGGAGTTCGTTGCGAACTGCTGATGAGTGGGCGAGCGTGCGCAGGACGGTGTTTGCGTCGCGTTCGTCGGGAGAGAGCGTCAAAAGGAACCCTTCCAGTATGCGACGCTCGCGGACCGAGAGCTGTTCGGCCGGCGCGATTGAGTCGTTTGATAGCAGCGTGCGCAGGAATCCAAGACGCTCCGGGTCGTCCAGGTGAAGAAGACGCGGAACGCCAAGCAGAAGACGCTCTTCCTCGCTCAGCGATCCAGTCTGCGCGGGCGGCGCGTCGGCAATGCGCATCGTCTTCGCCGGCGCATTGAGCAGGCCGGCCTCGCGCTGCAACCGCGTCCATGACCAGCCGCGTGAGCGATAGACGTCTTCGAGATCGATGGCCGCGTCGCGGATGAATTCGAGCAGGGTGATGGGGCCACCGATCGATTGCAGCTCGCGCACGAGAGTGGCGAAACGGGATCCAATCGCTTGCTTGAGGTTCTCCAGGACGAACTGCCGTGCGACGCGATCGAGTTGGATCGAGCAGCCGGCCGGCAGAAGCGGGAAGCCATTCTCGACCTGCGCGACGACCTCAGCGCGCGTGGCACCGGTGATGGCGCGATAGCGGAGGTCGAACCGGAAGTTGCGGTTGGCGTTGCCGATGAAATCGAGCACGGTGAGGCAGTCTTTGTTGTTGGTTCGGCGCAGGCCGCGGCCGAGCTGCTGGAGGAAGACGGTGGCACTTTCGGTAGGGCGCAAAAAGAGAACCGTGTCGATCTCCGGAACGTCGACACCTTCGTTGAAGAGATCGACGGCGAAAAGGCAGTTAACGTCGCGCTGCTTGAGTTTCCGCAGCGCGACGTCGCGTTCAGCACTCGTGCTGTCGGCCGATACGTGGAGCGAGGGGAGGCCGGCTTCGTTAAAGCGGCGGGCCATGTAGCGGGCGTGCTCGATACCGACGCAGAAGCCGAGGGCGCGCATCGCATGGACATCCGTCACCTTGCGCTGCAGCTCGGCAAGGATCTGCGCGACACGGGCGTCGTCGCCGATATAGACGTTCTCGAGCTGTGCGCGATCGTATGTGCCGCGTGTCCAGCGGATCTGCGACAGGTTCGTGTTGTCGTGCAGGCCGAAGTAGTGGAAGGGCGACAGGAGCTGGCGTTCGAGCGCGTCCCACAGTCGTAGTTCCACGGCGATGCGGTCGCCGAACCAGTGCAGGATCGATTCGCCGTCCGTGCGTTCCGGTGTCGCGGTGAGGCCCAGCAATACCCTCGGACGCAGGTGGTTGAGGAGCTTCTTGTAGGTCGGCGCGGCGGCGTGATGGAACTCATCGACGATGACGACGTCAAACGCATCGGGTGCCACGCGATCGAGGTCGATGCTCTGCAGCGACTGCACGGACGCGAAGACGTGCTGCCATTCGTCGGGGCGGTGGCCGTCGACATACAACTCGCCGAACGAGCCGTCGCGGAGGACGTGGCGGAACGTGGCCAGCGACTGATGCAGGATCTCTTTGCGATGTGCGACGAAAAGAAGCTTGAGCGGACGCGTGTTGCCGACCTCGTCGCACAGGCGCTTGTAGTCGAGAGCGGCGACGACGGTCTTGCCGGTGCCGGTGGCGGCCACCACGAGGTTGCGCCAGCGATTGTGCCGATAGCGTTCGACGGTGAGCTTGTCGAGGATCTCGCGTTGGTGCGGCCATGGCTCGATGGCGAACGGGACCAGTACAGTGGCCTCGGTAGTGCCACGGGCCTGGCCGATGGCGAGGTCGAAGCGATCCGCGTCCGCGGCGCCGTACGTCTCGAAGGACGGATCGGCCCAGTAGCTGTCGAACGTAGCAACGAATTTGTCGAGAATGGATGGCGCGTCGACCTGCGACAGCCGCACGTTCCACTCGACGCCGTCCAGCAGCGCCGATTTCGAAAGGTTCGACGACCCGATGAAGGCGGTTGAGAAGCCGGAGTCGCGGTGGAAGAGCCACGCCTTGATGAAGGCGCAGAGGAGGTCGATGCGATCCGCCGACGCGATCTCGCGCTGGATGGCCTGGCCTACCGACGGCTCACCCCGCGCGTTGACGAGCAGGTCGCTTTGCGCGAGGGGGATGAGTGGATCGAGTGGTCGCATCTCGCCGCGGAGTGCGTCGACGCGATGGATGGAGGCGAGCCGCAGCGGAGGCTGCGCGAGGTGGTCGTCGCGATTGACGCTTTGGCTGGCCTGCCCTAATGTGGCCAGCAGTTCGTTGACGATCTCTGCCTGCCTGGCGACGCGCTCCGCATCCTTGATGCTCGCTAAGGCGTGGCGGACCACTGTCGCGAGGTGCCGTGCGAACGCGAGGTCGGCGTCGGCGGGATCGAGTTCCCTGGCGTCGGCAGCAAACTGCGCCCGATCGAGCTGCCGCAGCTCACGCTCGATCTCATTCGTGATCGGCAGGTCGTATAGGCCGGGTGGGAGTTTGGGCACCGCAGATGATGATACGGGCTTCGCGATGTGTCTGACGCCGAGGTACCCTCGGTCGATGTCGGTTGCATTCGAACAGAGCCCATGGTTGGAGCTGCCGATAAGCTGCCGCGCTGTGGCAATCACGGCGAGCCGGACGGCGAGTGGGAGGCGAATGCCTGGACGCCGTTCAAGCTCATCGAGGTCGTGCGGTCATGGGAGTTCATGGCTGCCGATGACGGAGGGGAAGAGGCGAAAGTAGCGTCTCCGCGCCGCAGCGCGGAGCTATCCCCGCAACCGCGCGAACACGCGCTGCAGCAAATCGAGCTTCTTGACCTCGGGCGCGGGTGCTACCGCCGCGATCTCTTCCACTTCGTCCACGAACTTCGGCGGCCACTCTCCCGGGTTGGCGATGAGTTTTCCGTTGTAGTACTGCGGGACGACGGTGCCGTCGCCGGCGTGGTAGATCTTGCGGGGGGTGATGCGGCCGATGCCGGGGTCGGAGGCGAGGGGGGTGTAGTAGAGGCAGTTTTCGAAGTAGTAGTGGGTGACCTGGGTGTTGCGGGTGCGGCCGGGGTCGAGGATGGGGCAGCCGCCGTGGTAGAGGTTGGCGGCCCAGATGAGGGCCTGGCCTTTTTCGATGCGGAGCTCCTGGCGGGGGCAGCCGGAGATGGGCATGAGCGATTCGACGAATTGTTCGTAGCGCCAGACGTTGTGGAGGGGGTTTTCGGTGGCGCTGGCGAGCATGCCGATGTCGCTGAGGTTGAAGGTGGGGAGTTTCTGGCTGGTGGGGTAGTAGTGCAGGGGGCCGTTGGTTTCGTCGACGTTTTCGAGCGCGACCCAGACGCCGCACATGAAGCCGTGGGGGATGGAGTCGAAGAAGGCTTTGTCGCTGTGGGTCTTCTGCTCGGAGCCGATCTTGAAGTTCAGGGTCTGGAAGGGAAAGGCTTTGCGGCGGTAGAGGATCTGGAGCACTTCCAGGACGCGCGGGGCGTTGGCGATTTTGCGGATGCTATCGGCCCAGACCCAGGCGTCCTGGACGCGGCGCTCGTCGGAGTAGAAGTCGCCGGCGCCGACGTAGAACTTGTCGCGCACTTCGCCGCGGGCCGCTTCGATCCAGGAGTCGGGGATCTGCGGGTCGAAGATGACGTAGCCGTTGGTGGCGAAGTCGCGGACGAGGCGTTTGGACTCGTCATCGAGCTCGGCGCGCTCGAAGAGGGCCGGGAAGAACGGGGAGTCGATCCAGGGGACGCCCAGCGCTTCCGCTTCAGCCAGCAGTTTCTGCGATTCGGTCATGGGCGCGTTCGCTACGTCGCCGTGACCGCGCTTTCGGTCTCCGGCTTCTTTCGCATGTCCAGGAACAACAGGGCGATGCCGATGCAGATTGCGGAGTCGGCCACGTTGAAGGCCGGCCAGTGTTTGGTGCCGACGTAGACGTCGAGGAAGTCGACGACGTAGCCGAACCGGAAGCGGTCCAGGAGGTTGCCGATGGCGCCGCCGAGGATGAGGTGCAGGCCGGTCTGCAGGACGCGGTCGGTGACGGCGGAGCGCAGCGCGTACACCACCACCACGAAGAAGACGGCGATGGCGCCGAAGTTGAGCAGCAGCGGGACGATGCGGGAGGAGGCGTTGGCGCCGATGCCGAACGCGGCGCCGGTGTTGCGCACGTGCACGAGCTGGAAGAAGTTCGGGATGATGGGAATGGTCTCGTGCAGGTCGATGCGCGCCAGGACGAGCGCTTTGGTCCAGATGTCGAGGACGATGACTGCGGCTGCCAGGATCAGGTATTGGACACGCTTCACGCGTTGCTCCCCACGACTGCTGTTTTTTCTTCGATCAGGCGATCGAGCTCGGTGCGCACGCGGCCGAGGATCTCATCGTATGTGTAATGACCGAGCGACTCCGTGCCGCGCTTGAGATTCACGTAGCTCGGCGCACACCACATGCCCAGGTCGGCGTCGTCGGTCTCGCCGGGCCCGTTCACGCGGCAGCCCATGACGGCGATGGTGATGTCGTGCTCTTTCGCGTACTGGGCCATTTCCTTGACGTTGTGGGCGAGGTCGATGAAGGCCTCGTTCTCGACGCGCGAGCAGGAGGGACAGCTGATGATGTTGAGGCCCTTGTGCTCGAAGCGGGGGACGGAGCGGAAGCGGCCGGTGGCGATGTCGTCCAGGATCTGGCGGCCGACGGTGATCTCCTCGCCCTTGCGCTCGAACGGCAGCGTCAGCGAAACACGGATGGTGTCGCCGATGCCGCGCGTAATCAGCTGTTCGAAGGCGATGCGCGTCTTGATGATGCCGTCGGGCGGCATGCCCGCTTCGGTCACGCCGAGGTGGAGCGGGACGTCGGGACGCGCCGCGGCGAAGCGGATGTTGGCGTCGATGACTTTGTTCGGATCGGAATCCTTGATCGACACGCAGTACTGATCGAAGCCGAGGTCGTCGAGCATCGCGCAATGCTCGATGGCCGATTCCAGCATCGGGGTGATGTTGTCGTCGCGGTCGTACTTGGCGACCTTGTCGGGATCGACCGAGCCGGCGTTGACGCCGATGCGCATGGCGCAGTCGTTTGCGCGCGCCACGCCGACGAGCCAGGCTACTTTCTCCTCGACCGATTTGTCGCGCTCGATGTGGTAGAGGTGGCCGGGGTTGTAGCGCAGCTTCTGGACGTAGGGAGCGACTTTTTCGGCGAGCCTGTAGTTCTCCTGCAGATCGATGGAGAGGTTCGCGTTCGGGCGGGCGGCGCGGATCTCGGCCAGGGCCACGACGTCCTTTGGGTTATCGACGGCGATGCGGATCACGTCGGCGCCGGCGGCCTCGAGCAATTCCACCTGCCGGATCGTGGCGGCGATGTCCACGGTGCGCGTGGCCGTCATCGACTGGACGGCGATCGGGTTCTGGCCGCCGATCCGGACGTTGCCGATGCGGATCTCACGGGTCTGTCTGGTCGTCACGCGCCGTCGTAACGCGGGGAGTGAGTAAAGATTCCGGTTTCGGGGCGGTCGACACCGGCGTCCACTCCGTCCACGGAAGTCCACTCCGTCCACTGTCCGACGCGCGTTCTACCGGACGGTCGGCCCGGCATCCGGTCTTGCGTCCTAACGCCGTGTTCGGTTAAGGTCCGATCGCAGTCCGCTCTCAGGGTCCCCGGTCACTTCAAAACAATAGCCTCCGAGTCCCGCCGCCGCGCGTCTCGGTGAGCACAGGGAGAGTCCCCGTGTCCACTCGAACTTCGGCTCGTGCAGTCGCCTTTGCGCGTCTCGCCATTGCTGCGCTTCTTCTGATCTCCGTCTCCGCCGGTCTGCACGCGCAGACGTGTACCGCGCCGGCCATCGTCCAGCAGGGAGGGCCGGTTCCGGTCTGTCCCGGCAGCGCGGTGACGCTCGACGCCGGACCCGGCTGGGTGACTTACGCGTGGTCGAACGGCGCCACCGGCCAGACCATGACCGCCACGCCGATGATGACCACGTCGTATACGGTCACCGTCACGGACGCGAGCAACTGCACCGTCACCTCGCAGCCGTACGAAGTCGTCGTCGAGCCGGTCACCCTGGTGGTGAACGCGCCGTTCGAAGTCTGTCCGGTCGACATGAATGAAGCATCCGTCGAGCCGCCGCCGGGCGGTGGCTCGTGGGTCTCGGTGTCGTGGACGATCGAGCACGGCTGGTTCGACGGACAAACGGGTCAGTCCACTGCGGCGGGAGAAACGGTCTCCTTCTCGGCCGACGAGTCGGGCCAGCCGGCCGTCCTGACGGTCACCGCCTACGACGGGCATTGCACGACCGTGGAGACGAAGACCGTCGGCATCCGCGAGATCGCGCCGCCGGTGATCAACGCGCCGCTCGAAATCTGCCCCATGGGCGCGCAGACGCAAGTATCGGTGGCTCCGCCGCCCGGCGGAGGCGACTGGATGTCGGTGGCCTGGGAGATCACCAACGGTCATTTCTACGGGCCGAATGGCTCTTCGACCGTCACGTCGGGCTCGTCCGCTACTTTCTCCGCCGACGGCTCCGGCCTGCCGGTCGTGCTGCACGTGCAGGTCTGGGACGGCGAGTACTGCTCGTCCGAAGCGACGACGACGGTGGGCCTTCGCGTCATCGCGCCGCCGGTGATCAACGCGCCGCTGGAGATCTGTCCGATGGGTGCCTCGGGGACGGCCAGCGTAGCGCCGCCGGCCGAAGGTGGCGCCTGGTACTCCGTGTCGTGGGAGATTACGAACGGATATTTCGCCTCGCAGTGGGGAGGTCCTTCGACCTTCGCCTCGGGGACCGAGGTCAATTTCTGGGCCGATAACTCCGGCCAGCCGGTCGTGCTGAGCGTGCAGGCCTATGACGGCGAGTACTGCACGTCGCAGGCGACGAAGACCGTGGGCATCCGCGAGATTGCGCCGCCGGTGATCAACGCACCGTTGGAGGTCTGTCCGATGGGGGCCTCGGGGACGGCCAGCGTGGCGCCGCCGGCCGAAGGCGGCGCCTGGTACAACGTGTCGTGGGAGATCACCAACGGTTCTTTCTCGGGTCAGTATGGTGCCTCTCCGTTTGCCTCGGGGACCGAGGTCATTTTCTGGGCGGACAACTCGGGCCAGCCGGTCGTGTTGCGCGCGCGGGCCTATGACGGCCAGTACTGCCAGTCGGAGGCCACGAAGACCGTAGGGATCCGTACGATCGCGCCGCCGGTGATCAACGCACCGCTGGAGATCTGTCCCATGGGTACCTCGGGGACGGCCAGCGTGGCGCCGCCGGCCGAAGGGGGCGCCTGGTACAACGTCTCATGGGAGATCACCAACGGTACTTTCCAGGGTCTGTATGGTCCGTCTGCCTTCGCTTACGGTACCGAGGTCGCTTTCTGGGCGGACAACTCGGGCCAGCCGGTCGTGTTGCGCGCGCGGGCCTTTGACGGCCAGTACTGCCAGTCGGAGGCCACGAAGACCGTGGGCATCCGCACGATTGCACCGCCGGTCATCACCGCCCCGGCCACGGTCTGCATCACCGGCTCGGGCACGGCATCCGTGGCCCCTCCCGCCGAGGGTGGCGCCTGGTACAACGTCGGATGGGAAATCACCAACGGCACGTTCTCGGGCGGTTCGGCATTCGCCAACGGCGAGTACGTCATGTTCTACGCCGACGGCTCGGGCAACCCGGTCACGCTGACCGTGCAGGCCTATGACGGCGAGTATTGCCACTCGCAAGGGACCAAGACCGTCGCCATCTCGATCCCCAACGCCACCATCACGGCCGGCGGCCCGACCACCTTCTGCCCCGGCGGCAACGTCCAGCTCACCGCTTCCGCGGGTGCATCGTATCTATGGAGCACCGGCGCCACGACCCAGTCGATCTGGGCCTCGAACAGCGGCGACTACACGGTCACGGTGACCGACGCCAACGGTTGCAGCGCCACGAGCGCGCCGGTCACGGTGATCAGGCGCGACGTGGAGGTGCCCCAGATCGTGACCATCCCGACGTACTGCGCGGGATCCGGCAACCAGACGGCCACGGCCACGGGCGGAGCTCCGGTCACCTACCTCTGGCAGATCCTCTTCGGCGCCACGATCGTCGGTCCCAGCAACGGACCGACCCTGACCTACACGAGCTCCTACACCTCCGGGTCCATGGTGATCCGTCTCATCACGACGGACGCGCAGGGCTGCACGGTGGTGTCGGAGAATCGCGAGGTCCCGATCTCCAACCCCCAGGCGCCGCTGCTCAATTACAGCACCGCCGTCTGCGCCGACGGCGCAGGGTTCGTGCAGGTCTACACCCCGAACGCAGGCTCGACCTGGCAGTGGTCGATCACCAACGGAGTCATCGACTCGATCGTCAACAACCAGACCGGACTGCCGGATCCGAACGGCGACCGCATCACGTTCCACCCGACCGTCGCCGGTGGCAATGTCAGCGTCACCTCCACGGAAACGAACGCGGCCGGCTGCAGCAAGAGCAGCACGGTCCAGGTGCCGGTCACTCCGGTCCCGCAGATCGACTTCACCATCACGCCGGCATGCCCCGGCGGTCCGGGCTCGGCCGTGGCCAGCTCGAACCCTCCACTCGGTCATTCGTTCTTCTGGGCACTGACGAACGCCACCATCACCATCGGCCAGGGAGCGCGCACGCTCAACTACGTGGCCACCGGCAGCGATCCGGTGACGATCGCACTCACGATCACGAACAACAATTCATGGGCGGCCTGCTCGAACACCGTCACCAAGGTCTCGCCGATCCAGACCATCGCTCCGCCGACCATCAACAAGCCGTCCATGGCCTGCCCCGGCGCCTCGCACAGCGCCAGCGTTTCCCTGGGCAGTCAATACGATCAGATCACGTGGAGCATCCAGAACGGGACCATCACCAACGCGGTCGGGTCCTCGGTGGCCTTCACCGCCGGGCAGACCGGCGAGGTCTCGCTCACGGCCCTCGTGCGCAAGGGCACCTGTCTCAACTCCAGCACCGTGACGGTGCCGATCGCCAACCCGGATTTCACCGCCCCGGCATCGATGTGCCCGGAGGGCACGATCACCATCAGCTATCCCACCGGATACTCCAACTACGACGTCGATTGGGACAACGCGCTCTTCGTCAGCAGCGGCAACAACACCTACACGTTCCGTCCGGACGGCAGCGGTCAGCCGATCACGATCACGGTCGGCTTCCAGACGTCGGTTTTGGGCTGCTGGATCTACAAGACCAAGGTCATCCCCATCGTGCAGACGGAAGCGCCGGTGATCGAGTGGAACGTCCCGGCCAACTTCTGCGCGGGCATGACCGGATCGGCCACGATCTCCAACCGCGAATACGCGTCGTACGCCTGGAGCGTCAACGGCGGCACGATCACCGGGCCGGCCAACGGCTCCACCATCAACTTCGTCTGGTCGAATGCCTCGTCCAACTTCACCGCCAGCGTGAATGTGGTCGATGAGCGCGGCTGCAGCGCTTCGGGAGGTTCCTCGTCGCCGCAGGCGAACGTGCTGTCGGTCGTCAACACCTCCGGCGGGTGGAAGATCTGTCCGGGCCAGACCAGGACGCTCACGGCGTCGCAGTCGAATGCCGACACCTACCTCTGGTCCAACGGAGCGACGACGCAGTCGATCGTCGTCAACACTACCGGCGACTACTCCGTCACGACGACCAGGAACGGCTGTGCGCTCACCTCGCCGCCGTATCACCTGGAAGTGGTCACTCCGGTCGTCAACGTCACCACGCCGTCCGGAACCAGCTACTGCAGCGGAAGCTCCAGGACGCTGAATGCCACCTACTCGAACGGCACGGGAAATACGCCGTGGTTCGAACTGCACGCGGCGTCGAACGGCGCCTACCTCGGCGGCAACTACAGCGGTGTCTTCACGATCAGCTCGACGTCCTCGGCGGGCTACTTCGTCCGCGTCATCGAAGACTTCAACTCCACCTGCGTCACCAACTCCAGCACGGTCAATTTCACCGTGAATCCGCTGCCGCCGGCGACGATCACTCCGAACGGTCCGACCACGTTCTGCCAGGGCGGGTCGGTCACTCTGAGCGCTCCGGCCGGCATGAGCTCGTACTCCTGGTCGAACGGCGCCACGACGCAAGCCATCGCCGTCTCGCAGTCGGGCAATTACACCGTGACGGTGACGAACTCCAACGGCTGCACGGCCTCGTCGTCGCGCTCGGTGACGGTGAATCCGCTGCCGTCGGCGACGATCACGCCGGGCGGTCCGACGACGTTCTGCGAAGGCGGCTCGGTGACGCTCACCGCGTCGGCGGGACAGAGCTGGCTCTGGTCCAACGGCGCCACCACGCAGTCCATCAATGTCACGCAGGGCGGCGCATACACCGTCACCGTGACCCAGACCGGCTGCTCCGCGACGAGCGCGGCCACGAACGTGACCGTCAACGCGCGTCCCAGCGCCGTCGTCACCGCGGACGGCCCGACGACGTTCTGCGAAGGCGGCTCGGTGACGCTCACCGCGCCGGAGAGCAGCTCCTACTCCTGGTCGACCGGCGCCACGACGCGCTCCATCACGGTCGACGCTTCGGGTGCCTATAGCGTCACGGTTACGAACGCGGCCGGTTGCTCGGCGACGAGCACACCCGTCGCGGTGACGGAGAACGCCTTCCCGGCCACGCCGGTCATCAACGCCGGAGGTCCGACCACGTTCTGCCAGGGCGGCAGCGTGACGCTGACCGCTCCGGCCGGCTTCACTTACCTCTGGTCGACCGGCGCCACGACGCAGTCGATCGACGTGAACGCGTCCGGCGACTACAGCGTCTCCGTGACCAATGCCTCCGGCTGCACGTCCGCGAGCGCGCCGGTCACGGTGACGGTCAATCCGCTCCCCGCGGCCACGATCACGCCCTCGGGTGCGACGACGTTCTGCGCGGGCGGGTCGGTGACCCTCACGGCCAGCGCCGGTGCTTCGTATCTCTGGTCCAACGGCGCCACCACACAGTCGATCGACGTCAATGCCTCGGGCAGTTACTCGGTGACCGTCACGAGCGCGGCCGGTTGCAGCGCCACGAGCGCGGCCACCAGCGTCACGGTGAACGCGCTGCCGGCGGCGACGGTCACGGCCGGCGGTCCCACCACGTTCTGTGAAGGCGGGTCGGTCACGCTCAGCGCCAGCGCCGGTGCTTCGTATCTCTGGTCCAACGGCGCCACGACGCAGTCGATCGCCGTGAGCGCCTCCGGCAGCTACTCGGTGACGGTGACGAACGCGAACGGTTGCAGCGCTACGAGCGCGGCCACGAGCGTCACGGTGAACGCGTTGCCGGTGGCCACCATCACGGCCGGCGGTCCGACGACGTTCTGCGCGGGCGGGTCGGTCACTCTCACTGCCTCCGCTGGTTCTTCGTATCTCTGGTCCAACGGCGCCACGACGCAGTCGATCGAGGTGAGCGCGTCCGGCAGCTACTCGGTGACGGTGACGAACGCGAACGGTTGCAGCGCCACGAGCGCGGCCACGAGCGTCACGGTCGACGCGCTGCCGGCGGCGACGGTCACGGCCGGCGGTCCGACCACGTTCTGCGAGGGCGGTTCCGTCACCTTGACCGCGTCTGCCGGTTCTTCGTATCTCTGGTCGACCGGCGCGACGACGCAGTCGATCGACGTGTACGCATCGGGCAGTTACTCGGTGACGGTGACGAACGCGAACGGTTGCAGCGCCACGAGCGCGGCCACGAGCGTCACGGTCGACGCATTGCCGGTTCCGGCCGTTACCGCCGGAGGACCGGCCACGTTCTGTGAAGGCGGGTCGGTGACATTGACCGCCTCCGCTGGTTCTTCGTATCTCTGGTCCAACGGTGCCACGACGCAGTCGATCGACGTCACCGCGTCGGGCAGCTACAGCGTCACGGTGACCAACGCCGCCGGCTGCAGCGCCACGAGCGCCGCCACCACCGTGACCGTCCAGGCGCTTCCGGCCGCGACGATCACACCTTCCGGTCCCACGACCTTCTGCGAGGGCGGTTCCGTCACGCTGAGCGCGAGCACCGGCTCTTCGTATCTGTGGTCGAACGGCGCCACGACGCAGTCGATCGTCGTGAACGCCTCCGGCAGCTTCTCGGTGACGGTCACCAATGCGAACGGCTGCAGCGCCGCCAGCGCGGCCACGAGCGTCACCGTCAACGCGCTGCCGGTGGCCACGGTCACGGCCGGCGGTCCGACGACGTTCTGCTCCGGCGGTTCGGTCACGCTGACCGCCAGCGCCGGTTCCTCGTATCTCTGGTCGAACGGCGCCACGACGCAAGCGATCAACGTGACGTCGTCCGGGAACTACAGCGTCACCGTCACCAACGCCGCCGGCTGCAGTGCCACGAGCACGGCCACCACCGTCACCGTGAATGCGCTGCCGGCGGCCACGATCACGGCCGGCGGTGCCACGACGTTCTGTGAAGGCGGTTCGGTCACGTTGACCGCCAGCGCCGGAGCCTCGTATCTGTGGTCGAACGGCGCCACCACACAGTCGATCGTCGTGAATGCGTCGGGCAGCTACAGCGTGACCGTCACCAACGCCAGCGGTTGCTCCGCCACCAGCGCGGCCACCGGCGTCACCGTCAATCCGCTGCCCACTCCCTCGATCAGCGCCAGCGGCCCGACCACGTTCTGCCAGGGCGGCAGCGTCACGCTGACGGGGCAGGGAGGGACGCCGTCCGGAGCGTGGTATCGCAACGGCTCGCTCTACTCGACGCAGGGTTCGCTCGTCGTAACCTCTTCCGCAACGTTCGTCTATCGCGTTCAAACGGCCGCCGGCTGTGCTGCCGACTCCGCTCCCACGGTGGTGACGGTCAATCCGTTGCCGTCGATCACCTCCGCCGGCGGCAACGGAAGGATCTGCGCCAACGAGACCGTCTGGTGGCAGCTCGACAATCCGACGCCGGGCGCGACCATCGTCTGGACCGTGACCGGCGGCGTGATCGTCTCCGGCCAGAACGAAGCCCGTCTCTACTATCACTCCGATGGGGTGGCGGAAAGCGTTCACCTCGACGCGCTCCTCACCCATGCCAACGGCTGCACGAAGACGTTCAGCTACGACATCCCGGTCGATCGTCCGACGCCCACCATCAGCGCCGGCGGTCCGGCCACGTTCTGCGCCGGCGGCAGCGTGACGCTCACCGCTTCCGCGGCCCCGTCCGGCTGGACGTATTACTGGTCCACCGGCGCCACGACGCAGTCGATCAACGTCTCCGCCACCGGCAACTACACCGTGCGCTACCGCAGCGCCACCTGCAACGCGCCGCTCTCGGCCCCGGTGACGGTCACCGTCAATCCGCTGCCGTCCGCGACGATCACCCCGTCCGGGCCGACGACGTTCTGCGCCGGCGGTTCGGTCACGCTGACGGCGAGCGCCGGTGCTTCCTGGCTCTGGTCGAACGGCGCAACGACGCAATCCATCAACGTCACGACCGGCGGCAGCTATAGCGTCACCGTCACCAGCGCGGCCGGTTGCAGCGCCACGAGCGCGGCCACCGCCGTGACCGTGAATGCACTGCCGTCCGCGGCGATCACGCCGTCCGGTCCGACGACGTTCTGCGCCGGCGGCTCGGTCACGCTCACCGCGAGCGCGGGTTCGTCGTACCTGTGGTCGAATGGCGCGACGACGCAGGCCATCAACGTGACCTCGTCCGGGAACTACAGCGTCACGGTCACCAACGCGGCCGGCTGCAGCGCGACGAGCGCAGCGACGGCCGTGACGGTCAACGCGCTGCCGACGGCCACGATCACGCCCTCCGGCCCGACGACGTTCTGCACCGGCGGCTCGGTCACGCTGACCGCGAGCGCCGGCTCGTCGTATCTCTGGTCAACCGGCGCCACGACGCAGGCCATCGACGTGAATTCGTCCGGCAGCTATAGCGTCACCGTCACCGACGCGGCTGGTTGCAGCGCGACTTCGTCCGCGACAACCGTGACGGTCAACGCGCTGCCGGCGGCGTCGATCACGCCCTCGGGCCCGACGACGTTCTGCACCGGCGGCTCGGTCACGCTGACCGCGAGCGCGGGTTCGTCGTATCTCTGGTCGAACGGCGCCACGACGCAGGCCATCGACGTGACGTCATCCGGGAACTACAGCGTCACCGTCACCAACGCGGCGGGTTGCAGCGCGACGAGCGCGGCAACAGCCGTGACCGTGAATGCGCTGCCGGCGGCCACGATCACTCCCTCCGGCCCGACGACGTTCTGTACCGGCGGCTCGGTCACGCTGACCGCCAGCGCGGGTTCTTCGTATCTCTGGTCGACCGGCGCGACGACGCAGGCCATCGATGTGAATTCGTCCGGCAGCTATAGCGTCACCGTCACCAACGCCGCCGGTTGCAGTGCCACGAGCGCGGCTACCGCCGTGACCGTGAACGCGCTGCCGACGGCCACGATCACACCCTCGGGTGCGACGACGTTCTGCGCCGGCGACTCGGTCACGCTGACCGCGAGCGCCGGTTCGTCCTACCTCTGGTCGACCGGCGCGACGACGCAGGCCATCAACGTGACCTCGTCCGGGAACTACAGCGTCACCGTCACCAACGCCGCCGGTTGCAGCGCGACTTCATCCGCGACCACCGTGACGGTCAACGCGCTCCCGACTGCGACGATCACGCCCTCGGGTGCGACGACGTTCTGCGCCGGCGGCTCGGTCACGCTGACCGCGAGCGCCGGTTCGTCCTACCTCTGGTCGACCGGTGCCACGACGCAGGCCATCAACGTGACCTCGTCCGGGAACTACAGCGTCACCGTCACCAACGCTGCCGGTTGCAGCGCCACGAGCACCGCCACCACCGTGACCGTGAATGCTTTGCCCACCGCCACGATCACGCCCTCGGGTGCGACGACGTTCTGTGCCGGCGGCTCAGTCACGCTGACCGCGAGCGCCGGTTCGTCCTACCTCTGGTCGACCGGCGCCACGACGCAGGCCATCAACGTGACCTCGTCCGGGAACTACAGCGTCACCGTCACCAATGCGAACGGTTGCAGCGCCACGAGCACGGCCACCACCGTGACCGTGAATGCACTGCCTACCGCCACGATCACGCCCTCGGGTGCGACGACGTTCTGCGCCGGCGGCTCAGTCACGATGACCGCGAGCGCCGGTTCGTCCTATCTCTGGTCGACCGGCGCCACGACGCAGGCCATCAACGTCACCACCGGCGGCAACTACACCGTCACCGTCACCAACGCCGCCGGCTGCAGCGCCACCAGCGCACCGCAGAGCGTGACCGTCAACGCCAACCCGTCCACGCCGACAGTCACCGCCGGCGGTCCGACCACGTTCTGCGCCGGTGGGTCCGTCACTCTGAGCGCTCCGGCAGGCTTCACCTATCTCTGGTCCACCGGCGCGATCACCCAGTCGATCAACGTCACCACCAGCGGCAACTACACGGTGACCGTCACCAACGCCAGCGGTTGCTCGGCTGTCAGCGCGCCCACGAGCGTGACCGTCAACGCGGCCACGGCCATCAGCCAGCATCCGCAGAGCATCACTATCCCGAAAGGCACGGGCACCACGTTGACCGTCATTGCCAGCGGTTCCGGCACGTTGACGTACCAGTGGTACAAGGGAACGTCGCCTACCACGACCCAACCGATCAGCGGCGCCACCAACAGCAGCTACTCGACAGGGAACCTGACCAAGGGTACGTACAAATACTGGGTCCGCGTCACCGGCACCTGCGGAGTGGTGAACAGCAATACGGCGACGGTGACCGCCAACTGATCTTTGTGGACGCGGTGGACGTAGTGGACTTGGTGGACGTCCACTGCGTCCACTGGCGTCCACCGCGTCCACCAAGTCCGGCGTATCATCGCTCCCGGTGGCCGAGAGCGCCCAGAATCGCCGCCTCCTCACCGCCCTGCGCGCGGCGGCGGTGCTCATCATCGTCACCGGTCTCAATGACGTCATCGCCGGCGCCATCCCTCGCTACGAGCCGCTCTATCTCTACCTCTTCGCCATCGCGCTCGTGGTCTGGCTCGATGGCGTGATCCTCGGCGCGCTGACGGCGGCCGGGGCCGTCGCCTTCTACGCGCTCCTCTTCATGACGCGGCCCATGGCGCTTTCCGCCGCGCTGCTCGTGCCGCTCGGCGAAGCATTCGCCACCGTGCTCGTCGTCGGCATCATTCGCGGCATCTTCCGCGCCCGGCGCCGTGCCGCCCCGGCGCCGGAAGTGATCTCGCGGCCGGTCCAGCCGCTCCTCCCGCCGCCGCCCGTGGCCTTCGACAACTCGGAAGTGCTCACTGCCATCGACGAGCTGCGGAATGAGTTGCGCACCGTCGTGGGCGATCTGGCCTCGACACGGGACCGCGAGGCGCTGCTGGAACGGACGGCGAACGAAGAGCGCGAGGCCCTTCTGACACGAGTGCATCTCGCGGAGGAAGAAAACGCCCGGCTGGTGCGGCTCGCCGATACCGAGCGCGCCGAGCGCGATCACCTCGAGGCGGCCGCGCGCAGCTTCGAAGCGATGACGCGCGAACGGGAAGCCTTGGCCCGCGACGAACGGGAGGCCAACACCCGCGCCCTCGCTTCCGCGCGAAGCGAGGCGGAGGCGAACGCGCTGGCCCTGGCCGCGGCGCGGAACGAGATCGAAACGAGCGCCCGCGCCGTGAAGGCCACCCGCAATGCGGCCGAGGCGAATGCCCGTGCGCTCGCCAACGCCCGCGACGAAGCAGACACCAACGCCCGCGCTCTGGCCGAGACAAGGAAGGAAGTCGAAGCCGTACGAGCCGAGCTGGAAGCCAGTCGCACGGAACGCGACGCCAGTCGCACCGAAAACGACACCTTGCGCGGCGAGATCGGACGCCTGCGCGGCGCCGTGGAGGCCTCGCATGCGGAGCTCGTGTCGCAGGGCAGAGACCTGACCGCTCTCAACGCCGCCGCCGAGGAACTGCACCGCACCATCGAGATCGAGCGCACGCGCGGCGACGAGGAGCGCAGGTTGCGCATGACCGCATCGGAGCGCATCGAGGATCTCGAGCGGGCCGTCGCTGAGCTCGAGCGGACCATCGCCGGGCTCGAGAGGACAGCTGAAGGCGAGCGCGCGGCACGCAAGTCCGAGGAAGCGTCATCGCACGAGCGGGTGACGCAGGCGGAACAGACACTCGCGGACGAGCGCGCGCTGCGCGAACGCCTGGAAGTCGACGCCGCCACGCGTGATGCCGAGGCCGGGACGTTGCGCGCGCGGATCGGAGAACTGGAGCAGGGGCTCGGCGAGCTGGCGGGCACGCACGGCGACGTCGAGAGCGGGCTGCGCGCGCGCATCGAAGAGCTGGAGGCGGAGTTACGCGAGGGAACCGCTGAGCGCGAAGCGCATCGAACGGAGACGGCCGCGCTCCGGGCGCAGATCGAGGATCTCGAGCAATCCATCGCCGGCGCCGCCACGGACTTCGACCTGAAGCTGAACACGATCGTGACCCACCTCGCCCAGGACCACGAAGCGGACCTGGGCAGGGAAATGGAGGCCAAGGAAGAAGCGCGCGCGGAAGTACGCGGCCTCACCCTGCGCCTCTCCAGTCTGCAGAAGAAAGTAGAAGAGGAAGAACAGACCGTGATGGCGCGCGTCCGGGAGGCGGAAGAGCGCCATCGCCGTGCCTCGGACGACGCCGCCCGCCAGCTCGCCGAGACGCGCGCCGCCGCGCAGCGCGAGATCGACCGCCTGCGCGGGCGGATCGCGGAGATCGAAGCAGCGCGAGCACAACGCCCGCCTGCCATCGGCGGCGGCACGCGCCGGCGCGTCCTCATCGCCCATCCCGACCCCGACCTGCGCATGAGCGCACGCGCCAGCCTGGAGCGTGCCGGCTACGAGATCCTCAGTGCCGGCGACGGCCTGGAAGCGCTCCGCACCGCCAACGCCGAGAGCCCGGACGTCGTCATCGCCGACGCCGTCATGCCCAGGATGGACGGCCGCGAGCTCTGCCAGCTGCTCAAGTCGCAGCAAAAGACCGCCCACATCCGCGTCATCCTCCTCACCAAGTCGGCCGACGAGCCCCACAAAGGCGACCTCCCCCCCGACGGCATCCTGCGCAAGCCGGTCCCGCTGGAGATGCTGAAATCGACGCTGGCGGCGTTGCTGGGTCCCCCCGCCCAACTCTGAGCGAGCGCAGCGAGCGAAGAGTCAAGTTAGCACCTACGCGGCATGTGGCATGAGCAGCGTAGGTGCTAAGTTGACCCTTCGCTTCGCTCAGGGTACGCGGGGGAGCGCCGCACCTTCATCATGTGCCGCTCCGGCGCGTCGAGCGGCTCGAAGCCGAACTGCGCGTAGAGCGCGTGCGCGTCGCGCGTGACCAGATGCCAGCGGCGGAGGCCCTGCAGTGCGGGATGTCCGGCGATCGCTTCCATGATCTGTTTGCCGATGCCGCGGCCGCGATGCGACGGCAGGACGAAGACGTCGGCAAGATAGGCAAACGTGGCGTGGTCGCTGATGACCCGGGCGAAGCCGACCTGCGCGTTTTCGTCGAACGCCCCGAAGCAGAGCGAGTGGTCCATGGCCCGCTCCACGGTCTCGCGCGGGATGTTCTTCGCCCAGTAAGAATCCTGCGACAGAAACGCGTAGATCATGGCCACGTCCATCCGCGCGCGGTCATAAGACACCGAGATCGTCATACCACCGGCTCCTCGCGCCGCTGTTCGCTGATGCCGGCCAGCACGTGCAGCGCCTGCTCCAGCTCCGCGATCGTGGCCGGCGCGCCGATGCTCACACGGATCGCGCGCGGCACGTCGTCGCCGACTGCGAACGAGCTCGCGCCCGCCACGCGCACGCGCCTTCGCCGCGCCTCCTCCACGAACGCCTCCGCCGACCAGCGCTTCGGCAGTTCCACCCAGAGATGCGGCGATCGGGCGTCGCCGCCCACGCGCGACAGAATGCGCCGCGCCGCGCGATTGCGCAGCTGCACCTCGGCGCGTTTCTGGGCCACGATGCGCGCGGCGGTGCCGTCCTCGATCCACGTGGCCGCCCACTCCGCCGTTACCGGCGAGGCAAAGAGGATCGTCGAGGCCAGCGCGGCCTGCGCGCGCGCCACCAGGGCGTCCGGGCCGGTGAGATAGCCGACGCGCATCGCCGGCGCCAGCGACTTGCCGAGGCCGGTGAGAAAAATGGTCCGCTCCGGGGCGAACGCGGCGATCGGTGGCGGTGTTTTCTCCAGCAGGAACCCGCAGACGTCGTCCTCGATGATGGTGAGACCGTAGGCATTGGCCACGGCTGCCAGCTCCCGGCGCCGCGTCTCCGGCATCACGGCCCCGGTGGGATTGTGAAGCGACGGCACCGTATACAGCACCTTCGGCGCGGAGCGCCCGCGGCAGGCGCGCTCGAGCGCGTCCGGCACGAGGCCGTATCGATCGAGCGGCAGCGGCGCCAGCCTCAAGTTGAGCAACCCGGCCACCGCCTTCGCGCCGTGATACGTCAGCGCCTCCGCGAAGACGGCGTCGCCCGGCCGCGTTGTCGCGGCGAACGCCAGGAAGAGCGCATGTTGCGCCCCCGCCGTGACCACGACGCGAGCCGGATCGGTATCCCGTCCGATCCAGGCTGCTCCGGCGGCGCGGTGGCGTTCACTGCCGGGCCCGGACGAGTAGGTCGACGTCGTCAATTCCTCGCCGATGCGCTCCAGGAGAGCACGCGACGGGGAGGGGAGCGGCACAGTGACGATGTTCGTGGCCAGATCGGTGTCGGCCGAGGCTGTGGCGGCGCTCTCGCGCCGGTTGGCCGTGCGCACGAAGGTCCCGCGCCCGGTCATCGATTCCACGAGTCCGCGCCGCATGGCCTCGGCGTAGGCGCGCGTGACGGTCACCGGCGTGATGCGCAGGTTGCGGGCCAGCTCGCGGTGCGTCGGCAGGCGGCTGCTCGGCACCAGCACGCCCGCGCGGATGTCGCGCTCCAGGGCGTCGGCGATGCGGCTGTAGATCGGATCGGGTGTTTCCGGAAGTCGTGGAGACCAGATTGTCATATTCAGATTGTCATACTTGACTGTGCAGGAGTGTAACACTATGGTTTGGAACATGAACGACAGAATTCTCGACGACGCGCTCCTCCGCCGCGCGCACGGCCACGCCGCCGACTATCTGCGGCTGATCGCGGAGCGCCACGCCGGAGCGGAAGCCACGCGCGACGAGCTCCTGGCCGCGCTGCGCGCATCCCTCAGCGAACATGGCGACGATCCCGCGGCCGTGCTCGACACCCTGGCCCTGCAGGGCCGGCGCGGCACCATGGGCAGCGCCGGACCGCGCTACTTCGGCTTCGTCATCGGCGGCTCGCTCCCGGTGGCGCTGGCGGCGGACTGGCTGACCAGCACCTGGGACCAGAACCCCGGCATCTACGCCACCTCGCCGATCATGTCGGTCATCGAAGACGTGGCCCGCGAATGGCTGCTCGAGCTGTTCGATCTCCCGCGCACGTCCAGCCTCGGCTTCGTCACCGGCTGCCAGATGGCGCACTTCACCGGCCTGGCTGCCGCGCGTCACGGCGTCCTGCGCCGCGCGGGCTGGGACGTCGAGGCGGACGGCCTGGCCGGCGCGCCGCGCATCCACCTCATCACCGGCGCCGAGGCGCACGTCACCGTCGACGTGGCCATGCGTTACCTCGGCTTCGGCACGCGCGCCCTCCTGCGCGTCGAGACCGACGGACAGGGGAGGATGCGCGCCGACCGCCTGCGCCGCCTGCTCGACAACCTGCACGGACCGACCATCATCTGTGCGCAGGCCGGCAACGTGAACACCGGCTCATTCGATCCGCTGCGCGAGATCGCCGAACTGGCGCAGGAGCACGGCGCCTGGCTCCACGTCGACGGCGCCTTCGGCCTCTGGGCACGGGCCAGCAAAGAGCTGCGCCCGCTCGCCGACGGCATCGAGCTCGCCGACTCCTGGGCCACCGACGCCCACAAATGGCTCAACGTCCCGTACGACTCCGGCCTCGTCATCACCCGCCACCCCGAAGACCACCGCGCCTCCATGACCGCCACCGCCGCCTACCTCGTCCAGACCGGCGGCATCGAGCGCGACGCCGTCGACTGGGTCCCCGAATTCTCCCGCCGCGGCCGCGGCGTCCCCGTCTACGCCGCCATCCGTGCCCTCGGCCGTAGTGGCGTCGAAGCCCTCATCGACCGCAACTGCGCCAACGCCCGCCAGATGGCGGACATCCTCCGCCGCGATCCGAAAGTCCAGATCCTCAACGACGTCGTCCTCAACCAGGTCCTCGTCCGCTTCGGCAACGACGACGACCTCACCCGCGCCGTCATCGCCGGAGTGCAGGAAGAAGGCACCTGCTGGCTCGGCGGCACCACCTGGCAAACCCTGGCCGCCATGCGCATCTCCTTCTCGAACTGGGCCACGAGCGAGGAAGACGTCACGCGCAGCGGGGAGGCGATTCTGCGGGTGCTGGCGGAGAAGACGGCGGCGGTGGCGGTGTAGCGATGGACTAGGTGGACGTTGTGGACCTGGTGGACGTTGTGGACCGTCCACCAGGTCCACTGAAGTCCACAACGTCCATCGTCACCGCACCAACACCCGTCTCACTTCCCCCACCGCGTTCGATTTGCTGATCACCGTCAGCGTCGTGCCGACGCGGCGGCGGATGGTGTCGGGCTCGTCGCTGGTCATGAAGATGACGTTGGGGAGGTCTTCGCCGACTTCTTCGCGCAGGTAGGTCAGTACGCCGTAGCCGCTGGAGTGGGGGACGTCGGCATCGATGAGGATGGCCGCGTAATCCTGTGTCTCCAGCTTGCCGATGGCGTCCCAGCCGTCGCTGGCGCAGTCGCAGTTGAAGCGTTCCTCGAGCTCGTGGCAGATGGCTGGGTTGTCTTCGACGACCAGGACCTTGTCCTCTTGGCTCTTGCGTTGGCTGGCCATGAAGTGCAACTTAGGTGCATGACGAAAACGAGGCAAGCGCAGCTTTGGGCCGGAGTGTGTCTCTTTACCTTGTCTTCACTATCCGTATGGGCGGCCGATCCGTCGTGGCTCGAGTATGGTCCGGACGGTCCGCTGGCGCGCACGATCGTGACCAGCGGCGGCGAGTGTCCGGAGATCGAGATCGACGGTCAGCGGTCGCGGATGCGGGTGCATGCCGAACCGGCGAAGAATTACGAGGTCACGGTCTGCCAGGCCCTGATCCCGCAAGGCACGCGCTCGGCGAAGATCGGCGATCAAGCGTTGCCGGTCCACAAGCTGGGCCGGTCCGCGAAGGTGGCCATCCTCGGCGATACGGGTTGCCGCAGGAAGGTCGGCTCGCCGGTGCAGGATTGTGATGATCCGAAGGCGTGGCCCTTCGCCACGGTGGCGGCTTCGACTGCGGCCTGGGATCCCGACGTGGTGCTGCACGTCGGCGACTATTACTACCGCGAGGCGAACTGCAAGGGCACCAACTGCACGCCGTCGACGTACGACTGGCCGCGCTGGCGGGCGGACTTTTTCCATCCGGCCGAGCCTCTCTTGCGCAACGCCCCCTGGATCGTCGTGCGCGGCAACCATGAAGAATGCAGCCGCGCCGCGGAAGGGTGGGTGCGCTTCCTCGATCCGCGGAACTACGTCTGGGAGAACACCAAGACCTGCACATCGAATCTGCAATTCACGCCGCCCTACCGCGTGAACCTCGGCGACTTGAACGTGGCCGTGATGGACACATCGGCGGCCAAGGAAACGAGCAAACCGCAGACGGCCATCTTCGCGGCGCAGTACGGGCTGCTGCACAACGCCAGGCCGAACACGTGGATCATGCAGCACCACCCGATCTGGGCCGTCGACTACGGCGACGCCGTCACGGAAACGCTCTGGGACGCCTGGCAGCAGGCGGGGACCGCCACCGCGGAGGTGACGCTCCTCCTCACCGGCCACGTCCATCTCCTGGAAGCCATCTCCTTCACCGACAACGGCGTCCCCAGCCTCGTGGCCGGCAACGGCGGCACCGCCCTCGACCCCGCGCCGACCCCCACCCCCAACATGAGCCTCGGCGGCCGCATCATCAAAAACTTCGTTCCGTACGACCAGTTCGGCTTCATCACCGCAATCCCCACCGCCACCGGCTGGACGATGGACATTCGGGACACCACGGGCCAGTCGAAGACGGCGTGCGGGGTGACGGGGACGGGGTTGGTGTGCGATTGACCGACCGGGGAGTCGCAAAGTCTCAAAGTCGCAAAGTCTCAAAGATGGTGTGATTCACGGTCGTCTTTGAGGCGGTCGATCATCTTGGTCAAGCCGCACTCGATCATCGCGATGCGGTCGCGGACACCTGGGGTGTCCGTTGCGATTCCCGAGCGAGCGAGAATCTCGAGCTGAGTTTCGACTTCGTAGAGTGAGCCGCGTGCCTGAACGAGGTAGTGACGGCGATCGCGCGAAGTCGAGCGGCCCTGTCCCTCGGCGATGTTGTTCGGAACCGAGCACGATGCGCGCACAAGTTGGTCCGCGAGCGCAAACCGCTTCCGGGCGATCAACGCGTCTGCCAGATGGATCATTCGGACGGCCAGATCGACCGAGGCTTCCCACACAAACAAATTCCGATATGACTTCTTCATAGGGTGCACAAGGGTGCCGGGCAAAGGGGCCGCGAAGGCTAGGGGAAACTCCAGCCGGTTCAGGTGGGAGCGTGATTGTACATCTTTGCGCAGGCGCGCGATCACATATCTAACGCGAAGCGCTTTGAGACTTTGCGACTTTGAGACTCCAAGCGCCCCTACTTCAGCACCTTCGCCACCCTCGCCAGCAGCACGCTGTTCTTCACCGGCTTGCGGATGAAGTCGGCGGCGCCGATCTCGAAGGCTTTGACTTCGGGCTCGTCGCCGGGGAGGCCGGAGACGAAGATGGTGGGGACGTGGATGCCTTGTTCGTGGAGGGCTTCCAGCACTTTGTGTCCGTCGATGTAGGGCAGGTCGATGTCGAGCAGCATGAGGTCGACGTGCTCGCGGCCGAACAGCATGAGCGCTTCGGCGCCGTCTTTGGCCAGCAGGACGTGGTAGCCGGCCGCTTTCAGCACGGCGTTCGTGAGCTCGCGATTCAGAAGATTGTCTTCGACGACGAGGATCGTCTTGCGGGCGTCGCGCTCCGCAGGCGCGGCGCTGCGCTTCTTGCGCTGTTGCACGATCTCCTGCTGCAGGCTCTTGGTCTCGGCGTCCGGCTCGACGTCGAGCTCGCGGCGCAGCACTTTGGCGCAGGCGTCGTATTGCTGGAGGGCGTTGAGGAGATCGCCGCTGCGCGTGTACAACTGCATCAGCGTCCGGTGCATCGACTCCTGGAGCGGGTCGATGCGCAATGCGCGCTGTGCGACCGCCACCGCTTCGTCGAAGGCATCGACGCGCGAGAGCTGTTCGACGAGTTGCGCGTGGGCGCGCAACGCCAGGCGGTGCAGGCGGTCTCGCTCCGCGATCACCCACTGGTCGAAGCGTTCTTCGTCGATGAGAAACCCGTCGAGGAAGTCGCCGTCGTACATTCTGGTGGCCGGGTCGAGGGCCTCGGGGGTCCCGGCCGCGATGAGCGATTCGAGCTCGACGACGTCGACGTGAACCATCGATGCGTCGAGCGAGAGGAAGTCGCCCTCTTCCACGAGGATCTTCTTCGGCGAAACCTGCATCAGCTCGCGCCGCAGGGTCGAGAGCGTTTGCCGCAGACTCTGCCGGGCCTGCTCCGGCGCGGTGCTGCTCCAGAGGAGGTTGGCCATCTTGTCGCGTGAAACGAGCTGCGACGGCTTCACGCCGAGGAACGCCAGCATGGCCTGGGACTTCTTGGCGGAGATCGTGATCAGGCCGCCGGATTCGTCTCGCAGACGAAAGTCGCCCAGCAACTCCAGATGTAGGACAGCCATAGTTTCCGCGCGGATTATACGGGCAGAGCGCAGAGGGCAGAGCGCAGAGCGCAGAAGAAAAAGACGCCTTGTCGATTTCGACTCGGCGAAGGGTGTCCCAACTTCTGCCCTCTGCGCTCTGCGCTCCGCCCTCTGAATCAGCTCGCGGCGACGAGGTGCGCGGGAGTTTCGCCGAGGAAGGCTCGGATCTCGGGCAGGCGGGAGGCGACGTCGTGCTCGCCGAGCTTGATGATGCGCTCCGTGAACTCCGGCTCGAACATCAGCAGCGAGATGAAATCGGGCGACTCGGTCTCCTTGACGCCCATGGCCCGGACGAGCAGCTTGACCTTGCGGGGAAGCAAACGTTCGTAGTCGCCCGAGAGTTTGCCGAGATCGACCGACGGACGGAGCACGAGGAGGTCGATCGGCTTCAGACCGTCCCGCTCGTGCGGCGCCATCTTGCGGAGCAAATCGTTCATCCGCTCCATGCGCGCCACGTCCTCTTCGATACCGTCGAGGAAGATGGCGTTGACGAGCTGACTGAGAATCTGGGCCGCGGGCGGATAGCCGGTCACGACCTGATGCGATGCCTCCTCCGGGCCGCGCAGGTAGCCGGTGGACATGGCGATGATGCGGTGCGCCCCCAGCTGCACGGCAGGCGAGAGCGGTGCGGCCATCCGGATGCCGCCGTCTCCGTGGAAGGCGTTGCCGATGCGTACGGCCGGGAACACGAACGGAAGCGCCGCGGATGCCAGGACATGCTCGACGGTGAATTGCGTCCTGGCCGTGCGGTGGTTCGGACCCTGATAGGTATCGAAGCTGCGCCCCTGGATCCAGCGGACGGTCTGCCCGGTCGAGTAGTCGAGGGTCATGAGAGCCAGCGCGGTCAGGTCGCCGCTTTCGATGTTCCTTGCGATGCCGTCGATGGCGGCGCCGCCGCAGCGCGTATCGAGGATGCGGCAGAGCAGTTGCCGGAGCGGCCAGGTGTCGACGAGTGCGTGGGCGCGGCTTCTCGTGAAGCGGCTCTTCTTCGGCAGCAGCGAAGCCAGTGCCGCGCGGAACGGCAGGAACACCTTCCAGTCGAACTGGTAGATCGAGTCGCAACCGAGCTCGCACCACACCTTCTCGAGCTGTTGCGCCTTCTCGAGCAGCGTTCCCTGGTGGGAGGCGATGAACGCGGCATTGATCGCTCCCGCCGAGGCGCCGGTGATGATGCGGATCTTCAGATCGGGGAAATGCGTGGCCAGACCCTTGAGCAATCCGACCTGATAGGCCGCCCTGGCGCCACCCCCGGTCAGCATGACCGCCAGGTCCCCGCTGGGGGCGTCCTGTGTGTACTCGACAAGATGGGGCGCTGCCGTCATCGATGTTTCCCATTGCGAAGGGTTTGCCAACGGGAGTCGGCGGTCGGCGGTCGGCAGTCGGCAGTAGATCCGCCACCCAAACGGTCGTTGTGCTTTTGCTACTGCCGACCGCCGACTGCCGACCGCCGACTCTTTCATGGCAACATCCCTCCAATGTCCGAAAGCATCGCGGTCATCGGTGGTGGGATCAACGGCAGCGGGATCGCCTGGGAGCTGGCGCGGCGCGGGTATGGCGTTGTGCTGCATGAGCAGGGGACGTGCGGCGCGCAGACGTCGTCGGCCACCACGAAGATGATCCATGGCGGGCTTCGCTACCTCGAGCGGATGCACGTCGGACTGGTGCGCGAGTCGCTCAGGGAGCGCACGTGGCTCCTCCAGCACCTGCCGGAACTGGTGAAGCCGCTGGAGATCATGCTTCCGGTCTACGCGGACAGCCCCCGCAGCCGCCTCACCATCCGCACCGGTCTCCTTCTCTACGACGCCCTGGCCGGACGCGATCCGCTGGCGCAACATCGCTCCCTGAGCGCCGAGGAGATTGCCGGGCGCGCGCCGGTCACGCGGGAAGGGCTGCGCGGAGGGTTCTCGTACTGGGACGCGCAGGTCGATGACTTCGCGCTCGTGCGCGCGGTGGTCCGTTCCGCGGCGCGCGACGGCGTCGAGGTGCGCGAGAAGACGCGCGTCGATGCGCTGCAGCTCGACGGAAAGCAGTGGATCGTGCGTACAAACCGCGGGGACGAACGGGGCTACGACCTCATCGTGAACGCGGCCGGACCCTGGATGAACGAACTGCTCCGCGCCAACGGCATCCGCGCCCGGTACGTGCTCTCGCTCGTGCGCGGCTCGCACCTCGTGCTGACGCACCGCGTCAGTGAAAGCGGGCTCCTGCTGCAATCCACCAGCGACCGCCGTGTCTTCTTCGTGCTGCCGTGGAAAGGGACCACGCTCGTGGGGACGACGGAAGTGGCGCAGCGCGAGCCGCTCGACCACGTCCGCGCGTCCGAGGAAGAGATCGATTATCTGCTGGCGCGCTACAACCGCTACTTCCGCGCGCCGCTCTCGCGCCGCGACGTGGCCTCCACCTTCGCCGGCGTCCGCCCGCTCGTCGGCCGGGCCACCAACCCCAGCGCCATCGGCCGCGAGTCGCGCGTCGTGCGCAGGGACAACGTCGTCAACGTCTTCGGCGGCAAGCTGACCACGTTCATGGCCCTGGCCCGCAAAGTGGCCATGCGCGTCGACAACTATTTCGGAAGCACGCGGGAAGCGAAGGAACCGGTGTTCGACGTCGAATCCTCATAAAATCCGCCCATGACATTCATCCCCACGCTGGACACCGACAGCAAGCACCGGCCGCGCGTTCCGCGCACGCTCGATCCCGTGGAAGTGCGCGTCCTCGGATCGCTGATGGAGAAGCAGCTGGCCACGCCCGAGTATTACCCGCTCACGCTCAACGCCCTCCTGGCGGCCTGCAATCAAAAGTCGAACCGCGAGCCGGTCCTGGAGCTGAGCGAACAGGAAGTGGATCGTGCCCTCAACCGCCTGCAGGACGAGAAACTGGTCTGGCGCGTGATGGGCGGCCGGGCCGTCCGCTTCGACCACAACCTCGACAGCGTCTGGCATCTCAACCGCCGCGAGAAGGCCATCCTCACGCTCCTCTTTCTCCGCGGCCCCCAGACCGCGGGAGAAATCCGCGGCCGCAGCGACCGGCTCGAATCGTTCGACAACGTCTCCGACGTCGACGACACGCTGCGCGACATGAGCACCCACAGCGAGCCCCTCGTCCGCCAGCTCCCGCGCCGCCCCGGACAGAAAGAAGAACGCTGGGCCCACACCACCGGCGGAGCCATCGTCGAAACCGCCCCCGAGGCCAGCGAAACGCACGAAGTGCGCGGCGAGCCGATGACCGTGCGCGTGCAGAGACTCGAAGAGCAGGTGGCCGCGCTGACCGCCGCGCTGAACGAGTTGAAGGCGAAGCTCGGGGAGTAGTGCGAACCCCTAATCGCGCGGAGCAGGCTCGAACAACTCGATCGGGTTGCCGTCCGGATCCAACAGCTGGATCTGCTTGCCGCCCGGCCCCACTTCCATCTCGTTGCGAAAACGAAGGCCGCGTTCCTTGAGCTGTCCGATGAGCGAGGGAAGATCGGCCACGCGAAGGACGATGCGGTTCCACCCGCCGGGCTCCTGACTTTCCCCGTCCGGCATCGGGCGCGATCCGGAGGCTCCAGGGCCGCTGAGAAGAAGAGGAAGCGGTCCCAGCGAAACCGCCGCGAACTGAGGCAGCTGTTGATGGTCCAGCTTGAACCCGAGCTCCTCTGTGTAGAACGCGACGGCCCGGCTCACGTCCTTGACCTGATAGCGAACACCGTGAAATGACGATCCGTTCATGCTGCGTTTGCGTTCACCCTCTATGCCAGGGCGCCTAACTCAGTTCAGCCCCTGAGCTGGGTGTCAACTCCCCGTCATCCTGAGCGCAGGCGGGTGGGTGTGAGTGAGCGAAAGGATCTCTAAATGCGCAAACCGTGGCACAGGCCATGTGTTTCGTAGTTTGAGATCCTTTCGCTCACACCCACCCGTCCGCCCTGCGCTCAGGATGACGGGGGAGGGTCCGCCGCCGCGTGTTGGCGAAGCCAGGTGATCAGTTCCTCGGCGCCGCTTTCCTGGGCGACCTGGAACGGGGTCTTGTGGTCGTAGCCGATCCAGTTCGGATCGGCACCTTGTCCGAGGAGGAATTCGGCGGTCTGCTGTTGTCCCCCGCGGCAGGCATGCCAGAAGGCGTTGGTGATGTCGCGTTGTGATGGCGGCGGCTCGGTGGTGAAGAATTTCTGAACCTGGTCGGGGAGGCCGAGCGCGGCCGCTTGCCAGAGTGTCGTTTGCGCGCCTCGCGCGAGCAACCGCCGCGCGGCGTTCCATTGTGCAAACACCACGGCATCCGACATCGGTGCTCCGCCGGTGAAGACGGCGCCCGGCACTTCGATGTCCGCTCCTGCATCGAGCAGTGCGTCGACGAGCGTCACGTCGTCGCTGCTGGCCGCCCAGTGGAGCGGAGTCTCGGCCACTCCATTGGGTTCCGGTGAAATCACCCGCGCATTCACGTCCGCTCCCGCGCGAATCAATGCCGCCGCCGTCTCCGCGCCATTCGGAAAATGGCCCGGCCAATCGGCGAGGACGTGGAGCAGCGTCCGTTTCACCTGCCGATGATCCACGATGCGGGCCGTGGCCAGTGCAGGATCGGTGTCGAGCATGTTCTGTAGTGTACTGACGCCGCCGCGTTGAATGGCCGAAACGACAGCCGAAGACCGAGGATCATCCGTCGAAAGTTCAAGCAGGCTCGTAGTTTCCATCGCGGCGTCATTGTCACCCGAAACCGTATTTGACGAATTGCTAAACAAAACCGGACGGTGTGACGTATATCCGCAGTTGACGTCGTGGATAGTGGATGGCATCATCCGCCGTCCAAATAAGTCGGTCCGCTAAGAACAATTTTGATTTTGGTGTCGCTGGAACTATGCCCAGCGCCAGCCGGGAGAGGTCTACGAACGTGAACCTACGCACTGCATTTGTCGTTTCGCTCGTCTTTGCTACGTCTTTGTTTGCCCAGGTTGAGGAACAGCAACGCGCTCAGGTTGCTCCTCGGCTGGAGGAAGCTGCGACCAAGGCGTCGGAGCCTGCCGCGAAACTGAGATTGATCACAGAAGCGGTCACGCAGAACTTCATTCCGAAGTATGCGGACGGTGCCGGAGCTCTCACCAACTCTGCAATTTACGAGGATGCAGGCTTGGTCGGTATCGGCACGATCACGCCGGCGAACGCTCTCCACGTCAAGATTACGGATGGCGTGACCAACGCTCCTCTCAAACTGGAGACTTCGGGAGCGGACAGCATTACCGGCGTATCGCTCAAGAACGACGCGCGAAACTGGCTCATCCGGGTCGATGGAACGGACGGCGACAAGTTCAAGATCTTCGACGCCAACGCCGCGGCCTATCGCTTTGCAATCGACGATACCGGCCGTGTGGGCATCGGTACGTCCAGTCCCCTCGTTCCCTTTCATCTGTACGGTGCCGCCACCGGCGATATGTTCATGGGAATCGGGCCCGATCCGACCGGAGCCACAGGGCCGGGCATGACGTTGGGACACGGCGGATTCTCCTTCGGCCGGGGCGCCGGTTTCATCAACGTCCGGCCGGATGCGCTGGCTGTCGCGCCGAACCCTTCATTGCGCTTCCTGACGGCGAATACGCCGCGGATGATCATCACCAATACGGGAGCGGTGGGAATCGGCACGACCACTCCGGACCAGACCTTCAAGCTGCACATTGTGGAGACCGGCAATATCGCCGCCGTCGCGGAAGTGACGAATTTGACTGTGGGAACAGATGCCACGTCCGTGTTCCGCACCAGAGCGGATGCCGCGGTCACGTCGTACATTTCGCACAGTTCCGCCCGAACGGCACCGGTGCGGTTTGGGAACGCCGTCGGTGGCTGGTCCGAGATCCTCACCTTCGGCGGCAACGGCCTGATGATCGGCACCAACCACACCGCTCCGTTGATTCTCGGGACGAGCTCCGTCTCGCGGATTCACGTCACGCCGACCGGTGAGGTCGGAATCGGCACTTCGACGCCCACCGCCAAACTGCACGTCGTGGGCGACATCGTCACCACCGGCAACATCACCGGCGCGAAAGTCATCGGCGCCGTGTATCAGGACGTCGCCGAGTGGGTGCCGGCCACGAGCGACATGACTCCGGGGACGGTGGTCGTCCTCAATCTCGACAAGTCCAATGAAGTCATGCCGTCGTCCCACCAGTACGACACGGCGGTGGCGGGAGTGGTCTCGGCCGCACCGGGGATCATTCTCGGAGTGGGCGGCGATTCCAAGGAGCAGATCGCCACGACGGGGCGCGTGAAGGTGCGCGTCGACGCACGGACCGTCCCGGTCAAGGTCGGCGACCTCCTGGTGACGAGCGACATGCCCGGCACGGCCATGCGGTCGGAGCCGATGGACCTGAACGGGCGCAAGTTCCACCAGCCCGGAACGATCATCGGCAAGGCGCTCGAGCCGCTGGCAGGCGGAGTAGGCGAGATTCTCGTCCTCCTGTCGATGCAATAGCGGCGGGTCAGATCCGGCCGAAACGAGCGCCATCCATTACGACAAAAATCCGAGGCCGCCGATGGCGGTCCAGCGACCGCTCTAGGAGCGTACATGCGTATTCGCCTTGTGGTTGTACTTGCGTCTCTATTCCTGCCGATCCTCGCCATGGCGAAGGTCGACATCCGCTTCGAGACCGCCGCCGTGGTGATCCAGCCCGCCGCGCGCGGCGGACGGGTGGTCTTCATGTTCGGCGATCGACTGCCACCGCGGCTCATCCGCACCGGCAGCATGGTGCAGACCGACACGGACGGCGACGGTGACGTTCGGATTCCGTTGCCGAACGGCTCCACGGATCTCGCCGTCTGGTCCGCCGTCGACCTCGACACCGGTGAGCTCGCGGTGGCCACGCCGTCCGGAGTGGTGAGCCAACTCGGCTTCCGCGGTCATACGCTGAAAGTGAATTCCGCGGGACAGCTCCGGCGCCTCGAGACAGAAAACCTGGAGACCTTGATGATCCTCCTGGTGCGGCCGCGCGAGGGAGCGTGGTCGCTGCACGGCGCCGACGGAGGCCGTGACGACAGCGACGGCCGGAACAATCAGAAATTCGAGCTCGACGTCGAGTCGCTCAAACCGTTACCCGGGTTCGGCCCGCCGCCGAAGAAATTCGACAAGGGCGATGTCATTGTGATCATCGATCCGATCAAGGGCGACGTATTCGCCACGACCGTGGGGAAGTGAGGACGACGCCATGAAGACACGCGTTGCCATCCTGACCCTCGCTCTTCTCGCCGCCTGTGCCGCCTTCGCGCAGGAGCCTCACCCGAACATGCCGAAGGGTTTCGATCCGGACAAGGTCTATGACCTCAACGAGCTCGATCAGATCGATCTCTACACCGGCGGCCTGCGGGCCACGATCCCCCTCGGTTCGCGCTACCAGGTCAACGGCCAGCTCTCGTACGGCTTCACCCTCGTCTACAACAGCGCCATGTGGGACCTCTACCCGGGCGAGGAAATGTTCTGGTTCCCGCCCGCGGAGCCGGTCTTCGTCCCCTATGTGGATTCGCTTCCGGATCACCGGTCCAATGCCGGTCCGGGGTGGCGCCTCTCGTTCGGCAAGATTTTCCCGCGCGGCCCCTACAACACCGCCTCCAACTACTGGCTCTACGAGTCGCCGGACGGGAACGACCGCGAGATCGGCAACCTCGATACAGTCGGAGCCGTGACCTACTCGCGCGACTTGACGTACATCCGCGCCAAGAGGATCTCCCCGACGTTCGTCACGCTCGAATTCCCCGACGGCACGATTCACACGTTCCAGCGCAATGCTTCGGACGACAAAGACTGGCGTCTCGTCGAGATCAAGGACCGCTTCGAGAACAAGATGTGGATCGTCTACGAGACCGACGGCTCGTGGACGATCAGGGACGATCACCAGCGCGAGCACAAGGTCTATTTCGCGTCGAAGAACTACAACAACGCCTACGGCGACAAGCTGGTCTCGCGCGTCGTTCTGGCGGGCTTCAACGGAAGCACGTCCGAGTACGTCTTCAATTACCAGGACGCCGACTACAAGAACTCGTGCGAGAACGACGGAATCCACAAGCCGGAGAATCTCACCCGGTCCTTTCTCACCAGCCTCACCCTGCCCGACAATTCCGTCTTTCAGTTCAAGTATCAGAACTCGATCGGCACGGCCTACACGCAGAAATGCGAGATGGGGGCGCTGCTCTCGATGCATCTGCCCACCGGCGGCTACGTCAAATGGGACTACACGCTGGTCGATCTGTCCAGCGACGACTGCGGCCCTCCGGGAAGCTGGATCCGGTCGGCCAAGTCGGTTCCCGGCGTGAGTACGCGATCGCTCCTCAACGAGTCGCAGGCCGCCGAAGGCCGGGTCACCACCTACACCTACGCGAAATCGCCGGGCCTCAGCATGTGCGGCCATACCGAGTCCGAATACACCACCACCACCGTGAAAACGGCCGACAACGGACGGACCGTGCATTACTTCAGCGCCTGGCCTTTTCTCGGCGTTTCGCCGAACGGCTATCGCGTCAATGAGCGCGGTCTGCCGTTCCGCCGCCTGCCGGATGGACGCAAGCTCTCCAGGGAATTCCTCGGCAGCTGCACCTCGAACTGCACGCCGCTTCGCTCGACCTACGTCAATTACGAGTGGGAAAAGGGGACCGTGCTGCCCGATACGCGGAAAGGCCTCAATCGCCGCCAGACCTACGAGAAAGTGATCCTCAACGAGGACGGCAACCGCTACATCGAGAAGAACTGGGGCAACTACGACGGCGTCGGACACTTCCGGGTCCTCATGACCACCAGCGACATCGGCGGCAACGAGGCCCGGTTCGAGACCACCCTGTGGGATGCCGCCACCGGCGAGATGAAGGTCGGCGCGGATGGAACCATCCTCACCGACGTCACCCGTCCCGGAACATGGGATCCGTGGGTACTGAACACACACTACTGGCGGTCCATCACCGAAAACAACATCGAGCGGGTCAGCGAGTTCTGCTTCGACAAGACCACCGGCTTCATGACCCGCGCGCGGCTCAAGGGCGGTGACGGGACGAACGACGTCATCAGCGTCTTCTCGCACACGCTTCCCAGCCCGTTCGATCCCGCCCAGAACGGAAAGGGCAACGTGCTGCGCGAGGAGTACTACGGCGGCGACGATCAGGAGGTCGCCACCGGCTCTCTGATCTGCGACACGACACTTCCTTCCACGCCGAAGTACACGATCTACAACCAATACCAGTTCGGCGGGCGCAGCACCTCGCAGTACAAGGACGCGCCGTTCAAGACGCTCGATCTGGTCATCGACCGTAACACCGGCCTGATCGACGAGAGCCGCGACGTGGCGGGTATTCTCACCGAGAACTCCTACGACAAATTCGGCCGCCTGACCGAGGCGAAAACGAACGGCAAAGCCACGGCGAAGATCACGTACGACACCATCGCCCGTCCGCCGGTCACCATCGCGCAGGCGCTCGATCCGGCCAACAACGCCGTGCTGACCGACAAGCGGTTCTATTACGACCCGTGGGGACGGGTGATGCAGTCGCGTGAACAGATGGACGGCGGCTGGGCCACCGTCAATACCACCTACGACGTCATGGGGCGCAACTTCACCAGCTCCCTGCCTGAATTCCGTTCCACCGGCAGCCATGAATTCTTCACGCCCGCGGCGCTGGCCACGACGCTCTACGACCTCTATGGGCGCATGACGTCGGTGACCAATCCCGACACGTCGAAGGTCGAATACGCGTATCAAGGTCTGCGCACCAAGACCGTCACGCAGTGGATGGCCACCGCTCTCGGTCAGGCCGACACGCCTCTCACCAAGACCGAGGAGTACGACCATCGCGGCCGTCTCCTCAAGATCGTCGAAAAGTCCGGCCCCACCAGCTCCACCGCACCGATCGGCGCGGATGTCTCCACCCTGTACGGCTATGACCCGGACGGCCGTCTCCTCAGCGCCAAGATGAACGCCTCGGGCGGCGTCGTGCAGCACCGCATCTTCGACTACGACGGCCGCGGCTTCCTCAAGTGGGAGTCGCACCCCGAGTCCGGCATGACCGCCTACACGTACGACCCGCGCGGACACATGCTCACCAAGCGCCAGGGCGCGGCCGACAGTCCATTCGATCTCAACATCCAATATGACTTCGCCGAGCGGATGACGCTGCTCAGCAGCCGCAATCCGCTGTCACCCACGCAGTTCCGGCCGGTCAAGCAATTCGAGTTCGGTATTGCCAACCTGCCCGCGCCCAACAACAAGACCGACTGGCGGCTGGGGAAAACCATCCGCGCCAGCCGCTGGAATTACGGGCCGATGCAGTGGGACGACATCTACCGGGTCGACAACCTCTACGACTACATCGACGACGCCGGCCGCTTGCATGGAAGAAAGCAGAAGATCGCCAAGGTCGACGAAGAGGGGACCTGGGAAGAGGTGATGAAAGAGCTCACCATGTCGGTGACGCTCAACCTCCTCGACAAGGTCGACGAGATCAGCTATCCGATGTGTGTCGGATGCGGCGCACCGTCCGTGAACCCCGAGCGCAAGCCCAAGCACCACTACAGCAAGGGCCGCCTCACGCGCATCGACAACGTGGTCGGCTCCACGTCCGACCCGATCACCTACTGGCCGAACGGCCTGCGGCGCAGGCTGCCCCACCAGAACGGCATGGTCGACACGCAGGAAGTCGGCGCCATGCCGCGGCCGACCGAGATCTCGTTCAAGACCTACGACCGCTGCCTCAACCCGGCGTTCATCAGCCAGCCCGCGGGCGGCACCGGTCCGACCAACCTGAGCGTCAGCGTCAGCGGCACCGCACCGTTCCAGTACGAGTGGTATGCCTATCCCGACAGCGGCAGCTGGTACATGGCCGGCACCACGCAGTCGATCAGCGTCAACCCGGCGGTGAGGACCACCTACACCGTCACCGTGGGCAACGCCTGCGGCTACGAGAATTCGAACGACGCGGTCGTCCTGCCGAGCGGATGCGAGGCTCCGACCACCGGCGGGATCCAGGCCGTGCTCCAACCCGACGGCTCATGGATTCTGCGGCCCGCTCCCACGGCTCGTACGCCGCGCACCTATCAGTGGAAGCGTCTGTCCGACAACGTCATCGTCGGAACGTCGGAGACGCTGGCGGTGGGCACGCTGTCGCAGACGACGACCTACGCCTTCACCGTCAGCGACTCCTGCGGGAGCGCCACCTCGAACGTCACCATCACTGTGCCGCTGCCGATGAGCACCACCGGCTTCTCCGCGACGTGGCTTCCGGGTACCGGCAATCGTCTGACCTGGCCGTCCTCCAGCGGAGCGACGGGATACACCATCGAGCGCCGCGCCGGTACGGAATGGGGGACCCTGACGTCGGTCACCGGCACGCAATACGACGACACGGCCATTCAAACGAACACGACCTACGCATACCGCGTGTATGCCACCAACAGCACCAGCAAGTCCGGCTACAGCAACAGCGACGTGGCCTCCACCTTCACCTACACGCCGCCGGTGGCCGGTGACTCCCTCACCGTCAGCACGTTCAACACGATGCTCGACGCGGTGAACAAGATCCGCATTGCGGCCGGTCTGCCGGTGGTGACTTGGGCCAACATCCTCTCGCCGAACGATCCGCTGCCCAGTCCGGGCGTGCTGGTCAGCTCCCGGCACATCCTGGCTTGCCGCGCGCGCATCACCGAAGCCCTGCAGGCCCTCGGCGCCGCGCCGCGGTCCTATACCGATCCCGATCCGTTGCTGCGATCGATCACTGCCTTGCACGTCAAAGAGATTCAGGACCAGACCAAATGACGGAGAAAACGACGATGAAATCGACCCTATCCAAGCTCGTCTCTCTGTCGCTGATCGTACTCCTCGCTGTTCCGCTGCGAGCCGAGACCCGGGCCCAGGCCAAGCCGGAGCTGCCGCCGCCCGGCATGGCCAACTACGTCATGGTGCTGTGGGAGGAGGGCATGGCGCTGCCCGACGGCACCAAGATCAAGAAGAAGATGGAAGAGCCGGACGTCGTCAAGCTCGGCGGCCGTGTTCTGAAGAAGACCGACAACCGCCGCGAGATCCAGTTGCCGAAAGGCGTGGCCAAGCAGTTGCGCAAGCACCCCTCGGTCAGCTACCTGCAGCGCATCTGGATGGGCGAGTCGCTCGACGACTGGGACGATCCGCACGATTCGAAGGCCGGCTTCGGCATCAGCGCCGAGGCCGACACCAACGTCGACTGGATCCGCGGATACGAGTACGACGGCAGCGGCAACGTCAAACAACAGACCACCTACGGGTATGACGGCGGCGGAAACCGCATCCCCCTCGACCAGGATCATTACATCTACGACTCCGCCGGACGCCTCATCCGCGCCGAGGTTGCGGAGAAAGTCGAGAAGTTCAAATACGACGACTTCGGGAACCTGATCGAGAAACAGGTCGAAGGTGCGAATGCGATGAGCATTCCGGTCGATCCGGGCAGCAACCGGATGATCGGACCGGAGTACGACGCCGCGGGCAACGTGCTCACGCGCAAAGGCAGCCCGGCCTACGAATACGACGCCATGAACCAGCTGGTCCGCGTTCGCCCGATCGCCGGATATACGCGCCGGATGGTCTACGACGCCGACGACGAGCGCATCGGCATGATGGTCGTCGGCGACTCGCTCTCCCGCTGGACCATCCGCGACTTCAACGGACGAGTCATTCGCGAGTACCGCGGCGATTGGGCCGGCATGGGGCCATGGTACTGGCAGCTCGACGAGATCTACGCCGACGGCAAGCTCGTGGCCGGCGAGAAACAGCCCTTCTGGTGGTTCGAGAACGGGGCGGTCTATGGGGGCGTCCGCCACTATCACCTCGATCAGGTCGACAGCGTGCGCGTGGTGACCAACGCCGCCGGCGACAGCATCAGCGAGCACGATTACTACCCGTTCGGCGTGACCAAGACCAAGACGTACCAGGAGCAGATGAACTGGGGTGATCCGCACCTCGACTCCATGCGCTACGGCGGTCACTGGCGCGATTTCCTGGGCATGCTCAACGTCGAGAACACTGACTATCTCGACTACATGCATGCGCGCTATTACGACCCGAACCAGGGTCGCTTCCTGTCGGTCGATCCCGATATGGCCGTCGGGAAGATCCTGTGGCGGCCTCAGGCCTGGAACCGGTACTCGTACGTATTGAACAACCCGGTCGGTCACACGGACCCGACGGGCAAGTGCTTCTGGGATCTCTGTGTCGGAGAAGGAGCGGCAGCCTATGCGGCGGGAGCAGCTCTGGTGGCCGCGACGGCGTACATGCTCGCGCCGAGCGCTGTCGTTCACGGGAAGACGAACGGCGAGGTGATGGTCGACTCGGCCATCGATGGATTCCAGGCAATCGGGAAGGGCATTGGAAACCTGATTCCGGGCCGGCAACCGACCACTCTTCCGCCTCCGCCGCCGCCCAGCACACCGTCCCGTCCCAGCACGCCCGGAACGACACCTACGACAGGCGTCAATCCCTCGGCTCCGATTCAAGCCCTCGTGATCCAGACGACCGCGGGGCCTGTCACGATTCCCGACAACTACGTTTCACGCCCGGCGGATAACGGCAAAGGGACGAACTACCAGCCACCCGGTGCTGTCGGGAACGTGGACCTGATCCGGGTCATGGATCCGACCAAGCTGTATCCGAATGGTTATGTGCGCATTTACAACAAGCATGGCCAGCCCACGACGATCGACGGGAAACCACTCGGGAACGCTGAGACCCATCTGCCAATCGACCCCACCGCGGCGAAACCGGAAAGCGGCGGCGAGAGTGGAGGCGAGGGTGGCGGGACTGGTGGGACCGGCGGAAGCGGGGGAGGCGGGGCGTAATGATCCTCGAAAAGGACGATGCGTTCGAGATCGACACAGGCAAGCTGGTCGTCCGTTCGTACAGGTCTGATCCGTATTCATTTCAGCTCGAGCTCGAGTCGCCGGATAAGACATGGACACTCAGGGTTGCAGGTTCATGTTCTTTGAAGGATGACCGCGGCGTCGAGCAGGGAGTGGAAGCGGCGCAGCTCACCGGCCTGGTCGGGAAACCCGTGCTGTCTGCGCGTGCGCGCAAGTCAGACGGTCAGCTCGACCTTGCCATTGGCCCCGATCGGGTCCTTACGGTTTATCCGGGCGATCAGTACGAGCCGTGGGAAATGTACTCGACGCATGGGGAGAGACTCATTTCCGTCCCGGGTGATGGAATCGCAATGTGGGGCCCAAATCCTTAGGCAGCGGTTTGTGTAAACACGTTTCTTGATCACATGCGGACCCGGGCAGAACGTACTGCGCCGCGATCCGACGAAAGGATTCTTCATGCCGACATTTCGTGTCGTTCTGCTCATTGTGTGCCTTGCTGCGACCTCGATTCAGGCGCAGTCCACAGTTCCCATGACCCCCGACCCGCAGGGTGGCGAAGCGATGAACCTTCCCCGGCGTCACGATCTGCCGGAGGAGACGGCGCCGCCGGAACGGTCGTTGACCGTGTTCCCCACCGCTGCTCCGAGGATCGTGGCGCAGGCGGACACGCTGGGCGACCATGGAAACCTCTATCTCGACAATGCCACGGCACCGTCGACCGGAATTCAGCTCCTGGCCAAGACCGCTTATCCGGACATCTTCCTCAAGCTGGGACTGAGCACGTCCGGCGCGTCGTTCAATGTCACGGACGCCGGCGACGTCTCGCTCTTCAAGGTCCGCGGCGACGGCCGGGCCATTTTCCGCAAGGATCAGAACGCCGCCACGATTTTCGAGATCAATAACGGCACGTCCGGCAATGCCTCATACGGGTCGCTGCAATTTCTCGAAGGAACGACCGGGAAGGGCGGTTTGTACGCTTTCAGTTCCGGAACAGTCGGCGCACCGGGCGGCGCGAATTCCTTGTGGTTGTCGAACAATGTGAGCGCGCCTCTTGTCTTTGGGACGGCCAGCACGGAGCGGATGAGGATCAATGCCGACGGCACCGCCACGCTGAATTACGCGGGCGTCTACCCGGCCCGCCTCATCATCCAGCACGGCACCGACAACTCCAGCGCGCTGTTCACCACCCACCAGCCGCTCGTCGAAGCGACTGCGACGCAGAACGACAACGGCATTGCCATCCAGACCCAGGAAAACATCCTGACGGGCGCCATCAACTACGGCAGCGTGATGGGAATCAATTCCTGGACGCATTTGTCCGGAACCGGCCTCCTGAACAACCTGACCGGCGCGCAGTTCCAGACCGGCACGACGGCCGCCGGGACGATCTCCTACATGTTCGGGCTGCGGGTGATGTCCACTCTCGCCGCCGGCAGCGCGGTCTCCAACGGTTTCGGCGTTTATGTCGATGACACGCAGGCCACCGACGATTACGCCTTTTTTCAGGCCGCGCCCAACGACACGAACTATTTCGCCGGCAACGTCATCATCGGAGGATCGCCCAGCGCCGCCGCCAGTCCCTATGCCCTCAAGGTCCAGGGAGATATGAGCGTCAGCGGCAACATCACCGGAGCCAAGGTCATCGGCGCCGTCTATCAGGATCTGGCCGAGTGGGTCCCGGCCTCGAGCGACATGACGCCGGGCACGGTGGTCGTCCTCAATACCGCCAGATCGAACGAAGTCATGCCGTCGTCGCGCCGGTACGACACGGCCGTGGCCGGGGTCGTCTCCGCCGCGCCCGGAATCATTCTCGGAGTGGAAGGCGACTCCAAGGAACAGGTGGCCACGACCGGCCGTGTGAAGGTCCGCGTCGACGCCAGGACCAACCCCGTTCATGTCGGCGATCTCCTCGTCACCAGCGACGTCCCGGGCACGGCCATGCGCTCGGAACCGATGGAGATCGGCGGACACAGCTTCCACAAGCCGGGCACGATCATCGGCAAGGCCCTCGAGCCGCTCGAAGGCGGCCTGGGCGAGATTCTGGTCCTGCTGTCGATGCAGTAATTCGAAACTTCAATCACAACCGACCCGAGGCCTTGCGCCGGCGGCGCATCGGTCCTGGGTTCGTGTGCAGGAGAGAGAGATCCATGTCCGCACTCCGTCTCGCGATCGTAGGGGTCCTTCTGTGGCCCGTCTTCGCGTCCGCGTCCATTTCCATCCGCTTCGAGAGCGATGGCGTCGTCGCTTCGGGGATCACCCGCGGCGGCAAAGTGATCGCCGCGTCCTTCGAGCGCCTGCCCGTGCGTGAGCAGCGGGCCGCGAACCGCGTCCTCACCGACGATGACAACGACGGCACCGTGCGCATCGCCCTGGACGATCGCGCCTGCAGCCGTTCGGTGTGGGTCTTCGTCGATTACGAGAGCGGCGAGTACGCCGCCAGCATGCCCGGCGGCGCGGTGGAGCGGCTCGATTTCCGCGGCGGCGGATTGAAGGACGCAGCGCCGGGGCAGGTCCGCCGCCTGCTGCACAAGTCCGGTACCCGCCTGCAGATGGTGGTGGTCCGGCCGAAGGAAGGAGCGTGGTCCCTCGAGGCCGCGGACGGCGGTGCCGCGGACAGCGACGGCAAGCACGACGGCGTGCTCGAAGCCGACCTGGAGAGCTTCCGGCCGTTGCGCGGCTCCGGGCAGCCGCCGAAAAACTTCAAGAAAGACGACGTCGTGGTGGGGATAGATCCGTACTCCCTGCGGGTGTTCACCCTGAAGGTGGGCAAATGAGCGCCATCCGCGGAACGCTGCTCCTCCTGACTGCGCTGGTCGTTGCCATTCTCATGGCCATTCCCATGGCCGCTCAGTCTCACCCGAACCTCAGCAAGGGCTTCCAGCCCGACCGCGTCTACCAGTTCGGCAACATCGACGACGTCGATCTCTTCACCGGCGCGATGAAGGTCACCATTCCGATCGGGCCGCAATACTCGGTCAATGGTCCTCTCAAGTACGGTCTGACGCTCTATTACAACCACGGCAGCATCTGGGAATTCGACTCCGGCCGGAGACAGGTCACCGAGGTCCCGCCGGTCTGGGAGAGCTGGGTCGATCCGTTTCCCACGACGCGCTCCAATGCCGGTTTCGGCTGGATGGTGTCGCTCGGCAAGGTCTTCGAGCCCTACTCGCCCGGCAACGACGGCCCCAGCTGGAGTTACGAAGCACCCGACGGATCCGAGCACGGCCTCGACCTCGACAACAACGTGGCCATCACCAAAGACGGGACGTACATCCGCGCCAAGAAACTCAGCGCGACCCAGTTCCTGATCGAGTTCCCGAGCGGCGAGCAGCATTACTTCGAGCGTCACCAGCTGGTCAATCAGTCCGGCGACAACGACGACGAGTGGCGCATCAACTTCATCACCGACCGTTTCGGCAACAACGTCACCATCACCTATCCGGCCGACGGCACGTGGACGATCACGGACAGCCAGGGGCGCGAGCAGAAGGTGTTCTGGCGGTCCACCAGCTATACCGAGAGCGCCTATCTCGGGAAGATGATCGACAAGATCGTGCTCACCGGCTTCGCCGCCACGCCGATGACGTACGGCTTCCACTACGAGGACGCCGACATCAAGACCTCGTGCGAAGCGATGAACTCGTGGGCGCCGGGCATGTTCCGCATCCCCGTCCTCACCCGCCTGACCATGCCCGACGGGGTGTTCCCCAACGGGTCGTATTACGAGATGTCGTACGCCACGAACGACCGCAACCCGCAGAACTGCGAGCAGGGCGCACTGACCGACCTGCGGCTGACCACGGGCGGCAGCATCCGCTGGGACTACATCAAATACGAGTTGCCCATCAGTCTCTGCGCGCAGTCGTTCCTGAGGATGGCCCAGATCATGCCGGGCGTGGGAAAGCGCACGCTGGTCGACGAGACCGGCACCGACCGCGCCCAGTGGACGTACAAGCCGGAGCTCTCCGGCTCGCTCGAGCAGCACCGGTGCACGATCAGCGGGACCGGACAATTCATCGGCAAGACCGGGCCCGCGCCGGCCGATTACCTGAAAAACACGGTCAAGGGGCCCACCGGCGAGTACTCCATCCATTATTTCAGCGCCTGGCCGGAGCCGGGCGCATCGCCGAACGGCTATCTGGGGCGTGAGCGCGGACTGCCCTTCCGGCGCATGCCCGACGGAACGCTGCTGTCGGCGGAAGTGAAACTGTGCGAGACCTGCCCGCCGGTACGCTCCACCTATGTGAAGTGGGAGTACGAGAAGGTCGACAACTACTGGGCCAACAATCGCCGTTTCAAGGAGTCGAAGACCGTCTACCACGACGACGACAGCCGCTGGACGCAGACAGCGTTCGACGACTACGACGGCCTCGGTCATTACCGCAGCACGGTCACCAGCAGCAATTTCGAAGGAGCGCAGTCCACGGTCGCGTTCACCAAGTTCAACCCGGGCGTGGGCACGCTGCGGGTCGCCTCGGACGGGACCGTCCTCCAGAACATCACCATGCCTCTGAGCAGCGCGGCGTGGGTCCTCGACACCTACGACTTCGACTCGCTCTTCCAGTCGGGTGAGCCCACGCCGCGGGCGGCGCAGTACTGTTTCGACACGGCCACCGGCTTCCTGCAGCGCAAGCGGGTCATGTCCTCCGCCACACCCGGCAGCAACGATCTTCTGACCGTCTTCAGTCACACCCTCGGCTCGCCGTTCGCCCCCGCCCAGAACGGCAAAGGCAACGTGCTGCGCGAGGAGTACTACGGCGGCGACGACCAGACCCTGGCCGCCAGCTCTTCGCTGTGCACCGCCACGCTCCCGTCTGCGCCGCGATTCACGGTCTATCACGAGTACCAATTCGGCTCGCGCAACATGACCAAATACAAGGACGCGCCGCACAAAGAGCTCGACCTCACCATCGACCAGGGCACGGGTCTCATGAAAGAGAGCCGGGACGTGTCCGGCCTCCTGACCACGTACACCTACGACGTCATGCTCCGCCTGTTCGAGGCCAAGCCGGTGGCCCGCGCCACGATGAAGTACATCCATGACAGCACCGTCTTTCCGGCGCGCGTGACGATGCAGGCACTGCACCCCACCACCTCGGCCGTCCTGACCGACGAGCGCATTTACTACGACGCCTTCGGCCGCGTCATGCAGCGGCGCGAGCAGATGGACGGGGGATGGTCCACCACCACCAAGACCTATGACGGCATGGGCCGGACGCAGACCGTCACCTCGCCGCTTTTCCGGACATCGTCGGGTTACGAGCCGCCCACGGCCTTCACCCCACCCGGCGTGACCACCTACGGCTACGACGTGTTCGGACGGATGACTTCCGTCACCGCACCCGACAACTCGCAGACCACCACGCAGTACACCGGCAACGGAACGCGTGAGAAGAAGACCACGCAATTCGTGGCCACATCCGCCGGCCAGCCCGACACCGCCGTGGTCACCACCGAGCAGTACGATCACCTCGGCCGCACCCTCAAGGTCATCCAGAAGTCGGGTCCGACCACGGCGTCCTCGCCCATCGGGGCCGACGTCACCACCGACTACACCTACAACGCCGCCAACCAGCTCATCGGCGTGAAGATGACCGCCGCCAACGGCGGCGTCCAGACCCGCAACTTCGACTACGACGCGCGCGGGCTCCTGCGCTGGGAGTCGCACCCGGAGTCGGGCATGACCGCGTATAGCTACGACGCCCGCGGCCATGTGCTGACCTCGCGCCAGGGCGCGGCCGACTCGCTGTTCGACACCAACTTCATCTACGACTCCTCGGAGCGGCTCACGCAGATCGACAGCCGCAATCAGTTTGCGCCGGCGCAATTCCGGCCCTTCAAGCAATTCGAGTTCGGCACCGCCAATGTCCCCGCTCCCGACAACAAGACCGATTACCGGCTCGGCAAACTGGTGCGCTCGACCCGCTACAACTATTCCGCGCGGCAATGGGACCAGGTCTACAAGGTCGACCAGCTCTTCGACTACATCGACGCGGCCGGCCGGCAGCACGGGCGCAAGACCGCCATTTCCAAGGTGTACGACGACGGCTGGATCACGCCGGTCCGCGAGCTGACCATGTCCGTCGACATGAACGAGCTCGATCTCGTGCAGAAGATCAACTACCCGATGTGCGTCGACTGCGGCGCTCCGGCCTATGAGCCCGAGCGCGCGGCCGAGTACACCTACAGGTACGGGCGCCTCAGCGAAGTGGAGGGCGTCATCGGTACCGACACGAACCGGATCACGTACTGGCCGAACGGAATGCGCGAGAAGCTGCCGCACTCGAACGGCATCACCGACCGGCAGGAAGTCGGCAACATGCCCCGGGCCACGGCGATCTCGTTCAAGACCTACGACCGCTGCGTGCTGCCCACGTTCCTCACCCAGCCCACCGGCGGCACCGGGGCCACCAATCTCAGCGTGACCATGTCCGGTACGGGACCGTTCCAGTACGAGTGGTATGCCTACGACGACAGCTACCACTGGAGCATCGTCGGGACCACGCCGTCGATCAGCGTCAATCCGAACGTGAGGATGACCTACTCGGTGACCGTGGCCAACGCCTGCGGCTACGAGACCTCGCATGACGCGGTCGTCCTGCCCAGCGGATGCGAGGCGCCGAAGACCGGTTGGGTCAACGCCGTCCTCCAGCCCGACGGCTCCTGGATCATCCGGCCCGAGCCGGTGGCGCGGCCCGGACGGACGTTCGAGTGGCGCAACCTGACCACGAACGCCGTGGTCGGCACACAGGAGACCCTGGCGGTCAGCTCGCTCAGCGCGACGACCTCCTTCCGCTTCACCGTCACCGACACCTGCGGCAGCGCCTCGTCCACCGTCACCATCAAAGTTCCGCTGGTCATCACCAAGACGGCGCTGGCCGCCAACTGGATCCAGGGCGTCGGCATCCGCGTGACCTGGCCCGCCGTATCCGGCGCGACGGGCTACACGGTCGAGCGGCGTTCCGGCCTGGGCTGGGAGCCGGTCGGCAGCCCCACCACGGCCACCTATGACGACACCACCGTCCAGGCCGGCCTCACCTACGCGTACCGCGTCATAGCCGCCGGCAGCAACGGCAGTACCTCGCCGTACAGCAACAGCGACGTAGCCACGACGCTCCTCTACCCGGCCATCCTGCCGGACACGCCCGTCACCGCCGCGTCGTTCAACGCCATGCTCGACGCCGTCAACAAAGTCCGCGGCGCGGCCGGCCTGCCTTCGGTCGGCTGGAACAACATCCTCTCGCCCATGGATCCGCTCCCCAATCCCGGCACCAGCATCATCGCCCGGCACATCATGGCCTGCCGCGCGCGCATGACCGAGGCATTGCAGGCCATGGGGGCCATCCCCAGGGCCTACACCGATCCCGATCCGGTCCTGAGGACCATCAAAGCGGTCTACATCAACGAACTGCAGGACCAGACCAAATGACGGGGAAGGCGATGATGAATACGACATCCCACGCGCTTCGGATTCTCCTGATGGCCGTAACGGCTGCCGCCATCGGCCTCTCTTCCGTGCCGGCGCTCGCCGAGAAGCCGGACCTTCCTCCGGGCATGGCCAAATACATCATGGTCCTGTGGACCGACGGCATGCCGCTGTCCGACGGCAAGGTCATGAAGAACGTCAAGGAGCCGGACGTCAAGCAGCACGGCGGCAAGGTGCTGTTGTCGAAAGACAACCGCCGCGTGATCCTGTTGCCCAAAGGCGTGTCCAAGCAGCTGCGCAAGGATCCGGCCGTGGCCTTCCTGCAGCGCGTCTGGATGGGCGAAGCCACCGATGACTGGGACGAGCGCTACGAGCACAGTAGCCGAGGCATCGCTGCCCAGGCCGATACCAACATCGACTGGGACCGCGCCTTCTCCTACGACAAGAGCGGAAACATCAAGCAGTTCGGCGACGACGTTTACACGTATGACTCCGCCGGGCGCATCGTGAGCGCCGAGGTGGGCGACAAGGTGGAGACGTTCAAGTACGACGACTACGGCAACCTCGTCGAGAAGGCCGTCGGCGGCGCCAATCCCGTGGTCATCGCCGTCGACCCCTCCAGCAACCGCATGATCGGACCCGAGTACGACGCCGCCGGCAACGTCACCACCAGCAACGGCCGGGAGGCATACGAATACGATGCCGCGAACATGCTCACCCGCGTCCGGGCCCCCATCGGCAATACCCGCCGGATGGTCTACGACGCGGACGACGAGCGCCTGGGCATGCTCGTCGACGGCGACTCCCTGACCCGCTGGACCATCCGCGGCCTCGACGGCAAGATCATCCGCGAGTACAAGGGAGACATGGCCGCCGAGGGCCCGTGGACCTGGGAACTGGACGAGATCTACGCCGACGGCGTGCTCGTGGCCGGCGACAAGCAGCCGTTCCAGTGGTTCGAGAACGGCGCCATCTACGGCGGCTTCCGCCACTACCACCTCGACCACCTCGGCAGCGTCCGCGTGGTCACCAACCAGAGCGGCGACAGCATCAGCGAGCACGATTACTATCCGTACGGCCTCACCAAGACCCGCACCTACCAGGAGCAGATCAACTGGGGCGACCCGCATCTCGACTCCATGCGCTTCGCCGGCCACTGGCGAGACTTCCTGGGTCTGCTCAACGTCGAAAACACCGAGTACCTCGACTACATGCACGCGCGGTATTACGACCCCAACCTCGGCCGCTTCCTCTCGGTCGACCCCGAGTTCGACCTCGAGAAGATGCTCGGCAACCCGCAGATGTGGAACCGCTACACGTACGTCACGGACAACCCGCTGCGGTACGTCGACCCCACCGGCCGCGCCTCCAAGGAGAAGAAGGACAAGGAGCTGGCCGAAGCGGCCAAGGCGGCCGTCAAGGAAGCGGGTGAGAACGCCACTCCGCTCGAGATTGCCAACCTCCTGATCCAGAAGCTCGGTGACTTCCGGGCCTCGGGCGCGGACATCGTCAAGGCGCTGCAGAGCTCCGGCGTCAATCTGCCGACCTCGGCCATGGCAGTGCTTTCCAAGGTGAACAGCGTCAACGTCGAGACGCGGAAAGGCATGCGGAACGTGACGGTCAACATGACCTCGGCGTTCCAAATGAAGATCGCCGGCTATGACGTCTCCATCGGGAAGACCCTTACGGCGAAGATCGAGAAGGCCACCAGCAGCAAGCTCGTGGTCAGCGACATCACAGGGCTCAAGGCCAAAGGCGGCGAAATTCCGCTGGGCATCACGGTTACACCCACCGGGGTTCGCGTCCAGAAGGTGACGGAGAAGGGACGCCCGGCCCTGCAGACCCGTCTCTACTCCGGGATTTTCTTCTATACACTCAAGCCATACATCATCCCGTAACCGGCATGAAAACGGTCGTCGCGCTCATCCTCTCCCTGTTCACGTCCGCCGCATGCGCCGAGCATGCGGTGAGCGGAGCAGCTCCGGCATTGAATCCCGACGGCCGCTCCGTCGCCTATCTCGAGTACACCGGCCACGGCGCCGGCTATGAGATCGTGGTTCGCGATCTGCAGCAGGCCGGCCACGTGCGCGTGATCGAGTCCGACGTGGCCAGCACGCAACTGGCATGGTCGCCCGACGGACGCACGCTGGCGTATGCGAAGCTCGACGGCGAGCGGCCGGTGTTGTGCCGCGTGCGCGGCGACGAGCGGGAGCAGACGGAATTGCCCGATGCGCCGCAGCCGTTCGGCGTGGCCTTTCTCGACGACCACCGCGTGCTCGTCGGCCTCGACGACTCGCTGGCCATCGCCGCCGCCGATGGGACGGTCACGGCAGTCGAGCTCCCCGACGCCGGATTCTCCGCAGACTTCGAATCGATCAGCGTGTCCGCCGGCGGCCGCGTGGCCTTCAACTGCGGGTCCGTGGTCGACGAGTCGGAGGCCATCTGCGTTCTCGATCTCCATCGGCCCGGCGTCCCGCCCGTGCGCGTCACGCCCGGACGCGACCTCACGCCGGTGTGGCGCGGCGAGGATGAGCTCATCTTCAGCCGGGCCGCCGAGATCTGGAAGCGAGGCGGTGCGAGCACCTGGCGGCGCCATCTCTGGTCGCAGAACCTGCGCACCGGCCAGAGCCGGCAACTGACCTTCGGCGAAGTGCTCGACTGGTGCCCCACCGTCAGCCGCAACGGCCAGCTCATGACCGCCCGCATCGACCTCGCCGCCATCAAGCCCACTCCCAAACGCCGCCAGAAAACCGCCACCGCCGACTCTCTCGACGCCGCCTTCGAAACGCTCGAGGAAACCCGCCGCCAGTCGACCATCGTTACGGTCACCCGTGAGCCCTGAGCGAAGCGGCTCCCCCGTCATCCTGAGCGCAGGGTGGGTGGGTGTGAGGGAGCGAAAGGATCTCTAAATACGCAAACCGTGGCATAGGCCGTGTGTTTCGTAGTTTGAGATCCTTACGCTCACACCCGCCCAGCCACCTCGCTAAGGATGACGGGGGGTGGTCACTAACTTCCGGGACGCTGTACTTAGCATCTGCGCTGCATGCGCCTGAGGCGAGACGTTCGCAGGTGCTAACGTGACCCTTCGCTTCGCTCAGGGTTGGGTACAACAACTGCGCAACGAACGCCCCGCATCGCGGATCACGAGCGGCGTCACGTTGCGCAGCGCCACTGCTTCCTGCAGATACCCGAGCGCCACGGCCGCCTGCTGGCCCATGCCTGTGTTCGTGAGCTCCGCGATCACTTCCCGGCAGATCTCCGGCGCTTCCTCCGCCTGATCCGCGGCCAGCAGCGCCTCCGCCAGTTCCAGCGCGGACACGCACGCCTCCACCACCATCGCCAGCTCCAAGGACTCCTGCCGCGCCTGGCGCAGGATCGGGATGGCCTCGTCCGCTCTTCCCGCCGAGAGCAGCGCCCTCCCCAGCACCGTCCGGCTGCGCGTTCGCTCCGTCGTGCGGCCCAGCCTTTCGAAATCGGCGATGCACCGGCCGGCGGACGCGATCGCGGCTTCGGTTTGTCCGAGGTCGCAGAGGCAGAGCGCGATGTTGTGCGTGACGCGGATCATTTCGAGCTCGTCGAGCTCCGGCGCACCCTCGACCGATCTCCAGATCTCCAGGGCCTGCTCCACGGCGCCCATCGCGTACTTGGCCGTCCCCTCGGAGACGCGCGCCCTGGCGTGCCCTTCGCGGTCTCCATACCGCCGCAACGTTTCTCCCGCGTTGCGCAGGAACTGCGCCGCTTCCCCGGCGCGCCCGACATGCTGCAGACAGGCCGCCCGGACCATGACCACGTGCGCCAGCTCGTACTCCCCGCAACCAAGCGCATTGTCTTCCAACAGCGCCTTGGCGCGATCCGCGAACCCCAGACCATCGCGGTAATTGCCGGTGAAGGCCAACGCATAGCCGTGGCTGCGCAGCGCCGAGGCCAGGAGGACCATGCGGCCGCCCGGCGGATACGTCTCGGGATCGAGTGTACCGGCCAGTTCGATGGCCAGGCCAGTCATCTGCAGCGCGGCCGTGAGCGAGCGCTCCAGCGTCGTCCGCATCCGCCATAGCAACTCTTTGACGATTCCCATCGTCCTCGTGCCCACCCTCTTGCGCACATGCTGCAGCCGCCACGGGAGCGGAAGCTCGAGGATCTCATCGCAGAGCGCAGGAGCGGCGTCGTCTTCGTCCTGGAGCATCTGCAAAAAGTTGCTGAGCTCGGACCTGAAGCGGGTATCACGGCTGCGCTCCCACATCGCATGATCCGCGAGGTGATTCATCATCTCGCGGCACGCCTCGATCTCGGCGGCGCACGATTCGCAGTGTGCGGCGTGCCGCTCGATCTGCGCTGCCACACGAGAGATACCTTCGAAGTACTCGAAGATCGCCTGGGCATCGTAGTGCTTCATCGATCCTGCTCCCCGTCCTCGGCGCTTTGGCCGGCGCGAAGCTGCTGCAGGGACCGGAACACGAGCTCCTTCGCGTACTGTTGCGTGATGTCCAGCTCCGCGGCAATCTCGGCGTAGCTCCGGTGTTCGCGAAACCGGAGACGGAGCGCCTCGCGTGCCTTCTTCGTGATCGTGGCCAGCGCCTTGCCCACCAGCACCACTTCGCGCAACGCCTCGATCTCTTCCACCGTGATGTCCGGTGGCGGCGCGGCCGTTCCCTCGTCGTGCCGGCGTTGCAAGTCTTTCGCGCCATGGCACGCCATGCCGACGGTCCAGGCCTCCGGATTCCTGACGCCCTGCATCATCGCCTGGACGCACACCCCGGACAACAGCGTCCTGGCGTCCTCCAGCGAAAGCCGGAACTTGCCCGTCAGCGCGTCCAGGACCGGACCGCCGACACTTTCGTAAAGACGCACGGCGTCCTCCGCCATGGCGGACCCCTGCTGCCGCCCGGCTTCGTCGTCCGTTGGCTTCATGGTGTGTCTGTATAGTAACATGACACTACGTCAGCTACTTGTGCATCCCCATCCGGACCAAGCCTGAAGGAGCCACCGCGATGTTCGAATCTCTCGGAAACTTCATACGCCTCCGCCGCCAGGAGCGCAACCTCTCCCAGGAGCGGCTCGCCGAAATGGCCTCGATGAGCCGCGGCCAGCTCGCTCTGATGGAGAAAGGCGAGAACGTCTCGCTGCAGTTCCTGGTCAAGGTCGCCAACGCCCTGGAACTGGAAGAGCTGGCCATCGACGGGCTGCGTCTGCGCGAGGCACCGCCGGAGCTCGACTCCATCATCCGGGCCGCGCACGCAGTGGCCTCGGTCCGGCGGGTGCTGGCCGAGGTGGCCGGACTGGCCGCCGACAAGGACGAACAGCTCGACACTGCCGAGAAAGTGTTTGGTGCGCTGCTCGACCGCGCCCTGTCACCCGCGGGACCGACGCGGGCCATCACCGAGGGCGCAAACAGGATGCGCAAGCGGCCCGCCGGGGACCGCGACCGCATCGCCGCCGGCCTGCGCGAGCTCGCCTCCGCCAGGGCCCCGCGCGCAAAACGCCCTGCCACCGCCGCCAGCACCGATACCGGCACCGGGGCCGCGCGCAGGCGCAGCCGGTAGAAGGTCATGCCCAAGCCCCCCGACTGGTTGCGCGAGATGGAGCGGAGACTGAACGCCGGGAGGGCCGAGGCGGAGCGCTTGCTGCCGGAGCTGCGCGAGCTTCCGGCGGACCGGCTGCGGGAGGAGCTCGAGGCGCGGCCGGAGCTGCGCACCCTGGGCATGATGGAGTGCCTCCTCGGCGTGGCTGCCGATGCCGCTCCCGCCCGCGCCCACGAGCTGACCACGGTCGTCGTGGCCTATGCGGCCCGCCTGACCTTGTCCGGTGTTCACGCCATGATGGACGCCACGCTCCACCGCCGCCTGCAGGCCACGGCCTGGCGGGAGCACGCCCGCGCTCTCCTGGCCATCCGCCGCCCGGACGAAGCTCGCCTCGCCATCGCCCGGTCCCGCGCGCTCTTCGAGTGCGACCCGGGGAGCGAGTGGTACGTGGCCACCCTCGGCCTCGTCGAAGCGCCGGTCCTCTACGAGCGGGGCGCCCGCGCGGAAGCAATCGAGCTCCTGCGCAACGCCGCAAACCACTTCGCCGTCCATGGCGATCATGAGAGATACATCGGCGCGCGTGTGCTCGAGAGCTCCATGCTCGCCGCCGCGGGCGACCTCCATGCCGCCGCGACGGTGTGGCTGGAAATGGCTTCCATGGCCCGGCAGCGCGCGGACGCCGCGCTCACCGCCCTCATCGTCAGCAAGCTCGCCCATTTCGAGCTGCACAGCGGAAGCGCCGAGGAAGCCTCGCGCCTCTACTCCTCCGTGGTCGCTGCCCTCGACACGGCCGGCTACACGCGCGAAGCCATCCAGGCCCGGCGAAACTTCGCCGAAGCAGTGGCCGCGCGCGGGCGGCTCCACGAAGCCATCTCCGAGCTCTACAAAGCCCGCGCCGAGCTCCTCGCCCATCACGCCGGCGCCCATGGCGCCCGCGTCCATGACGCCGTCACCGAGGCCGCCGTCGTGTCCGCCGACATCCTCGAACTGCTCCACGCCGCCGACCGCCGCGGCGAGCTGACCCGGTTCACCGAAACCCTCCCTGCCACCTTCGCCGATGCCGGCCTGCCCCCGCACGCCCTGGCCGCCTTCCACTACCTCCGCGACAACGCCGCCCAAAGCACACTCACCCCCGGCGACATCGCCCTCGTGCGCAACTACTTCGAAGACCTCCCGCAAAAGCCCAACGCCCCATTCACCCCGCCGGAGGGAGGAGCGACCTGCGCATGAGACGAGTCATCGTCCCGCTCAAAGACTTCAACCAAGCCCTCCGCGACCTGGAGCCGGAACTCCCCCTCCACCTCGTCCGCGACATCGCCTGCCGTGTCGCCGACGCCCCCGAGCGCGCATCGTCCTTCCAGTCCGGACGGATGCACATCCTCCACACCCGCAGCTACGACCGATACCCCGCCTTCAGCCTCTTCTACAAATTCGACGACGACAAGATCTACCTCGCGGACATCCAGCTGAGGGATGAGTTGGCGGACTACGAGGATGTGGAGATTTGGTGGTAGGGGAGGGGGGAACGCCGGCGTCCCGCCGGCTGGTGTGGCGGCGTCCCGCGCCGCCACTCTCTCCGCCCCCATATCTGCCCTGCCTGCTGCCTCATATTGCATTACCGGACATCTTTCAGTTGCATAACACTGGAGCACGACGGAGATCTCGTATTATCGGCGGATCTCAGTCGCGTAAGCGGGTTGCCGAGTGCTCGCGAAGCTCCGCCTAAATGCAAAGGCGTGTGACGCCCGCCCGTAATTCGCTTACACTGCACCTTGTATTCAGATTGTGTTATGCGCGGAGACCGTGTGTGAAAATATTTATTAGCTGGTCAGGTGATAGAAGCAAGGCCGTCGCGGCTGCGCTTCACACGCTGCTACCAGACGTCTTGCAAGATGTTGAGGTATGGATGTCTGCGCATGATATCGATGCCGGTGCCAAGTGGAACTCGACGCTTAGTTCTGAACTTCAATTGAGTAACTTTGGGGTACTTTGTCTGACACAAGAGAATCTAGCGTCGCCGTAGCTGTTGTTCGAGGCGGGCTCGATTTCGAAGAGTGTTACAGAATCTCACGTCGTACCATTCTTATTTGGTCTGCGGCCGGCCGATGTAACGTTCCCATTAGCTCAGTTTCAAGGCGTAGAGGCAACGCGCGAAGGAACCCTGAAGCTTGTACGTGCGATGAACTCAGTGAGGGCAGAACCGATGGCAGATGAACGCCTCCGGCGCGTTTTTGACCGATGGTGGCCAGATCTCGAATCGAAGCTGAATGAGATACCGGCGACGGTCGCCGCAGCACCTGCACGGCGCGATGAACGCTCGATCCTGGAGGAAATATTGGAGCATGTCCGGAGTGCGGCACCTTCGCGCGCCCAGCCTCTACCAGCTGTTGCCTCATCGACCGTAGCAACGACACCGACATCGATGGTTTGGAAGTCTGTGCACCAAGTCGTTGAGGCGGACCTTGCGGCGATGAGCCTGAACGAGATCGTCAATTATATAGACGCCGTCAACAAGCGATATCAGGAAACGTATTCGCACGGTGAAGAGATGGCTCTCGACCGAAAGGAGTTGCTTGCGCTAGACGAACTCAAGAAGCGCGGATTTGACAGTGTCAAATCCGCTCGTGAGACTGCCACCGCGCCACAACCGCGGCCGTGAATGCTCCTTTCCAGAACTGCGGCCTAACTCGACACTGAAGCTGGCACGGCCCGGCGTCGGTTCGGGGCTGCAGTCCCTCGAGTGAATCCAAGCGCAGATAACAATGAGCGGATGACATGGCCGACCAGAGCCAATTACAAATGATCGCCAGCAGCGTCCCGAACTGGAACCGCTGGCGAGAACAGCACGCGGACGTTGACATCGAGTTGCGAGGGGCCGACTTTCGAAGACGGCGGCTACACGATATTGATCTTTCCGACGCCGATTTGAGAGGTGCGCTGTTCGACCATGCTGACTTAACGCAAGCACGCTTAGAACACGCAAAATTGGACGGATGCGATCTTGGCAATTCACGACTCTATCAGACGATAGCAACAGACTGCAGCTTCTCATGCACGTCTTTTCGTTACGCTTATCTTGTTCGTGCCGACTTCACTGGATCAGTCTTCCACGAGTGTGATTTCACAGGTGCCAACCTTAGTGGCGCACGCTTGTACGGATGCAAATTCGAAAACTGCATTATGGTCGGCACGCAGCTTTGTGCGATCTTCGGTCAGAATCGATTCAATGATGTTGATCTAAGCAAAGCTAACGATCTTTATGTGAGCCACCACGAGAGCCCCTCCTATCTTGACGTTGCAACCCTGCGCCGTTCGCAAGGACAACTCCCTGAGGGATTCTTGAAGGGCTGCGGGTTTAGTGACGTCGAGATCTGTATCGCGAAACTTTGGAATCCATATCTTCCACAAGATGAGCTTATTACTCTGACGTACGAAATAGCCGAGCTTCGCAGCCATCAACCAATCCAGATTCATCCGGTATTTCTATCGTATTCGCATTCTGATAGTGAGTTCGTGGATAAACTTGCTGAACATCTGGATCGCAAAGGCATTCGATGCTGGCGTGACGTTCGCAATTTGACGTCGGGGCGCCTCGAAAGTCAGATCGATCGCGCGATACGCCTTAATCCAACATTTATTCTGATTCTGTCGAGCAGCTCAACTCAAAGCGACTGGGTTCAATGGGAAGTAACTCGCGCCCGGAGTTTGCAACGCGAGCTGAAACGCGACGTTCTTTGCCCGATCGCGTTGGACGACACATGGCTGACGTGTGAATGGCCCGGGCCGTTGCGCCAACAGATCATGAATTTCAATGTGCTTGACTTTAACAAGTGGCAGGATCCGGGCGCTTTCAAGGAGAAGTTCGACAGCCTGACCGCTGGCCTTAGCCTTTATTATTCGGCGCGTCGCTGACTTCCAGTGGACCGGTCGAGACTTATCGGCGCGTACACAATCCGGGGTCAGGTCTTCGATTCACCAACTGAGAAAACGAAGGCCTGCCCCCGTCGAAACTTGTGGCATCGCGGCGCTTCGCGGCGGGCTGCAGCGCCGGGCGTCCGGCAAGCGGGGATCAGGGCCTTCTTTCTTCGATCAAAGGCCTGACATCTGGGCCGCCTCCACGGCGTAGACACCGAGTAGTGTCTGCATCGGTGCAAGCCCGCGGATTCCACCATACGTAGAAACTGGTTCATCACGTCCTCACACACCTTGACTTGACTGAGCATTGGTATGCATTCTCACCTGTTGGAGGGCTCAAAATTGCGTGTCAGAAGCGTGTATCTGGCCAAATGCCCGAACCCCACGCAAATCACTAATGGTCATGTGGGAGAAATGTTGCGAGGGAGAGAAACTTGAGTTCTTTAAGTTGGCCTGCCCCGGCCACACGCCGGAAAATATTCGTTAGCTATCAACATCACGGCGACCGTCCCTACTACGTGGAGTTCGCCCGGTTCTTTAGTGATGCGTACGAGGCGGTTGAAGACCATTCCGTCGAACGCGAAATCGACAGTGACAATGCGGAATACATCAGTCGGTGCATCCGGGAGAGCTACATTACTGGCACTTCATGCACGATAGTCCTGTGTGGTCCTACCACCTATCAGCGCAAATTTGTCGACTGGGAAATCAAAGCGACGCTGGATAAGCAACATGGACTCATAGGCGTCAACTTGCCAACAAACCTGGTGAACGCGAATGGTAGGGTCGCTGTCCCCGGCCGTCTGTATGACAATATCGAGTCCGGTTACGCAGTATGGACGAGCTGGAACGCCCTGACCGTTGATGCGCTCAAGCAGAATGTCGAAAAGGCGACAGCAAGGTCGAAGACCCTCATAAGAAACGACCGCACATTAAAGTCACAGAACGGGTGACGTCTGAGAATCGATCGGCGCGACTAGCGTTCGTCAGTCGGCGTCTTTTCGTTTTGCGATCGCGAGCAGTTTCTCGATGTCCGCGAGGTCCTTCTGTCGACCGGAAGCCTGCTTGTTTTGCAGTAGCTCGTTCCACCCGAGGAGGTTGACCGGCTGATCATCCATCACTGTTTGCACACGCCCTTCCCATGCAGCGTCGAAATCCACTCCCGAAATGGAGGTGAGGATGTCGATCCGGTTGGGCGGGTGCCCGAGCTGCACGATTCGTCCGGGTTCGAGCAGATCGCTTTCCGTAATTCCGAGGGTGCCGAAGCCGAAAGCGTTCAGGACGTCGAGAACTCGGCGCGCGTTCGATGGCGTCGTGCGGATGAGGAAGTCGATGTCACCGGTGAAGCGCGGATGACCGTGAAAGGCCACGGCGTGGCCGCCGACGATGAGGGAATCAACCTTGTGAGAGCTCAACAACCCGATGAACTCTCTCAAATCGGCTTGCAGTTTCGCCAAGAGCACTCCGATACCGTTCGACAAGCTCCAGCAGGACGTCGAGGCGCTCCTCAGGAGTCAGGTCCGCGTAGAACTGATCGTCTGCCCGGTCCGCGTCTTCAAAACTGTGAAACACCTGAGCGACTCGGTCCACGGATGAACTTTAGCATGCGGCGGCGGGCGTTCACCGAAGCCGGCCAGCCGAAGCCGGCAAGCCGGCCGAAGGTCCCTGGCGAAGCTCTCAGTCGCTCAGTTCCTGTCGAAAACGACCTTGCCGTTCGGCGGTACCGGCCGGAGCTCACGGATATCCGCGTACTGCGGCAGCACGAAGAGGTCCGCGGCGGAACGCGGTTGCGGGTAGCTACCGAGAACGGCAAGTATCCGAAGGGGCGCACTCTCGAGAATGTCGACCACGCGTACCGGGCCGCCTTCCTCGACGTAGCTGCTGTATCCGCGCCGCGTGAGATGCGCGGCCAGAACGTTCAGCGGCACGACCACGTCGCCGACGACCAGCGTAAACCATCCCGAGCGGTACCGCATGGCGTCCGAGATCTCCACCGTGAAATCGCGGGTGCGTCCCGGCGGGACCTCGATCCGCAGCTCACCGTCGTCCGGAACCACGGGGTGCGGCACAACGAAGAGCGGACCTTTCAGCGCGGTCACGATCGCAAATTCAGCCGGCGTATCGCCTCGGTAGACGAATGAACCGTCTGCCTCCATTCTGCTCTCTTCCACGACAACACCCCGGGCCACGCGGTACACGATGCCTCCCTCGATTCGCGTCGGGCTGGTGATCCGGCCGCGTCGGAGGTTGCCCCGCCGGAGCTGAAGGTTCAGTTCCGCCTGGGTGTCCGCCGCGAGCTCCACCGGCTCGGCGCACACACCGTCCGCATAGCCCTCCGCGCGAGCGCACACCCGCAGGAAATAGCCGGGCTGGAGACGCCGCAAGATCGCCCGGCCACTGTCGTCGGCCCTGAGGTCGTCCGCTGACACCGCTCGACGGGCATCGCCGGCGGTCGCGAAGAGACCGCGCCCCACCGCCGCTTGCGGGATCGGCTTGCCGGTCGCGGCGTCTACCACGCTGATCGCGACCCGGTTCCCTGGAATGTGGATGTCGTACTGGCGGCTCCCCACGATCTCTTCCGCCGGGATGTGTTGGAAGGGATCCGAGCCGTCGCACGGAATGATCTCGATGACGTTGTCGCGCGGGTCCGCTTCGAGCACCGCGGAGTATGCGCCGGTCGTGTCGGCGAGCGCTGAGCCGGTTTCGAATCGGACGAGCGCCTCGACCGGCCTGTCTCCTTCCGTAACCCGGCCGAAAACCGCCGGCAGCGTGACCTCGAGATCGACGGCGGCATCTTTGCCCGCGGTCACGACGACCGGCGCCATCCCCAGCCTTGCCGTGCCCTGGTTCAAGACGGCGACGTACCGTCCCGGCTTCCGCATGTCGAAAATCGCCACTCCGCGCGCTTGCGCTTCGATGGACGTTTGGCGCTCCACCCGGCATCCGCTGAGATTCCCCGGAGGCCCTGATCGTTCCGCCTCTGCGCAGACGAGCAGTTGCACGGACCACTCTTTGGGCGCGACATCCTTTCCATCCGCATGACAAGTCGCCGGTCCAACCGTGAACGCCGCCGGAACAAGCCACCTCACACTGAGTCGCTGGGGGAGGCGCGCAACCAGGGGCGCTTCGATGAACCTGCCGCCGCCGTTCGCCGGCATGTTCACCGCGACGTCTGTCGTGCGCCACGACCGTCCATCCAGGCGGAGCCTGGATGTGCCCGCAGGCACGTTCCGGAAGATCACGAGACCTTCATGCGCCGCGCCGGCCGAGTCCATATCGAAGAGCGGCACGTGCTCGTCGTCTTGCGCGTCGACGAGGCGGACCAGAGGGGCCTCGACATTCGCCATTTCCTCGAGCGACGCCGCATCGATCTGCGTCCAGCCGATGAGATCGCGCTCCCCTTCGGCAGGGAGAAGCTCGAGAGCATCCACGGTTTCATCCGCGCCGAGCTTCGAAAGCGGACCCGCGCCGACCGGTTTCCCGTCCCGGACCCGAAGGAGCGTCAATGCGTGTCCGGCCGGAACAGCGATCCGTTGTTCGCCCGATGCCAGGGGGAATGTAGCCGGCGCATAGGTGGCGCTTTCCGTCATCGGCACATAGGCCGCGAACCGGTCGGACGTCTTTGGTACGCGCTCGAAGCTGATGTAGGCCGCACGCTGGAGATCCACGGTGATTACCCGGTAACCCTGCTCCGGGTTCGCAGGTCCGCGGTGGATCAAGGCGCTCCCATGCGCGCTGACCCAGCCATCCGCATGCCGTCCGTAGAAGCTCCACACACCTGACGGCATATCGATGATCTGGTCCGCCGGCAGGCAGCGCACCTCGTTCGACGCCAGGTAAGTCGCTGCCGGGCCCTGCCCCGAGCCGGCCTCATACAGACAAACCTCGCTCCCACGCAGACGCTCGCCGCTGACGGTCGCTATGAATTCGACGCGGTAGGCGCGCGCATCCGCGGCCCCGAACATAAGGACAGCCAGGAGCCCAACGCTGCGCCAGGTCATCGGCGCTTGACACGACACTAGTTGCAGGTCACGTTCTTGCACTTGTATCCAGTGCAGTATTTGCAACCACTCTTCAATTCGTTGGCCGTACAGCTTCCCGTCGCGCAGATCGCGCCGCCGCTGCAGTCATGCTTTTTCACGCATTCGGTCACACCACCGCCGCCGCCTTCCGGATCAGGCCAATCGTTCACCCATGGGTCTCCATTCGCTTCCCCCTGAATGGGCCGCTTCTGATTCTTTGCGACAGTCGGAAACGATTTCGCGGGACGTGTGCCAACCGCGGTGGCGCCATCCCGGTCCCGCGCCGACCGAGTCTGGTTCCCGTCGCCGGCCCACACCGACGCCGCGACAACGAGAAGGACCATAGCGAGTACTAAGCGTTTCATGGGCACGTCCTCCACGATTTCAGGAGTGATATCAGGAATGATGAATCAGCGTAATGGAAGAAGTGTCATTGCGTCAAAGCGGTGATAATGAGACGTGGAACCGGAAGCCCTTCGCCTTCGTAAGGAGTTTCACCGCCTGGTTCAGGCCGCGTGGTCCGGCCAGATCGAAGGAGCTCAGGTGCGTGCGGAGCACAGCATCTTCCTGCACGCGGTCTCCAATGCCGCCAGGCATCAACGGCGTGGGCGCATGGACCACGATCACGTTGCCGTCTGCGCCGGGATCATCTATCCGCCTCCCGCCCCTGGATCGCCTGGACCTTGCTCTCCAGTTCGGAGAGACGCGCCTCCAGCTCCGTCCGGCCGCGGGTGGAGGACTCGACCAGCGTCGTACTGGCAGGCGGTTCGGGCGCATGGGCACGGATGGTGTCGAGCAGGGAGAGGAGCCGGCGGCTGGCTAGGTCGGCCTCGGCGATGGCGGCCCGGACGTCCTCGACGTCGACACCGCTGATCGTGACGCGGACGCCGCCGATGATCAGCTCTTTGAGATTCGGCAGCTGCGCGACGATCTTCTCGAACGTCGACAACGTGACGTTGCCGCCTCGCTCCAGCGTCCGCACCCGCTCGCGGGGCACTCCGGCCAGCTCCGCGAGCTGGACCTGGCTGAGGTTGCGCTCGATCCGGGCCTGACGGACGCGCTCGTGAATCATCGGGACTGAGAATAGCACGCTGTCTGTCCGAATGGATCGCGAATGAGTCATGCGACCGGATCGAAATGGTCCATGACCTCACCCATTGGGACAGCGGACCTCACCCGTGCAGTCGACGACCTCGGCGTCGCAGTCATTCGACCTCACCCGAGCAGTCGACGACCTCTCGGGTGCGGTCGGCGACCCCACCGATGAGGTCAACGACTCCTCGGGTGAGGTGCACTGACTCCATCGATGAAGGCACCCGACCTCACCGAAATGGTCGACGACCCCTCGGGTGCAGTCCACGACCCCGGCGATGAGGACGGCGGACCCCACCGAAATGGTCGATGACCCATCGCGAGCAGTCCGGTGACGTCATCGATGAGGACGCTGACCTCGAGGGTCGGGTCCACTGTCCTCATCGGATGGGTCGGGGACCTTTTGGGTGCGGCCGGCCGGCCCTTTTGGACGCAACGTCGACCGCGCCGATGGGGTCGCCGACTGCTCGTGTGAGGTCGTCGTCCCTTTCGGTGAGGTCAGTCGGCCATTTGAGGGCGGTGCTCCGTCCCCAGCGGGGAGGTCGGCGACCTTATCGGTGCGGTCGATCGCTTCATCGATATGGTCACGCCACCTCATCGGAGAGGTCGACGACCATTTCGCTGGAGACGAGTGACCATTTACGGATTGGAGAATCAGCTGTTGTTCACCAATCCGTAACAAAAGAAATGGTCGTCGTCCTTTTGGAGCAGTTGACTCGTAGTTGAGTCAGATGCACATTTACGCCTGTCCAACGCTGAGCCGGGCAGGGGGACGCAGTCACGGGACGGGCCCTCGTCACCGCCAACCCTCTTCGGCCAGACCGCGGACCCCTGCGCAGGGTTCCTGTCCACACGCAATCGATGAATGTCGAAAGACAACCAATGAAAGAAAGGAAAGAAAGGAAAAAGAAATGACTACGATCCCAGATCAACCCCCTGTCAACCATGAAGCTGCAGTCAATAACCTGAGGGCCACGATCCGTGACCTGGTGCAGTCCGGCGTTCCGGGCTTCGCACTGGCGGCAGCGGGCCGTCGCCGGAGGATCATCTCCACCGCGTCGCTGTCCGACGCGTTCTTCGAGGCGGTTGCCGCCGCGTGCGGCGTCCATTCGGAGCTCTCGGCGGCCGGCAGCGTGAGTGCGAGTGAGCTTCGCGACGTCGTCGCGCGCTCGCGCGTGCGCGCCAGTCTCGCCGAAGAGCTGCGCATCCTGGCGCGCGGTGTCGACGACACCGACGCCGAGGACCGCAACGAGGTCGGCCAGCGTGCTCTCCGTGTCTATCACGTGGCCGGCCGCATCAATCGCCCCGAGGACCGCGAGATGCTCATCCCGCATCTCGTGGCAATGAAGCGCACGCTGAACCGCGGCCGCAACAACGCCAGGAAGTCGGCCGCGGCGAAGGCGAAGGCCGCGGAAAAGGCCACGGACAAAGGCGCTGAAAAGGACACCGCTCCGGTGACTTCAGGCGCCCCCGTGGAGGTGAAGCCATGAGCCTCGACCTCCAGTCACTGGCCGACACGATGGCCGAGGCAGTGCGCACGAAGGTCTCTTCGCGCTGGCCGGCGCTCCGCGCGCTGGCCGAGGTGGAGATGCGCAAGCTCGCGCAGACGCTGATCGACACCCAGGCGCTGTACCGCTCGGGCCAGATCGACGAGACGCGTGCGCGCCAACTCATCAAGGTGCAGGAGAACGCCGTCCGCGGCGTCTTCGGCACCATCAAGGGCCTCGGCCTGCTCACGGCCGAACAGGCCACCACCGCGGCCGTCCGCGCCGTCGCCGGCATCGTCAACGGCGCGCTGCCATTCAAGCTGCTGCCGGAGGGCGGCAAGGAGGTGAAGGCCAGCTTCAAGGCCGGAAAAGACCTCTGACGCATGCATTCGGAGCGGGGGCCGGCGTGATGCCGGTCCCCGCATTCGTGCCGAGGCGAAAACATGACCATCCCCATCCAACTGGCCATCCAGGGCGGCGGCGCCAGGATCACGCATCTGCTGGCCGCGCTCGAAGCCGTGCAGTCGCTGCAACGCGAGGGCGTCCTGCGCGTCACGCGCATCGCCGGTACCTCGGCCGGCGCGATCGCGGGCGCACTCCTGGCCGCAGGCGTGGACATGCAGCGCGCGCGCGACGCCTTCGAAGCGCATCGCGATGAGCTGCTGCGCGCCTTTCCGCCCACCGGCATGCGCCTGCGCGCCGCCTGGTGTCTCCTCACGCGCCGCCCGTACTGGGATGGCGCGCCGCTGCGGCGGCTCCTCGCGCACCTGCTCGCGCCGCGCCGGCGCATCGGCGACCTCGAGATCCCGCTGGTCATCGTGGCCGCCGATCTCACGAACATGCAGCCGTGCGTCTATGAAGAACCGCACGAACCGCTGATCAGCAGTCTCATGGACTCCGCGGGCATCCCGTTCTTTCTCCGCACCGCCAATGCCGGCGGCTACCGCGTCATCGTCGACGGCGGCGTCTGCGAGAACCTTCCCTCGGAGCAGCTGTCGTATGGAGAGGAAACCGGCGAAGTCCTCGGCATCACCTTCAGTTCCTCGCGCGCCGGCGCGCCGCTCTCCGGCTTCTTCGACTTCGCGCGGGCCTTGATCGAGACCGCGCTCAACGCCTCGGTGCTCCGGGCCCAGCTCGACCTCGGCCCGAACAACTTCGTCATCCGCACCGAGGCGGGATCGTTCGATTTCCAGCGTGCCTTCGATGCCGGCCTCGGCGCCGAGTATCGCGAGACGCGCCTCCTGGCCGCCGAGTTCTTCCGGCGCTATGCCGAGCGGCAGCGGCATCCCATCGACGAGAGCCAGCCCGACCGCCCCGGCGCCGAGCTCCCGGCCACGCGGCTGCACGACGTCGTGACCTCGCTGCGTTCGATGTATCACCTCCAGCAGGAGCCGATGCGATTCGAGTTCCTGTCCGTGCGCATGGTCGTCACCGGCGCATCGCAGACCGCCGCCGGCCGGCGCGGCCCCGACCAGGTACGCCACGAGATCGTCTTCCGCGCCACGCGGCATCCCGTCAGCTGCTACCGCATCCGCCTCATCTCCGCCGCATCCACGGCGCAACAGAAAACTCAATGCGAAGTCTTCGACCGCAACTTCGAGCCTGTGCCCTTCGACCTCGTCCCGCTCACCGACGATGCCGTCGAGGAGCGTGAATACCTGCTCTTCTTCCGCGAACCGATCGTGCCCGGCGACGCCCGCGCCCCGGTCACGCTCCGCGTCCGGGACACCGTATCCGAGGCCCTGCGGCTGGCCGGCGAAGGCCGCGACGAGCTCCTGACCCGCGCCTCCCGCGCAGACGGCCCCATCGGCCGCATCGAGATCGTCGTCCACCTCCCGGAAGAGCTCGGAGACACCGCCATCGCCGCAGCCCCGGGATCCGGCGGCGCGCGCATGACCCCCGCGGAACTGACCTGCTACGCCGCCCCGGCCGGCTTCGTCACCATGGGCTGGAAGGGCGACCACGTCCCGCCGAACACGCTGTTCGGTTGCCATCTGGTGAAGCGATGAAAGGAGGAGTCATGACGAGAATTCGACTGGAGGTTTGAGAGGAAATGGCTGCGGCCGTGAGGGCTCACCTCTCATGCCATGGTAGGAACCCGCCACCACCCACGCGGCGGCCGTGAGCGCCACGGTGACGACGGCCTCGCCCCATTGGAAGGCGCTGATGGGTCCTTCGATCAGCAGCGGAGAAAACGAAGGCCTGACCCGGGCGAAGCTCTCGCTCGAGTTGCGACGAGACGCCGCGCCCAACGTCGTGTCTCGACACCTTCGCCGCCCACTCGTCATTCCATGTAAGACACCTATGCTTTACATCTGCCGTCCTTCTTTGCGAAGGTGATTTGCCCGGCGTGTCGCCGGGTGAAGGTCGGGCGTAACGCTCCGAGATCACAGTTTCCAGGAGGACGTATGCGTAAATCTCTTGTCGTTGCTCTCGTTGTGTCTTTGATGGTGGGTGGGAGTGTGTATGCAGCCCCGCGTGATCGGGACGATGGGTGGAAGTTGCTGCGGCCGTTGCTGAAGAAGATCGTGAAGGTCGTGACGACGTTGGGAGATGGGCTGACCGGGCCTACCCCGTAACCTCGTTTAGGTGAGCCGCAGGTCTCGCTCCGGATTCGTCCGGAGCGAGACGATGTACTCTGCGACGGTCGTTATATCGCTCGATGTCGCCTGTTTCGCGGCAATCGCTTCTGAGAGGTAGCCGAGGGCGCTGATGGCTCGCTTGTCGAGTCCTGCGCTCGTAAACTCCTGAAGTACGGCGCGCGCCGTGGATTCCGCTGCCTCCGGCAGGTTGGAGCGCAACAAAGCATCGACGCTCTCGAGAGCGCAGAGGCCCGCCTCCTCGACCATTCGGTGGCTGAGGAAATCACGGCGGACGCGCGAGAGAAGAATGAGTGCCTCGTCGGTATTGCCGCGACGGACAAGGAGCCGCCCTAAGCCCATCTCGATACGAAGGATGTTCAGAGGGAGATTGAGCTCGCGGTAGATCAACCGGGCTTGTTCGAGGTGGCTTTCCGCCTCGTCGTAGTCGCCAAGCTCGATCGCGGCGAAGCCGAGCGCGTGGTGAATGGCAGCGACAGTCTGTGGTTTGGCCTGTGGATCAAGAAGCTCCCGAAGGATGTTGCGGGCTTCCCGATACCGTTTCATTCGTTGAAAAAGGACGGCCTGCCAGAAAACGCAGTTGGACGCGTTGTCGGTGTCGCCATGATCTGCGAAGACCTGCTGGCACTCTTCGAGATGATGGAGCGATTCCTGGAAGCGGTCGGCTTCCTGGAGAGTGACAGCGAGGTTGAACCGGACGACGGCGTGGTCGTAGGCGCAGGTGATGAACGGATCGAGATGTTGGTCGGCGTGCGTGAGAGCGTCGAGCGACTCATGGATCTTTCCGAGATTGCGGTAGGACTTCCCCAGATCTTTCCAGGCGTGAGCGCGGAGTTGAGCGAGGATCAGTTCCGGATACGCGTTACCGGGGAGTGAGTCGGCGACAGCGACTGCCAGCTGGGCGATGGCGTGGGCTTGCGCGGTGTCCCGGTCGAGCTCCTCCGCGAAGCGTCGTCCCAGATACTCGAGGGCACCGCAGGTCCGTACCTCAGGATCGCTTTTGAGCGTGTGCCAGCCCGCATACCTCGTGCTTTGGAGAAGCGCTGGTAGTACGCGCGCCGCCTGCTCGCGTTCTTCCTGGAGGCGGCGTAACGTCACGTTGAACAGGTTCTCGAGCAGAGGATTGGGTTTCACTCGATACACCTTGCCCGGAGGGCGGTAGTCATGGCTGCAGTGAGTCTCGTCTCGAGGTTGTCCGCCTCCAGGTAACGGATGTTTGCCATCAAGACATCGTGCGCAATGAGCTCCGCGTCAAGCCGGCTGACATGAAACTGGACGACGGCCAGATCGACGAGCGGAAGGATCAGCCGTTTGTAGCAGGAGTCATCTTCGATCGGCGTAGCGTGCAAGACGTCGTCGTCCTATAGGAACGCCATCATGCCATCTGTAAATGAAGCAGGCAATGGACGCTTATGAGAGGCAGTTACGTGTCGGGCCAAGCCATCGCATCGGCTGGTGGCTGCTGGCGCACGAGCGACCAGCCGACGCTAGCGCTTGCCCACGGCGAGCCATCGCATGCCATTGTAGGAATCCGCCACCACCCACGCGGCGGCCGTGAGCGCCACGGTGACGACGGCCTCGCCCCATTGGAAGGCGCTGAGGGGTCCTTCCGCCACGTTGGGCACCCACACGAGGAGCGCGAACGCGCTCAGCTGCAGCGCCGAGAGCACGGCTGCCAGCCGGGCACACACACCGATGAGCATCGCTACCCCCGCCGCGATGAAGGCAAAGCCGGTGAAGTAGGCCCAGAAGACGGGCCATGGCAGCCAGCCAGGCACCAGCACGACAGTCTCTTTGAGATAGGCGAAATGGGCCAGGCCGAAGGGGATCAACGACAGGCCGTAGAGCGCCCTGGCGATGCGCAGGCCTTTGTCGCCGCCGGCGAAACCGAGGCGCTGCCGGTCCCGGTCGCCGGCGAATCGGACGTACAGGACCCAGGCGGCCGCCACCATCACCGCGGTCTGACCGAAGCCCCAGGCAGCCAGCAGAGTGGGATGGAGGAGGAAGATCTGGGGCACGCGAAGAAGCAGCAGCCAAACCAGCAGATAGGCCAGCAGCACGCGGGACGCGACGGCGCGTGTGCGACGCCAGAGCAGGCCTGCGCCGGAGGCCACGTAGATGAAGGAACAGAGGGTAGCCAGTACCTGGGGCGCGGGCACACTCTTGGGCAGGGTCGGCCAGGTCGGGTCGAAATTGCCCTTGATGAGACCCAGGATGCCGAGGGCGATCAAGGTCAGCGCAAAGCCCGCGAGGCTGAACCTCGGGCTGCCCATGGCCCTTGATGTCGTCGAACGCATTCGACCCATTCTCATCCACCATCGCCTCCGCATCACAATGACCGGATCGAATGTCGCAAATCCGTTTCGTGCCGAGTGTCGGAAAGTGCGGCCAAGCGGGGTCAGACCTTCGATTCTCTCGGGATTGCTCTACAGCTCTGCAGCTTTACAGCTGTACAGCTACCCCGACAAACGAAGACCTGACCCCGGGCGAATTCGCTCAATGACGTCAATAAAGCGTTAGATTCATTATGGAGCGTGATTGACGTTCATTAAGAGACGGGCGGAAAACAAAGGCGAACCAGTGTTTTCGGCATCACCTTGACCGATTGCACGCAACTCCCTATGATGCCTGCTCCCAGTCCTGGGTCCGCTTCCACAATCAATGACAGTAGCCGTCTGTGTGCAGGGCGGTGGAGAACTGCAATGCATACAGGTGTTGCCTTTGGGTTTCTGTTCCGGCGGCTGCGGCCGGTCTTGTTCATTGGCGCACTGTTGATCGGTGCCATGCCGGCGGCCGCGCATGTGAATGTCTTCGGACCGAAGGCTTACAGCACATCAGCCGGCGCGCCACAATCGGCGGCGGAGACCATCTCGCTTTCCGGCCCCTGCGATCTCGTTCCGAACGCCGTCTACACGCTCGTCGTCGCCAACGACGGCGTGAGCAGCGCCTCGATCCAGGTGAACGGAGCGGAAGTCGTTTCCGAGAGCGACTTCAGTCAGCAGGTTGCCTCGATCGAGCGAAGGGTCATGCTGGCGGCGAGTAACACGCTTACCGTGACGGTCAAAGGCGGCAGGAGCGACGGAAAGCTGACGTTGACGATCCGCCGCCACATCGATCTCACGGAAAGCGTCTTCCCCGAGAAGACGTACACCACCACCGGCAAGTCCGACACTTTCCGCGACTCGTTCAACGTCGCCGCGACCACCGGCAGTTTCTCCATCATCGTGCGCAACGGCACGCCGGCGGTGGAGAGCGGCAGCGTGCACCTCAACGGTACGGAAGTGGTGAGCGAGCAGGAGCTGAAGGCATCGGCGGTCGTTCGGAAGAACGTCACGCTCACGGCCGCGAATCAGCTCGTGACCGACACGAAGAGTGACGGTGCCGGCGCGAAGTTGAGCATCTCGATCGTTCGTCATCTGTCCGATACGGCCGGCCCTCAGATCGTCCACGGTCTCGCCGAGGGCCAGACGATCGCCGCCAGTCCGTTGATCGTCAACGGTACGGTCAGCGATCCTTCCGGGGTCTCTGCATTCGCCATCAACGGCGCGGCCGTCGTCCTCGGCGCGGGTGGGGCGTTCAGCACGAGCATCACCCTGGCGGATGGGCTGAATACGATCCGGTTCGACGCGGCCGATTGCGAAGGAAATACCACTCACCGCGAAGTGACGGTCACGCTCGAGAACGCGCCGTCACTGACGATCCTCACGCCGCAGCCTGGGGCCCCGAGCGGCTCGCTGACGGTGGCCATGAGCGGCACCGTCACCTCCGCCACGGGCGTTCCATCCGTGACCGCGAACGGCACAGTCATGAACGTGAACGGCACGTCGTGGACCGGCAGTGTGGTTCTCTCCGCAGGAGACGGTGCGCGCGAGATCACCGTCGTGGCCACCGATACAGCCGGCCGGCAGACGACGAAAACCACCACGGTCAACGTCGATACGGCCGAGCCGTCGCTGCGGCTGGCGGTCCCCTCCGCTGATGCGCCCACATTCAACATCCGCGAGCTTCCGGTTTCCGGCGTCGTGTCGGATGCCGGCTCGGGCGTGCAGCTAGTTACGTGCAACGGCATCACGGCGACGATCGACAGTGAGGGAATCTTCCGCTGCGCCCTCACGCTGGCCATCGGGTCCAACAACCTCGAGGTCGTGGCCCGCGATCACCTCGGCAATCAGGCCGGCGTCAGCAGGGTGATCGGCTATGCCGTCGATACGGTCCCTCCGACGATCGAGGCGGTCGTCACGCCCTCGCCGAATGCCGATGGCTGGATCACGTCGCTCCCCAATGTGGCGTGGCACTGCCAGGACGATCAGCGTCCGCCGCAATGCACTCTGGGCGGCGAGCTCTTCGAGGACGGCGCAAACCTCACGCTCACCGGCAGGGCCGTCGACGGCGCCGGCAACGAAGCCACGGCCACGGTCACACTCAACGTCGACTCACTGGTTCCGGTCATCGAGCCCGGCATCCCCCAGGCCGGCATCATCACCAACGGTGCGGCACGCATCACCGGCACCTTCGCCGACGCCACTTCCGGGGTGAAGAGTGTCGACTGCAATGGCGTTGCGGCGGTGTTGAGCGGCGGATCCTTCGATTGCACCGTTCCGCTGGCGGCGGGCTCGCAGACCGTCACGGTCACTGCCACGGACCACGCCGGGCACAAGGCCTCGCGGGACGTCGCGGCGCTCATCGACACCCGCCCGCCGGCGCTCGAGATTTTCACTCCCGGCGAAGACGATGTTCTCACCAGCGAGAAAACGATCGAGGTGTCGGGCAGCGTCAGCGACGACGACCGCATCGCACGGGTCACGGTTGCGGGGACCGATGTGCCCCTGGCCATCGACGAGTTCGTCATGAACGTACCGCTCGCCGAAGGGGCCAATTCGATCCTGGTCGCGGCCACCGACCGCGCCGGCAATGTCACCTCCCGCACCATTCAGGTGCGCTCGATCGAGCGCCCGGAGGTGCGGATCACCGCTCCGGAAGACTTCCTCGTCACCTCCACCAGCACGGTCACGGTGAGCGGCACGGTCAGCGGCAGCATCGCTGCGATCGATGTCAACGGCGTCGCTGCGCAACTCGGCAACGGCACGTTCAGCGCCTCCGGTGTTCCGCTGGCGCAGGGCCGCACGGTCCTCACGGCCACCGCTCGCGGCACGAACGGGCAGATCGCCACGGATAATCTCAACGTCTATCGCGATTCGATCCCGCCGCGCGTGGTGGTCTACTCCCCGGCCAGCGGGGAAGTGGTGACCACGAGCTCGATCGCCGTCACGGGCATGGTGGACGACATCGTCATCGGCACCATCAACGCCGGACAGATGCAGGTGAAGGTCAACGGCGTCCAGGCCCAGGTGGCCAACCGCGCCTTCGTGGCCAACGGCGTAACGTTGAGCGCCGGACCGAACACCCTCAGCATCGAGGCCACGGACCAGGCGGGCAATACCGCCACCAGTACGCATACGGTGACGCTGACCGTGGGCGGCCGGCGGATCGTCGCGGTCAGCGGCAACGGCCAGAGCGCGGCCATCGGAACGGAGCTTCCGCAGCCGTTGCGCGTGCAGCTGCTCGATCAGGCCGGCGCGCCGGTGGCCGGGCAGACCGTCACATTCGCCGTGGTGCAGAACGATGCAACGCTGAGCGATGGAACGACGTCGGGCCGTGAACTGCAGGCCACCAGCGGCGCGGATGGACAGGCGTCGGTCCGCCTCACCCTCGGCCATCGTGCCGGAGCGGGCAACCACCGCGTGCAAGCCAGTGCCGAAGGGTTCGGCGGTACGGTCGAATTCCATGCCAGCGGCGCCACCGGTGCGCCGGCCCTCGTGGTCGTGGACATGGGAAGCAACCAGTTTGGCGTGAGCAACGAGCTCTTGCCGCGGCCGCTCGTGGCCGTGGTCGTCGACGCAGGCAGCAACCGACTGGCGAACATCCCGGTGACGTTCTCGGTCCTGGAAGGCGAGGGGACGTTCGGAGGGCAGTCTTCGGTCATCGTGCTGACCGACAGCGACGGCCGCGCGGAAGCCAGGCCGGTCCTCGGACCGGGTGACGACAACGACAACAACCGCTTCGCGGCATCCGTACCGGGCGTGGCGCAGGCGGCGATGTTCACCGTCACGGGCCGCCGGGCCGGACCGCCGGAGGCAACACGGATCAGCGGCGTGGTGCTGGACAACATGAATCAGCCCATCTCCGGCGTGACCATCCGGATCGATGAAACGACGCGGTCGGCGACCTCGAACGCGCAGGGCCTCTTCTCGTTCGAAGCCGCTCCGATCGGGTACGTGAAGCTGATCGTCGACGGCACGACCGCGCAACGTCCCGGCACCTGGCCGACACTGGAGTTCGTGATGTACACGAACGCCGGTCAGGACAACAGCATCGGCATGCCGGTTTACCTGCTGCCGATCGACGTCACGCGCGGCATTCAGGTGACCGAGACGACCGGCGGAACGCTCACGTTCCCCGAGTTGCCCGGCTTCGCCCTGACGGTGGCACCCGGTTCCGCGCTCTTCCCGAACGGCAGCAGGGCCGGAACCGTTTCAGCGACGCTCGTGCACTCGGACAAGATGCCGATGACGCCCGGTTTCGGGCAGCAGCCGCGCTTCATCGTCACCATTCAGCCTCCCGGCGTGCATTTCGATCCGCCCGCCAAACTGACGCTGCCGAACCTCGACGGACTGGGGGCGGGTGAGATCACGGAGCTGTACTCGTTCGATCACGACCTCGGTCAGTTCGTCGCCATCGGCACGGGAACGGTCTCCGAAGACGGCACGACCGTCGTGTCGGATCCGGGTGTTGGAATCGTGAAAGGCGGATGGCACTGCGGCGGCAATCCGAACCCGACCGGCTCGGCATGCACCATCACGGTGGCCGCCGTGGCCACGGTGACGCCGCAGGAGCTTCCCCCGGCGACGGAGGGCGACGACCCGGACTTTTTCCCCACCGCCACTGCCACCACCGCGGCTGCGAAAACGCCCGCCCGGCGGCCGGCACTCACGTCGCAGTCGGTGGCCAGCCGGCGGCATCGCATTCGCCTCAACGCCATCACCGCGAACTATCCCGTGGCCCCGGTGGATGGATGCGTCACGCTCACGGCCGACGGCAATCCCACCCTCGGCACCGGCAGTCTGCAGTACCTGCCGTGGGAATTCGTTGCCGCGGAATCCGACGGAACGGCAAGTTTCACCTCCGGCGGATGCAACGGCGGAAAAGTCTGCAAGATCAAGGGCCTCACTCCCGGCGTCGTCACCGTGCGCATCCGGTACCGCAATAACGCCACCGGCCTGGAGGCGGAAGACAAGGTCAAGGTCCGCTTCGTCCAACTGCAGTTGACCGTCGAGGAGTTCTCGGTCGACAACGATGTTCCGCTCATCACGGACGAGCCCTCGCCGCCGGCGCCGCCACCGCCGCCGGTGACGACTCCGCCCACGCCGCCGACGCCGCCGACGCCGCCGACGCCACAGTTGAATCCCATCAACGATCCGATCTGGAAGAGCTCCAATGCGGCCGCGGACAACCTGCCGCTCATGATGACGCCTACCGACACGCTGGCCTACCGCGTGAAGTTCAAGCTGGCCACGCCGCTGGCGGAGGAACTGCCGAATGTCGGTTTCGTCATGACCGTGGCGGGGGGTGGGATGACCGGGAAGATCACCGGCACCATGGCCATCCCCGCCGGCCTGACGACATTCGAGGCCAAGCTCGACAAGGGGGCGCTCAAGGGCCAGTGGAAGTCGCAAATCATCCCGGACATGAAGTTCACGTTCGAGGTCCTGGCGCCGACCGACTGCCCCTTTCCGATCGCGGCGGGCGCAGTGGAGGTCAAGACGTACTCCGCCGGAAAGCGCGTCAAGTTCCCCGTCTATCTGAGCGTCCTGAAGATCGCCACGGACGGAACGGCGGTCGCGTTCGGCAACAAGAGCGCGCTGATCGACAAGGTATGGGACAAGTTTGGCGGCGGCAGCGGCGCATCCACGAGCGGCACACTGGCTTCGTGGGACGGCACTCCGACCTTCAAGTACTACCCGGCCGGATCCGTACTCGCTGGAAATGCCGGGACCGTGGAAGAAATGCTGAAGGACGAAGACGGAGCTTCGCGATGCGGCGCTTTAGCACCACTCATGGGACAGGCTCTCGCCCTGAACGGCCTGGACGCGTATCTGGTGCTCGTCCGTACCAAGTCGGCCACCAGTGCGAACGCGCCGTATACGGACGGCATGCTGGTGAAGAATTGGACATTCAACACGAAGCCGTCGTATCCGGGTCTTCCCACCTCGGCGACTCATCCCGACGCCGACAAGTTCCAGTGGGAGTTCAAGACCTCGCCGTCCGCCGCCGTCCTTTGGGAGATGTCGGCACCGCCGGACGTGAATCCCGGTACTTACGGAGACATCACGTCCGAAGCCGGCGTGGCGGGCCAGAACAGCGATACGCCTTCACAGAAGGCCTTCAGAAACCACGCCATCATCAAGGTCGAGGGTCGCTATCTCGACTCATCGTACGGCCTCGAATACTCGGGTGAGGCGGGCTTCGAGGCCAAGGCTCTCGACGGCTATTTCACCCTCGACATTCCTCCCGCCGCTGCGCCGGCCAAGGCGCTGGCACGCAAGAAACCCTTTGGCGTGAAGTTCTATGTGCTGAGCCTCCCTTACTAATGAGATCCCGCTGGTTGCTCATCCCGGTCGTGATCGCCTGCTGCGCGTCGGCAGGCGATGCCTTTGACGTCGGTAGCCGTATGACCGCGGAAGCAACCGTTGCCTCTGCTGAGGGGAGTCACGCTGCCGAGGCGTCGTTGCGCGAACTGAGCGTGAGGGTGAAGGGCAAAACGTCGTACGCAGTGCAGTTCATTGTTCTCGATCCCGCGACGGGCGTCTTCTGGACCGAAACCCTGCGCAAACCGAGCCCGCTCCAGGCGCAGACGCTCTGGAAAGAATGGTACGCGCCGCATCGCTTTGTATCGAACGACGGGCAGATCGCCGCGTTTCGGTTGCGAGACGTTTTTCTCTTTGCGTCCGCCTCGACTCGCCGCGCTCTCTCGCTCGGCGAGGCCGAGGAGCAGACCCTTGACGAAGTCCGCCGCGATCTCGTGAGCACCTGGCCCATCGCCAACGCCTCCCCGAAAGGGCCGACGCGGGTCAACCTCGAGGCTGAGTTGGGCGGATCGTTCTTACTGGACAGCGTGTTTCATCCGGCGCTGCTCGGCCTGACCATCGACTCGATCGCCTTTGCGGACGGTCAATGGGTGGTCTCGATTCGGAACGAGCGGAACGAAACGGGCCGCCTTTTCTTCACTGAGGAACTGCAGTACCTGCGCGCCGAAAGACTTCCGAATGACGGACAGGACAAGGACCGCTGACATGACCAGCCCGAATCGTGCTGCAATCCGAATGGCGGTGGCCGCGGCCATGCTGCTCCTTCTGGCCGTTCCCCTCGGGGCCCAGCTGAACGAGAACTGCACCATCAGCGTCCTCAATCGCACGGCCCAGGTCGACTCGAACGGTTTCTGGCAGCTCGACAACGTTCCCGCGAATGCCGGGATCAGCCGCGCCCGCGCGGTGTGCACCGAGAACGGCCTCACCCGCATCGGAGTCTCGGACTGGTTCAGCATTCCCACGAACGGAATCGTGTTCTCCAACGACGTCACGTTCCTCAATCCCGATCCCGTGCCGGCGAAGATCGCCATCACCGCGCCGCGCACGACGCTCTCCTCCATCGGGGCGACGATGCAGCTGGCCGTCACGGCCACGCTGCCCGATGGCAGTTCGCGCGACGTCACGCCGCAGTCCGGGGGAACGTCGTACACGAGCAGCAACCGCAACGTCATCACCGTGTCCAACGACGGATTCATCACCGCCGTTGGCACCGGCGCGGTGATCATCGGCGCCATCAATGAAGGCGCGCTGGCCATGGTGCGCATCGCCGTGGCCACGGGGCCGCTCGACACCGACGGCGACGGCATGAGCGACGACTGGGAACAGACCTACGGCCTGAACCCGAACGATCCCGCCGATGCCGCACAGGATATCGACGGCGACGGCCTCACGAATCTACAGGAATTCGGGCGCCAGACCGATCCGCGCAATGCCGACACCGATGGCGACGGCATCCGCGACGGCCTGGAAGTGCAGACCGGCAGCGATCCCTCCGATCCGGCCAGCTACAACCTGGCGGCCGCTCTGCGGGCCATCCGCGTCAATCCGAGCCCGGTCACGGTCCAGATCAATACGATCTTCGGCGCCGGCGCTCGCGGCATCGCCGTCATCGGCGACCTGATCGACAACACCACCATCGATCTCACCGCCCGGTCGAAGGGAACGGTCTACACCTCCTCGAACCCGAACGTGTTCGGTCTCACGGCCATCGACGGTCTGCTGGTGGCCGTGGCCAACGGCGCGGCCACGCTCAATGTCTCGAACAGCGGCTTCACCGCCGCCGCCCCGGTGACGGTGCAGACGTTCACGCCCCTCAACATCGCCACGATGCCGCTTCCCGGCTTCGGCAACGATCTGGCCATCGCCGGAACCGTTCTTTACATCGCTTCCGGCAGCGCCGGCCTGCGAGTCGTCAACGTGGCCAATCCGGCCGCGCCGCAGATCATCGGCTCGTTGCCCACGCGCGGCAACGCCCTCGACGTCGAGGTCCGGGGCACGATGGCCTACATGGCCGACGGCAGCGGCGGCCTGCAAATCATCGATGTCAGCATTCCGTCCTCGCCGCAGGCGGCGGGGTGGGTGGACACGCCGGGCTCCGGGTTCGACCTGGCCATCGGCGCGAATCACGTGTATGTCGCCGACGGCGCGAGCGGCCTCCAGATCATCGACGTCACCTCTCCCGGCACGGCCCAGATCGTGGCCACGCTCTCCGGTTTCGGCACGGTCCGTCATGTCGACGTTCTCGGCAATCTCGCCGCCGCCTCGACCACCGATGGACGAGTGCATCTCATCGACGTGACCAATCCCGCGGCGCCGGCGCTCATCTCCAATGTCAGCTTCGTCTCGGCCCTGGACGTCCGGCTGCGGCCGACGCTGCTGTACGTCGCCACCGACAACAGCGGCTTCGCCGCGATCGACATCGCCGACCCTGCCAAGCCGCGGGTCCTGCAGAATCAGGGGAACGGCATGCAGCCGCGCGATCTGGCCCTGGTGGGCGGATTCGTGATCACCTCGAACTACCTGTCCGGCAACGGCAGCGAAGTCTATGACGTCTCCAACCCGGCGGCGCGCATTCAGCGCGCCTGGATCACGACGCCCAGCCGCTGGGGCTACGGTGTGGCCGCTGACGCGCGCTACATCTACCGTCTGGCCGGCCTTCCGTCGGCCGAGCCCGGGACCACGGGCGACACTCAGCTCTGGATCGCGCAATACCTGTCCGTCTCCGACACCGGCGCCATTGCGCCGCAGGTTTCCTTCATCAAGCCCGTGGCGGGTACGACGGTCGTTGCCGGGAACCAGGTGGAAGTGGAAGTCCGCGCCGTCGACGACATCGCCGTGGCCTCGCTGGAGCTGATCGATCGCGGCCGCGTGCATCGTGTGTCGAGCGTACCGCCGTTCAAGTTCCTCCTGGAAGCGCCGGGGGGCCAGGCATCGTTCGAGCTCCAGGCGCGCGCGACCGATTTCGCGGGGAACGTGGCCACGACGAGCGGCGTGGTGTCGGTTCCGATCATCGCCGACACGTCGGCGCCGGTCGTGTCGATCGGGCCGCTCTCGAATGTACAAGGCGGCCGAAGCATCACGGTCGTCGTCAATGCCACCGATAACGTCCGGGTGACCGGGGTCGAGCTTTACGCGAATGGCGTATCGCAGGGAACGCGCACGGTTTCGCCGTTCGTCTTTGGGTTCCTTGTTCCGAACCAGACGCCCCTGCATCTCGAGGCCCGTGCCACCGACCCGTCCTACAACGTCTCCGTGGCCACCGCCGACGTACCGGTGATTCTCAATGTGCCGCCGGTGGTGACTCTGATCCAGCCGACGGCGAGCACGATCTTCTTCTCCGGCCCGGAGATCACCGCGCGTATCCGCGTCGTGGACGTCGACCGGATCAGCCGCGTCGAGTTGTGGGTGAACGGCGTGAAGGTGGACGACGATACCCGGTTCGCAAATTTGATCGACGACCCGCTGCCGACGGACTACGAGCTCTATTACTCCGTGCCTCAGAACCTCACCACCGCCACCATCGAAGCGGTGGCCTTTGACGAGTTCGGGGTGTCCGGCCGCTCCGCGCCGCTCACGGTCAGCATGAAGCCGACCAGCGCCCTCGGCTCCGTGGCTCTTGCCGATCTGGCCTGGGATCTCGACGTCCGCGGCAACCTGGCGTACGTCGCCGCGGGCAACGCCGGGCTGCAGGTGCTCGACGTGACGAACCCGTCCTCTCCGGCCATCATCGCCACTCTCGATACGCCGGGCTACGCGCAAAAGATCCGGGTCCTGGGCAGGTACGCATTCCTCGGCGAGAAGGAGGGGACGGTCCACGTCATCGACGTCTCCACACCCACGGCGCCGGCATTGGCCGGGAACGTCATGACCGCCGGCGAGCTTTACGACTTCAGCTTCTATCGCGACCGGATGTACGTCGGCACGGACACGGGTCTCTTCATCATCGACCTCCGCAATCCGGCCGTACCGCGCGTGGCGAACTACATCCCGAACAAGATCTCGCCGAAGAAGGTCCCCACCAAGGCCGTGCTGGTGGAGGGCGACCTGCTCATCCAGGCCACGCGTCACGAGATGTTCACCACCTGCGGCGGATGCTACGTGCTGGCCATCTCCGATCTCTCCGTGAATCCCGACCAGCCCGTGCTGCGCGGTACGTTCGGTCCCACGCTGCAGCACTGGACCGGTGAGTACTGGCCGGGCGACTACGTCGGACTGGTCGCCGCGAACGGAGTGCTCTATGCCCACGGCGAGGATTGGTCGGTGGCCGTCGACATTGCCACTCCCAGCGCTCCCAAACTGATCGGCAACTTCGACACCAGCTGGCGCCTCTATGGCTTCAAAGACATGGAAGTGCGCGGGCCAATCGGCGTGATCGCCTGGGCGGCCCGCACGGCCTGGCGGGTGTGGCTGATGGATCTTCGCAATCCGAAGTCGCTGACCAGGACCGGCTCCATCTACATGGGAGACCTCGGTCCGTACAACGGTACGGCCATCGCGTCCACCCACGAGCTCGTGTTCACCACCGGCATCGACCGCTATTTCTTCGAATGTTGCCCGGACCCGTCGCAGGGGCGGTTCTACACCGGCCGCTACGACACCGTCAGCGACACGGCCGGTGTCCCGCCGTCGGCGACCATCCGCACTTCGGCCTCGGCCGCGTTGGAGCGGCAGGGCGTCCGTGTGAGTGTCAGCGCAAGCGACGACATTGCCGTGGCGTCGGTGACCCTGCTGATGGATGGAGCGGCGGTGGAGACCGACCGCATCGCTCCGTACGAGTTCCTGATCACGACCCAGCCCGGAGCGGCGTCGCACACGCTGGTGGCGCGCGCGACGGACTACGCCGGCAACAACGGGCTCTCCGCGCCCGTGACGATCGGCGTCACGGGCGACGTCGTTGCGCCGTCGGTCACGTTGACCTCGCCGGTGACCGGCGAGAGTCTTCCGTCGCCGGCAACGCGGCTGCGCGCCGAGGCCTCCGACAACTTCTCCGTGGCGCGCGTGGAGTTCTACGTCAACGGCGGCCTCGCCGGGAGCGACACGTCCTCCCCGTACGAGTACGACTACACGTTCCCCGCGGGCATGCTGTCGATCAACGTCATCGCCCGTGCGTACGACCCTGCCGGCAACAGCACCGCCACTCCCCAGGCCACGGCCACGGTCTTCGCGCCTCAGGCCGTGGTCTCGTTGCCGTTCACGGGGGCAGCCGACGTCGAGGTGGACGGTGAATACGCATACGTCGCGGCCGGATCCACGCTGCAGGTCGTCCGGCTCACCGGCACGCCCCAGGTCGTCGGCAGCGTCGCCCTTCCGGGTCCGGCCACACGCGTTCGCCTCTATGGGAATCACGCGTTCGTGAACCGCGACACCACGTTCTCGATCGTCGATGTTTCGAATCCCGCCGCGCCGGCCGTCATCCTCCCGTCGCAGTCGACTCCCGGCAAGACCGTAGGCGTGACCGGCACGCGGCTGTATTCGTCGAGCACTCCGATCCGCTGGTACGACATCAGCAATCCGGCGCTTCCCACGCAGGTGAAGTCGTTCAACCTGGCCTGGGGTCTCCTGGACCTTCATGCCTTCGGCTATCTGGCCATCGGCCACCATGGATCGAATGGCGGATGGGCGATCCAGGCGCAGGACATGGATCTCGGCATTCATCAGGCCACCGGTGAGCTCTACCTCCCGACCCAGGTCAACCGGATCAGCTCGAAATACGGCCTGGTGGCGGCGGCCACGTATGAAGGGCTGATCACCACGAGCATCGTCGATCGGATGAGCTGGTGGACGAAGAGGCCGTCGGCGGAACAGACCGCAACGGCCATGCACGACCGCTACATCTTCTCCATCACCAATAGCGTTCCCGGCGCGGTGCTCGTGTATGACGCCGTGAACTTCCGCGACCCGGTGCAACGCGGCAGCATCAGCTTCGCCGGGTTCGGCTCCTACCGGCTCACCAGCATTGCCGCCACGCCGGAGCTCATCGTGGCCACCGCGCTCAATCCAACGACCAGCGCCACCGCGCTGTTCATCGCCCGCTATCGCCAATTCACCGACGGGAATGGCGTTGTTCCGACGGTGACGCTCAGCGCGCCGGCCACTGGCAAGCTCAATCGCCTCGTGGCATTGAGCGCGACGGCGGCCGACGACGTCGGCGTCAAAGCCGTGATCTTCAGCGTCAACGGCGTCGATGTCTTCACCGACACCGTGGCGCCGTACGAATTCAACACACTCGCTCCGTTGAGCGGGTCCAGCATGACCGTGGCCGCGCGGGTCATCGACTATGGCGGCAACTCGTCCGCCGTGACCACGGCCACGGTCACCTTGAACCCATGAAGACCAATCTCATGACCGTCCCGAAATCCGGTACTCTCATCGCCGTCGTCGTTTGTCTCCTGGCCGCGGCCGTCCCCGCCGCCGCGCACGTGAACGTCTTCGGACCGAAGGTGTACACGGCATCGTCCAGCGCGCCGCAGACGGTGAGCGAGACCATCACGCTGGCCGGTCCCTGCGACCTCACGCCCAACGCCGTCTACACGCTCGTCGTCGCCAACGACGGCGTGAGCAGCGCCTCGATCCAGGTGAACGGAGCGGAAGCCGTCTCCGAGAGCGACTTCAGTCAGCAGGCCGCCTCGATCGAGCGGACGGTCATGCTGGCGGCCAGCAACACGCTCACCGTGACGATCAAAGGCGGCAGGAGCGACGGGAAGCTGACGCTGACTATCCGCCGCCACATCGATCTCACGGAAAGCGTCTTCGCCGAGAAGACGTACACCACCACAGGCAAGTCCGACACCTTCCGCGACTCGTTCAACGTCGCCGCGACCACCGGCAGTTTCTCCATCATCGTGCGCAACGGCACGCCGGCGGTGGAGAGCGGCAGCGTGCACCTCAACGGCGCGGAGGTGGTGAGCGAGCAGGAGCTGAAGGCATCGGCGGTCGTCCGGAAGAACGTCACTCTGGCGGCGTCGAATCAGCTCGTCTTCGACACGAAGAGCAATGGCGCAGGCGCGAAGTCGAGCGTGGCCATCGTGCGGCATCTCATCGATACGGCGGGGCCGGCCATCGCGCCCGGCGTCGTCGATGGACAGGTCGTCGCGGTGAATCCGTTCCGCGTCACCGGCACCGTCTCGGACCCGTCCGGCGTGGCTGCGTTCGGCGTCAACGGCACTGCCGTTCCGGTTGGTGCCGCGGGCGCATTCAGCACTGACGTCGCTCTGGTCCCGGGCTCGAATGTCATCCGCTTCGATGCCACCGATTGCGAAGGCAACGCCACGCATCGGGAGGTGACGGTGGCCTACAACGCCGCGCCGGCCCTCACCATCACCACACCCGCTCCGAACAGCTTCCACAAAGGAGCCGTGGCCATGAGCGGGACCGTGACCTCGCTGGCCGGAGTGCAGTCCGTCGTGGCCAATGGAGCTGCCATGACGGTCGGCGGCGGATCGTGGAGCGGCACGGTGACGTTGAGCGGAAGTGACGGCGCGCGCGAGATCGTGGTGGTGGCCACCGACGTGAATGGGAAGCAGGACACGAAATCGGTCACGGTCATCCTCGACGGTACCGGTCCCATGGCCACGATCGAAGATCCAACCGAGGGGATGAACGTCTTCAACAGCCCGCGGACCATCCTCGGCATCGTGACCGACGCCGGTTCCGGGGCCGTTTCCGTCGTGTGCAACGGCAACGCCGGCGTGATCGACGGCAGCGCGTTCCGTTGCGCGGCCGCCGTGGCGGCCGGTGCCAGCCAGTTCACGGTCGTCTTCACCGACGCCGTTGGAAATGCCACCACGATCCAGCGCCACGTTCAATTCGTCACCGATACCGACCTCCCGACGGCCACGGTGAGGGTCCTGCCGTCGCCGAACGCCGCCGGCTGGACGCGCGGTCCGGTACGCGTGTTCTTCACCTGCGCGGATGCCACCGGCGGGGTCGTCGAGTGTCCGTCAGACCAGCAGATCGACGAAGAAGGGGAGGGGATCGTGGCTGGCGGCCCCGTGCGCGATCAGACCGGGAACACGATCCAGGCCACGGTCACGCTCAACATCGACAGCACCGCGCCGGCGCTGTCATTCGGCAACATTCCCGATGTGCTCAACACGGGCGCGTACCTGTTGGCGGGCATTGCCTCGGATGCTCTTTCCGGCATCGACGCCGTGACGTGCGACGGCGTGCCCGCGGCGCGTGCCGGCGACATGATCACCTGCAATCTCACGCTGATTCCCGGAACGAATGCGATCGAGATCGAGGCCCGCGATCGGGCCGGCAACGAGACTCTGAAGGTGGTGCAGCTACGCTCGGACATGGTCGCGCCGACGCTGGCATTCGAAAACGGCGACACCGCGGCCACCACCGCCGCCGCAACGTACCAGGTGACCGGCTATGCGAATGATGAATCGGGTGTGACGGTCACGCTGAACGGCCAGCCCATCGCCCTGGCCGAGGGCACGTTCTCGCGAACGGCCACTCTGCAGGAAGGAACGAACGTGTTCACCGCTGTGGCCACGGACGGCGTCGGCAACAGCAGCACGGCCACGCTGACGGTGGCGCGAGTGACCCCGATCGAGGTGGCCATCACGTCGCCGGCAGATCTGGCCACCGTCTCCACGTCCACCACCACCGTCACCGGCGACGTGTCGCCTGCGGGCGCTACGGTGACCGTGAACGACATTCCGGCGATCGTATCCGGGGGCAGATTCACGGCCGCCGGCGTGCCGCTCGCGCAAGGGCGGACGATCATCACCGCCGTGGCCGCGTTCTCCGGACGCGTTGCAGCGGCCAATCTCAACGTCTACCGCGACTCGATTCCGCCGCGCATCGAGGTTTACACGCCGGCGGCGAATAGCACGGTCAGCGAGCAGGACATCGCCGTCAGCGGCATGGTCGACGATATCGTCGTCGGGACGATCAACGGCGCCCAGGTCGCGGTGACCGTGAATGGCACGCCGGCGGCTGTCGCCAATCGGGCCTTCCTGGCGCAGAACGTCCGCCTCGATCCCGGCCCGAACACACTCACGATCGCGGCGACGGATCAGGGTGGGAACACGAAGACGGTCACCCGCACCGTGACCTACACTCCCATTTCCGGAGCTTCGAGAATCGAGCGCGTCTCCGGCAGCAACCAGACCGCGCCCATCGGCGCGGCGCTTCCTCAGCCGCTGGTGGTGAGGCTGGTGAACGCCTCCGGTTCGCCGGTGGCCAACACGCCGGTGGTGTTCGAGATCACCCAGAACAACGGCACGGTGTCCGCCGGCACTGAGAGCGGCCGCATCGTCACGGCCACGACGAGCGCGCAGGGCCTGGCCTCGGTCACCTGGACCCTGGGCATGCGCGCCGGCGCGGGCAACAATCGCGTCGAAGCGACCGCGGAAGGATTCGCCGGCGTGGTCGAGTTCCTGGCGGTGGCGGGGAACGGGGCAGCGTCGCTGATCGTCGTCGACAGCGGCAACAACCAGTTCGGTACGGTCGACGATCCGCTGCAACGGCCGCTCATTGCCGTAGCTGTCGATGCCGGCAGCAACCGGGTGGCGAACGTCCCGGTCACGTTCCGCGTCGCCGCCGGCGGCGGGTCGATCGATGGAGCGCAATCGAAGACGGTTCCTACGGACAGCGACGGCCGCGCCTGGGTCCTTCCGCAGCTCGGCCCCGAGGACGGCAACGACAACAACATCTTCGAGGCGGCCATCGCGGATGCTTCGCCGATCCGCTTCGTTGCCTCCGGCCGCAAGCCCGGACCGGTGTCCGCAACGAAGATCACCGGCGTCGTTCTCGACAACTCCAACATTCCGGTGGCAGGCGTTTTGGTGCGCATCGACGAGTCGACGCAATCCGTCCAGACCGACGGGCAAGGCCAGTTCGTCATCCAGCCCGCGCCGGTCGGCTATGTGAAGCTGATCGTCGACGGCAGCACGGCGCAGCGGCCCGGTACGTGGCCGACGCTGGAATTCGTGCTCTACACACTGCCGGGCACCGACAACAACGTGGGCATGCCGATCTACCTCCTGCCGATCGAAGTCCCGCGCGGCATTCAGGTGACCGAAACCACGGGCGGAACGCTCACCCTGCCGGAGCTGCCGGGCTTCTCGCTCACCATCAAGCCGGGCTCGGCGCTCTTCCCGAGCGGCAGCCGCGCCGGAACGGTTTCGGCCACTCTCGTGCACGCCGACAAGGTGCCGATGACGCCGGGCTTCGGTCAACAGCCGCGATTCATCGTCACCATTCAGCCGACGGGCGTGCATTTCGATCCGCCGGCCGCGATCACGTTCCCGAATCTCGACGGGCTGGCGCCGGGCGAGATCACGGAGATGTATTCGTTCGATCACGACCTCGGACAGTTCGTGGCCATCGGCACGGCCATGATCTCCGAGGACGGCAGCACGCTGCAGTCCGACCCGGGCGTCGGCATCATCAAAGGCGGATGGCACTGCGGCGGCAACCCGAATCCAACCGGCTCCGCGTCGTGCGTCAACGTTTCGGCCGTGGCGCCGAAAATCGGGAAGGTCGACGTACCACTATCGATCACGGCCACCGGGACACCGGCCCAGGGCGGATCGTACGTGAGTTGGGACGTCGTCGACGATCCGCAGGATCCGAATGACGACCCCACGGCCGCGGCGTTCATCACCGCCCCGGCATGTCCCAGCTCGGCCACCTGCGTGGCGCAGTTGCGCGCCACGCGCGGGGGACGCGTGTCCGTACAGGTCTCGTACACGGCGCCTTCCGGTACTGCAAGCACGGCCGTCCGAGGCTCCGTGAGCACGAATGCGACCACCGTCGTCAAGTCGAAGATCATCAAGATCTTCTTCCCCGCGTTCGAGATGAGCGCGGTCAACTTCACCGGCAGCGGCGAAATCTTCAAAGACCGCCTGGGCGGTGTGGATCTGACCAATCCGACAGAGTGGATCGCCGGGACTCCCGCGTTCCCCGCGCTGGAGGAGCCGGTCACGTATCCGCGATCGCTTCCCGGTGCGCCGAGAAAAATCGAGCTCAGCGTGCAGATCGACATCGCTCCCGTCCTGGCAGTTCCGCTCACGGGAGTGAGGCTCGAGGGACGAGCTGACGGGATCACCTTCCGCAGTGAGCCCTTCACCATTCCGGCCGGCGTGTCGTACCTGCCGTCCTGGCTCACGGTCAAGGCGGAGGACGGCCTGCCGGAAACGACGAAGTACTACCCCGAGTTCAAGATCGACTGGTCGTACACGCTTCCGGGTGACAGCACGGCAGTCCCGGCCGGAAGCTCGAAGAACCCGCTCTACGTCACGCTGAAGGAGCCGCTGCCCGGCACGAAGATCTACCTCTCCTCGCTGCAGTACGCGGTGAAGAAAGACGGCGCCTCCGACGAAGTCACGGCGGCCGGGAACACCTGGTCCCATTTCTTCGGACCGGCGAATGTCACGGCGCACACGGGCCGGCCGCTCTTCTACTACCGTCTCGGGCTTCAGGACCTGACCGGAATGTTCTGTGCGAACACGGCCGAGCTGCTGCTCACATCGGCGCAGGAGAGCGGACAATGCGGCTCCTTTGCGGAGCTGCTGATCAACAGCCTGGCCATCAACGGCATCCCGTCGCGAAAAGTACTGTACGAGAGCCAGAACAGCCCGGGCGAGCATCTGATGGTCCATTCCTGGACCGTCGAGTCCAGCGAGTGGCCCGGCGGCGTTCCATCGGTCAACAGTCCGGGACCGCAGTGGGAGCCGTTCCAATATCGACTCGAGTTCAGGCCGGAAGCGCTGGTCATCGACAACCGGATGTTCCCGCCGATGCCGGATGACATCTACCACGACCTCCGGAGTCTTCCGGGTCTGCGCGGCCAGAACATGGAGACGCCGAACGAGAAGATCTTCGTCAACCACATCATCGTGGAGCCGCAGTTCCCGGCCGGAACTCCGATCGTGTTCGCCAAGCTTTACGACCCGTCTTATGGCGTCGTGTACGTCGACGAAGACGACTTCGAGGACCGCGCGGTGTGGGGCTACATTCGCTCGGTGCCTGTGCGGCAGCCGGACGGAACGGTCCAGCCTGTCTTCGCGGCCCGCCGCTCCGTCGACGCCAACAACGCTCCCATCCACATCATCCGAGGGAGCTACCCGTAATGAGGCCCATTTCCCGCCGGATGCTGCTCGCCGTAACCATGCCGCTCATCGCCATGTGCGCGAGCGGCGGCGGATCTCCCGCCGAGGCGCTTCGCTGCAGTGTGAGTGGCCCGGACGGGGACGTCGAGCTCGAATTGCGCGTGCGCGACCTGCCGGTCGACCCATCGATCCTGAATCAGAAAGTGCAGGTCATTGCCCGCGAGCCGAAGAGCGGCTTGACCATCTGGGCGAACGTCGATCGAGCGGCGCCGGGTCCGATCGAGAGGTTCTTGCACGTCGAGGAGAGCCGCGGGAGTGCCATCGTAGCGGCCGGTTCCGACCGGCTCGTGCGGATCACCGTCGGTGGTCTTTCTCTCATCGTCAACGAATCGCGGCAGCGTCATCGGAGTCTCGATGCCGCCGAATCGGCGATCGCGCGCGCCGCGAAACTCCCGCCGACCGTCCGCTATGTCGTCACGACCCTCGACGAACACTTCGAGCCTCGCTTTTTTGACCAACCGAACCTCTCCAATTCAGTTGGCCCCAGGCTGGCCTCGCTGCGGCCGTCGAACGGCAACTGGCTGCTCGAGCTCAAGGGCGATAACGGGCGCACCGCCACGGTCACACTCGATTCCGATTACCACGTCATCGACGTGCAGAAGGGCCAGCAATGATCGATGCCGCCATCGCCACACCGAACCTTCGCAGGAAAAACAAAATGATCCATTGCCGACGGGCCGCATCGATTCTCCTCACGCTCGCCATCACCGTTGCGGCCTCGGCCCAGCTGAACGAGCACTGCACCATCAGCGTCCTCAATCGCACGGCCCAGGTCGATTCCAGCGGTTTCTGGCAGATCGACAACATTCCCGCGAATGCCGGGACCAGCCGTGCCCGCGCGGTGTGCACCGAGAACGGCATCACCAGCATCGGCGTCTCGGGCTGGTTCACCATTCCGGCGAACGGGGTCATCTTCGCCAACGACGTGCAGTTCGAGCTGCCGCCGCCGGTTCCGGCGAGGATGACGCTCACCGCGTCGAAGCAGTCGCTCGGAAACATCGGCGACACGCTGCAGCTCTCACCGGTGGTGACGTTTCCCGATGGTTCGTCGCGCGGCGTTCCCGACGCGTCCGATGGGACGAACTACACGACGAGCAGTTCGCGCGTGCTGACGGTCTCGCCGTCAGGTCTCGTGACTGCGGTGGGCACCGGTACCGCGATCGTGAGCGCGTCCAATGAAGGGAGCCTCGGCCTGCTCCGTATCTCGGTCGCCACCGGCCCGGCCGATTCCGACGGCGACGGCATGCCGGACGACTGGGAATTGACGAACGATCTCAATCCGAACGATCCCGCCGATGCCGCGCGGGATGAGGACGGCGACGGGCTCACGAACCTCCAGGAGTTCGGGCAGCAGACCGACCCCTGGAACGCGGACACGGACGGCGACGGCATCCGCGACGGGCTCGAAGTGCAGGTCGGATCGAATCCGCTCGATGCCAACAGTTACGATCTGGGCCGCTCGCTGCGCAGTCTGGCCGTGACGCCGGATCCGTTGCCCCTGGTGATCAACGCCGTGTACGGCGAAGCGCTGCGCCTCCTGACGGTGCGCGGCGAGCTGCTCGACGGTTCGTTCATCGATCTCCGCTCCAAAACCCGCGGCACGACCTACGGCACCGGGAATCCCGCCGTTGCGAGCTTCACCTCGTTCGACGGCGAAGTGCGCGCCGGCAGCAACGGCTCCTCGCTCATCACCGTCTCCAACTCCGGCTTCACGGCCACGACCACCGTGACGGTGTCGCAGTTCTCATCCGAGGCGTACGCGCCGCTGGCACTGCCGGGCTACGGGAACGACATCGCCTGCGCGGGATCGTATTGCTACATCGCCGCGGGAAGCGCCGGGCTGCAGATCGTCAACGTGGCCAACCCGGGCGCACCGGCCATCGTCGGTACCTATCCCACGAGCTCCCTGAGCCAGGGCGTTGCCATCCTGGGGACGACGGCCTTCATCGCGGACGGCGGCGCCGGCCTGCTGATCGTGGACGTGAGTGTGCCGTCGTCGCCGGCGCTGCTGGCGCAGCACGACACGCCGGGGACCGCCGCGGCAGTCGTGGTCCGCAACGGGATCGCCTACGTGGCCGATACCGCATCGGGCGTGCATCTCGTCGATGTCAGCGATCCACGCAATCCGGTCCGGCTTTCCACGTTTGCGGACGGGACGCAACCGATGCGCCTCGTGGGTGTGGATGGACCGTACATGGTGGTCATGGCAAACGGGAACATGTGGATCGTCGATGTGAGCGATCCGGCCGCGCCGCGCCAGGTCTACGCCGCCAGCGTCGGCATTGTCGCTCGCACGCTTTACGTTCGCGGCAGGACGGCATTCATCGGCTTCACCGGCGGCTCGAGCGTCCGCGTGGTCGACTTCACGATTCCGGAATTCTCGCGCATCGTTGCCAACCCGACCGAGACCACGACGCGGCGGCCGATCGACTTCGCCCCTCGCGGCGGGCTCCTGCTCAGTCCCGACTCCATCAATAACGGCGGCATCCTGGGGCTCGAGCTCTCCGATATCATCACCCCCTTCATCCGCACCACGCTTCCGACGACCGGCTTCTCGTCGGCCCTGGCCGCCAACAGCACGCACCTGTTCCACATCGCCGGCAACCAGTTCTCGCTTCCGGCGTCCTCGGGAACGTCGTTCCTGGAGGTCAAGAAATACGTCTCCGCGCCGGAGGGCGACTTCAAGGCTCCGCAGGTTTCGCTCCTTTCGACGCCTCCTGCCGACGTGCTCGAAGGATCGACGTTCACGCTGCAGGTCGCCGCGGCCGATGAAAGCGGCGTGGCCAAGGTGGACGTCTACGCCAACGGTGTCGTTCTTTCGTCGCGCAGCTTGCGTCCGTTCAATCACTCCATCCGCGTTCCGAGCGGCGACGCGCTGGACATCCGGATCGTCGCCGAAGACTTCGCGGGAAACTCGGCCCAGGTACCAAACTTCACGATTCCTGTGCGCCGCGATACGACGCCGCCGGTGGTGAGCATCAGCGCGTCCGCCACGGCGTTCGGCGGCGCGAACCAGACCGTGACGGCCCAGGCTACCGATGTTTCCGGCGTAGCCAGGGTCGATTTCTACGTCAACGGGCAATTCCAGACCTCCGACAACTTCCTGCCCTACAGCTTTACGTTCAAGCCGGCAAACGTCGACAGCGACCTCACGCTCGAAGCCCGTGCCTTCGACATCTTCGGCAACATGGCCACGGCGCAGCGCCAGATGCACATCAATCAGGATCGGCCGCCGGTGGTGAATCTGCTGCAGCCGCTGACCACGACCGTGCTGTACGACCGCGCCGAGCTGATCGTCAAGTCCACGGCCAGCGATGACCGCGGGATCACCCAGGTCGAGCTCCGGATCAACGGCGTGCAGGATGAAAGCTCGAACTTCAGGAGCTCCGGAAAATACGATTTCTGGTACGACATCCCGGTCGGGATGACGAGCGTCACCATCGAGATCGTGGCCTGGGACAACATCCAGCAGAGCACCACAGCCACGCTGACGTTGCCGGTGAATCCGACGGCGATCGTCGGCACGGTCGATCTGCCGGGCGGCGTGGCCTGGGACCTCGACGTCTACGACAACCGCGGTTACGTAGCCTCGGGCCCAGCCGGCCTGAAGATCGTCGATCTCACGAATCCGGCGTCACCGGCGGTCCTCGGCGTCGCCGACACTCCCGGCGATGCGCGCCAGGTACGCGTCTTCGGACGATACGCATTCGTTGCCGATCGCGAAGGCGGCCTGGCCGTCATCGACGTCCTCACGCCCGCAGCTCCGGCCATCGCCGTTACCGCGGTCACGACCGGATCGGCGTACTCGATGCTCCTGCGCGGCGACCGCCTCTACGTCGGCACGGCCGCAGGCCTGGACATCTTCGACATCAGCAATCCGCTGCTTCCACGACGCACGAACTTCATTCGCACCAATCCCACGATTACCTCCACGCCGGTCCTCGGGCTGGCTCTTCATGGAAACGACCTGATCGTTCTCCGTCAGTGGGAGAACAGCGACCTGGGGTGCCAGCAGTGCGGCGTGATCACGCGGTATTCGCTGGCCAACGTCGATCAACCGGCCAAGACGGGCCAGATCGGCCCGTACACCACGAACCCGAACCTGGCCATTGCCCGGGTCGAGGCCGTCCCGTACGCCAGCCTCGCTGTTCAGGGCAACACGGCCTACACGGGTGGCTACTCGGCGTTCCACACCTGGAACCTGTCGCCGCAGAACCCGGTGGATATCAATGCCTACGATCCGGGCAACCGCGGCTATTTCGAGGTCGTGCCGCACGGAAAGACCGGCTTCATGGCCTGGTCCGATTCGAAAGACGCGACAGCGCTCCTCGACCTCACCGATCCGGCGAACGTCATCATGAGCGGCGTGATGTATCTCGGCGCACTGGGACGCTTCTACGGCACCGGCGTGGCCGGCACCGATGAGCTGGTCTACAGCGTCGGCACCAGCATCGAGCCGTCGACGATCACCGCGTCATCGACCGTTGCGAACCGGCTGTACGTGAATCGGTACGCAACGCTGTCCGATCCGGCCTCGATTGCGCCGGTCGTCGCAATTACGGCGTCGCAGGCAACGGCGTTCGAAAACGAGGCCGTGACCTTCGTGGCCACGGCCTCGGACGACGTGGGCGTGAAGTCGGTGACGTTCGCCGTCGACGGGATGACCGCGGCCACCGACACGATCGCGCCGTACGAGCTCGTGAGCGTCATGACGGCAGGCCTCCACACGATCACTGCCACCGCCATCGATTACGGCGGGAACAGCGCCGAGGCGCAGGTCACGGTCACGGCAAACTCCGACACCACCGCGCCAACCGTGTCGCTCCAGGCTCCGAACGACGGCGACGTCGTGCCCGGGCAGGGCGTACACATCGTTGCCCAGGCCAGCGACGACTTCAGCGTGGCGCGGGTCGAGTTCGTGGCCAACGGCGTCGTCATCGGCACCGATACCGTAGCGCCGTATGACATCGACTACGCCATTCCGGCGGGGATGACCTCCAGCAACGTCTTCGCCCGGGCGTTCGACGTGGCCGGCAACATGGCCGAGAGCGAACAGCGTACAGTCACGGTGATCCTGCCGCAGCTGCGCAGCTCGTTCCCCGTGACCGCGAACGATGTCGACGTCGAAGGGCGATATGCGTACGTCGCCGGCGGACTGAATGGGCTGCACATCATCGACATCAACAATCCGGCCGCGCCCGTGCTGGTGTCGACGCTCAGCATGGGCGCGTCGATCCAGGCGCTGAAGGTGCGCGTCGTTGGCCACCAGGCGTTCCTGGCCGTGACCAACGGGATTGTCGCGGTCGACGTCTCGCAGCCGGCGGCACCGGCGCTGATCAGCGGCGCTTTCCTGCCCAATGGACAGCAGGTCACGATCGACCGCACGAAGGCCTATGTCGCGGCTACCAGTCCGCAACGCCTCATCGTGTACGACATCAGCCGGCTCGCTGTTCCGGTATCGGTCCGTACCGATACGCTCAGCCTCTCCTTCGTCGCACGCGCCATCGAGACGATGGGCCGCGATGCCGCCGGACTGATGATTGGCGACAATCTCGAGGTGTACACCACCCTTTCGGCATCCTCGGTCAAACGCGACACGCTCACTTCCGCTCTGGGCGTGAACACCGGCAACGTGCGGCAGAAGGACGGGTTCATCGTGGCCGGAACGAATGCCGGCCTGTTTACCTCCGACTTCGCCACGCGGATGGCGGTGAAGAAGACCGTCCCGTCCGCGACACCTCTGACGTTCGTGGCACTGCATGACCGCTACGCAGCGGCGGCCACCGACCAGCGGCCGGCGCGCGTCCACCTCTTCGACGCCAGTGAGCGAACGAATCCGGTGTTGCGTGGAGTCATCGACTTCACCCCGTACGGAACGCAGAAGATCACCGGCATGGCCATGACGCCGACGCTGGTCGTGGCGTCCGCGGAGACGAGACTCTATATCGCCAGCTACCGCAGCTTCACCGACACCCGCGGCCAGGCGCCCGCGGCCGTGCTCGACGTGCCGGCCACCGGAAACCGCGGCCGCCTCCTCCCGATCGAAGTGCGCGCCACGGACGACGTCGGGGTGAAGGAAGTGGTGTTCCGCATCGATGGCGTCGACGTTTTCACCGACACCGTGGCGCCGTACTTCTTCAACTACACCATCGGGCCGGCTGCGACGGTCGTCAACGTGGAGGTACGAGCCGTGGACCACGCCGGGAACGTCTCGCAAGGCGCAAGCGCGCAGGTGGTGGCCAACCCCTGAAGGCCGCGACTTGGCCGTGCGGCCGGCAGACGCTCACCGGATCTCGAGGCGCGTGCCGTCGAACTTCGTCAGCGTGAAGGCGTCGACGATCTCGTCGCTCATCATGCGCGTTTCGCGCAGGACGTTGATGGCCACGGCCTCGCCGAGGCGGAGACCTTCACTGGCGTCGGTCCGCCAGTGAATGCCCGCCGCATTGCGGCCGTAGGAGAGGTTCTCGGCCAGCTTGTCGAGCTCATTGCCCACCGTCAGCTCTCCGCGGTAGGGCTTGAGCGTCAGCCCATCCTCGCTCGGAATCTGCGAGTTGGGGATGACGAACGTCTCCGCGAAGCACGCTTTGAGGGCCGTAGCGCAGGCCCCGGCGATCACGGCGTGGCCGGACGGGAAGGCCGGATGCAGCGGCGATCCTTCCGGATAGGCCTGCGGCAAGAGGTAGCTGTCCCATTTCGACTTGGTCATCGACAGTGCCGTCGAATTGAGCAGGTCGAGGTGGAGGGGATACTGCCCCTCGCCGGTGGCGTGGCGGTGAACGCGCGCCCCGTACTCTTCGGGACGCAGGCGGCGGTGCAGCGCCCACTTCTGAAACCACGCCGCTTTCAGGGCGATGTTCGCCACCATGGCCACGACGTGCAGGATGTCGCTCGCGCCGAGGGTGACGAAACCGGACTGGCTGATCGAGTACTGGTAGCGGAACCCTCCGTCCATCGGCGCGTTCATGCGGAAGAGCATGAGGCAGGCGCCGAGGAAGGCCTGATAGGTGAAGTCGCGGTGGACATACTCGCCCAGGTCGCGGGCCGTACGGATATAGCGCGGCGTGGCCTCGTAATCATTCACCGGATAGACATTGCCGTTCTGCACGTTCAGCCATTCCGGCCACGTAGTGAGGTACTCCTTGTCCGGTGCGGCGATGCGGATCTTCTGTTGCACGCGGATCGGTGTCCACGGCAGATCGCGCCAGAGGAACTGCGAGACGTACGGCCCGGTCAGGCCGCCTTTGGTGATTCCGCGGAACAGCGTCTGCGGCGTCACCTGGTTTGCCTGGCGCGGACCGTCGAATGACTGCATCAGAGTCATCTCCGCGGCCGCGCGGGCGATGAGGGGATCGGATTCCCAGCGGTCGAACGGGATGTCGCGCGTCAGCGCGTGCCAGTACAGCTCCACCATTTCCGAGGCCTGACGTGGGCTGCTGAAGGCCGGCGGCGGGGTGACGGCGATTTGTTGTGAGTCCGGGCCGCAGAGATCGAACGCGAAAGCGGCCTGGGGATTGGCGAGCTTGATGTAGCCGCCCAGCGGTACGTCTTCGAATTCCTTCGGATCGCGGCTCTGCACGGCCTTCCACAGATGCTGGGTGGCGGCCTTCGTCGACGCTCCCGACGTCTCGTGCGGAAGGCCTTTCGAGTAGCAGATCCAGGCCGGATCATGCGCCGCTTCATCGCCGTTGGTGACGTGCTCCGGAAACTCGCGGTCGAGCTCCCAGGTCGCCGCGGCAACGCGACGCTTCAGCGCCAGCTTCGCCCGCTCATTGCGCATCTTCCGCGCTTTCGGCGCAGCCGTAGCCATGGCCGGCGTGACCGCGCTGAAAGCGAGGAACTGCGCCGCGTTTGCAAGAAAACGCCTTCGGGTGCCGTTCATGATGGGTGGTCGGAGGGCATTCTATTCGAATTGCGCTCGATGCGCGCGTGACGTACCCTCGATGATTCGATGAAGGTGTTCATAAGTTGGTCGGGTGAGCGGAGCCAGAAGCTTGCTCAGTCGCTCCACTGGTGGCTGAAATGTATCCTGACGGCGGTCGAGCCTTGGCTGTCGTCCACCGATATCCCCAAGGGTAGCCGTTGGGCGCACGAGCTGGCGACGGAGCTCTCCAGCACGGAGTTTGGGCTGATCTGTCTGACCCGGGAGAACCTGGACTCGCCCTGGCTGCTGTTTGAGGCGGGAGCACTTTCACGGTGGGTCGAAAAGGGCGCAGTAGCGACCTTACTTCTCGACGTGGAAAGCGACGATATCGCCGGCAGTCCCCTGGCTCAGTTCCAGGACACGAAAGTCTCTCACGACGATATTCGGAAGCTGGTCGAAACGATCAACGCCCGCCTCGACTATCGCTTGGATCTCAAAAGGCTTGATACGGCATTCGAACTGTGGTGGCCACAACTACAAGGGAAGATCGACGAAGCGTGGGACACAAAACCACAGCGTGAAGACCATAGCGCATATCGACCGATCGGCTCACGGGTCGTGACGCTTTCACAAGATGCTGATCTACGGCTATCGCGTTGGTTGGAGGAATTCGGGCGCGCAATCAAGTCACGTGCATACTCCGCGACGGCGCGGTTCTCCATCAAAACGGAAGCTGTGGCTCCACTCCAGCAACACCTCGAAAGCTGGACGTGTCCGATTCATCCTCGGCTGGTCAAAACGCGTATTACAGAAGAGACGAACCATGTGGCAATCCTGGAAATCGAGGCATGTTGCGCATTCGCGCTCTTTGTCATTCATGATCATGCCAACTCGACACTCTAAGAAACGACCGTTCTCCCCGTCATTCTGAGCGAGGCGGGGTGGGTGGGTGTGAAGCGAAAGAATCTCAAAATGCGTACACGGGGCACAGGCCATGCTTTTCGTATTTTGAGATCCTTTCGCTTCACACCCGCCCGTCCACCTCGCTCAGGATGACGGGGGAGGGTGGTCCCCGAACATCTCCGCCCTCTCGTCCGTCCAAGAGCTGATGCGTGCGTTGATCGTGGAGGACGACGAGCGGCTGCGGCACATCGTGGTGAGGGCGTTGGGGCGGCTGAACCTGGCGTGCGATGACGCGGCGTCGATCGAGGAGGCGGACCAGTTGCTGGATCTGCATGAGTACGACGTGCTGGTCCTGGACCGGCGATTGCCGGACGGGGACGGGCTCTCGCTCTGCCGCGCTGCGCGGGAGGCCGGGTATGCGAATGGGATTCTGATGCTGACCGCGATGGACGACTCCCGGGCCACGGTGGAGGGGCTCGAGGAAGGGGCGGACGATTATCTGGGCAAGCCGTTCGACGTGGATGTGCTGGAGGCGCGGGTCAAGGCTTTGCTGCGGCGCAACGCGCGGCGGCCGGCCACCATGCTCACCGCCGGTGCGGTGGCGCTCGATCCGGCGCGGCGCGCGGCCACGTGCCGCGGCCATGCCCTGACGCTGACGGCGCGCGAATTCCGTTTGCTGGAAACGCTGATGCGCGCGCCGGCCGCGGTGGTGTCGCGCGAAGAGCTCGTCGAACAGGCCTGGGGGGAGCGCGAGGAGCCGATGAGCAACACCATCGACGTGCTCATCGCCCGTCTGCGCCGCAAGCTGGAGGCGGCCGGCGAGGGCGGGGCCATCGAAACGGTCCGCGGCGCGGGCTATCGTCTGCGGACGGCGTGATGCAGCCGTTCCGAAAGGCACGCTCGCGCATCGTGGCCGCCGGCACGCTGGCCACGATGCTCCTCCTGGCCGCGTTTGCATTCGCGGCGCGCGAAGCGGCCCGGCGCATCATCCTGGGCGACATCGACGACGAGCTGGAGACGCTCTCCGTGGCCATCGCCTCCGACCTGGAGGCCCGCGGCGTGGCCGACGTCTCGCACGAATCGCTGCGCGCCGGCCTGGAGGCGAACACGCTGGTCTATCGCCTCGAACATCACTCCGCGCTGCTGTTCGACGGCCGGGGCATCATTGCCGCGAGCGGAGATCTGGCGCGGCGGGCACGGTTTGCGATGCTGAAGTCATTCGCGCGGCGCAGCGAGAGGCCGTTCGACGCCGTCGAGCCTTTCTCGCCGGAGCATCGCGTTTGCCGCTTCAGAGTCACGCATCTGCAGCAGCAGGCCGCGGGAACGACGCTGCTGATCTTTCGCCCCATCGACGCGGTCGGGCGCACGCTGGAGGCGATCGATCTTGCCCTGGCGCTCCTGGTCCTCACCGGCGCTACCGCGGCCGCGCTGATCCTGGGCCTCTCCGTGGCCCGCGCGCTCCGTCCCGTCGAGAAAATCACCGCCTTCGCGGAATCGGTCACGCCGCGCGGCCTGGCCGAGCGTGTGACCGTGGACGCCGCGGGCGAGGAGTTCGATCGCCTGGCGGCGGTCATCAACTCGCTCCTGGGGCGTCTGGAACACGCCTTCGACGCGCAGCGGCGATTCGTCTCCGACGCCGCGCACGAATTGAAAACACCGGCCGCCGTGATCGCCGCCGAGGCGCAGGAGCTGCGGCGCGAAGGATTGTCGCCGGCGGAACGGCGCGAGTCGCTGGAGATCATCGGCCGCGCGGTCGAGGGTCTGGCCCGCGAGGTCGACGATCTGCTCGAGCTGGCGCGGCGCGACGGAGCGCCGCCGCGCACGGAACTGTTTCTCCTCGGCGAAGCGATCGACGAAGCGATCGCCATCGCGTCGTCGGTGGCTCGCGACCGGGCCGCGACGATCCGCAGGGAGCCGGCGGGCCCCCTGCAGATCGAAGGAGAGCGCGCGGGGGTAGTCCGCGCGCTCTCGAATCTCGTGGTGAACGCGATTCGCTACAGCCCGCCCGGCAGCGAGGTACGGATCGCGGTGCGCGAGGCCGGCAGCGTCTGTGAGATCGACGTCGCCGACCGCGGCCCGGGCGTTCCGACCGCCGAGCGCCGGCGCATCTTCGAACGGTTCGTGAGGCTCGCACCCGCCCGCCGGGAACACCCCGAGGGCTCGGGGCTCGGGCTGGCCATCGTCGAACAGATCGTGCATGCGCATGGCGGCTCGGTGGAAGTTCTGGATCACGAAGGAGGCGGGGCGTTGTTCCGTGTCCGCCTGCCTCTTACTTCCCGTTCTTCGATGCCGGCTTCGCAGCCGCCTTCGCCGCCTTCGGCGCGGCCGAGTTGATGACGGTGGCCACGTTCTTCCCCTCCTTGGCCATGTAGCGGACCGACACTTGCTCGCCGATGCTGAGCGGCGGGTGGTTGACCTTCGTGGCGCCGTTCCAGGTCAGGTCGACGGGCGCGCCTTTCTTCGGATCGACGCGGAACGTCTTCGCGCTCTGATCGAGAGCTCCGATCTTGCCCTGCACGGACATGCCGTGCTGGCCCGCGGCGAAGAGGGAGAGAGCGACGATGCTGAGGACGACGGCCAGGGGGAGAATGATGCGTGAGCTTTTCATGAGTACTGCTCCTTTCGCCGCCGAATCTAGATACCCTCACATGAACCGAACGTGAACGGAGAGAATGCGGTCATGAAGACAGTCGGCCGTCGGCCGTCGGCGGTCGGCAGTAGAAAGGCTCACGACCTCTGGGTCACTGCCGACCGCCGACCGCCGACTGGCCATCCCTCACTTCATCGGCACGTCCATGGTCCCGGGCGCGGTGGCCTCGACTTCGCGGTCGGCGTAGCCCCGCACCATCACGGTCAGGCGGTACTTCCCGGCGGACAGCCAGCAGACGTATGAGATCCCATCCGCATCTTCAGGACAGTCGAAGGGCGGCAGCGATCCATCCACGCTGGCGCCGAACACATGACCTCGGAGCGGCGTTCCGGTCCCGGCGTCGACCACGCGCACGCGCAACGGGTCCGCCTTCGGGAGCTCGAAGGCCACCACCGTCCGGCCCGTGCCGCTCAGCTGCAACGAGTGCATACGGTGCACATAGCCGGGACCCCAGGCGATGATCCGATGGCTGCCGCTGCCGGCGGTGAGGATGCGGAACCGGCCGTTGGCATCGGTGGCCATGTCCCCCGCGAACGATTGGCCCACTGCGTCGGCGACGAGCGTCACTTTGATGCCCTGCAGCGGCTGGCCTGTGGCGGCATCGGCGACCGTGCCTTCGACGGCCTGCTCCTGCAGCTCGATGTCGATGGTGTCGCCGCCGCGGACCTCGCGCACCAGCTGCAGCTTCCCGCTGGCGACCAGATCGGTGTGCACTTCGAACTTGTACATGCCGGCGACAGGCAGCGTGACGTCATACGAACCGTCCGTGCGGGAGGTTGCCGAGCCGAAGCCCCCGGCTCCGTTGCCGAAATAGATCTCCACGCCGGCGGCTGGCTTTCCGTCGTGCAGGACGCGTCCGCGCACGGGGTATGCGCCGAGCTCGAGATCGACGCGCAACTCCTGGCCGGCGATCACGTCGGCGCGCCTGGCCACGGATGAGCGGTTCCCCGAGGTCGAATCCAGCGCCGCCATCACATAGACCGTGCCGGCGGGCGCATCTTCGATGCGGTAGTGGCCGGCCTCGTCGATCATTCCCTCCGCGCTGCGCTCCTCATGCCGGGCGATCACCACGCGCCGCGTGATTTCCCCGCCAACGGTTGCCGGAACGCCGCTCACAACGCCGTACAGAACGCCGGTGGGCGGCGGATCGAAGGACAGGACGAGCTCGCGCGTCCGCGTCGGGTCGACGTCGTCGATGTGCGTGCTCTCACTGCCGAGCGAGGCGGTGACCGAATAGCGCGCGGCGATGAGTCCGCGCAGCACGAACTTTCCACGGGCGTCGGTCAGGGCCGGCTGTTCGATACCGCCGAGGCCGGACGTGGCGGCGCGGATCTCGACGCCGGCGACCGGTTTGCCGCCGCGCTGCACCGTCCCTTCGATCGTGAGCCCGCGTATCAGCCGTGCGTCGACGTTCGTCGTCCCCAGCTCCGCCTCGACGGTCTTCCGGAACGGGACGAAGCCGTCCTTGCGCACGTTCACGTTCACCGGGCCGGGGTCGATGCCGCTGACCTCATACGATCCGTCCGCGCCCGAGCGCGCATCCCCGGGCCCGATGCGGAAAACATTCAGCTCGGCCCTCTCGATGAAGACCGCGGCATCGGCCACCGGCGCGTCGTTCTCGTCCGAGACGCGGCCGGTGAAGACGGCGCCATGATTGAGCGCGACCGTAACGTCGGCCGGCTCGTTCTCGCGGACCTGCACGACGACCGGCTTGGTGTGCGTGTAGCCGATGGCGCTGGCGCTGACGTGATACGCGCCGGCGGAGACGGTCATGGTCAGGATGCCGTCTTTCGTTCTCATACTGCGATGCGTCCGGTCAGTCTCGTCGGTCTTCGGCGCGTCCACCGGCTCGATCTCGTAACCGAACTCGAGCACCGGCTTCCGCGTACCGGCGTCGACGACGTGCATGCGCAGGGTTCCCGAGGGCGGCAAGGCCACGTCGATGGTGGACGGCGCCTTCGCCTCGACCGTGCGGTCCAGCAGTTCCCAGATTTTCTCGATCCGCAGCCGGTACTTGCCGGGGGCGAGGCCCGGGACCTCGAAGGCGCCGTCCGCATCCGTGACGATCCGTTCCCTGCGCGCTCTCCACTTCCCCTCCAGGACGGACACCTCAACGTCCTCCACGCCCGTTCCCTGGCGATGGACGCGGCCGCGGATGGACACCGCCGGCTCCAGCGTCACGGCCACCGTCGTAGCGCGTTGGATCGAACGCTCATCGAGAGTCGTGGCCTGAAAGCCGTCGGCGGCGACCGAGAAATCCCACGCGCCTGCTACGACATGCAGCTCCGCTTCGCCCCTCTCATCCGTGCGCATCGTGCCGCTCTCCAGCTGCGCCAGCAGCAGCGCCTCCCGGTTGCTCGCCAGCAGCCGCCGCTCCGGACCGGATGTCCCCTCGGCGGAGGCGAACGCCACCCGCGCCTGTGGCACCGGCTTTCCCTTGCGATCCGCGACGCGCACCGTGACCGCCTCGAAGCGAGGCAGCGCCACGTCGACCCGCAGGTCGCCGGCCCCGATAGAAAACGGCGCCGAGCGCACCGTCGAATGCGCAGGCAACGTCACCGCGACGACTGCAGGTCCCGCCTCGCCGAACGAAGGAGCGGCGATCTCGTAGCGCCCCTCCTCCGACGTCGCCACCGACCGCTCCTGCGCCTCCTCCTCCGCGAAATCGAGCGGCGAGCGATCCGCCAGCACCACCTGCACCCGCGCCCCTGCGGCCGGCTTCCCCTCCGCGTCCACGACGCGGCCGCGGATCAGCTGAGCGTGGAGAGGCAGGAGAGGGAAGAGCAGGGCGATTGCGAGAAGGGTGCGTTTCGTAGGCATCGAATGCATGAATGATAGCCCTACGTCCTCCCATATGATCTGCCATGACGGAGCCATAGATGGCGGATGATCCAATCGTTGACGAGACGCGTGCCGCGCGCGAGCGTCTCGTCGCAAAATTCGGCGGCGATCTCGACGCATTGTGGCGCCACATTCACGAGGTCGAGCAAACGCTGGAGGATCGCATCGTGCGTCGCGAGCCGAAGCGGCCGGAACCCTCTGCGCGCAAGGTGCCGTAATTAGCCGCCCTTTCGACCCGGACGGTCTTCGCGAGAGCCGCGGCGGCGAGGACGCCGCCGGGCCAGCCGGCGAGACGCCGGCGTTCCGCAAAGCAATCCGTTGCCTGGTCACCCGCGGTTCCAATCTACACAACTCACGGCCAGTCGACCGGAACGCCGGCGTCCCCGCCGGCTGGCCCGGCGGCGTCCCGCCGCCGCGGCTCTCGCGCTGAGCCCGCAAACCGAATGGCCGAGCGGAAGCGAAAACTCTCTCGCGCCGAAAAGGCGGCGAAGGCTCGCAGGAAGGCTGAGTTCATGACAATCTTCGTGAACGGACGGCAGAAGAGCGTACGGCGCCCCGTTCTCGTCGAAGGGATGGATCCTGATGAGTTCATCCGACGAAACGCCGATCCGATCTGGCTCCATCAGAATGAGATGTGGGAGTACATGCCGGAGTTCCGAGACGGCGTAGCCGAACCGAGTGAGGATGATTCAGTACCCTTCTGATTGCCTTGCGGAAGCCGGCGTCTCGCCGGCTGGCCCGGCGGCGTCCTCGCCGCCGCGGCTCTCGCGATGAGCGCACAATATCCGCCTGGAGGCTGAGTCGAGCCGGACCGTCTTCGCGAGCGCCTCGGCGGCGGGACGCCGCCGGGCCAGCCGGCGGGGACGCTGGCGTTCCTACGCCCGCAAACTCACGCCGCGTTCCCCGAACTTCTGTGTCACCGCCCCCATCATCGCTTCCGTCGCGGCGTTGATGGTTTCTCCGGTGAGGGCTTCGTCGGAGAGGTATTCGATCTCGAAGGTGACGGCGCGGGCGCGTTGGGGGTCGTTGGGGATTTCGAAGACGTCGACCATGCGGATTTCGCGCAGGAATGGCGGTGCTGCGGAGGCCAGGGCGTCGCGGATGGCGGCGGCGGGGATGCCGGCGGGGATGGCGTAGGCGACGTTGCGGACGACCGGTTGACGTGACGCTGGTTCGGTGTAGACGCGGGGGGCGCGGCGCGCCCAGGAGGGCGTCGGTTCGGGATGCTGAAGAACCGGGGGCGATTCTAGAGGAAGGAGGCGATGACCGCGAGAGGAGACGTCCATGGACCCGGAGCCCGGTATGCCGGTGCCGCGGCGTTACGCCGCGACGCTTGAGAGTTCACTATGGACTTCAGCCCTGGGTCAGCGCACGGCGGATTGTCTGCTCCTACCTCGGTTAGGTGCCACCAAACCAGAATGACGTAATAAAGCTGCCTATAAACAACGTGTCGAGTACGTTTGCTACCAATTGTACGCGGACCGGTCGCAGATCATCCGAACCGACTTCAGTCACTTCGCCTCGTGCTTCCGCAGCCCTCACCTTAAAGCGAAACCACTCCAGTTCTATCAGGTATCTGGGTATGGAGATGAAGAACACGCCGATGAAGGTCAATGCAGCGGCCATTACGATGAATGTTATAGAGCCACGAGGCTTGTTCGCCTGCCATGTATATTGGTTAGCTATGATGACGACAGTCATCAGTTTGGCGATGATGTATGCATAAATGAACCCCTCGAGGCGGCGTTTCATACTGTCGTACGAGAGTTTCGTGGATGCCTCTTGTGAGCGAATGGCAGCAGCGATGGATAGGGCCATGACAAACAGGGAACAAAAACACAACACAGCGATCACAATTATGAATAGCAACGCAAAGTTAACAATGGCATAGTAGATACCTAGACCACCCATGTACCTCTCGCCGTTGACTCCAACTGTAGTGATGTACCAGGGTGTCTTGAGGTATACCGCTGGGTCGAGACATTCCGCAATGTATCCGATCGTATTTATAGTAGACAGCGTGAAGGCGAATGCCAAGGCGGCAGCAATTGATAATGACGGCGTTTTGGTCGGGCGCTTGCCGATGACTATTGGAAGCCGTTCTAAACGATTCCACGAGCTTGCCAGAACCAAAACTAATAACGCAGAGAGCGCCACGTACGCAGGACAAATCAGAGTATAGTTGATTATATTCGGAACATCCTGAGAGAAGTACAGTCGTCCGGGATCGCTGCCGCTCCACGTTCCTTCGATGAAGGACCAGATTGCCTGCACTACGAAGCAAGCGACGAACGTTCCGGCCGCCGCTGACACCACTGTGATTCTTGCCGGTTTCCTTCGGAGAAGGTGTGTAAGGTTTGTCGGAATCGTAGGCCCGATACCAAATAGAACGGTGGAGCATAGCTCACGAACGCTCGCCGGCACGCGCGACCACAGCAGAGTCTGTGTTTTCGCAAAGAAGTACAGTTTTGCGTCGCTGGGTTCGGTGGCCGATTTCGGACCTAGTAGCCACTTCATACGAACACCTCTGTGCTAGGAGTGACGTGCGGCACAGGTTCCCTACCCCAAGGTGGCGCTACCTCGGTGTCCGCCTGACTTTTAGCGCTAACCTGAGTTTAGGTTGTTCCCGGGAGCGATATGTGGAAGCAGTCTGTCGCATCTCGTATGCTCCTCCGTATCCTGCCAGCCTGGGCTGCCCGCACGGATTGCTCGTCAGGATGACGGATCTGTACAGGAGGAATCACGTTGGCTTGTCGGGATCTGTTCCGACTGATCCCAACGGTTCTACTCTTTCGCCTTCTTCACTCGAGTAGTCCGGCGCCGAAACACGGTAGCGGCGGCGTATGTCAGTGAAGGCAGCGTCGAGTGCTTCGCGATCTTTCCCTTCAGCGACTCCGCCGAGGCGCAGTATTTGAGACTGTAGCGCGAGGCGTTTGATTTCTCGCGTTTCAAGAAGGATCTCCGTCAGCATATCTTCCGGCGACCGTGCGGGCTCAGTCTGTCCTGGACTCGGTAACTTCGTGAGCTGCAGGTTGAGGTCTGGCCACCAGTGGTCGAATGCCCTCTCCACCTGATCACTGGGCAGGGCGTTGTCGCTCATCGCCCTATTGAGGGTTTGTAGCAACTCGCGTGTCCCGGTTTGGTCAGCGCGCTTGGCTTGAAACTGCGCTAACGGACCGGCGAGCAGGTCCTGCGGCTCGAGGTCGAGTAGGTAAGGACACACAAACGTGTCATCGATCGTCTTGGCGAGCGCTCCAGCCTCGAAGAGAATCCAGGGAGAGCTCTGATTTTCGCGAGTAATGCAAATGATGCCGAAACGCGACTCGCTGAGCTCGTGCTGGATCCGGGCGTTCCATCGTGCGCCTGCATCGATGTCAGACGCCGACACCCATGGGCGTAATCCCTGAACGACGTCTGGCAGCCACTGACGCAACGCGAGCGCGGCGGATCGAGCGGTCTGGCCCGACCAGCTGATGAATACCTTCATGAATACAGTTTAGGCTCGTTCGACAGTTGGCACGGCGTGATGACCGTAATCGCCTCCTTCCTCTGCTCGTAGAGGCAATCGCAGCGCACTCGCGAGGGCCTCGGCGGCGGGACGCCGCCTGGGACGTCGGCGTTCCGGTCGACTGGCCGTGAGTTGTGTAGTTTGGAACCGCGGGTGACCAGGCAACGGTTTGCCTTGCGGAACGCCGGCGTCTCGCTGGCTGGCCCGGCAGCGTCCTCGCCGTCGCGGCTCTCGCGCTACGCCCGCAAACTTACGCCGCGTTCCCCGAACGCCTGTGTCACCGCCGCCATCATCGCTTCCGTCGCGGAGTTGATGGTTTCTCCAGTGAGGGCTTCGTCGGAGAGGTATTCGATCTCGAATGTGACGGCGCGGGCGCGTTGGGGGTCGTTGGGGATTTCGAAGACGTCGACCATGCGGATTTCGCGCAGGAATGGCGGTGCGGCGGAGGCGAGGGTGTCGCGGATGGCGGAGGCGGGGATGCCGGCGGGGATGGCGTAGGCGACGTTGCGGACGACGGGTTGGCGCGATGGTGGTTCGGTGTAGACGCGGGGGCGCGGCGCGGCCAGGAGGGCGTCGGTTTCGAACTCGAGGTAGACGGGGCGCTGGCGTTTGATGTCGAGGCGCTGCAGGAAGAGCGGATGAAGCTCGCCGAGGATGCCGATGAGCTTTTCGCCGAGGCGGATGCCGGCGCGGCGGCCGGGATGGAAGAAGCGCTCCAGGCGATGGCCGTCGGTGGGGCCGAACTGGAGGTCGATGCGGAGCTCGAGGCGGAGTTGTTCGACGATGCCTTTGAGGTAGATGGCGTCGGCGGGACGGCCTTTGTCACCCCAGGACGGGGTGCGGTCGCGGCCGTTGGCGAGGGCCCAGAGGATTCCCTGTTCGCTGAGGTCGGGGAGGTAGATGCGCGCCCACTCGTAGATCTTGAGGTTGGCGAGTTTGTTGTTGAGATTGACCGCCAGCGCGTCGGCCGCCTGGGCGATGGTGTTGTTGCGCATGAGCGAGTAGTTGCGCTCGATGGAGTTCTGCATCTCGACGTGCGGCCAGAGGGGGTCGCCTTCGGTGATGCCGAGGCGCTCGCGGACGCTGCGGCCGTAGAAGCTGTCGGTGAAGATTTCGTAGAAGCCTTCGGCGACGAGGACTTCGTTGACGCGCTCGGCGATGTTCTCGGCGTGGCTAGGCAAGGCGCCCATCTGCACGTGCGGGAGGGTGATGGGGGTGTTGTTGTAGCCGACGGACTTGAGCAGCTCCTCGGCGAGGTCGGCTTCGAAGTGCACGTCCCACAGGCGGCGCGGCGGGACGGTGACGGGGAGGGCGGCGCCGGCCTCCTCGGGGACCTCGACGGTGAATCCGTACCGCGACAGCCGCTCGGCCATGTCCATCGGCGTGAGCTCGGTGCCGATGAAGCGGTTGGTCTTGGCGACGTCGACGTCGATCCGGCGCTGTGGGTTCTTCCATTCGCCGGCGGTGTACGAGCTGCCGATTTTGTATCCGGCGTGTTGTTCGAGGAGGTAGGCGACGCGCGCGGCGCCGATGAGGGGCGTCGTGGGATCGCCGCCGCGCATGAAGCGGGCCGCGGCGTCGGTGGCCTGGTTCAGTTGCCGCGAGGCGATGCGCACGGCCACGGGGTCGAAGCAGGCGCTTTCGAGGAGGATGCGGGTGGTCTTGTCGGTGATGCCGGAGTCGACACAGCCGATCACGCCGGCGATGCCGAGGATCTTCGAGTCGTCGGCGATGACGAGCGTGCCCTCGGGGATCTCGACCGCTTCGGGCGTGAAGAGCATCCACGCTTTCTCGCCTTTGCGGGAGAGGCGGATGGTGATGGGGCCGTCGATGGTGTCGGCGTCGAAGGCGTGCGTCGGCTGGCCGAGGTCGAAGTTCGTGAGGTTCGAGGCGTCGACCGGGGCGCTGATGGAGTGGACGTCGGCGGCGGTGAGCGGCGCGAGAACGTCCGAGGGCAACGTACCCGAGGCATTGCCGCGTGAGAGCTCAGTCACGGTGTAGACGAGACAGAGCGGCGATTCGATCTTGACGCGCGTCTCGTCGGCGGGATGCACTTCGAGCTTGTGCAGTTTCTTGTAGCGCAGCGGATCGCCGGTGCGTCCGCTGACTTCGCGGGCCACGCCTTCGTAGCAGTAGTGATCGCCGCGGTTCGCGAGCAGCTCGCAGTTGAAGACGGTTCCGGCGTCGCTCGTCTCCACGGACTTGACCTCGATGCCGACGTCGTCGAGGAGCTCGCGGGCCTCGCGCGCCGACTCGGGCATGCCGATGTGGGTGCGCAGGTGTTCGAGGAGGAATCTCACATTCCACCTCGGTGGATGCCGCGGTGGACGCGCAGGTCCTGTTCGTAGAGCGGCTTGAGCGCGGTCATGCCGGCGGCCTGCGCGGCGATGCGCGTGGTGCCGATGCCGAAGGCGATGCCGCTCAGTTTGGTGTGGTCGTAGCCGAACTCGAGGAAGACTTTGGGATGGATCATCCCCGAGCCGAGGATCGTGATCCAGCCCGCGCCGCGGCATGCCGGACAGTTCTCATCTTTCGCAAAGCACACCGTGCACTGCATGTCCATGCCGACCGAAGGCTCCGTGTACGGGTAGTACTTCGGCTTGAAGCGGAACTCGTGGCCTTCGCCGTAGATCGATTTGGCGATCTCCAGCAGCGTCCCTTTGAGGTCGCCGTAGGTGAGCCCTTCCTCGACCCAGATGCCTTCGAACTGATGGAACATGGCCAGGTGCGTGGCGTCGACGGCTTCGTTGCGATAGACGCGGCCGGCGGCCACGACCTTGATCGGTAGCGGAGGATGCTGCTCGAGCACGCGCGCCTGCACGGTGGTGGTGTGCGAGCGCAGCAGGTGGTGGTCGGGAAGCCAGAACGTGTCCTGCATGTCGCGCGCGGGATGGTTCTCGGGGATGTTGAGCGCGTCGAAGTTGTAGTACGGCGTTTCGATCTCCGGCCCCTCGGCGAGCGTGAATCCGAGGCGCCGCATCACGTCCATGGCCTTCTTGTGCACCTGCGTGAGCGGATGCGTGGCCCCGCGCTCCTGCGCGATCCCGGGCAGCGTCAGATCCTGCCACTCGGCCTCGACCTGCTTCGCCGCCGCCAGCTCGGCAACGCGCGCGACGGCTTCGTCGAGCTCCCGCTCGATCGTCTGCGCCGCATCGTTGATTTCCTTGGCAAACTTCGGCCGCTCCTCGGCGGACATCGAGCCGAGCGACTTGAGCGCGGTTTTGACGTAGCTCTTCTTGCCGAGGAACTTCGTGCGCAACTCCTGCAGCGCCTCGGGGGTGGTGGCTGCGGCGAGCTCGGTGTGGAACTCGGTGAGGGTTTCTTGGGCGGTCATGGGTGAGGGAGCATCTCCCCTCCGTCATCCTGAGCGCAGGGCGGGTGGGTGTGAGTGAGCGAAAGGATCTCAAAATACGCAAACTGGGGCACGAGCCATGTTTTTCGTAGTTTGAGATCCTTACGCTCACACCCGCCCAGCCCCCTCGCTAAGGATGACGGGGGAGGGGTCACGAACTTTTGGGACGTTGTACTGAGATTCATTTGGCCTCGGTCTCCTCTGAGACTCTGAGACTCTGAGACTCTGAGACTTCGTCTTCCTCCGAAACCGGACGCATCAACGGAAACCAAACCACATCCCGCAAGTTCGGGGCCTCGGTGAGGAGGGCCGTGAAGCGGTCGATGCCCATGCCCCAGCCGGAGATGGGGGGCATGCCGAACTCCATGGCCGTGAGGTAGTCGTCGTCGACGGGCATGGCTTCGTCGTCGCCTTTCTTGCGCAGCTCGGCTTGCTCTTCGAACCGCCTGCGCTGGTCGATGGGGTCGACGAGCTCGGAGTAGGCGTTGATGACTTCCCACGTGTCGACGACCAGTTGAAAACGATCGACGGCGTCGGGATTGGTGTCGCTGCGGCGGGCCAGGGGAGAGAGGTCGACTGGATGGCCGACGATGAAGGTCGGCTGGATCAGCTTCGGCCGCGAGGTGCGCTTGTAGAGCTGGTCGATGAGGCTTCCGCGGCCGGCGTCGGGGTTGTCGAGGTCGACCCTGGCGGCGAAGATGGCCTTGCGCAGCGAATCGGCCTCGTGATGCTGGTCGATGTCGATGCCGCTGTTCTCGAGGATGACATCGCGCAGCCGCACGCGCGGCCACGGCTGGTCGAAGTCGATGATCGTGCCGGCGCGCTCGATCTGCAGCGTGCCCGCCGCTTCGCGGATGGCGTGCTTGAGCATGGCCTCGGTGAAGGCCATGTTGTCTTCGTAGTTCCAGTAGGCCGCGTAGAACTCCAGCATGGTGAATTCCTGGAGGTGCGACGCGGCCAGCCCTTCATTGCGGAAGCAGCGCGCGAATTCGTAGACGCGGTCGTAGCCGCCGACGATGAGGCGCTTGAGGTACGTCTCCGGCGCGATGCGCAACACGACCTCGATGTCCAGCGCGTTGTGGTGCGTGTAGAACGGACGCGCCAGCGCCCCCGACTGCTGTGTGTTGAGGATCGGCGTCTCGACCTCGTCGAAGCCGTTGCGGTTCAGAAAATCGCGCAGGGCGTTGACGACCTTCGTGCGCACGCGAAAGCGCTTGCGCGTCTCCTCGTTCGAGACCAGGTCGAGGTAGCGCTTGCGCCAGTTCGTCTCGACGTCCTTCACGCCCTGGTACTTGTTCGGCGGCGGCTGCAGCGTCTTGCCGAGGAGCGTCCACTCCTTGACGCGGATCGTCAGCTCCCCCTTGTCGGTGCGATACATCTCGCCCTCGACGCCGACGAAATCCCAGCGATCGATGCCCTTGGAGAACAGCTCGTACTTTTTCCTGCTGAGCTCCGGATCGGCATCGAGCTCGTCGCGCAACAGAGCGATCTGGATGTGCCCTTCGAAGTCTTCCAGCGTGGCGAACGTCAGCTTCCCGAACTTCCGCAACTGCCCCACGCGCCCGGCTGCCCGCGTCTTCGTCCCCACCGGCAACTCCATGACCTGGCGCAGCGTGTGGGTGCGCTCGAAGCGGTCCGGATGGACCTGAACGCCTTCGCGCTCGAGGAGCTGTCGTTTTTCGATCCGTACGTCTCTGAGGGACTGGTCGGCCATTTGGGGGCGGAGGATACCAAAGACGCAGTCGCAGAGGCTCAGAGTCGCAAAGTCTCAAAGAGTGTGGCTGCCACGTCCTTTGCGACTTTGAGCCTCTGAGACTTTGCGACTTGTCGTCCTACAATCCCGCCGCAATGAACATCGCCGACATCCGCTCTCACTTCCCCGCCCTCTCCCGCGTGCACAACGGGGAGCCGGTTGCCTATTTCGATGCTCCCGGGGGGACGCAGGTGGCGCGGGGGGTGGCGGAGGCGATGACGGAGTATCTGTTTCATCACAACGCCAATACGCATTGGGAGTATCCGTCGAGCGCGGAGACGGATGCGATGATCGACGGGGCGCGGGAAGCGGTGGCGGATTTGCTGGGCGCGCGGGCGGCCGAGGTCGTGTTCGGGGCGAACATGACCACTCTCACGTTTCATCTGGCGCGGGCGCTGGGGCGGACGTGGAGCGAGGGGGATGAGGTGATCGTGACGGAGCTCGATCATCACGGCAATGTGGCGCCGTGGCGGGCGCTGGCGACGGATCGCGGCATCGTCGTGCGAAGCGCGCGGATGGATACCGGGACCTCGCAGCTCGATTACGACCATCTGGCGTCGCTGGTGAACGATCGGACGAAGCTGATCGCCGTGGGCGGCGCGTCGAACGCGGTCGGTACGATCAACGACCTGGGACGCGTGGCGAAGATGGCGCGCGATGCCGGCGTGTACTTTTTCGTCGATGCCGTGCATCTGGTGCCGCATGAGCTGCTCGACGTGCAGGCGATCGGCTGCGATTTTCTGGCGTGTTCGTCGTACAAGTTCTACGGCCCGCACGCGGGCATCCTGTGGGGGCGGCACGCGTTGCTCGATACGCTGCCGTTCCCGAAGCTGGCGCCGGCTCCGGACCGGGCGCCGGAGCGGGCCGAGACGGGAACGCAGAACCACGAGGCGATCGCCGGGATCGCGGCCACGGTCGAGTTCCTGGCGGCGATCGGCGGGGAAGGGGGGACGCGGCGCGAGCGGCTCGGGCGTGCGTACGGCGTGTTGCACGACGCCGGATCGCGCCTCACGCAGCAGCTCTGGGATGGGTTGACGGCGCTGCCGCGCGTGCGCGTCTACGGTCCGCCGCCGTCGCAGCCGCGCACGCCGACGATCTCATTCACGGTCGACGGCATGAGCAGCCACGAAGTGGCGCGCAGGCTGGCCGGGCGGGCCATCTTCGCCAGCAGCGGCGACTTCTACGCCACGACGGTCCTCGACCGGTTCGGCGTGGAGGCCTTTCTGCGCGTCGGCTGCGGCTGCTACACCACCGAGGAAGAGGTGGCGCGGCTCATCGATGCGGTTGGAGTTGTAACGAAATGAGACATATCCCGGGAACGCCGAGTGCAGTAGGATCGCTGCTGTATGGCGAAATCAAGACATAACCCTCCACCTCCGGAAACCTCTTCACGCGGCATGCTGGCCATTCTGGCGGTCGGCGCGTTGCTCGTGGCCGGGCTCGTCGTGTGGGCCCTCACGCGCACGGTCGAGACGCCCGACGTTCCGATGGCGAGCACGACCGAAACCATCCAGACGGCGACGACCGCCGCGGCGGTCGACACCGCCGCAATCCCGGCACCGGCACCGGCAGTCGACACGGTCCCGCGCGGATTCAACACACCCCTCGCGCCGACCACGGCCGGAATCACGACCTCGTCGCAGGCGCCGGTCGCATCGAGCGAGAAAGCGGAAGTTCCGCGCATCTCCGCCGAGGACCTGCGTGAGAAGGTGAAAGCCGGCAGCGTGACGGTGGTCGACGTCCGCGACAACGCGGCCTACCAGACGGGACACATCCCCGGCTCGCTGAGCATCCCGCTGGCCAGCGTGGAAGCGAACCTGGACCTGCTGCCGAAAGGGAAACCGATCGTCGCGTACTGTACGTGACCCGCCGAGGAATCGAGCGCCGGTGCGGCGCTCATCTTGAAGAATCACGGTTACGACAACGTCTCGGCTCTCTACGGCGGTCTCAGCGCCTGGCGCAATCTGAACTATCCGGTGGATAAGGGCGAGTAGGCGCAAGCCTACCGCCCTCGAGGCCGCCCTACTTCTTGTCTTTCTTCGGCTTCTTCACTTCTTTGCGCTGGTTCTGTCCTTTGGCCATGTTGCCCTCCATTGGAGTGATGATACTAGGGTGCAGCTCCTTCATCTCTTCGACTTGTCGCTGAAGTTGCGCGCCGGCGAGGTGGCGCTGGAGTGGGACGGCGCGGAGTACACGTTCGGCGATCTGGAGCGACGCAGCAATGGCGTGGCCCATGCGCTACATGCGCGCGGCTTTGAGAAGGGCGACCGGCTGTGCGTGCAGCTGGCCAATCGGATCGAGCTGATTGACCTCTACCTGGCCTGCGTGAAGCTCGGCGTGCTCTTCGTGCCGGTCAACGTCCTGTATCGCGAGCGCGAGGTGGCCCACATCGTCAGCGACGCGGAACCGCGGGCGGTGATCACCGCGGAGAATCTGGCCGCCTTCACCGAGGTGGAGGGCGCACCGGAAAGACCTGACGTGCCACTCGACGGCAGCACGTCCGCAGCGATCATCTACACCTCGGGGACGACCGGCGTGTCGAAGGGCGCCGTGCTCACGCACGACAACTTTGCCGCGAACGCGGTGAACCTCGCCGCGTGCTGGCAGATCACCGCGGCTGACCGTTTCTATCTCGCGCTCCCGCTCTTCCACATCCACGCCCTCGGCAATGGCCTGCACACGTGGCTGCTCAGCGGCTGCCGCATGCGGCTGGCCGAGCGCTTCGATCATCGAACGGCCGTCGGCGAACTGCTGGACTTCGCGCCGACGCTCTTCTTCGGCGTGCCGACGATGTACGTCCGCCTGCTCGATGCGCCGCCCGGCGATGCGCGCGCCATCGGCGCGGCGATGCGCCTCTTCGTCTCCGGCTCGGCACCACTGCCGGCGCACGTGCTGGAGCATTTCCGCGAGCTGTTCGGACACACGATCCTCGAGCGCTACGGCATGACCGAGACGTTCATGAACACCAGCAACCCCTACGCCGGCGAGCGCCGCGCGGGCACGGTCGGGCTGCCGCTGCCCGGCGTATCCGTGCGCTTGAGCGAAGGAGAGCTGTTCGTCCGCGGCCCAAACGTCTTCGCCGGTTACTGGCGGCGTCCCGAGGCCTCGGCCGCCGCGTTCACGGACGACGGCTTCTTTCGCACCGGCGACATGGCCACGATCTCGGACGACGGCTACATCACGCTCGTCGGCCGCAAGAGCGACCTGATCATCTCCGGCGGATTCAACATCTACCCGCGCGAGATCGAGGAGCTCCTGCTCGAACAGCCCGGCATCTCCGAGGCCGCCGTCGTCGGCGTCGCGGATGAGGTGAGGGGAGAAGTGCCGGTTGCGTATCTCGTCGGCGAGTTTGATGAGGAAGCGTTGCGCCGCGCTTGCGGCGAACAACTGGCGTCGTTCAAGGTTCCGCGGAGGTTCGTGAAGGTGGAGTCGATCCCGCGGACGGCGTTAGGGAAGGTGCAGAAACACCTGTTGAAGTGAGCCATCCCCCCGTCATCCTGAGCGCAGGGCGGGTGGTGTGAGTGAGCGAAAGGATCTCAAAATACGCAAACTGTGGCCCGTGCCACGTTCTACGCATTTTGAGATCCTTTCGCTCACACCCTCCCGGCCACCTCACTCAGGATGACGGGGGAGGAGACTCAGGACAATGGAGGGAGAAGATCGGTCCACGTTGGGTTCAAGCTCTTGACCAACGCGATCTTCTTCGCACGCGCCATTGCCTTGATTGTCTTTTCGCGCGCGATCGCCTCGACGACGAGATCGTAGGTCTCGAAATACACGACCCGGTCGAAATGATAACGGCTCGTGAATCCAGATCCCGCACCGTCCTTATGCTGATTGACGCGACCGACCAGATTGCTCGTGATACCGGTGTACAACGTCATCGAGTTGTTCGACATGATGTACACCCAGAACTGCTTCCGTGTGCCGTCGGACCGCCAGAGGCTCGACTGTCGCGGGTATCGCATCGACTCGATGCTACCTCGGCCCTGACTCTCCACGCTCCGTAGAACGCCGCCTTTTCCCGTCATTCTGAGCGAGGCGGTTGGGTGGGCGTGAGCGAAAGAATCTCAAACTACGAAAAACATGGCCTGTGCCACGGTTTACGTATTTAGAGATCCTTTCGCTCACTCACATCCACCCGCCCTGCGCTCAGGATGACGGGGGAGCGGACACCTGGTTCCGGGACGCTGCTAAGGATGATGGGGGGTGGATGAATGCGCGGTGACAATGGCCAGTGTCCTCCTCGTCCGCGAGTCATTCGGCGCCAGCTGCACAGCAACACGCGCTTCGGCGAGGGCTTCGGCGGTGCGGCCTTGCTGGAGGAGCTGGATGGCGCGGGTGGAGTGGCCGATGGCGGAGAGCAGGGGGACGTGGAATGTGCCGCGGTAGACGAGGATGCTTCCGCCGAGGATGGCGATGGGTGGGGTGGAGGTGATGGGGGCGTATTCCGGTCCGCCGCGGGGCGGCAGGACGATGGCGCTGAGGAGGACGGTGCCGTGGATGACGGGCGGGCTGGCGTCGACGAGGTGCGCGGCGCTCCATCCCAACGCGGGCAGCAGGCGGCAGGGCTGTTGGGCGGCGTTGAGCGCGCCGTGCCCGTACGCGGCGAACCAGCAATCGGCGACGCCTTCCTGCGCCAGCCATTGGCGGGCGATTTTCATGTTCTGTCCCCACTCGACGTTTGAGTCCTTGAGCACGCGATGCGTGGCCTCGGTGCCGCCCCACAGCTCGTTCGCGTAGGCGATGTAGCTCGGCGCGATCGACACGGCGCTGGCGGCGTGGAAGAGGAGGAGCGCCGCGGTGATGATCCGAGCGGCTCGTTGTTTCTTCGCGAACGCCCAGAGCGCTCCGCTCCCGGCCACGATCAGGAAGGGCCAGATCGGGAGGATGTGACGGACGCCGATGTTCAGGCCGGCGAACATGCTCAAAGCGAAAAAGAGAACCGGCGGGACGAGCAGCAACAGGCGCCGCGACGCAAACGCAAACGGCACGAGGACGAGCAGCGTGATGCTGGCCTTCATCGAGAACACGAGCGGGAAGTAGAACCAGCGCGCGGTCGGGTAGGCGGTGTCGAACAGGTACATCGGCCGCTCGGCGCGCGCGAACAGGACGCTGAAGCCGTCGAAGTACTGCTGACCGTGCACGAATCCGTAGGTGGCGAACAGCACGACCGCCGCCACGGCCAGGACGACGGCCATGGCGCGCAGACGCGGCCAGAGGAACAGCACCACGATCGGCAGGACGATGAGGCCCGAGTACTTCGACGCCAGCGTCAACCCGGCCGCGATTCCGATCAGCGCCAGGCGCATGGGTGTCGGTTGTTCGCGATAGAGGTGCAGCGCGAAGACGGTGGCGAAGAGCGTCGCCGCCAGGGCCATGTCATTGGTCACGAGCGAGCCATGCGCGAGGAGCGTCGGCTCGAACGCCAGCACTGCCAGTGCGATCACGCCCTCGGCCGGCCCGAACATCGTCCGCGCTGCGACGAACACGAGCAGTGCCAGGGCGAGGCTGAAGATCATCGAGGCCAGGCGGGCCGGGAGCACGACGCGGTCGATGCCGTTGGCCAGCACGAACGTCCCGTCCGCATCGAGCCCCACCGCCTGCGACGAACCCTCGATCCTGCCGCACGGCCCGAATGGATCGGCCGGGTGCAACGGCAGGAGCGGCAGCGCCGCGACGATCTTCAGGAGCGGCGGATGCTCGCGGTTGATCGCGAAATCGCCGCAGACCAGATGCCGGTACCCGGCCAGCATATGCGTCGGCTCGTCGATGGTCACGCTCGTGCGTGTGGCGTGCAGCCAAAGCTGAAACGCGAACAGCGCGAAGAGAGCAATGGTGAAAACACGACGCATCGGCGAGGGCCCGATTGTAACGGGCCAGCGCTTTACGCCGCGGCTTCGTTCTTCTGATCGCTGGTGATGCGTCCGTCGCGGATCTCGACGATGCGGCTGGCCCTTCTCGCCAGGGCCGGGTCGTGGGTGATGATGATCAGCGTGCGGCCGGTTTTCCAGAGCTCGTTGAAGATGGACATGATGTCTGTGCCGCTCGAGGTGTCGAGGTTTCCGGTGGGCTCGTCGGCCAGGAGGATGTCGGGGTTCATGGCAAGGGCCCGGGCGATGGCGACGCGCTGCATCTGGCCGCCGGAGAGCTCGGTCGGTTTGTGATCGAGGCGGTCGCCGAGGCCGACGCGGGTGAGCATTTCCGCGGCGCGCTCGCGGCGGTCTTTCGGGGAGACGCCGCCGAAGAGCATGGGCAGCTCGACGTTTTCCTGCGCGGAGATGTGCGGCAGGAGGTTGAAGTTCTGGAAGACGAATCCGACGCGGCGGTTGCGGATCTCGGCCAGCTGGTCGCGCGAGACGCCGGCCACGTTGTCGCCGCCGATCTCGTAGACGCCGTCGGTGGGCGTGTCGAGGCATCCGAGGAGGTTCATGAGCGTCGACTTGCCGGAGCCGGAGGGGCCGACGATGGCCACGAACTCGCCGGGGAAGACGTCGAGGTCGATGCCTTTGAGCGCCTCGACCTTGACCTTGCCGGTGTCGTAGACCTTGCGGATGTTGTCCATGCGGATGATGGTGCCGTTTGCGTTCATCTTGTTCTCCAGAGCGCGGAGCGCAGAGCGCAGAGGGCAGAAGAAAAACCGCAGGTGGTGGTCTCTTCTGCCCTCTGCCCTCTGCGCTCTGCCCTCTTATTCATAACGTAACGTGGCCGCGGGGTCGACGCGTGCGGCGCGTCTGGCGGGGAAGTAGCCGGCCAGGAGGCCGATCATGCCGAGGATGGCGGAGGTGGCCATGCCGATTTGCGGGGAGAGGGTGGGGCGGCCGAGGAAGGCCATGACTTTGTTGCTCTCGACCGGCAGGAAGGTGGCCGCGGCGACGAGGAGCGTGGCGATCATGATGCCCAGTGCGCCGCCGATGAAGGTGTAGACCAGGCCTTCCAGGACGAACGGCCAGATGATCCAGCGGGCCTTGGCGCCGAGGGCCATCTTCACGCCGATCTCGCGCGTGCGCTCCTTGACCACGGCGTACATGATGTTGGCCACGCCGACGCCGCCGATGACGAGCGTGAGAGCGCCGACGATGCCCAGAAACATCTGGATGCCGACGATCATCATGCGCATCTGCTTGGAAGTCTTGACCATGTCCCACGTGCCGAAGGCGCGGTCGTCGGTGGGGTCGTAGCCGTACTTTTTGCCGAGGATCTCGTTGACGCGTTTCAGCGCCCCGACCATCTGCTCCGGCTCGTGCACCTGGATGACCAGCACGTTCAGGCGGTCGCGTCCGAACTGCGCGCGGAACGTGGTGTAGGGGATGACGGCGTGGTCTTTGTCGGGACCGCCGTAGACGCCCATTTGCGTTTTCTTCTGCATGACTCCGATGACGGTGTAGGGCGAGCTGTTGATGAGGACCGTCTTTCCGACCGGATTCACGTCGCCGAAGATATCGGTGGCCAGCTCGTCGCCGAGGAAGACCACGCGGCGGCGCTGCTCCTCGTCGGCGGCGTTGATCCAGCGGCCGCCGGCCACCGGATAGTGCACGCGGCTCTCGCCGTACGAACGCTGCGCGCCGAGGACGCGGCCGTTCACGGTCTTGCGCTCCCACTGCATGGCCGTGCGCCACGACACGACCTCGCCGTGCACGCTCTTCAATTCCGGCATCTGCTGGCGGAGCATGTCCACGTCGTCGATGCGCGGACGGATCGGCCGCCCCGGCGGCATCCCCTGCCACGCCTTCGTCGTCTCGCCCGGCCACAGCACGGCCAGGTTCTCGCCGGTGGAGCGGCGGTTCTTGTCCATCTGCCGCTTCAGCCCCTCGCCGAACGCGAGCAGCAGCAGGATGGCCACCGTGCCCCAGGCGATGGCGGCGATGGTGAGGAAGGCGCGCTTCTTCTGGAGCTGGGCCGAGCTCGTGAAGAGGGTCTTGATGATGTGAAAGTCGCTCATAGTTTCATCGCCACGACAGGATCGAGTCTCGAGGCATCACGCGCCGGAAAGTACCCGGCGATCAATCCAACGATCCCCAGCGCCACCGCGGTGAACAGCGCCACGACCGGCGAGACCTCGGGTTTGCCGACGTATTCGTACAGCGACTCGGGGAAGACGGCGCAGATGGCGAGGGAGACGATGAAGCCGACCAGGCCGCCGAAGAAGGTGACCATGAGCGTCTCCAGAAGGAACTGCATGAGGATCGAGCGCGACTTGGCGCCGAGGGCCATCTTGATGCCGATCTCGCGGGTGCGCTCCTCGATGACGACGTTCATGATGTTCGAGACGCCGATGCCGCCGACGATCAGCGTGAGCACGCCGATGATGCCGAGGAAGGCGTTGAACGACAGCATGAAGATGTCGAAGAACTGGAACTGCTCGGTAGTGTCCCACATCGACATCGCTTCTTTGTCCTTGGCGTCGAAGCGGAGACGGTTGCCGAAGGCGGCGCTGACGCGATCGATGACGCTCTTGGTCTCCGACGAGTTTTCGGCCTGGAAGACCATGTTGTCGACGTACTTGTCGCCGCTGAGAGCGCGGAACGTGGAGGAGGGGATGAACGCCTTCTCGTTGTCGCGGCCGCTGTAGCTCGAGTCCTGCGCCTTCTTCACGAGCACGCCGACGACGAGGAACGGCGACTGATTGACGAGCACGATCTTGCCGATGGCATCCGTTCCTCCGCCGAAGATGTTCTCAGCCAGCTTGTCGCCGAGGAAGATGACCCGGCGCTGCTCGCGGTCGTCGATCGGATTGACGAAACGCCCGCCCGGCGAGGGGATGAGATTGCGCATCGCACCGAACGCCGACTCCACGCCGGAGACGTCGATCGACATGGTCTTGGTCCCGTAATCGAGACGCATCGACGTCATGTACTCGCCGGAGATGGCCTTGAGGCCCGGGACCTCGCTCCTCACCGCGGCGATGTCCTCCTCGGTGACGCGCAGCCGCCGCCCCTTGCCCAGCCCTTCGAACGGAATCGACGTCAGACCCGGCCAGGCGATGACGATCCGGTCGCCCAGACCAGCCGTCTGCTTGATCAGGTTCTTGTGCAGCCCCGTCCCGAACGCCAGCATCAGACTGATGGCCACCGTTCCCCACACGATCCCGAAGACCGTGAGGAACGTGCGGAGCTTTTCGGTGCGCACGTCGCGCCACAACTGCCGGAGAACTTCCTTCAGCGAGATCATCTGGAGAGTCTCAAAGTCTCAAAGTCGCAAAGTCTCAGAGGAGAGTCCGTAGTCGCAGAGTCGCGTCTCTCCTTTGAGACTTTGAGACTCTGCGACTTTGAGACTCCCCGGGGGCTACGAGATCTCCTTCGGCGGCCGCTCCACGACCTTCTCGCCCTTTTTCAGGCCGGAGATGATCTCGATGTTGAGGCCGTCGGAGATGCCGGTTTTGACGTCGGTTTTCTTCGGTTCGGCTTTGGGGTTGGCGCCCCTCGAATCATCGCGGACTTCGACGAAGGTCTTCTTGCCGCCGTCTTCGAACGTGACCAGGCGCTCAGGGAGGACGAGGACGTCTTTCTTCTCCCGGATGATGACGTCGGCGTTGGCGGAGTAGCCGGCGCGGAGGGTGATTTTCTGGCCGGGCTGGAGCTCGATCTCGACGTCGAAGAGCGTGGCTCCTTCCTTCTGCTGCGCCTGCGGGGCGATGCGCTGGACGCGGCCAGTGACGACGTCGGTGGGCAGCGCGCCGACTTTGATGCGGGCCTGCATGCCCACGGAGAGCTTGCCGACGTCGATCTCATCGACGGTGCCCTTGAAAATGAGATCCGACATGTCGGCCACGGTGGCCATCTCCGTGCCGGGCTGGTACGAAGTGAGCGGGACGATGGGATCGCCTTCGTTGACGGCGCGCGTCAGGACCGTGCCGGCCGCCGGTGCGCGGATGATCGACTCCTGTCCGCTCACGCCGAGGCGGCCCTTGCGGGTGAGATCGCGATCCTGCTGCGCCTTGAAGAGCGCCACGCGCGCCAGCTCGTACGCTTCTTTTTTCTGATCGACGTCGGAGCGCGGCAACACGCCGCTGGAGGCGAGCTCATTCGAGCGCTGGAACTCGCTCTCGGCGCGCTTGAACGAGGCCGTGGCGGATTCGACGCGGCGATCGACCTCGGAGACTTCGAGCGGCGTGGGATCGGGCGCGATCTCGAACAGCGGATCGCCGGCCTTGACGGTATCGCCGACCTGCACGAGCGCCCGCCGCACGATGCCGGAGATCTTCGACTTCACCTGGAACTTCTGCCGCGGCTGGATCTGCCCGACGGCCACTGCCTTCTCGACGATCGTGCCGTGCGTGACCTCGACCTCTTTCAGCCCGCCATCCTTCTTCTTCCCGTTGCGCACCACGGCATAAACACCGACGGTTCCCAGGGCGAGGACGATGAGGAGAACGAGGATTTTTCCGAGTCTGGACATGGTAGACCTCTCCTGACGAAGCGAATTACGCCGCTAGGTACGAAAAGTTTCGGAAAAAGTTAGCGACCGGCGCAGCCGGTCGCTAATCCTGAGCCGCGCAGACGGCGAAGGATCTCGAAATGCGAAAACCATGGCCTGTGGCGTCGTCCTCGTATTCAGAGATCCTTTCGCCGTCTGCGCGGCTCAGGATGACGGGGAAGCAACCTTCGTCCACCGAATGTCGATCCCTTCTCTTCGATCGACGAATCCGGTGATCGCCCCGGCCGAATCGCGAATGAAGATGCGCCGCGTCCGCGGCTTTCCGGCTGCGAAGAAGACGTCCATGACCTCGGGTTGGTAGGTCACTTCCGGGCGTCCGGTGCGGGTGCCGGTCAGGCGGCCGCCGGTGCATTGGATCGTGTCGGTGATCTCCGGCGTGAGCTGGTAGGTGCCGGCGTAGGCGCAGAGTTGTGGTGCGGTCAGTTGGATGGCCGGAGGATCCTGGAGGACGGCCAGGGTCTGTTCGGCGAGCAGTTTCCAGCCCGCGAGTGTCTTCACCCACGTGTCGGTGGAGCGCCAGCGGCTGACGAGCGTCTGGCCGTAGTACTGGAGGTGCTCGAGGTCCTCGTGCGTGGCCACGGCGACGTTCCCGTCGAGCGTCACGTTGAATTTGTCGACCTGCAGCCGGCCGATGAGGCCCTTCGGCAGCGGACTGAATTCCGCGAGCAGCTCGGATTTGTTGCGGACGATACCGTTCTCGTCGACGTGCGTCATTTTGTCGTGCAGGTTGCGCCGCCACACTTCGACCTGGCCGGGCGCGATGGCGTCGAGGTTCTCCTGCGTCAAGCGGCGCAGTTCGGCCTCGACGTCTGTTGGCGCCGCCGCGGGCGCCGCCGCCGGCGGCGCGACGCGCGAGATGTGGCTGGCGGCGAAGCGCCAGCGATCGCCACGGCGGACGATGGCGTCGGTGAACTGAAACTCGGCGGCGAACGGCGACTTGCCGGCGGTTCCTTTGACGGTGGTACGCCCGGTGACGACGGCGGAGTCGCCGTAGATGCGCACCTTCATGTCGTGGTTCTCGAAGACGTCGTAGCGGACCGCGCCGGTCTCCACGCTTGCGATCTCGTCGGCGCGCGTGGTCACCGTGCCGTCGGCGTCGGTGAGCGTGAAGTCCTCGGTGAGGACTTCCCTGAGGCGCCGCGTGTCGCGGTCGACGAACGCTTTGCACGCATCGCGGGTGACCTGCAGGATGGCCGCTTCGTCCGCGCGGAGATCGGCGAAGGACAACGCAAGCGCAACGATGGCGACGACGGTGACGAATCGAAAAGGCTTGCTATTTCGCATGAGCGGGACTGTAACGCGCCGCGAAGCCGCTGTTAGACTTGCCTCTATGTCAGAACATTCAGCAGGGGTGTCGCGTCGTCGTTGGCTGATGGTGGCAGTGATCGGTGTGGCACTCGTCGTGTTGACGTTGGTGGCCGTGGCGCTGGTGATCTTCGCCAAAGAGCAATTCAAGGGTCTCGTGGGCTCGGCGTTTCTTCCGGTCATCGGGGCAGGCGTCCTCCTTGGCTCGATCCTGGTGATCGTGGCCGCGTTGAAATTGCCGGAGCGAAGAACCTGGCGCGGGATCTTCCTCCTGGTATGGGGCCTCATCGCGCTGACCTCGCCGGCGTTCGGATACATGTTCCTCTTCCCCTGGGGAGTGCTCGCGGTACTGCTGCCGGTCGTCATTTCGATTCTGATCACGCTTCATCGAACCTAGCCATGTCATTGAAAACCTACTGCACCGTATTCTGTGCTGCCCTGTTGCTGGCCACCTCCATGATGGCGGGCGATCCTGCCGATGAAGTCCGCCGCGCCGAGGTGGCGTTTGCCAAGGCATTCGCCGACCGCGACGCCGCGAAGTTCTTCTCGTTCGTGGCCGACGACGCAACGTTCTTCGGCGGGCGCACACTCTCGGGCAAAAAGGCGGTGGTCGAAGGGTGGTCGCGCTTCTTCGAAGGCCCGGTGGCGCCGTTCAGCTGGGGTCCGGAGCGCGTGGCCGTAGACGCCTCGGGGAAGACCGGATTGTCGACGGGACCGGTCTTCGATCCCGACGGCAAGCACTCCGGCAACTTCATCTCCACGTGGGCCAGGCAGAAAGACGGCTCGTGGAAAATTCTCTTCGACTCCGGCGGCCCGTCGCCGGCGAATCTCGCCGAAACGGCGCTGCCGACCGAGGAGGGCTTCGTCACCGCCGATGACGGCGTGAAGCTCCACTACCGCAAGACCGGCGGCAGCCCGCTCGTGGTCATCGCCCCGCTGGGATTCGTCCTCCACGACGACTTCAAGCAGCTGGCCGACCGCGCCACCGTGATCACGTACGACATGCGCGACCGAGGACGCTCGCCGAAAGTCGAGGACAAGTCGTCGCTGACGATCCAGCGCGACGTGAAGGACCTCGAGGCGGTGCGCAAGCACTTCAACGTCGAGAAGTTCGTGCCGATCGGCTATTCGTACCTGGGCATGGTGGTAGCGCTCTATGCGCTCGATCATCCGGAGCACGTCACGCGCATCGTGCAGCTCGGCCCCATCCCGGTGAAGTTCGGAACGCAATACCCGAAGCACCTCACCAACGGTTACGACGACATGGAGTCCGCGGCGGCGGACGTTGCGAAATGGCAGGAGATGCGCGCCGCGGGGGCGGCGGAAAAGACGCCGCGCGAGTTCTGCGACGCGCAAGAGAAGGTCTACCGCTACCTGCTCGTCGGCAGCGGCGCCCACGCCTCGCGCATCAGCCTGCACTGCGAGCTCGAGACCGAATGGCCGGTGAACGTCGACCGCCACTTCAAGACCACGTTCGCGTCGATCCAGGCCCTCGACGTCACGAAGGAGCAGCTGAAGAAGATCACCGTCCCCGTGCTCACCATCCACGGAACGAAAGACCGCAACGCCCCCTACGGCGGCGGCCGCGAATGGGCCATGTCGCTCCCCAACGCCCGGCTCGTGACGGTGGAAGGGGCCGCGCATCAGTCGTGGGCGGATGATCCGGTGACGGTGTTCGCCTCGATCCGCGAGTTCCTGCGCGGGAACTGGCCGATGACGGCGGAGAAGGTGACTTCGCTGTAGGCGTGTTGTCCACGTCCACTTGACATCCGTCCATCGCGCTGTTAATTTCTTCGCACTGTGAAGAAATTAACAGACCCTCTGTCCCGCCGCGAGCGCGAGATCATGGACATCCTCTACCGCAGCGGCGAGCTGACGGCCAGCGATGTCGTGGAGCGGCTGCCCGGCGCTCCGAGCAATTCCACGGTCCGCACGATCTTGCGCATCCTGGAGGACAAGGGACACGTCAAACACGAGCAGCAGGGAAATCGCTACGTGTACAAGCCGACCGTGAACCGCGAGAAAGCGCGCCGCTCCGCCCTCAAGCACCTGGTCTCGACGTTCTTCGACGGCTCTCCGGAGACGGTGGTGTCGACGCTGCTCGACGAGCGGAGCCTCAAACTCTCCGAGGAACAGCTCGAATCGCTGGCCGCGCTGATCGAACGCGCGCGCAAGGAGGGGCGCTGATGGTCCTTCTCGTCAGTCTGGTGAAGGCGTCGCTCGTACTGGCGCTCGCGCAACTGATCGCATCCGCCGTTCCGAGGATGTCGGCCGCTGCGAAGCATCTGCTGCTGACGGCGGGGTTGGCCGCGTTTCTGGTGATTCCGCTCTTCGCGTGGCTCGCGCCGGCGTGGAGCGTGACCGTCGAGACGTTGCCGGATCCCGCCACGCTCCGCGCCGCGATGCCGGTCGTATCGAATCCTCCGCTGCGAGAGAACACGGTCAGCGATCCGCCGCGAGCGCTCGGTCTCGGCGAGGCGGCTGCGCTTCTCTGGATGCTCGGAGCGGGCATTGTCTTCCTCCATCTGATCCGCTCCGCGATCCGTGTGCGGTCGATCGTGGCCGAAGCCGTTCCGCCCTCTGCGCGTCTCATCGGATTGCTCGCGGAAACGCGTGCGCGCCTCTCCATCGCGGCGCCGGTGCGTCTTTTCCGGAGCGATCGCATCCACGTGCCGATGGTGTGGGGCGTGCGCTCCGGAACGCTGCTGCTGCCCGAGGTCGCCGAGGAGTGGCCGGATGAGCATCTGCGGGCCACGTTCATCCACGAGCTCGGACATCTGCAGCGCCTCGACTACGTCAGCCTGGCCTTGATGAATCTCGTCTCGGCGCTGCTGTGGTGGCATCCGCAGGTCTGGCTGGCGCGGCGGCACGCGCTGATGGAAGGGGAGCGCGCCTGTGACGACCTCGTGCTCCGGGCCGGGGAGCGCGCTTCCGCGTACGCATTGCACCTGCTTCACGTCGCCGGCATGACGCCGCGGCGCGAGTCGTTATCCGCCCTTCTGGCCATGTCGCGTCCCTCGCAGCTCGAAGGACGCATGCAGGCCATCCTTTCAACGTCCATCAACCGTCAGACAATCGGAGGAAAGCGCCTCATGATCTCAATCGTGTCGTTCCTTGCCGTCGTCGTTCCGCTCTCCGTGATGCAGATCGGCGCGCTGCCCGCGGCCGCCGCAGTGAAGGAGGTGGCGACGCCGGTTGCGGTCGTTGCACCCGTGCCCGAGGTCGTCAGCGTCGCCACAGCAACCGTTGCCGCCGCACCCGCTCGCGCTGAGGCCGTGGTCGCGGAAGCGGTTGTGGAAGAGGATGTGGCCCCAGCGGTGGTCGAAGCCGCGCCAGTAGCGAGCGTTTTACCAACGGTCGCGATCGCCGCGCCCGTAGTCAGCGCTGCCACGCCCGCCGTTGCCAGCACGCCTGCCACCGCCTCCGTAGAAGCGGCCATCGCCCCGGCGGTCGCGCCCACCGTTCCGCCCGCGGCGATCCCGATCCTCTCGCTGGCCGACATCGGCGCGCGGGCGTTCCAGGTGCTCGACCGTGTCGAGGGCCGCTCCTGCACGCTGAAGCTGAAGCGCGCGGTCAATCCCGCGGACCTCTCGCACAATCCCGCCGGAGCGCTGGCCATGCAGCGCCTGCTGCAGAACGCGAAAGCGCAGGGCGCCGAGGCGGTCACGAATCTCAAGTGCGCGCGGGAGATCCGCATCGGCCTCAGCTGCCCCACGGCGGTCGTCTGTGAGGCGGACGCGATCCGGTTCGACTGATCGTCATCCCTCGAGATGCGCAGACTCCCGTTGCGCAATTCCGCCTCTCCACACGATGATGCGTCGATGACGATCAGCGCCACACGGCTGCGCGAGGCGGAGACTCTGCTCGAGCTGGTGGAAGCCGGCTTGAAGCAGGTCACCGAAGGAGCGCCGGAGCGTCGTGTGCCCGGCGTGCGCAACGTGCTCGTCTTCGGTGCGGCGTTCGCGGCGGCGATGAAGGCCATCGCCGCCAAGGACCGCCTGTTCGCGTCATGGTTCGATGTGCAGAAACCGGCGGAGGACGCCGACGAGCTGCGCCGGATCATGACCACCGAGCCGAAGACGCGGCGTGACTACACGCAGGTGCAACTGGCCTCCGCCGGCAAGGAGTTCGGCCCGCGGCCGGACCACGCCCGCGCCTTCTTCTCCGGCGACCGCATCGGCGGCTCCGGCTGGGAGATCGAGCTCCCCGGCGGCCGCGTCGAAAAGTACTACGTCATGCTCCCCGACGAGCTCCCCTCCGGCTACTCCTTCACCGGCACCGACCGCAACGCCGAGGCGCTGGTGCGGCGCTATGCTGCGCAGCTGCGCGACATGCTGCGGCACGCGCGGATCGCGGTGCATTGACGAGTATCTGCGGCGGCCGCGCTGCAAACCGATACAATCCCCCCGCCCCTACATGGATCTCTCATCCGGTACCCGGCTCGGCCGATACGAAATTCGTTCACGGCTCGGCGCGGGCGGGATGGGGGAGGTCTTCGTCGCCTATGACGCGGAGCTGGAGCGCGAGGTGGCCGTCAAGGTCATTCGCGAGGATGCCGAGGAGTCGGGCGAGCGCTCGCGGCGTTTCCTGCAGGAGGCCAAGGCCGCGTCGGCGCTCAACCATCCGAACGTAGCGCACGTCTACGAGATCGGCAGCCAGGACGGAGTGCGCTTCATCGCCATGGAGCTCGTCAGCGGGGAGACGCTGCGGCAGCGCCTTCGCCGCGGGCCGATGGCGCTCGATGAGGCGATCGGGCTCGGCATTCAGATCGCGGCCGGACTGGCTGCTGCGCATGCGGCGGGAATCATCCACCGCGACATCAAGCCCGAGAACGTGATGATCCGCCCGGACGGCTACGCGAAGGTCCTCGACTTCGGGCTGGCCAAGCTCGGCGAGGCGCTCGGTCCCGATGCGGTCACGCAGATCAACACGCGCCCCGGCGCGGTCATGGGCACTCTCCACTACATGTCGCCCGAGCAGATCAGCGGCGGCGAGGTCACGCGTGCCTCGGATGTGTTCAGCCTCGGGGTCGTGCTCTACGAGATGGTGGCCGGCCACCGTCCGTTCGAAGGCACGTCGGCCACGGAGATTGCCGCGGGCATTCTGGCCACCATGCCCGCACCGGTCAGCGCCGATCGTCCCGGAACGCCGCCGAAGGTGTCTACGGTCATCACCAAGGCGCTGGACAAGAAGCCCGGCGAGCGCTACGCGGACGCGGGGGAGATGCTGGAAGAGCTCCGGCTCATCAGCCGCGAATTCGCGGAAGCCACGATGCGGTCGCACGACGAGCACGGATCGTCGGCGCATCGTCTGGCCAGGCGGAAGCGGCTGATCTCCGCCGTTGCCGTCGCCCTGATCGTCGTCCTCGGCAGCGTCTCGTTCTGGAGGATGACGCGCGCGAAGCGCATCCGCGAAGCACGGACCTCGATCGCCAATGCCGAGGCCCTGCTGGCGAAGCGCGACTTCCCGGGCGCGTACGACGCCGCCCTGGCCGCGGCTGACGTTCTCCCCAACGATGAGCGCGTGCGGCAGGTGATCGCGAAATCGTCGCGGCCTCTCTCGATCGAGTCCGATCCGCCCGGCGCCACCGTTTTCCTGCAGCGATTCAATGGGCCGGCAGAACGGGTGCGCGTCGGGATCACTCCGCTGCACGTCCGACAATTCGCGCGCGGCGACTACCTCGTCACCGTCGAAAAGTCCAGCTTCGTGCCGGCGTTGCGTACCCTTTCCACGCTTCCGACCTTTTTTCGGGGATCGCAGCTTCCCGATCAAGCGGACCCTCTCGATCTGGAGCTCCTTCCCGTGGCGAAGTCCGTTCCGGGCATGGTCCTGGTGAAAGGCGGGGAGTACCGTCTCTCGGGCTGGTCGAGGCCGAGCGACCGCGTGGTGCAGCTGAACGACTTCCTCATCGATCGTTACGAGGTCTCGAATCGCCAGTTCGAGGAGTTCGTGCGCGCCGGCGGTTATCGGCGCCGCGAGCTCTGGAAGCACCCGTTCATCGCCAACGGGAAACAGCTCTCGTTCGACGAGGCGATGGCGCGCTTCCGCGACACGACCGCTCTGCCCGGACCGCGAAGCTGGACCGGCGGCGCGCCGCCCGCGGGGCGCGAGAATCACCCCGTGACGGACGTGACCTGGTACGAGGCCGCGGCCTTCGCTGAGTGGAAGGGAAAAGAGCTGCCCACCGTGTATCAGTGGGAGAAGGCGGCGCGGCATCCACTCCGCCGGGCCATCGCCACCACGCTTCCGTGGGGGCTGGTCAACGAAGGGACGGACGCCACGGAGCGCGCGAATTTTCAGGGGAAAGGAACGCTGCCCGTCGACAGCATGCCGTTCGGCATCAGCCCATACGGCGCCTTCAACATGGCCGGCAACGTCTCGGAGTGGTGCCGCAACGAGCAGGGGCCCGGCTTTTCCACGCGCGGAGGGAGTTGGAACGATCCGGTGTACATCTTCGGCAGAACGGCCGGCTTTCCGGCGGCTTTTGCGGATGCCACGCTCGGCTTTCGCTGCATGAAGGATCTCGGCTCCACCGTTGCTGAGGACGACCAGGGCGGGTTCGCGCTCGGCAGCGGGGACGTCATTCCTGTCTATCAACCCGTCGACGACGCGGCGTTTGCCGGGATCCGCGCGCGTTACGACTACGTTCCGGGCGCGCTCCATGCGCGGATCATCGAAGTGGTGAACACCCCTTCCTGGCGGCGCGAGAAAATCGAATTCACGGCCGGCCCGGGACGAGTGGCGCTGGCCTATCTCTACCTTCCTTCGGGATACCGCCGGCCGTTGCAGGTCATCCACTTCTCCCCGGCAGGGGACGTCGTCGGTGGCTGGAAGCCGCTCACCGCCAGCATCGAGTCGACGCTGCCGGCCTTCATCCGCGGAGGAAGGGCCGTCTTCTCGGTGGCCATGGCCGGCTTCTTCGACCGGCCCGCGCCACCCGACTTCACCGAACCGGACTCGCGGTCGCCGGAGTACGTCGACCACGTGGTGACTCAGGTGACGGAGCTGCGCCGCGGGCTGGATTACGTGGAATCGCGAAAGGATCTCGATGCCTCGCGGATCGCCTTCATGGGTCCCAGTGCCGGTTCATGGGCCGGAGTTCTGCTCACGGGACTGGAGACCCGCTATCGCTCCGTGCTCTTCATCGGCACCGGAATCAATCCCGCCGAGGCGACCGACGTGCTGCCCACCAACCGCATCCACTTCGCGCCCCGCATCGCCGCCCCGAAGCTGATGATCCAGGGCCACTACGACGAAGACTCCCCTCTGAAAAGCTCCGCCGAGCCGCTGTACCGCCTCTTCCGCGAACCGAAACGCCTCTTCGTCTACGAAGGCGGCCACGCCCCGCCGGCCTCGATCCTCGTGCCCAACGCCACGAACTGGTTCGACGAGACCATGGGAAGGGTGGTGCAGTGATTGACGAAATGTACGTCAGGTGATGTATGGTTGATGCATCACAGGAGATCTGCCATGCGAACCACCATTAACCTCGATGAGCAGCTGATCGAACATGCGCAGCGGGTCACCGGAACGCAGGAGCGCACCGCCCTCATTCATGAGGGCCTGCGTGCTTTGATTGCGAGGGAGAGCGCAAGAAGGCTAGCGCGTCTCGGCGGCAGCGACCCGAAGGCGAAGGCACCGGCCAGGCGACGTCCCGCTTGATTCTCGTCGATACGTCGGTCTGGATCGATCATCTGAACAAGGGCCTTCCCCAACTCGCGGAAGCGCTCAACAATGAGGAAGTCTTGTCGCACCCATTCGTCATCGGAGAGCTGGCCTGTGGCCAAATCAGAATGCGTCGCGAGATTCTCGGCCTCCTTTCCAATCTTCCGGGCAGCCTGGTTGCGACCGACGAAGAAGCACTCGCGCTCATCGAGCTTCACCGCCTGATGGGAACTGGAATGAGCTATGCCGACGTGCATGTCCTCGCTTCGGCGATGCTAACGAACGGAGCTCGGATCTGGACCAGGGACAAACGGCTTGCGGCCATTGCTACCATGCTCGGGGTCGGTTTTTAGAGCTCCTGACGGCTCCATCGATGCTTCGCTGCTCTCAGCATTGAGCGTCAGCGCCGCACGAACACGTTCTTGCGGTAGTACTTCAGCTCCTCGATCGACTCCTCGATGTCGGCGAGCGCGCGGTGCAGTTCTTGTTTCTTCGGCGCCTCGAAGCGTCCCGCGTACCACTCGCTGGCCAGGACCTTGATCGAGCTCACGTCCACGACCTTGTAGTGCAGGAACTCGTGCAGCGTGGGCATGTACTTCGCGAGGAAACGCTTGTCCTGGCCGATGGAGTTTCCGCACAACGGCGCCGTGCGCACGTAGCAGTAGCGCTTCACGAACTTCAGCGTCTCCCGTTCCGCCTCGGCGACGCTGATGCCTTCAGTCCGCACGCGATCGAGCAGCCCGCTCTCCCGATGCGTGCGCTGGTTCCACGCGTCCATCAGCTTCAGCTTCGCCTCGCTCTGACGGATGGCCAGCACCGGTCCGCGGGCCACGATGTCGAGGTCATAGTTCGTGATGATCGTGGCGATCTCGAGGAGGACATTCTTCGCCGGGTCGAGCCCCGTCATCTCGCAATCGATCCACACCAGATGCTTCTTGCTTCGCTTCGCCCGTGCCATCGTGCCGCGCATTCTATCGGGTGAGGAGACGTTGCCGTGGTTGCCCCGGAGGGGCAGCACGAGGGTAGCCGGTGGCAAGCCGCGGAAGCGGCGCGGCCACCGGATTCGTGGTGTCGGTGCCTTTCCGCCCCGGTAGGGGCGGCAGAGTGTCGCGATTGCGCACATGCTCTGCCACCCCTCCGGGGTGGGAATTCAGATACGCGCATGATCCGGTGGCGGCGCTCGTACCTCGCTTGCCACCGGCTACCCTCGCGCTGCCCCTCCGGGGCAATGGCTTCGCCCTCAGTGCCGCGCCGCCCGCCGCCGCCCCGCGCTTTCCGCGTTCTCCACGAACACGGGTTTCGCCTCGCTCGGGGTGAGCGAGGAGACGCTCTGCACGGTGATGTTGCCGTAGTAGTCCGTGACGCGCACGTTGCCGCTGAGGGTGGACGGCACTCCGTTCCAGAGCACGTAGATGTCGCGGCCGTTGACGGTGAAGCGGTATTGGCCGTCGGCGAGTTTCGTCGCGGAGGTGAAGCCGCCGAGTTTGGCCTGGATGAGTTTCTGGACGTAGAACGTCAGGTAGGTCGTGCCGTTCATCTCCATGAATCCCGAGGCGTCGGGAAAGAACTTCACGGCGCCGGCGGCGAGTCCGGCGGTGTCCATGCGGATGTACCAGGCGGCGGCTTCGGTCTCGGTCAGGCCTTTGAAATTGCCGTGGTCGCCGATGACGACGCCGAACTCGGTGACCCAGACCGGTTTGCCGGTGCCGAGGAGCTCGCGGGCCCGGTGGATCAGGTATTCGAAGTCGTCGAGGTTGCCGTAGCTGTCGGACTTTCCCTCGTTGTAGTGCACGGCGATGATGTCGATCGATGAGGCTCCGCCGAGGGAGGCGTAGTCGCGCCAGAAGTGCACTCCCTGCGGCGCCGGGTTCTCGTTCTCGCGATAGAGCTGCGCCGCGGCTCCGCCGTTGAGCACGAGGCAGTCCGGACAATTGGTGCGAATGGCGTGGGATGCGAGAAACATGAGGCGCTCGAACGCGGCGACGTCATTGCGGAACAGACCGCAGCGCTCTCCTTCGGGCTCGTTGTGGATCTGCCAATGGAGGACCGGCGTGGTCAGGCCGGGCATGTCCTCCAGGCCGTCACCGTCATAGCGCTCGACGACGGCGGTGAGAAAACGGAGAAAGGCATTCTCGTCGCGATAGCGGTCCATCCGCCGGTCGAACGTCAGGTAGAAAAAGTCTTCATCGAGCAGGCGGACGCACATCGGATCGGTGGCCGGCGGCACTCCGCCGGCGATGAAGTCCCAGCCTGCGTACGGCATCACCGTGCCGACGTACGTTCCTCCCGCCGCCTGAACGGCGGTGACGATGGCGTCGAGAACTTCAAAGCGGTAGGTGCCGGACTGCACCTCGATGAATCCCCAAGGCATGTTCTGCACGTCGCGAAACCAGCGAATGCCGCCGGCCACGAGCGGAGCCGCATAGTTCGCTCCGCGCGCCGTCATGCCGCTCACAGCCTGCGCCAGTTGTTCACTGTCGGCGTAGAGCGCGGCCGGGCCACTGGCGCGGACTTTCGCCATCGGCATCGGGGCCAGGTGGTTGGTGGAGATTCCGCCGAGCACTCCGAAGAAGGACGCCGAGGCATCCACCGGCGGAAGTGTCTTCACCCACGGTGCGACTTTCGCAGCCTCGGTGGTATCGGCCGCGGTCAGCGAGGTTGCGCAGGTGAGCAGCGCGATCAGACACCAGATGCGCGGCATTTATCGAGGCTACCACGGCCGGCCAAGGCAGGGGTCGGCACGGGGATCTGATGCGGTCGTGATCCAGGACACGGGTCTTTTGCTTCGTTGTGCCTACATTGCCGTCCGAAGGAGAAACAATGTTCTCGAATCTTAGAGCCCGACACTTGAGTCCGCACTGGGTCACGGCTTTTGCTGTGGCCGTCTCGCTTCTGATGCTGACCAGCACGGCAAACGCCCAGCCCTTTGGGGCGTGGCTGACTCTGAACGGATACCCTGCCAACACCGGGCACTCCGCGATTCCCGCCAACGCCGCGCTCAATCCCACCGGCGCGTTCACGTTCGAGGCCTGGGTCTCGATCACCAACAACTCCGCCAGCGAGGACTGCCGGACCATCGCTGGAAAGAACTTCCAGCAGGCCTGGTGGATCGGACTCTGCGGCGTCGGCGGCAAACCGACGCTGCGGTCGTATCTGAAGGGCAGTGGCTCGTTGAGGAATGGCGGGCAGATCGAGCCCGGCCGCTGGACGCACGTCGCGGTGGTCTTCAACGGCACGGAGCGGAGGCACTACATCGATGGTGAGCTGGCCGCGACGTTCCCGGAGACCGGACCGCTGACGACCAGCACCAGTGACATGAGGATCGGCAGTGACGTCAGCTGGGAGCGTCCGCCGACCGGCGCCATCGACGAAGTGCGCCTCTGGAACGTGGCGCGCACCGAGGCCCAGCTTCGGGCCAACTTCAACCGCGAGATCACCGCGCCCGAGACCGGTCTCGTCGCGGTCTGGCCGTTCAACGGCAACGCCGCCGACGTGATCGGGCCCAATGACGGCGCGACCACCGGCACGGGAGTGGCCTTCCTGACCTTCCCGGTAGCCCCGAACTGCGGCGCTACCACCGCCACGACGCTCTGTCTTCGCAATCGCTTCGCCATCTCCGCCCGGTGGCGCACCGACCCGGAGCCCGGATCGTTGACGAACGCTCAGGCGCAGGTGGCAGGCGCCGCCAACGCCGGCTCGGGCCTCTTCCAGTTCTTCTCACCGGAGAACTGGGAAATCATGGTGAAGGCACTGGACGGCTGCGGCCTCAATAACCGGTACTGGGTCTTCTCCGCCGCCACGACGAACGTCTACTACCGTCTGGAAGTTCTGGACGTGAAGACCGGTACGCAGAAGATCTACTTCAACTACCCCGGTCCGCCGGCACCGGCGGTCACGGATACGAGCGCGCTGGCGGTCTGTCCGTAGAGTCTTGCGCGAGGTTCGCCCCTCACCCTAGCCCTCTCCCCTCGGCGATAAGGCTGCCGTGGGGAGAGGGGACTGTGTTTGGGGAGAGGGTTTTGCCTTTTAAGGGCACGTGGCGAAGGCGTCGGTGTCGGTGATGGCCGGAGCTGCGGTGCCCTGCGCGTGGAAGTAGGTCTTGACGTTTCCTCTCTGGGTGTCGGTCACGGTGATCGTGTACTCGACGTCGGTGGTGGCCGCGGCGAAGACCCAGTAGCGGTTGTTGAGGCCGCAGGCGTTGAGGACTTTCAGGATCATCTCGATGTTCGACGATCCGAAGAACCAGAAGAGCGCGGACTCGGAGGTGTATTCGATCGCCGTTCCGGTGCCTTGCTGGTTGGTGGTCTTCCAGGAGACGGAGACGGCGAAGCGGTCGTTGTTGAGGCAGGCCGTGGTGGCGCTGGGGACGCAGGGCTGAACGGTGGTGCCCGCGTCGTTGATGAATTGCTGGATGGAGGGAAACGTGGAGGAGAAGCGCCCGTCGACCTTGGCGTTGCCGATGTTGTCGCAGCCGGCGGAAGGGTCGGACCCGCAGGCACCATAGAGCTGGCCGACGATTTGGCCGCCGCTGATCAACACGGGCGAACCGGAGCTGCCGCCGTAAGTCCCGCCCGTGCCGCCGGTGGAGTAGAGAAAGTTCGTCGATGGCAAGGCCGAGCAGGTGCCGAAGGTGCTGTTGACGTTGGTGCTCGAATAGCGCTGGGCAGCGGGCAGATTCAGATCGTCCGGGAAAGGGTGCGAGACGCGGTGCAGCTTCGTTCCGTCGGGCTGGGCCACCGTCGTCCAGCCGAGGAGCGTGCGGCCTCCGGGAATGCTGCTGAGGCGGACGAACGTGAAATCGCTGCTGGCGTTCGTGGCCAGCAGCGTCGACCCGTTGACGGCCGCCGGGAAACCGGGATTCCCGCCGTTGCAGAACGAGGTCTTGTAATCGAAGTAGGCCTCCAGAGTCGTCGCCGAGGCCTGGGTGCTGAAGCAGTGGTTGGCGGTGAGCAGATAGGGGACGAACGTGGCGGTGACTTTGTCGTTGACCAGGCCGCCGCTGCAGACGAAGCCGTTGCCGTTCGTGACGTACTGGAGATGGGCGATGGCGGCGCGCGCGCTGGCGATGGCGTCGAACGTGGCCGTCGAGACACAGGTGGCGTCGATGAGGCAGGTCGACGCGTCTTCCGGTTGCGGCTGGAACGTTCTCAGGTCCCGCGGGGCGACGAGCTCGACGAGGTCGCGGATCTCGAACGATGCGCCGTCCTCGGCGCGTTTCGGAGACGGAATCTCGATTTCGAGATGGACCACGGGTCCGTTCACGCTGGGCGTGTAGAGGTTGCCCTCGTAGACCAGCTCCTTGCCGAAGCCGATCGGGGTATCTCCTGCGCCGTAGACCCACAGCGTTGCTCCGTCGGGCAGGACCACGTTCGACAGGTGCAGGCGAATGCGATGCGCGCCGTCCACGCGCACGGCGCCGCTCCAGACCAGCGTGCCGCGGTCGGAAGCGGAAACCAATCCGCGGGCGAGCGCACCGGGGCCGCCCTTTTGCGCAAGCGCGGCATCGAGACGCACGGAGATGCCGTCGTGGATCGTGCGCGTGAAGCCGTTCTTGAGAGGCAGGCGGTTCGCGTCGTTCCACTCGCGGATGGCCACGAGCTCGCCGGGCTCGGCTTCCGCGGCCGCGGCCAGCGTGCTGGCCGGTTCACCGGCGGCCTGTTCGAGCAGACGCGGTGCGGCCGGGTACGACTTCACTCCGACGGCATCGCGCGAGAAGGCGGGCCCGTTGGATTCTCCGGTAGCGGCACCCGCGGAGAGGGCAATCAAAAGCGACAACGGCAATAGCGCACGTCTCATGGAAATCCTCCGGACGACGATGGATCGATTCCCCGGCAGAATAGACCTCAATGGCTGTGCGCGCCAGCGACGGCCGTCACGTCACTCGGCCGTTTGCGGTTTGTGGGCAGCTGCTGCCGCCAGGATGAGCATCAGGAGCGGTGTGAGCAGAACGCGCCGTGCCGAGGTCACGATCAGGTAGGTCGGATCGCCGGACGTCTTCAGATAGAAGAACAGCGTCGCGCCGAGCGTGAGGATGGCGACAGTCAATGGCAAGCGTGCCCGCCGCAGGTCGCCGAGAAGAACGACGATCAGCGGTGCGATCCACGGGATCCACCAGGCGTTGTAGCTCGACCAGCGCAAGGTCTCGCGAAGTACCGTCGTGAGAAATTGCAAGGAAAACGACCCGTTGCCGCGATAGGTATCCAGCAGACCGTGGCTGACGACGAACCAGAGCCACAGGCCCAGGATGAGCAGGGCAGGCAGGAGCACGCTCAGCGAACGCTTCACGGTACGCCGGTCGAGAAGCATGGCCAGGAGCACGGCGATCGCGAAGCTCGCTCCCTCCACTTTCGTGGCCACGGCACCGGCCACACCGATGGCCGCGATGATGGTTTGGGTGCGCTGGTCATCGATGAACAGCAACGCTCCGACCGCAATCGCTTCGAAAAACAGAAGCAGGGGATCCGCGGCGCCCGCCGTCTGCGCCTGGGTCAGCGTGTAGGTCAGCACCGACGCTCCGAGCAGCGCGGAGAGCGTGTCGCGCGTGCCGGCGCGGATGACCGCGATCATCCCGGTCAGGCACAGGCCCGACAACAGCAGCGCGCCCCACCACGAAAACTGCCGTGAGAACGTCGTGGACCAGGCAAAGAGCAGAGGCAGGAGCGGCGGATAGTCGGCGTGCGAGAAGTAGTGGTTGGGATTGCGCAGATAGTCGACGTCGATCGAGCCGGACCTGAAAAAGTGCAGACCCTTGCTGCCCCAGAAAAAAAGCAGATCGCCACACGTCTCGCGGGCCGTGAGCAAGCCATATGCGGTGATGCCGAGGAGAAGCACGATTCCGATGACAGGGATCGAAGGCTTCCACGTCATCCGGCGGTCTGCGCGAACGCGTGCGGCTGCGAAAGCGATGGCCACGAGAGGCAGGAGCAGGAGAATCAGCCGGGTTCGCGACCACTGCATCCCCACGGCCGACATCGTGGTCATCAGCGCCGCCGTGATGACCGCTCCGGCAGCACCGGCGATGGCCAGTCGTCCGTCCAGCGCGAGCCGGCGCACGCCCTCGAGGCGCCAGACCACACCGCCGACGAGGGGGAGAAGGAGATAGGCGGCGAATCCGAGGACGTCGGTCAACGGATCGCCGCGTACAGGCGGCCCTCCGGAAACTCACGGACCAGCCGGTACCCGCGGTGACGCAGCGGGTTGCGCAGCGCGATCACGAAATCGGGCCATTGCTCCTCCTCGGCGAGCGTGGGGTGCAGGACGCGATGGTGGGGCAGCTGTGCATCGGCCGTCATGTAGAACGTGGCGTCGAAGTTGTTGGCGTCGAAACTCCCATCAGGCGCCGGCGCAATCACGGTGAGCGACGAGCCGCGCGGCATGAGCGGCGCCGCGCGCCGGCTCATCACGATGGCCTGGCGGGAGAGATGAGGCGAGCCCGGCACGCGATCGTAGATCGTCTCCGGAATCTCAAAGTACGGCCCGCCCAGACCGCGCAGATGCCGGACCAGGAGCAGCGTCAGGACCAGAGCGCTGCAATAGATCGTGATGGAACGGATCACGGAACGCGGCATGCGGGTTGGACGGCGGCGGATTGTAGCAGGCGCCCCCATCACACCCGCCTGTGACCACCCCGTCAGGATGACGGGGCGGGGACGCCTTCCATCACCTCAGCCTCCACCCGGTCCCGCCCTCTGGACTTGGCGCGGTAGAGCGCGGCGTCAGCGGCGGCGACGAGCGACAGCGGCGTCACGGCCGTCATCCCGTCCGTGGATGACACGCCGAGGCTGGCTGTGACGACGCCGCCTTCGACACTGATGTGGCGAATGGCCGCTTCGCGGACCACCCTGCGGAACGCTTCGGCCTCGGATTTGGCCGCTTCCAAGGTCACGCCGGGGAGGAGCCACGCGAATTCTTCGCCGCCGAAACGTGCGGCCAGGCCGCCGCGCGTTTCGGTGCGCTCGGCGAGCAACGAGGCCACGGCGCGGAGGGCCTCGTCTCCGTCCTGGTGGCCCTGCGAATCGTTGAGCATCTTGAAGTGATCGAGGTCGATCAGCACGAGCGACACCGGCTCGCCTTGCTCGCCGGCCGTGGCGCACGCTTCCTCGAGCGCTTCGTCGAAACGGCGGCGGTTGGCGACGCCGGTGAGGCCGTCGATGTACGACAGCGCGCGGAAGCGCACATTGGTGACCGCCAGCTGCCGGTTCGTGTCCTCGAGCTCGGCGGCGATGCGGCGTACGTCCTCGTACGCGCGCGCCAGTTCCTCGTTCTTGCGCGCGCGCAATGCGGCCAGCCGCAGGCGCACCGCTCCCCAGATCGCGGCGCCGATGAGCGCGAGGGCCAGAAGACGCGCCCACCAGGTCTCGAACCATCGCGGGTCGACGGTGACGCCGAGCCGCGCCTCGCCGTTGCTCCGGACGCCGTCTTCGTTCGTGGCGATCACGCGGAACGTGTACTTGCCCGGGGCCAGTTTCGTGTAGTGCGCCACCCGGTTCGTGCCCGCATCCACCCAGTCGCGGTCGTAGCCCTCCAGCCAGTAGCGGAACTTCACGCGCTCCGGAGCGCGCAGGCTGAGAGCCGTGTAGCGCAGTTCCAGGCGCTGCGTTCCGGGGGGAACGCGCAATCCACCTGCGGTATCGGCGCGGGTGCCGTCGAGGAGTACCTCTTCCACATGCACCGGCGGCGGGACCGGATTGCGCCTGCCTGCCCGCGGATCGACGACGGCCACACCGCGCGCCGTGGCCACGCACAGGCGTCCGTCGCGCGTGCGGATGGCGGCCGGAAAGGCAGCGTTGCACTCCGCGGACGGCATGCCGTCGGTCGTACCGTACACCGTTCCCGAGAGGTCGGTTTTCGTGCCCTTCATCGCCGCCAGCACCCGATCGCGCGAAACTCGATACAGCCCGCGATTGCTCGTCAGCCAGAGATCTCCGCCCGGTCCGTGATCCACGACCTGAAACACGACGTCGTCGAACAACGAATCGCGCCGCGTGAGTGATCGCACGGAGCCGCTGGCCAGGTCGAGATGCGCCAGCCCGCCGCCGGAGGTCCCGATCCACACGCCTCCGCTATCAGTATCTGCCGCTAGGCTGAACACGCGATCGCTCTCCAGCCCGCGGCGTGTCGATGCGATCTGCGTGGCCCGCGTTCCCTCGCTGACATGCCACACTCCCGCGCCGTCCGTGCCGACGAGCAGGCTTCCATCCGGCAGGAGCAGCAGCGGCCGCAGCTGCCGGTCATCGAGCTCCCGGAGCCGGATCACTTTTCCGCCGCGCACCACCGCCAGTCCCGCGGTCGTGCTCACCCACAAATCTCCGTCCGCCGTCTCCGCCAGCGCGCGCACGCGATCGTTCGGCAGGCCGGCACTCTGCGCGTCGAACGTCTCCACGAACTTCCCGTCGCGCAGCCGGACCACGCCGCCGCCGTCCGTTCCCACCCACAGACTGCCGTCGTGCCCCTCGGCGAGCGCATAGACCGTGGCATGCGGGAGTCCATCAGCCATCGTCAGACAGCGCACCGGCGCAGGCAGGATCGTGCAGAGTCCGCCCCCTTCCGTGCCCACCCAGATGCGGCCGGTGCGGTCTTCGAGGATCGGGCGCACACCGTCGACCGAGAGTCCTTCCTTGCGCGTGTACGACACGAAGCGCGTATCGCTGAGGCGCACGATCCCGCCCGTCGTTCCCACCCAGAGCGACCCCTCACGATCCTCCGCCAGCGAGCGGACGATCGGATTGGGCAGCCCCTCGGCCACTCCGAGGGACACCGCACGCTGTCCGCGCCAGCGCGACAGACCGCCGTCCGTTCCGATCCAGAGACTGCCATCCCGGTCGCGCTGCAGGGAGCGAACGTGATTGCTCGGCAGCCCATCGCTCGTCGTCACCAGGCGCACGATCGAACCACCTCGCCAGGCCACCACGCCCGCGCCGTCCGTTCCGATCCACAACGTGCCGTCCGGATCGCGCATCAGCGTGCGCGCCAGGTCGCTGGGAAGACCTTCGCGTGTCGACAGGCGCTGCTGCACGCGCGAGTCCTTCCAGAGCACGACTCCTCCGCCGTGCGTGGCCACCCACAAGCCGCCCTCGCCGTCGTCCTCGATCGCCCAGATCCGATCGCTCGGCAGACCATCGCGCACCGTGAAACGCGTCACTCTCTCGCCGTCGATCCGCAGCAACCCCCCGCCCGCCGTGGCCATGAAGAGCGCTCCGTCCGCGGCAGCGTGCATCTCCCGCATCCGATCCGATCCCAACAGCTCCGGGTGAAACGCCTCGATCTTCCCGTTCCGCAACCGGGCCAGCCCGCCGCCGTACGTACCGATCCACAGCGTTCCATCCGGCGCCTCGAACAGAGACGACACGAACGAGCTCCGCAACGCCGGCGCACTCTGCCGGTCGCTGACCACGAACCGGACGCCATCGAAGCGAACCAACCCTTCCTCGGTCCCGAACCAGAGATACCCGTCCCTGGTCTGCACGATCGCATCGACCGTGTTCTGCGGCAGCCCCGTCTCACTCGTCCAGACCGTGAGACGTGCCTGCGTCAGCGCGCGGGTGGGATCGAGCGCGAAGGCGCTGCCAGCGACAAAGAGCGCGGCCAGGGCGGCGAGAGCGAGCGCGCGTGGGTTGATTCGTGATCTGAGAATCCGGACCTCCACTGGGTGTGATGATCCTACACCTCGGCGGAACGCCGCATCTTCACCCCTTCGCCTTCCATGGATTGGTCTCGAGCAGCCAGCCGGTCACAGTGCCATCACAGCTTGACGGTGCCTACGCGGCTGCGCGTGCTTGCCCGTTCGGTCTTGAGGTCCTGCAGCGGCGAGTCCTGCAGCAGCTTCACGAGCGCCTGGCCGCTTGGCTGGCCCTTGATGCGCCGGTACTCCTCGACGGAGACGACGATGACCTCCTCGGCAGGCGTACTTCTCAGTCTGGTCATCTTGACGAGTGTAGGGTCTTGAGTGTGACCGATGTTGCCCTGATAGTTTCGAGCGGTGAGAATACGCTCATGGCCGGCGAAGACATTCTCGTCTTCCAGCTCTCGACCCAGGGCGACTCGAAGTGCGATGAGTGCGGCCGTGAGCTGTGGAAGGGCAACTTTCTCCGCAAGGAGGGAGCGCGGGGACTCTGCATCGACTGCGCGGACCTCGGATACCTGATGATGGTGCCGGCCGGAGATGCCTGCATCACCCGGCGCGCGGCGAAGTACTCGCCACTGCGCGCCATCGTTCTGCGGTTCAGCCGTACCCGAAAGAGGTATGAGCGGCAAGGAATCCTGGTGGCAGAAGAGGCGCTGGCGCGTGCCGAAGAGGAGTGTCTCGACGATGCCGAGCTGCGCGAGCGCCGGCGGATGGCCGAGGCCCTGAACCGGCCCGAGCGCGATGACGAGTACGTTCGGAAGTTTGCGGAGGAGATTCGCAGGCGGTACCCGGGTGCTCCCGCGGATGCGCCGGAAGCCATCGCTGCGCATGCTTGTGAGGTGCACTCCAAACGGATCAGCCACACGTCGAATGCAAAGGACTTCGATCCCGGCGCGATCGATCCGGCCGTAGAGGCGCACGTCCGCCATCGGCACACGAAGTTCGACACGTTGATGGCTGCCGGAGTCGATCGTCAGGATGCGCGTGCGCAGGTGCGAGAGGCGGTCGACGCCGTTCTGGCGCGGTGGCGGGAAAAAGGATGAAGGTGGGCCGGAACGATCCCTGTCCTTGTGGCAGTGGACGCAAGTACAAGAGGTGCCATCAGGCGGCCGACACGGCTGTCTCGGCGAGCACGACCAGCGAGGTGGTCTCTCCGTCCCACAAGATGGACGAGCGGCTCGTCGACGAGCTGATGATCTGGGCCATGAAGCGGTTCCGCGTCGAGACCGCGGATGCCCTGCTCAGGCTCGAAGCGGATCCCGAGATGACGATGCAGCTCGGAGCACCGCTTCTCGCGTATGAGTTGCCGGCCGGCGGCCGGCGCATCGTGGACTGGTATCTCGAGGAGCGGGGATGGGCGCTGACGCGGGGCGAGCGCGGATGGTTGGAGCGGCAACAGCGGAGCTGGTTGTCGATCTGGGAAGTGATGGAAGTGCACCCGGGCCGCGGATTCGTACTGCGTGACACTCTGACGGGTGAAACGCGCAGCGTTCATGAGGTGAGCGGCTCGAAGGCGGCAGAGCCTCACTTCATGATGCTCGTCCGCGTCGTCGACACCGATTCCGTCTCCCTCATCTGTGGCATGCATCAGAGGCCGTTGCGTCCGTTGGTAGCGGGTCCGGTCGTGGACCGTATGCGACGCCTCCTGCGGCGGAAGGGCCCGGTCACTCCCGACCGCCTGCGCGAGCCGCGCATCGTCTGGGGAATGCTGGAGACGTGGGCGGACGCCGTGTCCGCGAACCTGGCCCCTCCGCAACTCGTGAATACGGATGGCGAAGACGTGCTCCTGAGAGAGGATCGATGGACCTTCGATCCGTCCAGACGAGAGGAAGTGCTCCAGCGGATCGCCACGATCGAGGGCGTTGAGCCGGAGGGAGACGGCGCGTTCGCGATCCTCAAAGAGGGGAATCGATTCCACGCGGACTGGGACAACACGATCATCGCTCAGGTACAGGTCAAGGAGTCCGGACTGGTCGCGAGCACGAACTCCGTGTCGCGGGCGGATCTCATCCGCGAACGAATCGAACGCGCCTGCGGCCCCCTGGTGAGCGCAGGAGCCCGTTCGCACACGGATCCCGCCTCCGCGCAACGCGAGCCTCGGGCAGCGCGCATTCCGACTCCGAACGAGCAGGCTGTCATTCGCGAGATGAAGGAGCGGCACTACGCGCAGTGGCTGAACGACGCGATCCCGGCCCTCGGCGGCAAGACGCCGCGCGAAGCCGGACGCACGAAGGGCGGCCGCGAGCGGCTGACGATGATTCTCGACGAGATCGAGATCACGGAGTCGCACGTCCCGGAAGGCGCGAGATTCAATGTCCTCAAGTTGCGACGGGCGCTGGGCCTCATCCGATGAACCGGCGCGGCCTTTGGCCGCGGCGTCAAAGCGACAACGCGTCAACAGCGCCGCCGATTCATGGGAAGCGCAAGGGCAGGTAGCTCTTCAGAAAGTCGACCCATGAGGTTTCGCGGGCGAAATCGAGCTGGCGGTAGGCATCAGAGATGTCGTTTCGCCTCGGCAGCGTGATCGAGATCCCACGCGCTCCTTTCACGACGGCGCCTTGCGGGTTGGCGAGGAGGACCAGCTGGTCGACTGCGTCTTGCACGTCGGTGGCCGCCTCGACGACGTCATCGTTTTTGACACGCTGCGTGAGCTTCTCGCAGAAATCGAAGAGATCGATCGTGTCCGAATCGGGCATCGCCAGCGCACTGAGATGCGCGACGGTGACCTCGAAGAGCGCATTCGGATCGTTGCGGAGATAGCTGATGAGTGCTTCCGCCAGGACCGAAACGCTTTCCGCAACGTCATCCGCCTTGTCGAGATCGAGCGCGGCCATCGCCGAGACTTCGTCGAATTGGACGGGGGTCACGCCTCGGACGATCGCCTTGGCTACCTCCTGCGTGGGAAGACTCTCGTCGCGCATGAGTGTGAAGGTCGATGAGAACGTACATCCTGGTACGGGGATGTTGCTTTGGGAGCCGACCATGAAGCGAACGCTCGTCCGAAGCTGGAATGCGACTTCGATCGTGTTCATGAGGCAGGCATCGAAGGCCAGCAGTTCCACCCGTCCGTGCCTCCGGGCGATCGACTTCAGCGCGGACTTCAGTTCCATGTTGTCCAGTGCGTCGGTCCGGAGCGTGGCCGGTTTGTCGATGTTGTGGTCATAGAGCGCGGTATTGGGGGTGAGCATCCGGAAGATCGGCTCCTGCTGGTGGATTCGGTGGCATTTGTGATCGTTCCGCCGGAAGCGCCCATCGCGTTCGGCAACGAGCAGATCGTCGTTGGCGATGGCGATCCCGGAGCCGTGATTGGAGAGGATGAGCATGGCTCGCCTCGGATGAAAGTCTTCCATCGTCAGGTCGGCGAACCGGATCAGCGTCCGCTTGTCTCCGGTGTTGGTTTCCAGCTGCAGTCTTCGTAGCGGAAACTTGCGTTGCTTGCTGAGCCGCATCCGTCGGATGGCGGATGTGCCCGGGGTATCGAACTGGATGACGACGTCCGCGGCGAGCGTCGATCCGACCGTTTCGATCTCCTCGATCTTCGCTCTCGTGAAACTGCCGAGGTCATTGTCGTTGGCGATGAAAACCATCACCACCCATTCCTTGGTGCGGAACTTTCTGGGCATGTCGCGCTCCTCCGATCTCTGCGATTGGTGAGAGCGACAAGCATGAAGTTTTCTCAAAGGCTTTGAGATTTTGCGATCGACGTTCCTCTACTTGCCTGTAGCCATCAGCAAGACGAGAGAGGAGTCGTTCATGACCACCATCACGGTTCAATTCGACGGCATGTGCTGCCACATCGCGCCCCCGGCTGGGTCTCCGATCAATGTGACGCGCCGAAGCGTTTTTCCCAACGTCCATGAGCACATCATGTACATCGAGGTCTACGCGAACGATGTCGACACGAGTGCGAATCCGGACTTTTTGTTCACCCAGCAGTACAAACGGGGAAACAGCATTTACCAGCGCACGGAGTTCCGAAACGCGAAGGTTGAGCTCCTGAACATCGTCACGCCTCCGCCAACACAGACGCTCCCGTCGTTTGCACAGCGGGTTCCCATGCTCACCGAGGTTGAGCCGCGGTTCACGGCGGTACTGCCCGACCTCCTCGCGCCGGCCATTCCCTCCGGTTTGGTCGCTGCCTACTTCGATATCACCACCGGGGTATTGTCGTCGGGGCCATCCGAGGATTTTCGAACCGTGTTTCTGCCGCCGCAAGACTGGCCGGTCCGGCATCTAGGCGAATGGGTGCAGTTGGAAGTGGAAGTGAACGTGACTGCGCCGGTGCTTCGTGTCACCGATCTGACCACCGGGACCTTTCGCGACCTGAGGCTCGAGGACGGCGCCGATGTCGTCACCATCGGGAACCAAACGTTGCTCGACATCCTCGGTCAGCCCATGGCCACCGGGCATTTCATCCACTACTACGAGCTCTCGGCAACGCCAATCATTCCTCCTGTGCCTGAGCCCAAGAAGGGTCAGGGCCTCGGCGTCGGCTGTTCCAACACGCAGTGGCCTTGAGCGCCGGCGAGCGCTCTGCTTTACGATAGCGGCGCGGCACAGGCCGCGCCGCATGAAAGCGCAAGCGCACAAGGGAGTGGTGGCCTTGGTTGCCGGCGTGGCCGTGCTTGGAGCCATTCTCGCGGCTGGGCCGCTGCGCCGCGGCTATCACGCCATCGCACTCCAACGCGATCTGGCGCGGCTGGTCAACGTGGCCGCGACACAAGTCAGCATCTCTTCGAGGCTCAGCATCGCCGCCGCCCCGCGCCGTGTAGTCGTGCGGTCAGGAGTGGGAGGTTCTAAACCGCGTGCTCTCGATGCGGCAGCGTTGACGGTTCTGGAACGCGCAACGCGCGTCGATTCCGCGGCCTCCGTCCAGGCCATGGGAGTGGCGCACTACTACACGGGCGAAACGGAGTCCGCGGTGCGCGAGCTGGAACGGGTTGCCGTCGCGTCGCCATCCGCGGCGGCCTGGAATGACGTCGCCGCGGCGCGGCTGGAGCGCTCCAAAGACGACGCGGCCGTACTCGATGTGGTGGCTGCGCTCGTGGCCGTCGAGAAAGCGCTGCAGGCCGATCCGACGTTTCCCGCTGCCTTGTACAACCGCGCCGTCATCCTGGAGAGGATGGGCCTCCATGGTTTGGCGCGCGAGGCGTGGCGGCCGGCGCTCGTCGCAGAGACTGATCCCGAATGGAGCGCCGAGATCCGAAAACGGATCGAGAGCATTCCGTCCGAAATCGATGAATCTCTCGCCGCGAAGGCTTTGAACAACCTGCGTGTCGAAGAACCGGGTGAGGTGCTGGAGACGGTGGACCGGTTTCCTCAGCAGGCGCGCCGGCTCGCGGAAATCAGCCTGCCACTGGAGTGGGCCGCTGCCATGGTCAAGGGCGATGCGGATCTCGCCGAGAGCAGATTGCTTCTGGCGCGTCCTCTCGCGGACGAATTGCGCGGACGTTCGAATGAAACGCTTGCCGGCGAGGCCATTGCGGCGATCGATAAGGCAGCGGGAAGCGGTGATGCGGATCGTGTCACGGCGCTCGTATCCGCATATTCGGCCTATGGCCAGGGGCGGGCACTTCTCGGAGCGCACGATTTCGCGAGGGCCGAACTCCAATTCGGAGAAGCGGAGAAACGATTTGCGCGCGCCGGCAGCCCCATGGCCAACCTGGCCCGCTATCGCCAGGCCACGGCCATCCTCGAACAGAATCGCCTGGAAGAGGCTGCGGCGATGTACACGGCGCTGGCTCAGGGCGAGCACGCTTCGCGCGGGCACCGCGGCTTTGCCGCCGATCTGGCCTGGCAGATCGCCAGGACGGAAGGCCTTCGCGGGCATTGGGATGTTGCTCTCCAGGCCGCACAGTCGGCCGTGGACGGATATCGGGCGCTGGGCGAGGTGCAAAACGCTGGGTTCATGGAGAACATGCTCGCCGAGCTCTACGACTTTCTCGGCCAGCCGGAAAAAGCATGGAAACATCGGTTCGTGGCCTTCGATCGCTTGAGCATCGCCGGAGGTGGGCAACGTCTGCAGGTTGCGCTCGGCGCCGCATCGCGTGTCCCCATCCGCCGCAATGACTGGCCGGCGGCGCTGGCATTGCTCGACCTCGAAGTGGCTGTCGCTCGGGACGCGAATGAGGCAGTTCAGCTCAGCGATGCCCTGGCCCGCCGCTCGCGCGTGAGGGCCGCCGCCGGAGACCTGCCGGGAGCCAGGGAGGATGTCGCTTCGGCCCGCGCGTTTTCGCTTCGCGTGAAGGATCCACAGGAGCGTGCCCAGGTGATCGCGCCGATCGACATCGCCGCGGGAGTAGCGGAGCGCAATCGCGATCCGGTGGGCAGTGTCCGCTCGTTCACCAAGGCGATCGATTTCTATCGGCAGTCTTCGAGATGGATCCTGCTCCCGGAGCTCTACCTCGAACGGGGACGTGTCCAGCTGGCACGCGGTTCTCTGACGGAAGCACAGGCGGATTTCAAAAGCGGGATCGATCAGCTCGAAGAGCAGCGAACGAGGGTGTCGGACTTTGAGCTTCACAGCACGGTCGGAGACGTGGGAGAGGAACTGCTCGTGGAAGCGGTACGCGTCGCCGTCCGTAAGAAGGATGCGGCGGCCGCCTATCAGCTGGTGGAGCGATCGAGGGGGAGGGCGCTCCTGAGCCGGTTGGCAAGTGGAAACGTGGGCGAGCCCACGTCCGTGCAGGATAGCGTCCGTGTCGTGGAATTCATGGTGCTGCCGGAGAAGCTGATCGTCTTCACGGTCGATCGCGAGCTGCGGATGACAGAGCTGGAAGTCGACCATGCTGGCCTCGCGCAGATGGTGGAGGTACTGACATCGAGAATCATCGACGGGTCGTCCTTGGAAACAGTGCAGAGGGCGAGTGGCGCGTTGTACGACGCAGTCCTTCGGCCGCTCGGCGATCTCACCGCGGACGTGTCGACACTCGTATTTGTTTCCAGCGGCGTCCTGGAACGGGTGCCGTGGGCGGTGTTGTACGACGGCCGACGGAAGCGGTATGTCATAGAGGGTGTGAGCGTGACCTCCGCACCAAGCGCGACGGTCTATACGCTTCTGGCAGCGAAGCAAGCGCCATCGACACGCTGTGCGCTGATCGTCGGAAACCCGAAGATTGCGTCCCCTCTGGTTGATCTGCCGGAGCTGCGCGGTGCCGAGAACGAAGCACGGGCGATTGCCCGCCTCTACGAACGACGCACGTTGCTTCTCGGTGCCGAAGCGACGATAGACCGCGTCCTGCGCGCGGCGGAGACATGCCAGGTGTTGCATTTCGCGTCACATGCGGTTTCCTCGGAGGCGTTGGAGAATCAATCATTCCTGTTGCTCGCGCCGGACCGCGCCGAGGGAGATTCCCGCTTGCTCTATTCGCGCGACATCGCCGAATTGAAGCTGGATGGCGTGTCTCTGGTCGTGCTGGCGGCGTGTGGAACGATCCGCGGCCCGACGGTACACGTCGACGGCATGCCCAGCATCGGACGCTCGTTCATCGCCGCGGGGGCGAAGGCCGTGCTCGGAACTTTGTGGGATCTCGATGACGATCGATCGGTGAGAATGTTCGAGCGGATTCACCAAGGTGTCTCGCGCGGCATTCCGGTCGCGCAAGTCGTGCGCGAGACGCAGGTGGATGCCCTCCGAAGCGGTGATCCGGCCACTGCTCATCCGAAGTCGTGGGGCGGTTTGACTCTCGTGGGGGATATTTTTAGCGGGAATTCCTTTTGGCGCGTCCCTCCTAGTTCAAGCGATGGAGGCGATCCGAGTGCGGCCCAGGTTCGTGTTTCTTCCCACGACGATCGCAGCCATGCTTCCGAAGTGTCCGCTCTGCGTTCTCACCATTGCCGCAACCTTCGGCATTGAGCTGCCGATTTCGCGGCGTTGGCTCTCAGCGGCGACGTTCGCGCTGCTGGCATTGTCGATCACGTTGATCGCCAGGATGTGCGAGCCGGGCAGGCGGCGCGGCCTACTGGCGATCGCCCTGAGCGGCGCCGTGCTCATCGCCATCGGGCGCGCCAGCACGGGTCCCGCCGCACTCCTCGTCCACGCCGGCGCCGTCGTAATCATCGCCGCGTCAGTCCGGGCGAGCTGTCGCTCTTACTGCATGGCCGAAGAGTCCGGGCGCATGCAAGCCGCGCACGGTGAGGCGAGAGCCGTACAGAAGTCCGCGAGGACCCGGCCGAGCGTGATCCTCGGGTCGTCTTACTGCCACTCGCCCAATCGGCGGGTCACGTCCCTGAAATGAGGGACCAAACCCCTCAAATGAGGAAACACGGGGCTTGGATCATGGGCGGTATCGCCGCATCGTCGCTCACTTCACCTCTGGTGCTACAAACTTCTTCCCGCGGAACGTAACGGTCTCGCCCGGCTTCATCTCATAGAAACCGATCTTCAGCTTCTTCAGCTCCGCGGCAAAGACCTCCGAGGTTTGGGTGATTCCGGGGAAGGTAGCGAAGTGGTGCGGCACGGCCAGTTTGGCGCGAACCGACTGCGCGGCTCGGGCGGCCATCTTCGGTTCCATCCCGTAGTGGCCGCCGATGTTGAGCAGCGCCAGGTCGATGGCGTAGGTCTCGCCGATCGTCTCCATGTCCTTGAAGTAGGCGGTGTCGCCGCTGTGGTAGATCGCCGGTCCGTTCCTGACGATCACGACGAAGCCCGCGGGATTGCCGCCATAGGCGCGCTCCGGCTCGTTGGCATCGGCGTTGGGATTGAAGACGCTGCTCGAGTGGACGGCCGAGGTCATGGCCACCGTGACTTCGCCGCCGGCGATCTCGATCTCGCCGCCGATGCCCATGATGGCGTCGGTCTCGGCCTGCTCTTTGGGGAAGCCGGTCAGCTTGACCAGATTGCCGGCCAGCTCCGGATTGCAGATCAGCACCGCATGCGTCTGTTTTGCGATCTCGACTGCATCGCCGATGTGATCGCGGTGTCCGTGGGTGAGGAGGATGTAGTCGGCCTTCGAGATCGCCTTCCACGCATCCTTGCCCTCCTTCGCATCAGGATTGGCCGGGTTGCCGATCCACGGATCGATCAGCAGAACCTTTCCGGCCGGAGTGGTGATCGAAAAGGCGGCATGCCCGAACCACCGGATCTTCGTTTCCTGCGCGGATGAGGACAACGTCAAGGCCAGCATGGCCAAAAGGAACAGTCGCTTCATTGCGTTCTCCATGAACGAAGTAGCAGAACACAATGGGGACGCTGTTGGGCGTGACAAGGCGGCAACAGGCTACTCATCATCGTCATCTCTGCGCGTCAGCGCGAAATAGAACTGGAGATCTGCCGGCTCGACGATGTCGGCGACTTCCAGGCCGGACACGGGAAGTGCTCGGAAGTAAGCGTCGACGTCCGTGCCTCGCAAGTTACGCCAACTGTTTCCGCCGTGGCGCACCAGCAGGTAGAGCTCCGGCGCACAGACGGGCACGATCGTCGCGCCGCTTTCTTCCTTGAAGAACCAGTCCTGGCTGGCACCTGTGTCATGGAATGGGGTCCGTTCCCACACTGTGCGGCCGAAGCAGAGTGTGGCGCCGGCACCCCAGCCGTGGCCGGAGAAGCGCACGCGTTTCTCATCGCGCAAGAGCACGTGAAAGCAGTCCCAGGCCGCGATGGTGTTTTCAATACCTGCACCTTCGACTGTAGACACGGCGCGCTCGAGAAAGCGCGGATTGTAATAGTCGTCGTCATCGAGCAGCTGCAGGACCTCGCCGTCTGCTTCACGGGCCGCGAGATTGAGGCATGCACCGTAATTCGCACCCGGCTCGGCGCGGACGTAACGGACTCCGTCGATGCCGCTGCAGAAGTCCTCAACCAGGGTCTGTTCGCCCGCGTCGACCAAGATGAGCTCCCGGTCGGCGTATGTCTGACGCGAAAAGCAGCGAAGCGCCTGGGCGATGAATTCCGGACGGTCGCGCGTGGTCATGAGGCAGGAGACACGGGATGCGGGCATGGTCAGGCTCCCGTGGCGGCCATCGTGTGGGCTGCCGCGGCGGTGGCGTAGGCATCGAGCGATTCGGCGGAGAAAGAACGTGGTCTCTCCGTTTCGCGCCAGCCGGAGGGACGGAGGAAGCTGCCGGCTTCGAAGCTCCAGGTGTTTGCGCCATGCCGGACGTAGACGAAAAGAGCGCCGTCGTCGTCGACGCGGACGAGGCGCAGGCCGCGCCGCAGTGCTTCCCGCAGAAAGGCCGCATCCTCGGCCAGGCTGTAGTCGGGAAAGCGGATTCCTTTTTCCCAGATGGAGCGGCGGAAGAGCATGGTGCCGCCGGGGACGTCGCCGGCGTACATCATCCGGTGCAGTTTGCCGGTCACGGTCCAGCATTTCCGCTGCGGGAGCTGCAGGAGGAACCGATTGACCAGGCCCGTGATGTCGGCGTCGCCGCTGAGGATGGGCGCGGCCTGGCGTTCCATGCGGGTGGATGCGTACCAGTCGTCGTCATCCCACAATGCGATGATCTCGCCGCGCGCTTCGGCGCAGCCGAGGTTGCGTTTCGCGCCGAGACTGATCCGGTGATCGACGCGGAGGTAACGGACGTCGGGCATCCCGGCCAGGAGATCGTCGATGCGGTCGTCGCCGTCGTCGACGATGACGAGCTCGCGATTCAAATAGGTCTGCGTGCGGAATGTCTCCAGCGCCAGGGGGATGAACGGGCGGCGGTTGTAGGTGGCCATGACGCAGGAGATGAGCGGTGGCGGCGCCGTAGGAGCGGCTGCATTCATCAAGGCCACTACGCGCTCCACCGGCTGGCGCGACCAGAACGCGCCGCGCGCCCGCCGCGGGCTGCTGTTGTTTTTGTGGATCGAGGCCACGCAAAGCGAGGGGTCCTTCAAATCGGCGATGGAGTTGCCGCCGCGCCGGACGAATTGCGTGTCTTCGCCGACCTGGATGTCGGGAAAGCGATTGCGTTGCCACAGCTCGCGCCGATAGACGAACGTGGTGCCGGCCACCCACGGGTCGCGGCCGGCATAGCGGTAGAGAAAGGCCTGGCCGCGCTCGCGATCGTGGAAATGGAGGACGCTGCTGCCGCAAAGGTCTGCGCCGCGCTCGCGCAAGGCATCGACCTGCGTGCGGAGGCGGGAGGCGGGATACCAGTCGTCATCGTCCCAATGGGCGATGATCGCCCCGCGGGCCTGCTCGCAGGCGAAGTTGCGTTTCCCACCGATGGTGAGACGCTCCGGCAACCGGAAGTAGCGGATGCGCGGATCGGAGGGCAGCAGGTCGTCGATCGGATCGTCGCCGTCGTCGACGACGATCAGCTCGCGCTCGGGATAGTCCTGGGCCAGGAAACACTGCAGCGCCGCGGGGATGAATGTGCGGCGATTGTGCGTGGGCATGATGCAGCTGACCAGCGCCGGGTCGCTCGCTTGCATTTGGGGCGTTGGCTGGACTGCACGCGGCGCAAAGTTCGGACAGGCATCACCGCTGCAGTGCGTGCGATAGTCCGTCTTCTCTCCGCGCAGACGCGCGCCGCAGAACTTGTCCTGATAGCGGCGCCGGCTGGCCTCGAAGAGCAGCGCTTCCTGGCGCTGCCGCTCCGGCGAAGGCTCGGGGCGCCACACGTACGCCCCGCATACCCACAAGCCGTCGAAGCCCGCCCGCGCCGCGCGGATGTTGTAATCCATCTCCCAGCAGGGGCCGAGGCCATAACCCTCATCGGCAGGACCGATAGCTTCGAAGACCTCGCGCTTCACGGCGTAACAAAAGTCGGCGAGACTGTAGAGCGGCGCCAGCGTGCGCACTGTGTTGCCGAACCGCCGCTCCGCCTCCGCTGCTGTCGCCTCGACGTCGTTCTCGGTTGCGCCGCCAAACACGCACTGCTCGTTCCAGGCGCGGTTGGTGGAGGGGCCGGCCAGGCCGACGCGAGGCCGCTGCAATGCCGCGACGAGTTTGTCGATTGTGCCGGGAGCGACGCGGCAGCCACTCTCGAGGAGGATGACCACAGGCGCGTCGGTATGCGTCATCAGCCAGTTCAGGCGTGCTGCGCTGCCCCGAACGGTCTCCGGTATGAGCACATTCTCCATTGGGCCGGCACAAAGAAGCTGGTTCTCCGTTCTGGCCCCAATGCCGATTGCGGCTCTCATGATCTCTCCTGATCCGTCGATTACAAGACGTCGTCTAGTCCGTCCAGCGTTACGCGAGTGAGCTCATCGTCGCTGACTGCAACAAATGTTTCAGGACATGTGCGGACGATGTCGGCAATCACACTCCGTGCATTGGAGGTGTCGATCGAGTCCTGAGATGACGTGAGGACGGCGAGTAATGATGTGAGCGACTGTTGATACTCAACAGCGAGATGAATGTCCGTGCCGTCGGGTTGTCGGAAGATGATATTGATGCGCGAGTCCTCCGGTTTGAAGAGCGCTGTCAATTCGATCTGGCCATTGAAATGTCGGAATACCGCGGCCCAGTAACGATCTCCACCGTTCATGACGTCGCGGGTCTGCTGATCCATTTCCCACCCAGCCGCCGAGAAGGCACCGACAATGGTTGTCCAGTCGGCGTGTTGTTGCGGCGTCATCTCTTCGAGTTTCATCCGGGTAACCTCTTTTCGTACGCGCCCAGCTTGGTCAACTCTTCTTTCAGCTCTTTCAGGCGCCAGTTCAGATTGCGCCGAACGTCGGCGTTTGTGATTGCATTCGACACTGCCGGGTTGTCGAGGATTGCCAGGTCTTCAATTTTGATGCTGTCGGATTCGTTTAGGTGTTTGAGCGCATCGACAGCTTGTTGTTTCTGTGCTTTTTGAAGTTCTTTGTCCTTCGTGAATTTTCCATAGTACAAACTGACGACCCGAAGCAGGAGTGTTGCGCGTTTTCCTTCGATGAAGGTGCGTAACTGTGGCGCGCAGCGGCCGCATGGGCTGCGGTTGATGTCGATCTCGACATGATCGCGTGTCTGGGGTGTACGTTGCGCAGCGGGGATCGCTACGTTCTGCCAGTCCTTGCCAAGATCTCCGATCAAGATCTCTTCGGCATGCTTCCTGCCGGGATCGGATTCCACTCGCCCCCAAGGTCTTCCATTTACGCGTGCGACCAGCCGTGTGTCTTCGCCGCTGAATTGGAGATCGCTGACACCAAGGGTCATCTGGACGCCGGCCTCGCCAGCCTTCCATGTCGGGTTGATGTGTGCTTGCACGGAAAAGCGTTTCTTGCCCGGTACCCGAACGAGTCGAAGGGAGCGGAGGCCATCGCGGTTGTGACGAGCTGCAACACTGTCGATTGCCGCATAGAGCTGCTGAGGCGTCAGTGGTCGTCCGAGACGTGCGGCCAAATCCGCGTCCACACGGGCGCGGACGTCGTTGACCGGCGGCCGTGCCGGACCCTCTCGTGTACCTGCGCCTGCTTCCCTCCCTCCTCCTCCCCCAAACATCTTCTTCACCAGCGCCACGATCTTGACGATGGCCTTGTCGATGGCCTTGTCCACCTTCTCCTGGACCTTCTTGATGAACTCCTGGATCTTGGTGGTGATTTTGCCGAGGCCGGCGAACTGGGCGAGGAAGCCGAGGAGGAGGGGGATGGCTTTGGCCAGGGATTGCTCGACTTTGTCCTTGGCGGCGCTGAGGTTGCCGCGGGCGATATCGACGACGGAGTCGACCACCGAGTCGACGAAGGCCGCGATCTGTTTGGCCTTTTCGACGACGAACGTGACGATGTCGATGATGGCCATGATGGCCCCGATGATTGCCCCCACCGGGTTGAACATCAGGACGATCTTGGCGATCCCGCGTTTGACGGCGGTCTCGATGAGGTAGTTCTTGATGGCGTCGATCACCATCTCCTTGAGGCTGGACAGGTCCTCCTTGACCTTCTCCCACAGCGCCGCGGGGCCGCCGGCGATGAGCGCCTGGATGTACTCGACGAGTTTCTCGATGAGCTTCATGTTGCGCTCGCCGATCAGGCGCACGGCCTTGGCGCGCATCTTGTCGAAGGTGATGCCCAGGACGCTCATCACCAGCTTGAGGATCGATGGGAGCGAAAGGTCGCGCGGGATCTCGATTCCCAGTCCGCCCAGCGACCCGAAGAGCCACTGCTTGAAGCCGTCCTCCATGTGCTTGGTGATGTGCTCGCGGAAGGCGGTGATGCCTCCGGCCACGGCGGAGATGAGATTCGAGAGGAAGCCGATCGGATCGCTGATGATCAAGCCGATGACCGAGGCGGCCTTGCGCAGGATCCTCCCCACCATGGCCTTGAACTCGAGGATGGCCTTGATGACCTCGAGGAGCGCCCCGATGAAGCCGGCCACCAGACCCTTGTTGGCGTCCTGAATGGCCTTGAGCGCTTCGTTCGCTTTGCTGAAGGCTTCCTTGTATTTGGAGGCCAGGTCCTGCGCCAGTTGGTTCTTCTTGTCGTCGATGCTGCGCTCGAGCTCCTCGAAGCGGCCGGCCACGTCGCGTTGGGCCTGCTGTCCGATGCGTTGCAGGTCCGGCCCGAGGGATTTGACGTACGTCGCGATGCGGCCCTGGCCGCGCGCGACTTCGGCCTTCGCTTCCTTGAGCCTTCTCTCGACGAGATTGGCGACGCGGACGATGAGCGCATCCATGCGTGCGCGGAAGAGCTCCCGGCCCTGCTCGTAGAAGACGTTGACCTCGGAGGGGAGGCCGCGGAACTGATCGCGGATCCAGCGGTAGGCGCCGACGAAGGGGATGGAAAGGTATCGATCGATCTTGTAGGCGCGGATCTTGGCGTTGACGAACGTGGTCATCGCCTTGAGGGCGGCTTCCGTTCCCTGATCGAACATCGTCGACACTTCGGTGTCGAGCGTGGAGAGCTTGGTTTCGACGGTCTTTTTGGTGTCGTTGTAGATGTTCTCGATGTTGGTGACGACTTCACGCCGCTTGGCTTCGTCGCGGGCGCGTTGTTCCTGCTGCCGGGTGAGGACACGCGTGCCGGAGCCGCGCTTCACACCGATCATCGCCGCCGCGGTCTTGCGGGTCGTGTTCTGGGCCTGCGCGGCCGCGGCGCCCAGCGCTGCTTTTTCGTTGCCGCGATACTGCGCGGGGGCGGCGTCGGCCTGTTTGGCAACGCTGTCTTTGGCCACCAGCACGGCCGAGAAGCGCGGGTCGTTGGCCTTCTTCAGTTGCGTCGGCGTGACCTCGGCATCCTTCATCTGCTGCTCGGTCTCCTGCTTGGAGTCCTGCAGCGATACCTCGGCATCCGTCTTCGGCGCGGGCATCCCCTCGCCCGCGGCGACGTTCGGCGGAGCGGGCGCGCCTTCGGGCGGGATGGGCGTTTCCTTCTTCGCCTCGCCTTCCTGTCCCGGCGGCTGCTGCGTTGCGCCGGCCACGCCGCCGGCCGCTTCATCCTTCTGCTGATTGGCGCTGTTCTTCAGACCGCCTTTCATCTGCTGCGCTTTGTCGTCGAACTTTTCGGTCTCGCCGAGGGTCTTCGGCATGGCCTTGTCGACCTCGGCGCGCAGCATTTCCAGGAACGTGCTCGGCTCGGGCTTCTTCGCCGGCGCGTCCTGGATCTTGTCGACCTGCTTCGATTTGCCGGCGGCGGCGCGCTCGTTCGACGGACCCTTGGCCGCGCCCGCCGCTTCAGCGGCTTTCTTCGACGCCGGAGGATGCGCCTTCGTCTTCGCGGCACCGGCCTTCAGCTGATCCATCACCCTGCGGAATCGCGGGTCGGATTCCGGCGAGGGTTTCGGCAGCGGCTTGCGGCGGGCCAGAAGAGACGGCATGGCTCATCGTCCCGGACTGCGCGGCAGCGGACAGACGGAGCCGCTCTTTCGATACTCGCGGCGCACGCCGCGGTCGAGATGCTCGCGTGCGATCGGCGCCGCGCCGTCGAGTGCCAGGAGCGACGCGTGCAACACGGCGTTGCGGATCTGACCGCCGCTCAACACGCAGCGGACGGCGAGCTCTTCGAGCCAGCGCACGTCGACGGCGTGATCGGCGGGGAGGTGCAGCTGCCAGATCGTCCAGCGCTCCTGCGCCTCCGGCATGCGGAACTCGACGATGACATCCATGCGCCGCTGGAACGCGGAGTCGATGCGGGCGGCGGCATTCGTGGTCACGAGCAGGATCCCTTCGAACGATTCCAGCCGCTGCAGCAGGAAGTTCGTTTCCAGGTTCGCGTAGCGGTCGTTCGACGTCGAGACCGCGGTGCGATTGGTCAGCAGCGCATCGCCTTCGTCGAGCAGCAGGATCACGTCGAGCTCTTCGGCGCGCGAGAAGAGTTGATTGAGACTCTTCTCCGTCTCGCCGATGTACTTGTTGACGACGGAGGCCAGGTCGAGACGGTAGAGGTCCTTCTGCAGCGTGGCCGCGAGCAGCCGCGCGGCCATGGTCTTGCCGGTGCCGCTGGGGCCGGAGAAGAGAGCGCGCACGCCGCAGTTGAGTTGATCGGAGAGCGTGCTGCCGACGTGCTCGTGCAACAGCTCGCGGCTGCGGCAGCGGCTCTCGAGATTCGTCAGCTCTTCGAGTGTTTCCGCGGAGGCGCCCAGGTCGTGCCAGCCGCCGCCGGCGATGTGCATCGGCGCGGCCAGGGTTTCGATCTCCCGATGCAGGGCGCGGCCGGCAACCCGCACGTCCTCGGCGGTGATGCGCTTTCGTTCATGCAGCAGCGCGTAGGCGCGCGCCAGTCCGGCGGCGGTGGCGATGTTGCCGCTGGTCATGCGGAATCGCTCGGCCAGCAGGCCGGCGTCGCTCGGCTCGTGCGCGGCCAGCGAGCGTTGCCAGAGCTGACGGCGTTCGTCGAGCGAAGGCATGTCGATGGTCAGCGTGACGGCGCTTTCCACGAGCTCCCCGCTGACGGAGCCGTGCTTGCCGAGGACGAGGACCACCGGGCCGCGGAACTGGCGCAGCGGCGGGAGCTCGGCGGTCTCGCCCAGCCCGAGATCGAAGACGATTACCACGACCGCGCGTGAAAGCGTGGCCAGCGCGGCCACGAGCGTCCAGCGCTCGTCGTCGGGACGCCAGCCGCCGCGCAGCTCCAGCACGCCCCGCCCGAGGACCGCTGCCACTGCGCCGGCGATCGTGCGGCGGCCGTTGTGTTGCGCGCCGCGAAGGACGAGCGTGCGCACCGGTCCGGCGCGGAGGAGCTCGGGCAGATTGCGCAGCGTGAGCAGCAGCTCGGAGGAGCCGATGATCGTGTCGAGCGACGGCAGGTCACCGGTGGCGTGATAGCGGATCGAAGGCGCGGGATTCGGTTGCAGATCGCCGCGGATGGCGTCCCAGATCGGATGCGGGGTCTGGAAGATCCACTGCAGACGCGGGGCGTCGGTATTGAGCACCTGCACGAGCCCGGAATCGAGCAGGAGCCGGATGCGCTCCCGCACGGTACCGACGCCGCCGGCGTCGCGCCACCACGCGGTGAGCAGGCCGAGGGTGAGGCGATGCTGGCCGGGCGAGACGGGCTGCGCGCATTCGATGACGAAACCGAAGCGCGGGTCTTCCTCGATCAGCCCGATGGCGAAGAGCATCGTCAGCGCGTCGTCGTCGAGCGCCAGATCGGAGCGGAGCGCACGGATGGGCAGGTGCGCGGCGACCTGGAGCTCCCATTCGCGAATGGAGGTGAACCAGATGCGCGTGGCATCGGGTGCGGTGACGTCGACGTCCTCGAGCGCCTGGATCTCCTCGAGGTAATCGCCCAGGAACGGGAACTGTTCGAGCGTCTCCTCGAGCGAGCCGAGGTTCTGGGAAAGTCGGGCCAGCGTCTGCAGCACGGCCGCGAGCACGTGCAGTTTGAAATGCGACGCGGCGGTCGGCGGCAGAGAACGGAAGGCGGCGGCCATCGTCGTCGGCTCGTGTTCAATCGAAGTGGAAAGCGACATGTCGTCCTGCGGCCGGAATCCATCCGGGATTGCGATCGAGTCCGGCCATGCGGATCTCGATGGGGTGAGCCTCGAGACTGAAATACGCGTCGAGGTGGAGGAGCGAGGCGGTGATGCGTCCCGGCACGGCGACCAGCCGGCGCGCCAGTCCTGCGCCGAGGCGCAGGCGCAGGTGATTGGCGACGGCGGCGATCCAGCGATCGCGGCGCGGCGCGTTGGGATAGGCGGCCAGGACGGGCGGAGGAGTCCAGCGCGATGCACGTGCGGCGCTGCGGCGGAGGAAGGCATGGATCGGATCGCGCGCGAACGCATTGCCGGCCAGCGCGCGCCCGACACGGTCGACGAAGAGAAAGACGTCCAGGCCGATCCCGCGCTGGATGGGCGAAGTGAAGTCGCTGTAGAAGCCGAGGGCGATGCCGGCGTTGAAGAGGAACAAGGCGCCCGCGAAGTCGGAGGTGAATTGCGTTTCGATGGCAGGGTAGGGCGACTCGTCGAGGAGATCCGAGGCCTCGTCGTATGAGGCGATGATCTCCGGAGCCGGCCGGGCCTCGAGCGTGGTGCTTGCGTCGAATGAAAGGCCGCCGGTTTCTGCGCTTGGGGGGAAATGTTCGAGGATCGAAGGAGTCTGAGCGTGCGGGCCCGACCGGCGTTCCTTCCGCCGCCTCGACGCTTTCCGCTTGGCCTTCCTGCTCCTCTGTTGCGGCGTTTCGACGAGTGCTGCCGGCTCGTGCGGCAACGGTGGGGTTGCCTGTTGGGGCGTTCGGTCGGAGGTGAGCTCGATCGCGACGTCACTGTCAGGCGAATGCGTTTTGACAAAGGAACGCGCCGACGGCCGAAGTGTTCTTGCAGAAGCTCGCGGTGTGGACCTCGACCTCGTCGTGGTGGAGATGCTTGCGTCGACCCCAACGATCCAGCGCACGATCGCGTTTGCGAAGGAAGGGGCTCGCACGACGCCTGGCGCGCGCTGCAGGAGCAACGACACAGCGGCCAGCACCTGCTGCTCGATCGTGAAGGCGGGCTCGAACGCCTCCGGCACGATGTGCGTCCATTGAGGCAAGGGCCGATGCTCATGAGCACCAGTCGGCACTGCGCTGCCGGCCGCGCTCCTGGTCAGCGCACGGACGACGGCGTACGCAACCGCCGGCAGTTCATGCTCGCGCAGAATGCCTTCGACGACGCGCCGTGCATCCTCGGGGGCCAGCATGCGCAGGACCGCCACCAGCTCGCTCCGCCGCCGCGCCAGCAATGCCATCACGGCGGGGACGCAACGCGGCTCGCGCGTCCATTCATGCACGACGGACGTCAGCCCGCCGCGCACGTCGAACAGGTACGTCCACCACCACTCCCGCCCGAGCAACCCGCGTACGGCATCGCGCGCGGCGCAGGCCAGCAGCTCCGCCCGATCGAGAAAGAGCACGGCCTCGGCGGCCGCCGGAACGCTTTCGAGCGCCGGCCGCACGGCACGCCGGGCCAGACTCTCCACGGACGCGCGCGCCGCGCTGCGCCACGGCGCATGCGAACCGGAATCGCGTCCGACGAGATCGATCGAGCTCGGCAACGGATCGCACAGGGAACGAATACAAAGGATGGCCTGAGGCGGGAGCGAGGCCGGCTGCAGATCGACGGAGCGAAGCAAGGCCTCGCTCCGCATCCGCAACATCGCGGAATCCCGGGCGGCCGCGCTGACGCGCAACCGCCCGATCATCGTGCCTCGCTCCGGCGCCATGGTCATCGGCGTCAGTGCTTCCGATACCACCGCTCAACCGCCTCGATCGCGGTCTCAACCGTGACTGGCTTTCCAGCTTGTACAGTGAGCTTGTAGATCCCGTTCTTGAGGTCTTCCATCCCAGGACCACGGAAGGTCGATTGCCAATTGACCAGTGGTCCCTTATGGACCGCCACATACCCGAAGTCGCCGGCGCGGTTGACGATCTCGTACAGATTCCTGCGGATCTTCAATTTCCTTCCGGTGCCAACGTAACCACGCGCGATCCAACTATAGAGATTCTCGTTCTGATAGCTGGCCATGGCGCGGGCGAGGTCACCATCGCGGAAGCGGCGAGAGCCGCCGCAAGCGCCTCTCGCGTCCGGCGGTGTGGCATTCCTACCGACCTGCTCGTCGGTCTGGACGGTGATGAACATCCGGTGTACTTGCTCGCCCTCCGGCGCGCCGCGAGGATCGCCGGTGATTTCCGCGGTCTGACGGAACGTTGAGGCGGGAACGATGTCCATGTTCTTCTGGACGCTCTTGTTCTTGAAACGAGTGGCGGGGTCGTTCGAGTCGAGATCGATTTGGATACAGTTGTGCGCGTGGAACTTGAACAGGCACGACTGCCGGTAAGTCAGGCTCCAGTCGGCGGTGAGCCTGCCCTTCAGGCTGGGGGGGATCGCTATCTGCGTTGTGGGATTGCCGGTGACGCCAACAAAGGGGGATGGCGCCCCGATCCGATCGAACGCGTTGGTGGCGGGAATGCCCCAATTGGCGATGCGAAATGTGGCGGAAACGTTCGCAACGCCAGTCATTTCGTTCAGGGGCCGGGCGATGAAGACGTTGTTTGGACCACTCGTAGCGGTACTGCCGGTCTCGGCCGGACAGGAGATTTCGGTCGTCTCCGTTACGCCGGTGAAGCTCTTGATCTGCTGAACGATCGTGCCCGTCGTCCCCGTAGTAAACGGAAATTCGACACCGACATCGGCCCACGATAGAGAGACGCCGTCACACTCCGATCGCGGCGTCAGTGAAGCAGTGCCCCAATTCGGGGGAGTGGGAGTGTTTTCAGCTAGAAACGGTGTACTCCCTGGCACGATGTCGACTCCTGCCGGCCACGGGCTCTCGATGACCGCCGGCAAGACTCCTGTCGTGTTGAGGACGTTCGCATAGAAGCTGTAGGTCGGCGTAGAACCTGAAGTTGGGATGAACATTCCCTGGGTAATGAGCGGTCCAGCAGCCCCAGCCGAGGGGACGATTGGGATTCTCATCTCCAGTGCCCAACGCGTTCCGTTGCGGCTAATCCTGATGTTGTTGAAAAGCCAGGTCCCAGTGCCCGCGGTATTTGCTATCGCCGTCGGAGAGTTCCATGTGGAGCTGTCGCGCCAGTATTGGACAAAGTCTGGCGAAAATCCTGCCGAGGGATCACTTGGCAACAAGGCACCGAATGGGAAAATGTGGATCCGCCAGTCGTTGGCGGCGATTCCGTCCGTCGAGAAGCCGAGGACGATTGTGTCGTCGCTCTGTGGAGCGAGGAGCCCCGTGTCGACGGTAAACGAGAGGTAGAGCGACGAGCTGGCGGTGCCGGCCTGGAATTTCACGCTCGTTGTCGCCCCGTTGTCCCCGCTGAGATTCCAGCGCGTGGCGCCGTTCCATCCCGGATCGTAAGTGAGCCCTGCGCCGGTTTCGTCGATGATGCCATCAATGAACGGGACGCCGCCAAGGCCGCCTACGGCCGGTACGCACATATCTTTTTGAGCGAATGCCCTCCCGGCGGTTGCGAGGATGAGCAGCATGCTGAGAAGGAGCAGTTTTCCGGTGTTCTTCATGATGGTTCTCCTTTGTTAACCAGGGTCACCCGCTGATGCCCAGCGGTAGGTCGAATTCACCACGGAATCCGTTGGTGCCAGTGACGACGAGAATGAGGTCGGTCTCGGCTGCTCCCGTGCCCGGCGAAAGAACGACGGTGGTGCGTGAATTGGTTCCGGGAGTCCCAGCGAAGTTTGCCGGCGACGCCGCCACAGCTGACCAGCCGGACTGGTTCCGTAACGTGGGAGCAATGGCGTAGGTGGCGGGCTCGGTGAAGGCCAGGTTGAACGAGACGCCGACGGTGCTGCCACGGGTGATCATGACCCGCCCGTTCTGGATGGGCAGACTCGTACTCAGGCTAATGATCACGCGGTTGTCGGGAACGGGAGCCGGAGTGCCGATGACGAGGACAATCGGACTGGAGCTTCCGGGCTGGATGTTCGTTCCGGCCACGGCGCTGGTCACGTCGACACGAAGCGTGCCGGCGCCCGCGGCTCCGTTCGGAATCGCCACTCGGACCCGTAGAGTCTTATGCGTGTTGGCGGGGATCGAGATGGCGCCGCTGGTGCGAGCCTGCTCGCTGGCGTCTTCGAGCAGCGCGGCGGTCCAGCCGGTCACTCCGGTGATCGATGGAACGATGTTGTACGTGGCGACCTGATCAACGATCGCATTGATGTCATAGGTAAACGTGAAGCTCTGGCCGGCCGTGATCGTGCCCACCGGCGCGGCGGTGTAGGTGACCTCAACCCGCCCCGCGGGCACGATCAGCGCGGGCAGGATCGTCGCGTTCATGCTCGCTGAGCCGTTTGCGTTATTGACGACGACCGGAACGCTGCTTCCAGTGGCCGCCAGGCCCGGCACGCTCGGCACGTCGAACGACAGGACAGCATTGGAGCTGTCGAATCCAAAGGCGCTGGAGGCAATGAGCACTCCTCCGACCGTCACCGTGTTCAGGGATGCCGGCTGCATGAAGTTGGTCCCGTTCACCGTCAGCCGCATTCCAACGCGGATCGGCGTGCTCGTACCGACGATCGATGTGATCGTGACGGCAGGATGCGTGATGACAGCCCCCGCCGTTTCGAGATCGGTAGTTCGAGTTTCGAGATTCGCGAGCCAGTCGATGATGCCGTTCATGAAATCCACCGTGATCAGGTCGCCGGCTCGCACTTTTGCGACGGAACTGGAGGCAATTCTTGTCGTAGCCATTTGGTCTGCTCCTTTGTCGCGCGCTAGACGAGCGCGTAGTTGGCGTAGTTCCAGAGAGAAAGATTGAAGCGGGCGTTCGCCGCGTAATCACTGTGGCCGTTCACGAACATCACGTAGCCTTGTGGCCGCGTCGATCCGATTGCATTGGCCGCTCTCGTGTTCTCGACAACGAGATAGAGCCAGATCACCTCGGGTGATGTGGTATCGATGGGCGGAAAGTCGAGAGCGCGCTCGAAGATGGACGCCAGCTTGTCGGTGTCGACGAAGGTCGGACCGTGCGTCGTGCGGCCGGCGAAGAATTGATTGATGTTGATGCCCGCGGCGCTGCTTGTGAACAAGGGCAGCATTCCGATGGGCGGCAGATGATCGAAATAGGTTCTGACGCCGATCGATTGAGTGAGCGTTCGCTCGCTCCGCATCTGGGCGATCTGGGTCTCAAACTGCAGGACCATGGCTTCGGCGATGGATCGCCGCCGGTCGGTCGGTGAGGGATGCACGGCCGAGTCGCTGCGCTGCGCCGTTCTTCTCCGCACACTCCACATGTCCGCCCACACCAAACCGCCTGTTGCCGTCCAGTAGAAGGTTGCCAATGGCACGTCGCAGTCGGTCAGGGATCCCGGGCGGAGCGAATCGAGGAGTGTTGCCGGCTCGTTGGTCGTAGTGAACGGATCCAATGCATAGGACGGCAGCCCGGTCTCGCCAAAGCACCGGTACGCCACGAGATTGCGTAGCCGCGGGATGTCGCTCATCTCCGCATCCGTCATCGGCAGCTCGATGAGCCGGAACTGCACGGCGTCGACGGCGAAGCGCGAATTGCAACCACTCGGTTGGCCGCCGAGGCCGGAGACGCTGGCGGAGCCGTCGGCGGCGACGGTGGAGCAGAGCGTGAGGAGGTAGACGCCGGCGCCGGCGACGTAGACGCCGGACTGGGGGGGCGTGCAGGCAGTGAAGAGCGTCCGTGCGGGAGGCGTGGCATCTGCGGTGCGGACGAGTTGCACGCGCGTGTCGGACGGCAGGTAGAGCGTTTCGCCTTTGCGGTTGATGGCTACGCCGCCGGTGACGTTCACGACCGGCGCGGCGAGTCTGGTCGCGGCATCGATGCCCACTTCGATGCTTACTTCCAGGCCGCGCACGATGCCGTCGCCGATGGATTGGGCGAGGAGCTCGTGCGTGGCGCGCTGGCCGCGTTGTTCCGCGGTCAGGTCTTCGCCGGTCAACAGGCGGCCGTTGAAGAAATGGATCGACCGCGTGCGGTCATTGAGGATCGGCGTAAAGAGGTTGGCGGCCATGGTCGTCTCTCCTCAGCGCATCCGCGCCCATTGCAGCCATTCCTGCTGCAGGCGGAGATGGACGAGCACCGGGCGGCGCGATTCGTCTTTGCGGACGGGCAGCGTGTCGTTGACCTGCCAGCCGCCCGGCACCTGCACCACCGGCACGTCGAGGTGCGCCAGCAGCAGGCAGTCGTCCGGCTCCGACTGCATGGAGGCGGCATCGCCGCAACAGCCGCAGCCGCCGGGACAGATCGGGTGGACGCGCGGGCGGATCTCCGTGGTCCAGATGCGCAGCGCCGCGCCGATGGCGTCGTCGAGCGCCGAGGGATCGACGTGCAGCGTCGTGGCCGTGGCGGAGTTGATGTGGATGGCCTCGATCGGCGATCCGATCGGCGAGTCCATGGTCTGCACGGCGTTGCGCAGCGCCTGCTCGATCTGCGGCACGGTAGACGGCGTGCCCGCCCCCGTGTGCAGCGGGATCTGGCGCAGCCAGTCGACGAATTCGCGCAGGAGGTCTTCTTCGTCCTGCTCGGGCGGCGTGGTGCGGAGCTCGAGCGTGAACGAGTCGCCGATGCGCGACGGGGAGGTGAGCTCGCTGGTGACGCGGCACGGCTCCCCCGGAATGGCCACCGGATCGAGCTCGCATTCGCGATAGCAGAGAACGAGAGCGAGCGGCAGCGTGGCCGGCGAGGTCATGCCGTCGAGCACTTTTGCGTTCGCGGCCAGCCAGTCGTTGAGGTGGGCGCACTGATTCGGCTTGACGCAGATGAGCTGTCCGCTCGGCGCGAGCGCGGTGCCGGAGCTGACCACGACGCGCGGGCCTTTCGCGTCGCTGTCGAGCGTGACGGCCAGGCCGGCCAGCGTGCCGTAGCCGATGGCGTCGCGGGCCAGCCAGCGCGTGCGGTTCGAGAGGTACGCGAACTCCTGCGTGAAGTCGCTCACGCCGAGGACCATGCCCAGCTCGTAGTTGACGTGTTTGGAAACGTCGATCGACTTCAGGTCTGCCGTGGAGCTGAAAGCAGCGGTCATTGCGTTTCTCCTTTCCTCGGGCAATCGGCGCCGAGGAGGATTCGGTCGCGCGAGGCGCGGGCCGGTTCGGGCGAGAGATAGCCGGAGCCGACGTAGCCGCGGTCGACGATGAACGGTCCGAGAAGCTCGGGGGATGCGCCTCCACGATCGATGACCGTGTCGGAGCCGAGACGTGCTTCGCCGACGCGGAACCAGGCCCAGTAGAACTGCACGTCGAACGTGGTGTGAGACGGCTTTTCGAGAGCGACGACGCGGCTGGCCAGGTCGACGCGTTTCTGGCGTTCGGGGATGCCGAGCGTTTCCTGCGGCAGGAACACGGTGAAGCGATGGGCGGCATCGCGTGCCGGTAATACGACGCCTTCGAAGCCGATCCAATCGGTGAGCGCGGCGGCCGCGCGGGGAGGGCGCTGCGGCAACGGGACCGCGGCGAACGAGCGATGCGAGGTGCTCCAGGCCGCGTTCAGCTCATCGATGCTCGGATAGCGGCGCTCGAGATAGCGCTGCCAGAGCGCCGTGTCGGCGCTGGTGGCGCGCGGCGCAAAGCCGAGCGTGGCGCGCGCGAACTCCGCGGAACTTCGCGACCTGCCCGCCGAGAACACCGCGCCCTCTTCGCCGCTGAATTCCGCCCAGCGCTGGTCGAGCTCGGCCGAGCCCTGAGACGGCTGCCATTGCGCGGGGCGCGGTTGGACCGGCAAACCGGTCGCGGCCACGGCCGGCTGCAGCAATGAATTCGGGATGGTGCGGTTGCGGAACTTCTCCGCGATGCGCACGCCGCTGCATTGCGCCGTGGTCTCGACGTCGAAGATGCTTTCGTCGACTTCCTCCTCGGTGACGAGGCGCAGGGCCATGATCATCCCGGGCGTCGTGCCGCGCCAGGCGAAGAAATCGACGGCGTGACGGAGGAAGTGACGCTGCTTCCGCTCATCCCAGGCGGGATCGAGCGCCACGGCGAACCAGGAGGCGAGCCATTCGAGGGTGTCGGCCGGCGCGCGGCGCACGTCGATCAGGCATTGCGCGGCGGCGATGCGTTCTTCGATGGTCGTGAAGAACCCTTCGAACAACGCCAGGAAGCGATCGAGGAACGACGCCGAGTCGGCGTCCTCGCGATAGACGGCCGGGAGATAGCGTTGCAGATACGAGAAGCGCGGGTAGTAGACGCGCATGGCCCGGATGTGCGGCGACGTGCGGCCGTTGCCGGTCAGGACGACACGCAGTTGGAGGAAGCGCCCCTTGGCGCGTTGGAAGAGGAGCTCCCAGCTGTCGTTGACGTCTTTAGTCCACGGTATCTCGGAACCGCCTTTGCGCCGTTGCAGCGCGGGCTCCGGGTATTCGTCGGCGGAGGCGAGCAGGTCGCGGTCCTCGGCAGCGCGGCTGTAGACCTCGACGCCGCAGTCGGGCGGGATGCAGGCGTCGAGGAAGAGCCGGTGCCATGTGCAGTCGGGCTCCTTGCCGTCGAAGGTGACGGTGAATTCCGCTTCGTCGAGATACGAGTTGCGGCGTTGGGCGACGAGCGGGATCCAGCGATCGCCCAGGTCGTACAGGGCGTCGCCTTCAAACGGCACGAGCGCCTTGCCGCTGAAGAGACGCATGGGATGGAACTCGCGCAGCGCTTCGAGCTCGATCGTTCCGTCATCCCGGAATTCGATTCCGAAGGCGATGGCCTGATCGCCGCTGCCGCCGGCGACGTAGAGCACGTCGGCATGCGGATCGTTCACGCCGGCGCGATCGCGGACGTACGCGAAATCCTGGCCGAGGAACGTGAAGGAGGCGGAGTCTTCGACGACGTCGCGGGCGATGGAGGTGTCGAGCGACTCGCCGGTGGCGACGCCGTCGAGGTAGCGATGGAAGCTCGAGAACGAATCACCGGCGCGGCTGCGCATGAGCAGCAGCGAGCCATCGCCCAGCGATTCGATGGACACGAGATCGGTGAGACCGGTGTCGAGCGCGAGGTCATCGGTGATCTGCGGTGTCGGAGGAACGGCGTGATCGGCGTCGCCATCCAGTGGATGGAAGAGACGCGGTGCGGCCGGCGTGTTCGGTGTGACGCCGGCGGGGATCACGCGCAGCGTGCGGTCGAGCTGCCACACCCGGCCGTGCTGGCGATCGAGGATGGAGACGCCGCCATCCGGCGATGCCGTCATGTCGAACGGCACGAAGGCCACGCCGGCCGGCCAGACCAGCTGGCGCGGCGAGCCGCCGGATTGCAGATCGAACACGAGCAGGCCGGGTGGGCTCAGCACGCCGGCGATGAGGAAGTGATCGCTGGTGACGGCCAGGCCGCTGAGCGTGAGCGGTACGAGCGGCGGAGGATCGAGCGCGGCGAACGAGCCATCGTTGCTGCACGTCGCGCACTCCTCGCCGAGGGACCAGAAACGCGAGACGCGCTCATTGCCGGCGGCGCGAATGAAAAGATCGGTGCGGTTCGCGCCGATCCAATAGACATTGCCGTAGGCATCGACCGCGGCGCCGCGGCGCTCCTCGAGGCGCGGCACTTCGTTCTGCACCGCGGAGCGGAAAGCGAAGAGACGGCGGCCGAGCGTCAGCTCATGGCGCTTCCCGTCCCACGAGAACGAGCCTTCGTCGGATGCAAATGCATCGGCCAGACCGCAGCGCGTGGCCCAGTCGGCGTGGCCGAGGAGCAGGTGGAAACGCGTGCCGTTCACGTCCATCAGCGGCACTCCTCCGGAATGACCGGGATCTGCACGACGGACGGATTCAGCGTGCCGGTGCCTGCGCCGGTTCCGGTGCCGGTGCCCGAGCCGGTTCCGGTCGTCGACGTCGTGCCGCGCAGTTCGTCGAGACTGGCGGCCAGACCATTCGTCACGCGGATGCCGAGGATGCGCGGGAGCTGCAGGCCGGTGAGGTCGATGCGGGAGGCGAGCGTGCCGTCGGACTTGGCCAGCACGAGTTGCTGCTGCACGAGCTCCACCCCGGTGACGCGATTGGCGACGGCGATCAGCTCGAGATCGACCACCGCTTTGCCGAGTTGCCAGCCGTTCGGCTCGACCGAGGAGGGGAAGGGCGTGGCCGGTGCGGTCTCGGGAATCGTCAAGCGCACGCCTTTGCTCGGGGCGAGAAACTCGCGGAGCTTCTGCTCCACGTTCTTCGTGACCTCCGCCTCGCTGTAGCCGGCGGCGACTTTGATGCCGATGGAGATCCAGATGCCCCGGTAGTCGGGGCCGCGCAGAAAGATCTCCGTGGTGATGAGACGCCGCGGATCGAGGTAGCGGCAGACGGCGTCGAGGAACGGAGCGCGCGGCATCGGGGCTTCGGGCTGATCGGGGTCGTACGTGGGGATCAGCATCAGCGTCACCACGCCGGCCACTTCCGCAACGCCGAAGTCGGGATGGAGGTTCGGCAGCACTTCGATGCGGGCGATGTCGACGCCGGGCGTGCGCGCGGTGATGGTCCGGAAGTCGTTGTTCGTGACCAGCCGCTCGTGATGCTGCAGCGTGTGGGCGATGTGCTTCTCGCCCTCTTCGACGCTCTCGGCATCCGCGCCGCCCCAGGTGGCGATCGGGTTGGCCAGCTTGAAGCCGGTGCGCGACGGCGCGGCGGTGATCGTGCCCGCGCCGACGTTGCCGGCCACGCCGGCGGCGTAGTCGTACGACGCGCGCAGCGTGGCCCCTTCCGGGGGCCGACGCCCGTGCATGCCGTCGCCGAAACGGAGCTCGCCCGCTTCCGCGTTCAAGAGGAAAACGTCGGGCTTGGGCTCGGGCAGCGGCGCGCTTCCCGGCGCGCGGCGCGGATCGGGCACCGGCACTTCCGGGTCGGCGGCGCTGAGATCGTCGATCTCTTTCCAATCGCTGCGCTCTCCCTGCAGTGTGATGACGGTGAGGGTCACGCTGCCGGGAACGATCGGCGTGTGGGCCAGCCGCGCGATCTGATCGGGCTCGCCGGTGCCTTCGGGCAGCAGCTCGTTGGCGACGCGTGCGAGCTGTGTCACGGCCACGGTGTTGATGCCCATCCAGCTGAAACGCGTGGTGGTGGTCGCGGACGGGGTGATGCGCAGCCATGTAATGAGGCGAGCCTCGAGCGCCGGATCGTCGAGCGCGGGAGGAAGCGTGTCGACACCTGCTTCCAGCGGCTCGAGGTTCGCCCACAACTTCATTTCTTCTTTCGGAGGCAGCGTGATGTCGATGACGCCCGGCTCGGCGAAGACGTCGTTCGTGGCGCTCACGGCCACCGGCTTGTACCGGGCGATGCGCTGCGCCGGATCGTCGGGCAGTCCTCCCCCGGCCGGCACGTCGGGCGCGTCGATGCGCAGCGTGACGCTGGAGCCGGAGCCGAAGCGGCGGCCGGCGGGGAGCGTGGCGCTCGAGGCGGTGAGCGAGGGGACGATGCCGAGCGACAGCACCTGCCGGGCGATCGCGCTCGCGGCCTGATCGGTGGTCACTCCGGCCTGGGCGTCGTTCTCGCGCACGAGCAGCGCCAGCCAGAACGCGCCGTCGATGGCATCGGCGGGGGCGACGGGATCGCCGCTCTGCGTCGGGAAGGGCGTGGACTGGTAGAGGCTCGGCGTGATGGTGGCCTCGGTGCCGCGATAGGAGAGGTAGAGCTGCTGGTAGTACTGCATGACTTCCGGCTCGGGGTTGGCGATGGTCTTCTTGGTGAAGAAGCGCCCTTCCACCGGAAGCACGGCCAGCGCATTGGTGGTGCGGAACGGGATCTGTCCCGCGCGCAGCTCGAGATCGCGCGGCAGCACCACGGCGCTCGAGGACGGACTGTCGGTGAAGGCCACCAGGCCGCGCGCGGGCGTGGCGCTCTGCAGCGGGATCTGCAGCAGCTGGAAAAACTTCGCCCGCATGCGCCGCGGGATCTGGTTGGCGCGGTAGAGCAGGCTCTCGGTGAGGAAGGCGAAGACTTCGATCAGCGTGACGCCGGGATCGCTGCGGTTGAAGTTCGTCCACTCCGGCGCGTGCAGCGGGATGCGGGCGAGCGCCTCGTCCAGGAGATCCTGGTAGCGGCGATCATCGATCTTCGGCAGTGTGATCGGCATCGGCGTTCCTCATCCGGCCAGCTTCACGTTGAGGCTGAGCTGGGTCTTCGCGCGTGTGGCCACGAGCTGGTAATCGATGGTGGCGATGGCGGCCTGCGGGTCGCCCGGGTCTTCTTCCACTTCGACCGAGTTGACGGTGATGCGCGGCTCCCACGACTGCAGCGCGCGCGTGATGCGGTCTTCGATCTGGAAGCGCGTGGCCACGGTGTTGGGCTCGAAGAGAAAGCGCCGCAGTCCTCCGCCGAACGCGGCCAGGTTCACGCGCTCGCGCTCCTCGGTCTTGAGGATGATCTCGATGGCTTCGCGGATGTTCGCTTCGCCTTCCGACCAGGCCAGACGGCCGTCGCTGCCGATGTGCGGAGGGAAGGCGATGCTGCGTCCGAAGAGCTTGCCGGCGTCCATGTCAGGTCCCCACTTTCACTTCCGACTTCGCGGAGAGCCCCGGCAGCGGGAGGCAGACCTGGAAGAAGGGCATCCAGAAGAAAATGATGTCCAGGAGCTTCACGAAGATCATCAGCAGGATCAGGGCGACGATGGTGATGATCGGGATGGAGAACGAGCAGACCGTTCCACCGCCCGGACACGGCGAGGGGCCGCTGGCGGAGAATTTCTTGAAGAACGGAAACGGCAGGACGGAGCGAACCAGATCGCCGAACGTCTTGCTGCGCGCCAGCGAGAGCTGGCCGCAGAGGACGTCGGACATCACGAAGGCGGTGTTTTTGTCGAACTTGCGCAGGCCGGCCGGCGTGGTGTCGAGCGGCAGGCCGATGCGGATGGGACGCGCCGGTGCGTCGGGATCGAAGAACGCCGCGAACTGGAACGCTGCGCTCGGATCGCTGACGACGGCGGGCGAGAAGACGGCGCAGTTGGGCCGCTCGAAGACGCAGCGGATCGTGAACCACGGCGACTCGGCCGGGTTCGCGTTGGCCGTCGCGGCGATGCGATCGGGAAGCGCGAAGGAAGATTGTCCCATCGCCGCCACGATCTTCTCCTCGAGATCATGGCGCGTCGTTTCTCCGGACGGCACGGCATTCGGATAGGTCGCCGTCACGAAATGGAAGCGGAACGTCGGCCAGAGGCTGAGATTGCCGGTCTCGCGGAAGATCGACTTCTCGGTTTCAAGCTTCGTCTCCTGGCCGCGGATTCGCCGCAGCGCCTCGGGCAGCGTGATGCCGTCGGACGCGATCGTTCCGAGCTGGTCGAGGGCTTCCTGTTCGCCCGCGCTCAGCGTCACTGTTTCGCCGTCGATCGCCGCGAGCACCGGCGGGAGATACGTCGCCAGCCACTTGCGGAAGTCGAGCAGGATGTACCAGGCGATCTGCTGGATCTGATCGTTGGCCGCATCGATCGTGACAGGGATGTCCGTGATCGGCAGCGACGATCCGGAATCATCGAGAAGCGACTTGGCGAGATTGGCGATGTCTTCGAGCGAGGCCCACGGCCCGAGGACTTGCGCCTTGAGCAGCATCTGCCGCGCGTCGATCGGCGGGGACGTTTGCGCGTCGCTGTCCCGCTTCGCGCCCGCCAGCGACTCGCGCTGTCCGACCGGGATGAATCCGCTGAAGAGCCGGCGCCGCCGCTGGTCGGTCTCGATGTAGGTGAGCGGCGAGAGCGGTTGCTGTCGTTCGCCGGACACGAGCGATGCGCGGTCGGCGACGCGCTGCCAGCTGCCGTTCACGAGCGCGAGCTCGTCGCATTCGTTCGGATCGGGATTGACCGCGTCGATCGTGGGCGGCACGAGCATGCGCAGGACGAACGACGCCTTCTCCTGTTTCGACGCATCGAGCGGGCGGTCCGGCAAGCCGAGCGTGCGGCAGACCAGCGAAGCCGTGACCAGGTAGTACCGCTGAGCCGCGGGCTGGAAGAGCTTGAGCGGCTTCGCGTCGCTGGACGTGTTCCACACCGAGGTGTTGCGCGCGACCGCGCCGTTGCGCGCTTCGATCCTGCGCACTGCGGCGTTGCGCGCGCGGGTGAGCGCCAGCCGCACGCCGCTCGGCGCCGTGACCGGTGCGCTCGTGGACGGCGGCTCGGACCAGGTCTCCGGCACGGCCAGCAACTCGGGCATGCGATGCGGGTCGACGTTCATCAGGTCGATGAATTCGGGCATGAACGAGTCGGTGGCGAAGCGCAGGATGGCCGGCGAGCGGAAGATGCGGCGGTTGTTCTCGTCGGGCGTAGTGCCGACGTGATCCCATAGCGCCGCGGGGCTGGTCCATTCGACGTGGCTTTCCATCGGCACGATCGTCATGGCGTCACCAGATGTTCCCGGCGCCCGGCGTGTAGCTGGCGCCCACCACGCTCGGCGTGATGACGGTGTTGGCCTGCACGGTTCCGCTGAACGTGGCCATCGGCGTGTTCACCGAGACCATCGACGCGCTGACGTCGATCGTGCTGGCCGTGATGGACAACTTGACGGCGGCGTTGATGGTGATGCCGCTGGGATCGAGCTTGACCGAGTTGCCGTTGCTGTCGATCAGTTCGATGGTGCCGGGGCCGTCCTTGAGCGTGACCTTCTGGCCGCCCGGCGTCTCGGCGATGAAGCTCTCCTGGCCGTCCTTGTCGTCGAGCGTGACCTTCACGCCGTTGCGCGAGCGCAGGACCTTCTTGTAATTCTTCGAGGCGCCGTCCATCGATTCCGGCGGTGCGTCGCTGCCGTTCCAGAGGCCGCCGATGACGTAGGGGCGCCGCGGGTCGCCGCCTTCGAAGACGACCAGCACTTCGTCGTTGACGTCGGGGATGAACCAGCTTCCGCGCTTGCTGCCGCCCATCAGCGTGGCGATGCGCGCCCAGGCCGCGTACTCATCGCCGGAGGTGTCGGGTGACCAAGGGAGCTTGATCTGAACGCGGCCCTGTTTGTCGGGATCGGCGAGGTCGCTGACGAGCGCGGGATAGACGCCATACCAGCGTCCGCCGAGGCCTTGCGGCGTGCGGGAGTGGAGGAGGGACTCCAGCGGACTGGGCTCGTAGGCGTCGCTCATCGCGCTCTCCCCAGTCCCGGGCGCTCGGCGACGAATTCGCTGCGGAATCCGCCGGTGCCGTCGAACAGGTGCCGCACCTCGGCCAGGTAGTACTTGCCATCGAACAGCGGGCCGGTGCCGTCGAGCTCCACGGTCGTCCCGACGCGCAGCTTCGCGTTCGGCTGCGCCAGTCCGTTGCCGACCACGAAGCGCCGCGCCGCCATGCGGTACCAGGTCTCGGCCTGCGCTTTCGCGTCGCCGGCGGTGAGCGGCACCGTGTGCGCGACCGATTCCTTGCGTGTGCCGAAGGCCTGTCCGAGGATCGACGCGCCGCTCGAATCGCCATGCAACTCGCCGGAGATCGTCTGATCGTCGGCGTCGTGCGCAATCGGTTTCTTGTCGGCCACGCTCCAGCCGGTGACCTGCACGCTGCTGCGCTGCGTGGCCAGATCGGCGACGACATTGAACTCGCGCAGCTCGACGCCGAACTTCAGTTTCTGCGCGGCGCCGGTGCGTTTCGCGCGCGGTTTGGCGAAGAGCTTCGTCCCTTCGATCCAGAGCTCGGCGTCGACGGCGCGGGCGCGCTCACGCATGAAGGCGAGATCGCTCTGGTTCACCTGTACGAGCAACTGGTGCGCCGGTCCGTCGAGCTCGACCTGCGGCTGCAGGCCGTGGTCCTGGGCGATGGTTTGAAGGACGGCCGCGTCGGTCTGATCGACGAATGAGCGCGTGCGCCGCGTCATGCGCAGGTCCTGGAAGCGATCCTCGAGCAGGACGGAGAGCTCGGGCGAGCGTCCTTCGCCGAACTCCGCTTCCATGGCCGAGACCTTGCCTTCGAACAGCAGGTCGTCGGCGAGCTTCACCTGGATCGACTTCCCGAAGTCGAGCTTCTTCCGGTCGAAGTAGAGGAAGCCGATCGCGCCGTTCTTCGGGCCCCAGTTGCCGAAACGCAGCTCGGCGCGGGTGAGGCCCTGCACGGTCTCGCGCAGCTGCATGCGCAGCAGTCCCTGCGAGAGATCGACGTCCTCGTTCCCGCCGATGACGATCTTCGGGCGCGATGCCGTCAGACCGGTTGCTGTGTCGCTGTTCGGCATGTCAGTAAGTCCAGAGCCTCAGGTCGCGATGACGGTTGTGGCGCAGCACGCGCTCGATCTCGCGGGCCGTGTCGGAAGAGCCTTTGCCGCCGCCGCCTTTCGCACTCGCGGAGGCACGCTCCGGGGAAGGCGGCTCCGCTTTCGGCTCGATCGAGAAATCGTTGATGACGGTGGTAGGCATGGCTTCTCCTTATTCGAGTCCGAGCTGCGGCTTGCGCAGCGAGAGGTCGATGAGTTGTCCGGGCTCGAGCAGGCGCGGGTTCTCGATGCCGTTGGCCGCGGCCACGGTTTGCCAGTCGGTGCCGCCGCCTCCGCTACTGCCGCCGGCCAGGCTTTGCACGCTGGAGTTGTCCGGCGCCTCGGTCTGCGGGGTGGTTCCCACGGGCGATTTGCCCTTTCTCGTGAACGACGGTGCCTTGGCGTCGGCGACGGCGAACGTGGTGATCTTCTGTTGCGTGAGCACGATGGCCAGCGAGGCCCGAAGCGGACGGCCGTCGGGGGAGAAGTACTCGAGCGTCTCCTCCATCGACTCCATGACTCCGCTGAACTGGAACGATCCCCAGACGAAGCGGACCGCCGGCGGGAGGTATTTGGTGGCGTCATTGTTCTGGGGCGCCGGCGTGATGAAGTACGCGACACGTTGCGTGAGCTTGCGGACGTCGACGATGTCCTCATCTTTTTTGGGCAGCTCCTGCGTGACGTCGAAATAGAGCTGCACGGCCAGCTTCATCGATCCGGCGCCGACGAACTGCGTCACCTGTGGGCCGCGCTGATCGCCGGCACCCTCCGACTGCTGGACCTGGTTCGCATAGGTCACCTTCAGCGTGTCGGGGTTGAACTGAACCGTCACCGTTTTGTCGGTGTTCTGCGGTTTGTCGAAATGCTCGTCGATCTCGACGAGCTGCGCCTTGGCCAAGTTCGCGTCTTCAGGCATTGCCGCCTCCCGCCTCGAACGACATCGACTCGTACGTCAGCTGCAGCTCTTCGATGGCCACGACGCCGTCTTTGGCGTTGAGCGGCGGCGCCTTCAGTTTCGTCAGGAGACAACCCTTGAGGGTGAACAGGGCCTTGACTTTCTTCCGGTCCGAGGAGAGCAAGGCCACCTTCGCTTCGCCACGCAGGCGGGAACGCAATTGCTTCGGCGAGCCGTATTGCTGGGCATCGAACCAGTCCCAGAGATCGAAGTTCGCGGTCATGCCGCGCTTGAGCGTCACCACGCCGTAGCTGGCCGGCCCGATGAGACGGATCTGGCGCGTGTTGTTGCCACCCTCGCGGATGGTCTTCACGTCCATGGTCATCTCCAGGCCGTCGCATTCGGAGAAGGCGGCCTGGCAGAGCACCGTCTCGATGTCCGGGACGTTGATCTCGACCGCGAAGTTGTAGGCGATGAAGGGGTAGGTGTCGACGCGGTCCGACTCGGTGGCCATCAGCGCACCTCCTGGGCGACCGTGCGGTCGCCGCGCTGCTGCAGACGGATGGTGAGGAACGACAGCGGCAGCGAAGGAGCGACGCGTACCTCGGCCAGAAAGCGGCCGTTGTCCTGATCATTGCGCGAGTTGACCGTGTCGTCGGTCGTGACCTGGAAGCCGGTGCGGCTGATCGTTCCGGCGAATGCGCCGCGGCGGAACATCGTCTCCAGCAGCGCTTCCAGGGCGCGCTTCACGGCCCGCCGCAACGCGCCGTCGTTCGGCTCGAAGGCGTAGGAGGTGCCCAGCTCCAGCGCCGCGCGGCGCACCAGGATCAGCAGCCGCCGGACGTTGATGGGGCGGACGTCGTCGTCCGCGCTGAGCGTGTCGGAGTCCAGACAGAGGAAGCCGGCCGGCTCCTGGCGCACGATGTTGATCTGTGCGTCCTGCAGCGACTGCCAGCGCTCGGAGCGGATCGCCGGCACGAGCGCCACGACGCCGCGCAGGGGCTCGTTGGCGGGAGCGACCCAGGCGCCGCGGGCGATCGCGCGCGCCGCCATCACGCCGGCGGTGGCACCGTCGGGCGGATTCGTGCGCAGGGTTTCGACGTCGTTTTCTTCGCGTCCGATCAGCCACGGATGGACGAACGCGCCGTAGCTGAGCGTCGACGCTTCGACCGTATTGCCGAGCGTGGTCACGTACTCGATGGCGTCCTCTTCGCGCGTCCCGAGCGGGAGCGTCAGCAACGCCATCAGATCGCCGCGGCCGGCGCACATGCGCAGCATGGCGGTCTGGACGTCGAACAATATGGCGGTCGAGCCTTCGTCGTCGATGGCCGTCCATCCGGCGCCGGCCGAGACCTGCACGGCCACGGAATTGGAGTACGGGCTGACGCGCAGGCCGATCCGCCGGCGCAACCGATAGTGGTAGTCGCCTTCGATGTTCCGCGACCGCGCCAGCGAGCCGCGGTTGGTGCTGTGGTCGATGACGACGGCGTCGGAGAAATCGTCGCGCGTCGCTTCCTCGATCTCATCGTCAGCGCCGGCGAGCGCGGTCCAGGTCAGCGTGAACGTGCCTGCATCGGGCTCGGTGCAATGGAGCTCGGGCACGTCGACCGGCTCGATCCGCGCGCAGTCGAGGAACTCACCGAGCCGCGGATCGGGCGGCGGCTCCGGAGCGGCCGTGTTGACGAACAGCTTGCCGTCGCCGCGCTCCCAGCCGCGATGGACGACGTCGGGAACGCAGAGGATGGTCGCTTCATCGACGGTCAGTCCGGCGTGAATGCCGCGCAACGGGCGCGCCGGCTCGGCCTGGTCGCGGATGAAGTCGGCCTCGCTGATCAGATCGCGTACGCCGGTGTCGGCCAGGTCGTCGTCGAGGAACAGCGTGCGGTCGAACGGCACGAGGCCGTCGCGCTCGAGCGTCGAGAGGGCCTGCGGTTCCGCGAACGTCTCGTCGTCCGGCAAGGCCTGCATGTCGATGGGAAGGAAGAGCGCTCCGGCGCCCTCCGCGGCCAGCGGGAAACGCGGAGTGAGCGCCGCGCTCCAGACGTCGGGCCAGTCGGTATCGGGGCGGAACGTCGAGGCGTCGAGCGCGTTGGCGAGCTGGCGGTACAACGCTTCGTCGCCCGGCAGCGCACCCCAGTAGCGGGGATGCTCCGGCGCGAAGCCGAGAGACTTGACGCGCAGCGACGGCGATCCTTCGATGCGCACGTTCAGATCGAACAGCAGCCGCTCGGCGATGGGAGCCTCGGGGAGGGAGGTTGCCGGCGGCGACGCAGGCAGACTCTCGCCGCGCCAGGCGCTGCGCGCCGAGACGACTTCCACGACAGCGCGATCGATCAGCGTGACCGAGTCGACGAAGACGAAGAGCGACAAGGCGTCGAAGCGCAGCCGCAGCAGGTCGCCGGGCACGAGCTCGTTCGCCGACGAGACTTCGATCTCCAGACGCACGGGATCGTCATCGACGTCCCACTGTTTGAGGCGAATGCCGCGGCGGACGAGGTTCGTCGAGACGCGCAGTCCATCGGACCAGCTGCCCGGCGATCGCGCTGCCGCGAAGGCGGCGGTGGTCTGATCGAAGGCGTAGAGATGGGGGATGCGAAACCGATTGCTCGTGGCCGCGTGTCCGGCCAGGCGCACGATCCAGCAGCGGCGTCCACCGTTGCGGAAGAAGGCGCGCACGGCCGGAGCGAGATAGGCGTAGCGCGGTCCCCCGTCGCGCGGGTCGCGCGCCACGACGCAGTCGTCGCCGAAGATGGCCGCGAACTGCGCGGGATCCTCGACCGGCACGGGCACGTGCAGCGGTCCCGACGACGCGAAGCCGGCAAAGAGCGCGATGTCCATGCGGGGCAGGACATTCGTCGCCGGACGCGGCTGCGCCTCGAAGCGGATCCCGGGCAATCGGCGGCTGGCGCGCATCGATGGCTACTCCATCTCCAGCCGTTCGTAGGCGATTGTGCAGTCTTCCATCGCCACTTCGTTGCCTTTGGCGTTGAGAGGGCCGCTGGTGTGCTTGATGATCCGGGCGCGTATCAGCTTCCAGGTCTGGACCACGGCCGTGTGGTCCTCGTTCTGCAGGCGGATGGTGATCGTGCGCAGCGCGCCCTGCTCGCCGTCGCGGATCTGGTGCAGCCACTTGTAGAGATCGAGACTGCCGATGACGCCGCGTTTCATGGTGACGTCGGTGGACTTGTTCATCCCGGTGATCTTCATCACCGAGTTCTCTTTGTGGTTGCCGGGACGGTACTCGGAGACCGTCACCTCCATGCCGATGCCGGAGATCTCCTGGAAGCCGGCCTGGGGACCGTTGGTGTTGCCGTCGCCGAGGTCGACGAGGAAGTTGAACTGGACGTAGGGGCGCTCGCGAAGAGTGGCCATGAAATCGTTCTCCTTGTCTTCTTCAGACCTTGCGGTCTGCTGTCCACTGGCCGATCCGGATGATCACGAACTCGGCGGGACGAAGCGCGGCCACGCCGACCAAGCAGACCAGCCGGCCGTTGTCGAGATCGTTCTGCGTCATCGTCGAGCGGTCGCACTTCACGAAGTAGGCTTGCTCCGGCTTGTCGCCGAGTAGCGCGCCGTTCTGGAATTCGTTGAGGAGGAAGTCGGAGATCGTGCTGCGGACGTTGGCCCACAGGATCGAGCCGTTCGGCTCGAAGACCGCCCACTGCGTCCCCTTGTCGATGGAATGCTCGAGATAGGCGAAGTAGCGGCGGAGGTTGACGTACTTCCACTCCGGATCGGAGCTGATCGTGCGCGCCCCCCACACGCGGAATCCGCGCCCCTCGAAGAAGCGCAGGCAGTTCACGCCCAGGGGATTGAGGACGTCCTGCTGGCTCTTGTTGAGGATCGTCTCCAGACCGATGGCGGTGTCGATGACTTCGTTCGCCGGCGCTTTGTAGACGGCGCGCTCGATGTCGTTGCGCGCGTAGATGCCGGCCACGGCGCCGCTCGGCGGGACGTTGATCTCCTCCCGCGTCACCGGGTCCACGATGGTGTACCAGGGGTAATAGAGCGCGGCGTACGACGAGTCCATCTTGCCGCGCATGGCCCGCACCTCGCCTACGCCCAGGTCGTTGCCGGAGTCCAGGACGCCGATGCGGTAGCGCATGCGCTCGCAGTGCGAGATCACGGCGCCGGCGATCGAGAGCGCGTTGGCCTCGTTCCCGGTGTAGCCGAACGTCGATCCCGGTGCGGCCACGATGGAGATGTCGTCGATGTCTTCCAGCGACTTGAGGCCGCTCTTCACACGGGAAAGGGGATCGGCGGAGTCTTCGCCTTCGTAGTGGCTGGGGGCCGGCAGATTTCCGTCGTTGCCGCCGAGCAGGGCGAAGTCGAACGAGCGCTCCGCGTCGGTGGCGGTGTTGTCGAACAGCGCGACGTCGACGTCGTTGGCGGCCAGCGTGATGATGTCGTCGGCGATGGTGATGCCGTTGCCCGCCGCCGGGCTCATGACGATCGGAACGGTGCGCGCGCGGCTCAGGCTTGCCTGCGCTACGGCGAACTGGCCGGCGAGCGAGTCGTCCGCGCCGTTGCGCCGGTGTCGCGAGTCGAGCGCCAGATCCGCGTAGACGGACGTGGGCATGCTCGGATCGGCCGGCACGATCGTGACCGTGGCGGTGACGATGCGCACGAAGCCGCCGGTTTCCGGCTGCAGCGTGGTGAGCTCGACCGGCGTCGTCGTGCCGGCCCGGCGGAACCGCCAGACCTGCTGCCCGTTGACGAGCTCCCGGGTGGCGATCGCCCAGAGCGCGTCGATGGCCGCCAGGGACGTCGACGGCGCTGTTGGAATCGATGCCGTGTTGTCGGCGGCAACGAGGACCAGGTCGAAGTCGCTGAGGCCGCGGACCACGGGCGCGGTGTTCGTCCCGTCCAGCACATTCGCGCCGGCCTGCAGCGTGATGCGCACGCGCATGTTTCCGGCGCTGCCGGGGAAACGCGCGCGCACATTCAGCGTGTTCGCCGAGCCTCCGGTGGCATGCCCGGCCAGTGCCGTCGTCGTGAGTGGGTTGTACGTGCGGGCGATGTAGAGCCGCTTGCCGCCGTTCTCGTAGAACGCCCGCACGGCGTGCCACATGTAGTTGTGGCGGATGCCGCCGTCGCCGAACTCGAGCTGCTGGCGGTCGCCGTAGATCCGCTCGTATTCGACGAGACTGGTGATGACGTCCGGCGTGATGTTGGTCGGACCGTAGCGTGTCGGCCCGACGAATGCCGTCGTCGTGGTGCTCACGCCCTCGATCGATTTCGATCGGAACGAGACCTCTTCGATGTAGACCCCTGGAGCAAGATATTCAGGCATTCCGTTCTCCTCGTTCTGTTAGGGCGGCGTGGCTGCCGGGGTGATGGAAATCGGCGCGAGAACCAGCTCCTGTCCGAAGCGAAGCGTCGCGCTGGTGGTGGATGCGATCGGTTGGGTGAGGATGTCTTCGAGATCGGGACGTTGGGGGACGGGATCGCGCCGCGCGTAGCGGATCGTCAGGTCGACGTTCCACGTCTGCAGGCGAAGATCCGCGCCTCCGCCCGGCAGGGAGCCGAGGACGATGTGCGGCGGCGGATAGGCAAGGGCCAGCATCACGCTTCCGCGCGCGTCGGCCAATCCGCGGACGAGCGACGATTCGGTGCGCGCTTCGACGAGCGCCCACGCCGCCGGCCCGCCATGCACGGCATCGACGAGCTCCGTCCGCACGACGGCCATCGCTTCCGGGGTCTCGCGCGACGGCGCGGAGAAGAGCGGCAACCCTTCCCGCGGATCGAGCGAGGAAGCGACGGGCAGCGTGAGCAGCCCTCGCGCGGGCAACTGCAGAGCGAGGCGGTAGGGCAGGAAGCGTCCGGCGCGGTCCGTGACCTCGAGCACGAAGTCGAAGCGCGGCGGCTGTGCGGCCCAGAACGCAGCGTCGCCCGCGCCGCGCAGGGCGTCGCGCATGCCGGGCAGGTCGTTGAAGACGATCACACCCGAGCGATTGACGATGCCGCGACTCTTCCAGTCCGGGATGCCATCCGGGTGGAGCGTGACGATGAGATCGTCGGAGACGACCGCCAGCGTCGATTCGTCGAGGAACTTCACGCCGAGAGGCGTGACGATGGTGACCTCTTCGAGCACGTGTACGCTCACGGCTGCACCTCTACTCTCACGGTTGCACCTCGCCCATGCCGAAGACGCGCGTCTGCACCGCTGCCGCTTCGACCACTTCCATCGTCGAATCGAGGCCCAGCATCCGCACGATGTAAGGAACGGATGGCTGGATGGCCGGCTTGGCCACTTCCCAGATCGAGCCGACGTCCTGGATGGGGAGCATCTCCATGATCACGTCGATCGACTCGGCATCGGAGAAGAGGTCGTGCTCCGGGCCGGGCTGATTGAGCAGGCCGGGAGTGAGGACCGTGAGGTCTTCCATGGCCCGCATGGCCCAGCCGAGGAGGCGCTGCTGCTGTTCCGTGTCGCGCGCGTAGGGGATGAGGAGGTAGTGGAGATCGATCGGCAGCGACGGGCGAAAGCGCGTGCCGTCGGGCGCGATGCGCGGCGGAAGATTGCGGATGTTGTTGGCCGGCGTGACGCGATGGAGATAGAGCGCAACACCCTCTTCCATCGGGGTGAGGAAGTTTTTCGCGTTGTAAAGCTCGAAGGCCGCGCTGGGGAAGTCGGTTCGCGGACAGGCGCTCTCGAGGAACGTCAGAATCGCTTTGCCGACCGCCGCTACGGCGTATGCACCTGCCATCGTGGCCGGCTTCTGTTCAATCGCGCTGCCACGCCCATCATGGCGATGAGTGGTTTGTTTTCAATGATTTGCTCGTAGGAGCGACTTGGGTCGAGGCTGCTCTGTTACGCGCTCTGTTACGCGACCGGCGCAAGCGATGTAACGCTCGCTGTCACGCCTCGGCAAGGATGTTACATTCCGGCTGCTCGCTCTCGCTGACGCCGTGTTTGAGCATCTTGCGATAGAGCGTCATGCGGGCGCAGCCCAGCAGCCGCGCCGCTTCGGTGCGATTGCCGCCGCTCGTGGACAGCGCCGCCACGATCCGTTCGCGCTCGGTCTGCCGGCGCCGCTCGGCGTTGCCGAAGAGCGCGCGGACATACGGCGGAAGATCGCGTATCGAGAGGAGATTGCCGGTCGAAAAAACGAGAGCCGACTCGAGCACGTTGCGTAACTCACGCACGTTCCCGGGCCACTGATAATGCTCGAGCTGAATGAGGAGATCGTCTGCCACCTCAGGAGCGTCGCGCCCGAGACCTGTGCTCAACTCGGCGAGCCAGAAACGAACCAGCTCCGGGATGTCCTCGGCGCGCTCCCGTAACGGGGAGAGATGGATACGCGCCACGTTCAGCCGGAAGTACAGGTCCTTTCGGAAACGGTCTTGCGAGGCCAGCTGCTCGAGATTCTGATTTGTGGCCGCTACAACGCGGATGTTGACGTGGATGTCCCGATTCGCGCCCAGCCGCTGCATGCTGCGCATTTCGAGCACGCGCAGGATCTTCGCCTGTCCATAGAGATTCATATCGCCGATCTCGTCGAGGAAAAGCGTCCCTCCGTCGGCGTGCTGCAGCTTTCCTTCGCGTGGCGCCTGCGCTCCGGTGAACGCGCCTCGCTCGTATCCGAACAACTCGCTTTCGAGCAGCCCGTCGGGGATGGCCGCACAGTTGATCGAGGCGAACGTCTTGTCGCGGCGCCGGCTTCTCTGGTGGATCAGGTCCGCGACGAGCTCCTTCCCTGTTCCTGTCTCGCCCGTGATGAGCACCGTCGTGTCGGTCGGCGCAACGCGGCGGATTGCGTCGCGTACCTCTCGCTGCGATGCGCTCGAGCCGACCAGTCGTTCGGCGTCGGTTCCGGCCGGCTCCGTGCCCAGCCGCGGCCTGGCCAGCAGCCGTGTCACGGAGTCCGCTACCTCACTCTCGCTGCACGTAGCGGCCAGCACATCGTTCACTCCGGCGCGCATGGCCTGCAGCATGAGGTCGCCGCGGCTGTCGGGCGCAATCAGCACCAGGGCCACCGAACGGTTCCCGGCCAGGCGCAACTCGCGAGCAACATCCAGCACAGCTCCCACGCGCGCCTGCGCCTGCAGCACGATCAGGTCGGGCGCGGACTGATTCACAACCTCCGCAACGTCGTTCGCACTGCCCACCTCGACGACTTCGCACTGCCGTGCGTGCAGCGCCTGCCGCACCGAATGCAGGGCAAACTGCCCCCCGGGCCTGTAAATGACCGCTCGCATTGGATCCGAACCCGTACATGTCCATAGTGACGTCGGGGAGGATTTCGTTTCAGGCAGAGGGAATCGCCGCCTCTCGATCCGGTTCGCGGATCGAAATCGACCTCACGCCGACTTCGCGTACTTTTTCATCGCCTTCGCCAGCGTGCTGCCGGCCAGGAACTCCTCCCGGACGTACTGGCCGTTGACGAAGCGGTAGACGGTCACGCCGCCGGTCTCCTCGAAGAAGAAGCGGGTCCCCATGGCGGTGGCCTTGAATGTCACCTGGCGGCCGCCGTCGAGCGACAGGCCGCGCAGGAATTGGGCGATCTCGTGGGGCAGGGCGGCCGGCGCGATCCGGCCGGGGGCTGGGCGTTTGGGCGTCGCCGCCGTCAGCGATAGCGCGAGCGTGAGGGGCAGAAGGGACGCGGCAAGTCGGCGCATGGGTGAATTGTAGAGGGTGCGGTCAGGTCCCGTCGCTCGATTGGGTCAGCCACTCCCGCGCCTCGCCGATGGAGTCGAAGATCCGCTGGTGCCAGGGAGAGCCGACCATCACCGCGTCGTAGAACGCGGAAAGGTCCTTGATGATCTCGTCCGCGGCGGCCACGGCCACACGAACGCTCGGCTTGGAGCGCGCCGCGGCCCGGTCCTGGACCGCGATCATGGCCATGTCGTCTTCGGTGACGTCGAAGCGCTCCACCGCGGTCAGGTCGACGATCTGATAGGTGAGGCGATGGAAGCGCGGGTCGCGGTAGATCTCCTGATTCGCCCTCAGGATCTCATCGCCCGTGACCTGGCCGCGGAACGTCCACAAGACGCCCGACTCTTCCCATGTGGTGGCATACGGCATGGCGGGCGTTAGTGTAAGCGAGTGCGGCGCGGCCCGCCGTTACGGCGTCTTTTGTCGCCAGGTGAATACGCCGTGCTCCGCGATCAACTCTCCCTCGACAACGACACCCTCGGCCGGCAGGAGGCGGCTGGCGCGCGTCCGGACAGCCTTCCAGACGCGCAGAAAGCGCTGGTGCCTGGGAGCGAGGCCGTCCGGCGCGGACTCCATTTCGGGCCCGAGCCGCAGGAGCAGCTCACGGCCTTTCCATCGGGCAAGAATCGTCGTGAATTTCGAGTCGATGGCGGCCCGCGATTGCGAGAGGTCCCGGTCGTCGAACCGTCCGTCCCGTTCGAGGCTGGTCAGGAGCTCCGGGAGGCTGCTCCGCTCGATGCGGCCGCTCCGGTACGGCGGGCCGCCGCGGGCCGGGTCCTCCGACCAAACGATCGTCCCATCCTCCCAGAGCGCGAGAATCAAATGACTCCCGCCATCCGACATGAGCCCCCAGTCCTCCGTGTAGATGGCGAATACGGATTTCGCCTCGGTCAGGGGACGGACGCCGTCCTGACTGGCTGCAAACGCGAGAATCAAGGCGGCGTTTCGCAGGAACGTGATCATCGATCACCGGCAGAACAGATTGATCCAACCAGTCAATCCAATCACAGGCGAAGCCGCCCGCGTGGATACCACCGCGGGCGGCTGGGATTGGGAAGGTTCCGCGTGATTGAAGCTCAGTCCTTGCGCAGGCGGGTGCGGGTCTCGGTCGCCGTCGTGGTGTCGTCATCGTCGACGGTCGACGAACTGGTCATCGAGCTGGGAGTGCTCGTGGTGGTGGTCGTCGTCGTGGTGCTGGACACGCTGGCCGTGTTGCCGGTGGTGAGGGTGCTGTCGGTGGCCGGCGGATTGTCGACGGTGCTGTTCCAGACCGGTTCGGTGGTGTTCGTCGTGACCGTCGTCACCTCCGTCTTGGGAGTGAGCGTGGAGTAGGTGACGTCGTCGGCACGAGCGGCGATGCTGCCCTGGTTGGCGTGATCCTCGGCCGAGGCGATGTTCGGGTCTTTGACCGTGTCGGTCGTGGCGCAGGCGCCGAGGGCGAGGCAGAGAATCGTGAGAGCGATCAGCGATTTGGATTTCATTATTTGTTCTCCTATCGTTGAGGCACGACTTCAAGAAACGGACCCGATCCATTGCTGAGTCGGCTCGGCGCCCGTTACTTCGCCTCCTTCTCCTTCAATTCGACCACCACCAGCCGCATCGTGGTGGTGCCGATGTTTTCCGCCCAGTGCGTGAGCGGCTCGCGATACATCGTCTGACCGGCGGTGAGCTCGGACTCCGTGGCAGCCCCATGCTCGGGGTGATTGCGCATTTTGCCGCCTTCGATGACGTAGACGACGGTGCGCGGATGCGAATGCAGCGCTTCCTTGTCGCCCGGTTTCAGCACCGCTTCGAACACGCGCACCCGCTCGTTTTCCAGCGTGACCTTGACCGTGTGCGGGTTGACCACGGCCGGATCGAGACTCTGCGCCGCACCCATCGTCAGGAACAGCGCCAGCACGCTCGTGGCAAGCAACCCCAGTCTTTTCATCCTCGGCATGATTCCCTCCTCGACTGCATCACCCGTGATACCACGTCTCGAGCTTCCATCCGCAGACGCCGCCGAGGGCGATGGCCAGGAGCGTCAGGATCAGCACGAACCGCGGATAGGTTTTTCCGATCGGCAGGTGCCGGGTCATGATGCGCGGCTCGAAGAGGGCGAAGAGTCCGACCACGACGAAGATCGGGCCGCCGTAGACGAGCTTCGGATAGTAGGTCTGACGGTGAATGGCGGAGAGGTGGTTGAGCACGAGCAGCAGCGCGCCGCCGGCCATCACGAAGGCCGCGCCCCATCTTGATCGCGACGGAGACTCGACCTCGTAGGCGACAGCGTTGGCCGGAGCGGCGCCGGTCGCGTTCTCGGCGAGGGGCGTCGTGTTGAAGGCGATCTCGCGCTGCAGCAGGCGATGCTCCACTGTCGCCCTTCCGATGACGACGGTCGCGATCACGCTCAGGACGCCGGCCACGAAGTATGTGGCGGCCGTGCTTGCAGTCATTTGTGCCGGCGCCTTGGCGACGATGATCCACAGCAGCCCGGCCAGGACCGGAACGATGACCGTCGCGAACGCCACGGGGATCGCGAAAAACGCAAGACGCTCGCGCCGATCGTAGTCGGTGTCGAGCTCGCCTTCCACGAGGTGGCGCATCAGCGTCTTATACGACTTCCGAAACTCCGGCACCGCCGACCGGTCGTACATCAACCCGAACATCGAAGCCGCGAAGCATCCCGCGACCGTGCCCCAGGCGATGGTGTCGAACTCCGGCCGCCCCGTGGTGCCGAGGAGATGAGCGACGCCGTAACCCGTACCAGATCCGATTGCCACGCCGGCGAAACCGCCGAGATTCGCATGTGCCATGGCGCACAAGATGGCGTTTCACGGTTCAGTCTGCTGTGAGCTGAGACACACAAAAGACGCGCTGTCCCGCTAGTGTCGTGTCCATATTGTTTTCGTGGGTGGATTGCGAGCGCCGGTGGGTCGGATGCGAGGCGCCGCGACGACACTCCTGCGGTGCCTTTTTGTCATCTGACATTTTCCGTCGGTCGGCCGGTTCTTCGCCGGTACGAACGGACGAAAGTGCCCGAAGGCACCCGCGGGGCGGCCTTCCGCGAGCGGCGGTGGTCGCGCGGGCTGATCAGAAACAGGCGGCCTCGGAATCGGCGTTTCAGCTAAAACCTACGCCGGCTGGGAGACAAACCGCAGCACACCCGATCTCCGGAACACCCCGGCCGCTATCCGGTTCCTGGGTTTCGATTGGAGGCCGCAGGGCACCACCCTTAGCGCTCGAATTCACCGAGCGAGAACGGCAGCGGGGCTTTCGATCAAACAGTTGGCAACACTTCTCGGAGCTGACCCGAGTACGGTTAGCGGATGGGAGGCGGGTCACATGAGCCGTCGGCGCGATCTGCGGCGAAGCTTGAGAGGTGGTTGTCTGCCAATTGAAAGTCTTATCCTGCTGCCTTCCAGACGGTGTTAGCGGCCCCCTCCTGATCTCCGCATCTTCCTAGTCTTGACTGAAACGAACGTTCGTACTATTGTCGGCCAGAAGGAGAAAACTCACATGAAGTTCAGGCTCTCACTCACCATGGCAGTCTTTCTGGTCGCGGGCGCGGTGTTCGGCGCGGATGACGCTCAGGTCAAGATCGTGAAGCCATACAAGGCACCGCGCGCGGCGAAGGGAACGGGCGTGCAGGGAACGATCACGGTCGGTGCCCTTCCGACCCAGCTCCAGCAGTTGACATGCAACGACCTGTCGGTCCACGTCGGCATCCTGCACTTCGGGGCGGCGGCTCTGACGAGCCTCGCTTCGAGCCGGGCCACCGGCACGATCTCCTCCGGACAATGCTCCTTTCACGTCAACAGTCGTTTGCCGGCTGGTGGACCGTTCGACGTGGTGATCGTCCGAGAGCCGTCGCAGGGTGTATGCAGGCTTTCAGACAGCCGTTCGTTCGGCCAGGTGACGCTCACACGCGGCGTAGTATCCGAACTGAACGTGCAACTGACGCCGGTCTGCGACGCGAACTGAGGGCAGTATGGGTTCGAGACAGCACGACGTGTTCGATCTCTCGTTCATGTTCGACTGCCGGTGAACGCAAAGCGCGCCTAACTTTTCCGCTGGACGCTCGAGCGGCGACAGCCGCTCGAGCGTCCAGAGCAAGCGCGATGGAACTTCAAACACCGAAGCCACGCCCGCAGCGATGCGGTGACATCGGTGAGGAGTGGCAACGAAGCAAACGGCCCGCCGCCGCCGCAAGACACCTACAAAAACAATATGGACACGACACTAGTCCTCGGCGGTTTTGTCGTACCACTCGCGCGTGGCGATGACGGCCGTGCCTTCCTGAGTCGACGGCCCGAACTTCTCCAGCTGGATGACGACCTTTTCGCCGGTCCATACGTGAATCTCGTTCGTGTGATCGCCGCCGCCCACGGTCTCGAACGGCTCCGTCCAGGTCTCCGGCGCCTTGCCGTAGCGCTCCACGAACTGGTCGCGGAGGAGCGGATACTGGTCCGGCTTGAATGAGATGTGGACCTGGACCAGGCCGTCCTCGTCGAAGGTATAGATCTCCGAAACCTTCACGTCGCCGAGGCTGCCGTGATGGAGGCAGGTGCGCTGTTCCTCGATCTCCAGACAGGCGAACGACTCGAGCTTCAACTTGGACGAGACTTCCGCTTCCGTCGCGCCGAACGGCAGCCCGCGGAATTCCTTCGGTTCCTTCGGCCATGGTTCCGATGCGTTCGCGGGCATGGATAGGGCGATGAGGAGGACCGAAAGCGCGGCGTACATGCGGCGATTATGCATGGACCGATCGAATTGGCTTGGGATTGCCTCCGCGATACCGCGGACGAACGGCGGCGGCAAGAATGCGGTCACGGATAGCTCGATCCGAGCGGCGAATATCTGAGCGTCAGAGATCGGTGGCAGATCCGGGCATGGACGGCTCGATCCAAGCGGTGAATATCTGAGCGTCAGACATCGGTGGCAAGATCCAGCCATGGATGGCTCGATCAAAGCGGCGAATATCTGAGCGTCAGATATCGGTGACCAGATTCAGGCCATGGACAGCTCGATCGAAGCGGCGAATATCTGAGCGTCAGATATCGGTGACCAGATTCAGGCCACGGACAGCTCGATCGGAGGGACGAATATCTGAGCGTCAGATATCGGTGACCAGATTAGGCCACGGACGGCTCGATCGGAGTGGCGATCTCCGAGCGCCTGAGATCCGGAGCGAGATTGGGTCACGGACGGCCCGATTGGGGCGGCAAGTATGGTTCGAAGCGTTGCGCTGCCGCCGAGTCGCACGATCGGAGCGCGAACGCTCTATGATCCGTCTGGTCCCATGAATCCCGGCGACACCATCGGCAACCGGTACTACGTCCGGCGCCGGATCGGATCCGGCAGCTTCGGCATCGTCTACGAAGTCTTCGATCCGGTCCGGGACAAGTACCTCGCCCTGAAGGCGCTGCGGCAGGCGACGTCCGACGCGCTCTATCGCTTCAAGCGCGAGTTCCGGTCGCTCAGCGACATGGCCGAGCCGAACCTCGTGCGGCTCTACGACCTCGTCTCCGTGGGAGATCGGTGGTACGTGTCGATGGAGTTGATCCGTGGCGGGAACTTCATCGAGTACGTTCGAGGGACCCCGTTCGCGCCTGCGGGCGATGAAGGGGAGCAGACGGGCGATGCCGGGATCCGCACCGATACCGGGATCCGCTCCGCGGACCCGAATCGTCTCGCGCTCGCGCTGCCGCAGCTTGCCACCGGCCTGGTCGCGCTGCACAGCGCCGGCAAGCTGCACCGCGACATCAAACCGTCGAATGTGCTCGTCGGCGCGGAAGACCATCGCGTCGTTCTCCTCGACTTCGGGCTCGTGCTCGACACCGATCTCCTCTCGCCGGGAACGAACACCGTGGCCACGTCAGGCACACCGGCCTACATGTCGCCGGAGCAGGCCGAGGGAACGTCGCTCGGGCCTGCCAGTGACTGGTACGCCGTAGGGATCATCCTCTATGAGGCGCTCACGGGCCGCGTGCCGTTTCGCGGCTCGTATGCGGAGATCCTGGACGCCAAGCGCGCCGGCGACGTTCCGCCGCCGAGCACGGTCGTGGCCGGCGTCCCGCCGCAGTTCGATGATCTCTGCCGCGATCTGCTCCGTCTCGATCCCGCCGCCCGCGCCTCCGCCGGCGAAATCCTGGCGCGCCTCGGCGCCGAAGCGCCGCCGCGGATCTCCTTCGCAGCGCGTGGCTCGCATCTCCTCCTCGGCCGCGAGCGGCATCTGCGCGTTCTGCGCGATGCATTCGCAGCCGCGGTCGAAGGCACGCAGACCACGATCTGCGTAGAGGGGGATTCCGGCGCGGGGAAGACCGCGCTCGTTCGGGCGTTCCTCGACGAGACGCGCGACGAGATGCCCGATCTCGTGGTGCTCACCGGACGCTGCTACCAGCGCGAGTCCGTGCCGTACAAAGGCGTGGACAGTCTCGTGGATGCGTTGCATCGTTACACCTCACGCCTGGATCCCGCGGCCATCGACGCGCTCCTCCCACGCGACATTGCTCCGGTGGAACAACTGTTTCCGATCCTCGGCAGTCTCGGCGATCTGATGCGGATGCGCCGGCGCGTCGTGCCCGATCTGGACGCGAACCAGCACGACCTGCGGCAACGCGCCTTTGCCACCATGCGCGAGCTGCTGCTGCGCCTGGCCGAGCGCACGAAGCTCGTTCTGTTCATCGACGACCTGCAGTGGGGCGACGTCGACACCGCGGAGCTGCTCGACGAGGTGCTCCGTCCGCCCGCGGCGCCGCCGCTTCTCTTCATCGCCGCCTATCGCTCGGATGCGGCGGACGCCAGTCCGTTCGTTCGCGCCTTCCGCGAACGGGTCCCGGCGCGCGACCTGATCCTCGATCCGCTCACTCCGGAAGAGTCGCGGGAGCTGGCCCTGGAGCTCCTCGGCGACAGTGTCCGTGATCCCGCCGAAGTGGCCGCCATCATCGCCGGCGAATCCGGTGGCAGTCCGTTCTTCATCGGGGAGCTCGTTCGTGCATTCACCATGGCCGGGCCGGCCGTCCTCCGCCGCGATGCCACGATTCTCGAGGTCCTGCAGGTGAGGTTGCGGAGCCTGCCTCCCTCCGAGCTCGGCCTGCTGCAGATGATCGCGGTCCACGGGCGTCCGATTCTTCGCGCGCCTCTCCATCGCGCGCTCAGCGGCGGCGAGTTCGAGAAGACGCTCACCACCCTGGCGGCGCAGCATCTGATTCGCGGGAGAGCGACGGCGCACGGAGAAGCGGTCGAGCCGTACCACGATCGCATCGCCGAGGCGGCCCTGTCGATGCTCGACGAAAAAGAGCTGCGCCAGCGGCATGCGCAACTGGCAACCGCGCTCGAGAAATTCGAGGCCGACGCCGAACTGCTCGCCGATCACCTGCTCGCGGCGGGCCTGCCCGACCGCGCGGCTGTGTACGTCGAGCGCGCCGCGGAAAACGCGGCCGCGGCACTGGCATTCGATCGCGCGGCGCGTCTCTTCCGCCGCGCCATCACGCTCAACCCATCCAACGCCCGAGCGCTCCGCCGCCGTCTGGCGGAAGTGACGGAGAGCGGCGGGAGCGGCGAATGAAGACGGGGCTCGCGGTTTCCTGGAGAACCGATCGGTCGTCCAAGGGAGAAGGAGGTTCTTCGCATGCGTTGCGCCCTGATCCTTTTCCTCTGGGTTGCTCCGGCCATGGCTGCCGGCTCCCTGCAAGCGACGCTCGACACGGCGCGGGCGGATGCGCGGGAGTTCCTTGAAATCGACACCCGATACGACATTCCGTCGCAGCGCGCGGCGAAGGCGATCAGTGCGGCCGCGCTCGCATCCGCCGATGCGCCGCGGTTCGTGGAGAAGGTCGCGAAGTCCATCGGCGTCACCACGGACGTCGCGTCGGCCCTCGCGGAAATCCATTTGCGCGGAACGCTGGCGTACGGCGAGATCCGCGATCCGGACGAGCAGAAGCGCGTCGATGAGTTGCTGCGGTTCGCCTTGCGCAAAGCCGCGACGAATGCGGATGTGATGGCGTTCTGCATCGCGCACGACCGTCGTGCCGGCGACGCGCTCCTGGCCGAGTACCTTCCCCTCCTGCGATCGTTCCCTTCCACCGGGATCGCGACGATCTCGGGCGCGCTGAACGTCGAGGTCCGCGCCATCGTCATCGCCGATGCCCTCGGCCGCGCGCCGGACGATCCGCTGCTGCAACAGGCGCTGACGTCGGGCTACGACCCGGCGCTGCAGGCGGCCTTTGGACCGGTGCGCATTTCGGGCGGCCGGCGGGTCCTGCGCGAGTCGTGGCAGCGCCTCGAGACCGCCACCCTGGCCCGGCACGGCTCTCAGCAGATTGCCGCGCTGGCGGGTGCAGGCCGGGCAGCCGATGCGGTCGCGGCGTTCGACGCGCTCCCGAAGCGCGCACGCGACGTCATCCTGGCCGGGCCGCTCACCGTCGATGGTGGATCACTCGACGTGCGTCTCGATGTCGCCGCCAGCGCCACGCTCACCGGCGAATCCGAGCGCGCCCTTGCTCTCATGGCCGTCGTACGTCCGGTCAGGAACGAGTCGGACCCGACCGAGCATCTCTTCAGCGACGCATGCTCGAAGCACTCCTTGCGCCGCGCGCGGCGTCCGATGTGTATGAGATTCTCGCGGACACACTGAACAGCGGTGCGCGGCCCGGCGGCGGAGTATGGCCGAGGATTTTCGCCGAGGTGGCGGCGCGCGGCGGGTATGCGGAGGCTGGGACGGCCGTGCTGCGCGCGGCGCATCGGTGGACGAACGACCAGTCGTCGCGCGCCGTCTTGGCACATCTGCCGGAACCGTTGCGCAGCGAGCTGCAGGCGACGCTCGACGCCAATGCCGCGGCGGTCGCAGACCTCCGTGCGATCGCGAAATCGCAGGCGCCGGCCTCGACGCCGTCTTCTGACGCGATTCAGGCGCGTCTGGCTGCGCCGCGTCTCGTGACGTTCGAGGAGAAGGCACTCCCGGATTCGATGATTGGGCCGGAAGAGGAGAGCGACTGTTCGGAGGCGGAGCGCATCAGCGGGACGATGTCGATTCCGGGCGGATGGTTCCCGATCCGGCTCGACCGCGCAGGCGACGAGGTCGCCGCCATCGCGCTCTCCACCGCTCTCGACCCCATGGGCGAAGTCGGCCTTGGCGCCTACTGGGTGCTGCACTCCGGCGACGGCGGCCGGTCGTGGGATCCTCCTCTCTATACAGGTTTGCGCGAGAACGCACCGTACGTCGTGCGCCGCTCCTCGAAGCTGCCGCTCCTTCATCGTGCTGGCAATGGTGATGGTCATGGCGATCGCCTTCAGATTGCCGTCGACATCCGCGAGATCGATCCCGATTCGATCTCGTTCCCACCGGTCGGGCTCCGCGTGAAGCGCGAAGTGCACGGTCTCTATCTCGATGTTCCCTGGGAGGCGCTGCGGCGGGACTCCGATCTCGACGGCGTGACCGATCTCGTCGAAGAGCGGATCGCCACCGATCCGGAATCGGCCGACACAGACGGCGACGGCATCATTGACGGCAACGACGGACTGCCGCTGGTGCCGCTGACGGCTGGGGTGTCATCGGCCGCCGTGGTGTTGGCGAAGATCTTCGGCGGGTTCCGCGCCGGAGGCGGCGCGATCGTCATGGGACTCCCATCGACGGACGCGGAGCGCAACGCCTGTGTCGCGCGCGCGAGTGCGGTGGAGGACAGTACGCTCTTCGTCGTCGGCGATCGCCACGCACTCGCGCCGATCGATCTCCATCGGCGTGTGATCGTGCTGTCGCCCGAGGAGCTCGAAGCGTATTCGAAGAAGTTTGGTCTGACTCTGGCCTCGAATTTCGAGTTGATGATCGTGCGGCGCGATGGCCTGAAAGCGCTGGTGGTCCTCAATTCCGGCTGGAAGGAGGACGTGTTCGAGCTGACGAAGACCAGGGACGGGTGGCAGGTGCAAGTCATCGGCGGCTGGATCAGTTAGGGGTCCTGGCTCGAGGAAGGGGATGCGGCGAATGAGGCGGGACTGAATTGACTCGGCGTTTTGCCGCGTGTAACGTGACCGGACCGTTCCAAACCGGAGACCGATGAAAAAGCTCGTATTCGCGCTCTGTGCGCTCGTTTCGCTGGCCAGCCCTCGCGCATTTGCCCAGGGTTGAATCCTCGCCCGACAGAGCTCACCCGTGCTTGGTGGGCAGGCAAGTCCGTACGAGGAAAAAGGACAGTGGCGCATCACGGCGAACTATCGCTGGCAGAAATCCGACCGCCATTTTCGCGGGATTCACGAAGAGCCGATCCGTCAGGAAGAGGGGAGCGAGGTCATCAACCGCGTCCACCTCTTCGATCTGGCCACGACCTACGCGCTCAGTGAGCGGACGAACGTTTCGCTGAGCGTTCCGGTCGTGTTCTCCAATCGTTCCCAGGCGATCCGCAACAGCAGCAGAGAGGTCATCGGGCGTTTTTCGACGGAGGCCTCGGGCCTCGGTGACATCAGCCTCGTCGGACGCCGCTGGATGTTCGATACGAAGACGCATCCCGATCGAAACGTCTCGCTCGGACTCGGAATCAAATTTCCAACCGGCCGCGAAGACGTGACCGACACCTTCGTCACTGGTGCGAATACGGGCACGGCTGTGCGCACGGTGGACCAATCGATTCAGCCGGGCGACGGCGGATGGGGAGCGATTCTCGACGTACAAGGGTTCAAGTCGATCGGCAGCCGTCTGATGCTGCACGGAGCGGGTACGTACCTCTTCAATCCGCGCGCGACCAACGGCGTCCCCACGTTCCGCGGACGAGCAGCCGAGGCGGTGATGTCCGTTGCGGATCAATACCTGCTGCGCGTCGGCATCTCCGCGCCTTTGGCGCGACAGCGAGCCGTCTCAGGCAGTCTTTCGGCACGGATGGAGGGTGTTCCGGTCCGCGATGCATTCGGCTCCAGCGAAGGCTTCCGCCGCCCGGGTTACGCGCTCTCCATCGAGCCGGGCCTCGTGTTCTCGCGTGGCAAGGGCGCGGTGTCGATCTCCGTCCCGATTGCGTGGAAACGGAACCGCCAGCAAAGCGTTCCCGACAAGATCGACGACAGCATCGGCGACGCGGCGTTTGCCGATTACGTGGTGCTGACCGGCTACTCCTACACGTTCTGAGAGCCTGACTCTTCGCTTCCTTCCGTTTCTCCGCGGCCGGACGCGTTCGCCTCTCATGAGGCCACGGCCGCCTCTTCTGTCGAATCCACCACTTCCTTCTGCGTGTCCCGTCCCACCAGCAGAATCGCGACGATCACAGCGGCCGCGGAAAAGACGATGCGCGAGGTGACGTGCTCACCGGCGAGCACCGCGCCGAGGATCACGGCGATGATCGGATTCGTGTAGGTGTGCGTGGCCACGAGGACGGGCGAGCAGCGGGTCAGCAACCATGAGTACGCAACGAACGTCACCGCGCCGAACGCCGTCAGGTAGAGCAGCGCGGACGCAGAGCGCGCGGACACATCGGCAATGCTGAAATGCGCGAGGCTGCCGGTGATCGCGGATGCGCCGGTCAGCAGGACGCCGCCGCAGAGGAGCGTCATCGCCGAAGACATCAACGGGTTCGGATGCAGGGGCGCGGTACGCGCGTACACGGCTCCGGCGGACCACGAGAAGCCTCCCAGAACGACGGCGATGGATCCGATGAACAGCGCGGTGCCGAGGGTGGAGGGACGCTCCACGAGAACCGCCACGGCGATGATGCCGATGACCAGACCGGCAATCCCGGACCACGAGAGACGCGACCGGCGGTCCACGAGCGCGATCAGCGACGCCACCCACACCGGCTCCGCGGCGATGAGCAGCGCGGCGACGCCGGAGGGCACGACGAGCTCCGCCCAGTGGAGGAGGCCGTGCCCGACCAGGAAGAACATGACGCTGAGAATCAGGCTGGCGCGCCACTGCCTGGCCGCCGGCCGGTGGCCCTGCGTCCAGCACCAGGCAAAGAGCGCGGCACCGCCGAGAACATGACGGAAGCCGGCCGTCAACAGCGGCGGAATCGTCTCCACGGCATAACGAATGCCGAGATACGTCGAGCCCCAGACGATGTGAATCGCCAGGAACGACAGCACCATCAGGACCCGGTCGCGTTTCTCCATATCGAACACAACCCGGGGAAGGCGGGTTTCGTTCGTACGTACCCTCGTGGCGCGCCACGTTGTGCCGGCCGCCACGGTCGCCTTTTCCTTCTGCCCCGCGTATGCTGAGCCGTCCTACCTTCCTTTCCGCCCTTTCCACAAAAAAAATCGAACGACGCGAAGGAGCCGCATGGCCCAACTGCTCGCAATAGTGATGTCTGGTCAGGGATCGCTCGCCGCCGGCGCGCCCGGTGACGGGACGATTCGAATCCTCGGCACCACCACCGCTCCTTTTCCGCGCCAGGCGCTCTGGTCGTTCGTGCCGGTCGAAGGCGACGCGGGCCTGCTCGTCAATCACCGCGACGCGACCCTGCTCGTGGCATCGAGCGAAGACGGAAAAGTGACGCTCGGCCGCCCGAAGTTCGTGAACGACCGCACGGCGTTGTGGCGGATGGAATCGCGCCCCTCGAGCCGCGCGGCGCTCGTTCCCGCCAGCGCTCCCGGTTACGCCCTGACCGCCGGCTGGCCCCTCTCCGACTCGTTGTCGCTCCAGGCCAAGCGCGACGACCTGGTCCATTACCAGACCTGGTATCCGCAACCGCTGGCAACCGGGCCTTACGTTCCGCTGCCTTCCTTCGACGACGCCACCATCGACGAGACCGTCTACAACCTCGAGATCGTCACTCCCGGCGGCGATCCGCAATACAAACGCCTCTTCCTGACGGTCGAGAGCGAGCAGACGGAATCGGTGGTCCGGATCGGCACCGATCCGAAGATCAGCGCGGCGCAGTTTCACCTCGTGCCGCTGGCCGGCGGACGCATTCTGTCCGGCGGCCATCCGTTCGTCGGGGCCGGAAGCGCTTCGGAGGAACGCGTCTACGTCGGTGCTCCGCAGGCCACCGCCGGGTTCGATCTGCGGATGATCAACCTCAACGGCTCGCGCACGTTCGTTTCCGGAGATCACGTCGCGCTGCAGTCGTTTTTCGTCTACTACGTCAGTTGGAAAAAGGACGCCGGCGATCTGATCGCCAATGCACGCACGCCGCGCGAAAACGAGACGTTCACCATCGAGAAGATCGACGCGGCCGGGAAGGTCATCCGCGGCGAGGTCAAGCCGGGTGACTCGTTCGCGCTCCTGGCCGGCAACGGGAAACATCTCTCCGACGACCGCGGCTCCGCGGACCGGCACGTGACCGCCACCGCGCCGCACATCTCCGCATGGGAAATGTTCGTCCTGGCCGAGCCGGCCGTGCGCAGTTTCGAGATCCGCAGCAAGAATACCGGGCACCCGCTGCGGCTCGACGAGCAGTTCGAAAACGTGCAGCCGCTGGTGCAGCGCTTCGGCTATCCGATCGATGAATTCGAGATCGTCGATCGCGGCGACGGAATGTGCACGCTGCGCCACCGGCTGACGAGATCGGAGATCGCGCCCGCGCCGGACAGGCCCTCCGGAAAGTCGCCGTCGCCACCGGAGAAGCCGGTCGTGGAGGCGGGGAAGCGGGTGGGCATCCGCAGCGGCGCCCTCAATACGCCGGGGATCTTCTTCCGGCTCCAGGCCGCGCCGCCCACGGCGTGGCCCGACGCGCCCGACCTCACGATGGAGCAATACCGCGATCCGGCCGAAGACGTCATCCGCTTCATCATCGGCGGCATCGTCTCGCTCGCGGGCCAGGGTGCCAGCGCCGCCACCGGGATTCCGGGAGGCGCGGCCGTGTTCTCGTTCGCGTTCGATCAAATCAGCCCGGCCACGAAGGTGTCGCTCTACGATCTGTTTTCGAAGTTCCGCTCCGACATCCTGCGCGACGTGCAGAACCTCATCTCCGAGACGAGCGCGCTGCAGGCCAGCGGCGCGCTCCAGAGCGCGCGCGAGCAGTACCTGGTGACCTACCTCAACGCCCGCCGCGCGCACATTCACGGAGACAAAGACGTCGAGCCGGACGCGAAAAGCGCGCGGGACCTCTACGTGAACGCGCTCAACTTCCTCAGCATCTCCCGCGATGCCGCCGGGAAGATCAAACCGACGGACGCCAATCGGGCCACGATCCGCGCCGGATTGCCGGTGTACGCCGTCATCGTCGCCGAATACATCAACGTTCTTCAGGAGATCGCACTGCTGTTGGCGTGCCGGCCGGCGCTGGTTCTGCCGGACGTCTGGCTGAAGACGGGCGGTCAATACGTCACCGCCACGCCGGGCGGCGGCGTCGTTTCCGAGCAGACGGACCAGCCGCTGACCAAGGCGCTCCGAGTGCTCCGGCGCGACGGAAGCAAGACCCTGGTGAGCGGCTGCCTGGTGATTCTCCGCTCGCCCGCCAGCACGACCGTCACCGCGCGCCGGGCAGGAGAGACGCTGGAGGCGAAAACGCCGTGGGATCAGATCGGCGCAGCGGAGACCTTCAGCCTGGAGCGGGTCAGCGACCCGCCGTCGGTGCCCGGCCAGGAGATCAAGAGCGGCGACCGCGTCGCGCTGCGGGCGTCGAACGGGCACTACGTGGGCACGCCCGGCGGCGGCGGGCCGTTCGCCACGAGCGCGCCTCGCCGTGGGGAGCGCGAAACCTTCACCATCGAGATGCCGGCGGCGAAAGTCTCTTCCGACCCGCCGCGCGCCGGAGCGAACGAAGGACGGCGGTACGTCGATGCCATGCAGAACCTCCGGACGTTCGCGGCCCGCCGCTATGACGATGCGCGGGACATGTTCGAGTTTCTGGTGAACGATCGCCTGGCCGCGGTCTCCGGCCAGAACCAGAAACACACGCAGAAAGCGGTCGACGGCGACCTGTACGGCTACTCGATCTTCGTGCGCGACGCGCACTACAACACCGAGCTCGATCGCCGCGACTGGCCGCAGAAGTGGCAACAGCAACCGCCGCCCTACTTCAACGACCCGGCCAATGACCGCCTGCTGCAGGCGGCCGTCGACGGATACCGCGACCATCTGCGCAAGGTCTACTACTCCTTCAAGTACCGCTACTTCCACGCCCTCCGCCCGCTCCTCTCCATCGCCGACGAAACGCAGAAACTGTGCGACCAGATGTGGAGCGATGCGCTGATGGCCACGGAATACAGCTACGTCGCGCGGACGACGCCGGAGCATACGTAGGGAGAGCGTTCGCCCGCCGTCACACGTACGCGTCCCGCAACAGCTCTGCTGCGGAAGCGTCGAGGCGTTCGTCCCGCCGGATGTCATCGAAACGGGCGGGAGGTCCGGGGTCAGGCCTTCGTTCTCGGCTTCGACTCGAACCAGGATTGTCTCGTGATCTCGAAGACCATCCTCGGGCCGCGATCGGCGGTCGTGATCTCCTGGACGAAGTGCATCTGCAGCTTCCGGCTCAGCACATCCCGCGAGGGGGCGTTTCGAGGATCACACAATGCATACAACCGCTCGCGGTCGAGGACGCCGAATCCGATTTCGATCAGCTTGAGCGCGATCTCTTTCGCATATCCCTTTCCCTGCTCCTGGGCCGCCAGTACGAATCCGAATTCCAGCTCGCCGGGCAGGTAGGGGCAGGGGAGAAGGCCGGCGAATCCGATGACGGCGCCTTCCGGTTTTCGGCAGAGCACGGCCAGCCGGGCGATTTCTTCGTTTGATTTTGCGAACTCGGCGTCGATGAAGTCCCGCACCTCGGCCGGGGTGAGAGGGCGCTCGTACAGAGCCAGTTTCATCACCTCCGGATCGCCGAGGATCGCGACGAGGACCGGCAGATCCGCGTCCGAGAACAGCCGCAAGGACAGCCGGGCGGTCTCGATCGGCAGGACGCTCATTTGGCGACGATGCTGACCAGCTTTCCGGACACGACGATCACCCGCTGGATCGTGGTGTTCTCGAGGTGCCGGGCCACCGCGGGCGCAGCGAGCGCGAGTTGCTTCAGCTCGTCGTCGCCGGCATCGGCGGCGACGGTCAGCCGCGCACGCACTTTCCCGTTCACCTGAACGGCTACGGTCACTTCGTCCTCCGCCGCCGCTTCGTCGCTCCACGCCGGCCACGGCTGTTTGTGCACGGAGTCGCGCATTCCGAGCCGTTCCCACAGCTCCTCGGCGATGTGCGGGGCAATCGGGGCGAGCAGGCGGAGGTACGTCTCCCGCGTCTCGTTCCACTCCTCGGGCGAACAGCCCTCTTCGAACGCGCGCGTCATCTCCCGCTGGAACGACATCAAGGCGGCGATGATGGTGTTGAACTCGAACGTTTCGAAATCGTGCGTGACGGAGCGGATGGTCTGGTGCCGTTTCCGGCGCAGGCGCCGCGTGGCCTCGTCGCTGGTTCCGGCAGGCTGCCGTGTCTCGAGATACATCGCCCAGACCCGGCGCAGCCAGCGCGCGGTGCCGGACATTCCTTCGCTGCTCCACGGGCCGCCCTGGTCCCAGCGGGCGAAGAACATCAGGTGCGCACGCATGGTGTCCGCACCGTAGCGCGCCAGCAACTCGTCCGGCGCGACGACGTTTCCACGGCTCTTCGACATCTTCTCCGAGTCTTCGCCGAGGATGATCCCCTGGTTGCGCAGCTGGATCATCGGCTCGTCGCCGCGCGTGACACCGGCATCGCGCAGCCCCTTGTGGAAGAAGCGCGTGTAGATGAGGTGCATCGTGGCGTGCTCGATCCCGCCGGTGTAGGTGTCGACGGGCATCCAGTAGTCGTATTCGCTCTGGTCGAACGGCCCTTCGGAGTACTGCGGGCTGAGATAGCGCAAGTGGTACCACGACGAGCAGAGGAACGTGTCCAGCGTGTCGGTCTCGCGCTCGGCGGGTCCGGAGCAGCGGGGACAGGTCGTGTTTCGCCAGGTCGGATGGAGCTTGAGCGGGCTCTCGCCGGTCGGACGCCATTCGATGTCGTCGGGCAAGACGACCGGCAGCTCGCTCTCCGGCACCGGGACGATTCCGCAGTTCGGGCAGTAGACGATAGGAATGGGGGAGCCCCAGTAGCGCTGCCGCGACACGAGCCAGTCGCGCAGCCGGTACTGCACACCGGGCCGTCCAGCGCCGAGGGACTGAACGTGCGCGACCGCGGCCTCGACGGCGCGATCGCCGGGCGTGCCGGTGAGGGGGCCGGAGTCGATCATCCGGCCGTATCCGGTGTAGAGCGCGGACGGCGAAAGCGGCTCACCGTTTTCGGGCTCGATGACCGTGCGGATGTCGAGGCCGAACTTCTTCGCGAAGGCGAAGTCGCGCTCGTCGTGCGCCGGAACCCCCATGACCGCGCCCGTGCCGTAGCCGGCCAGAACGTAGTCGGCCACCCAGATCGGAATGCGCTCGCCGGTGACCGGGCTGATGGCGTAGTGGCCGGTGAAGACGCCGGTCTTCTCGCGGTCGACGGTCTCGCGCTGAATGTCGGATGTGCGCGCGGTCTGATCGAGGTATCCGGCCACTTCCGCCGACTCCCGCGCCCAGGCGCGGGCCAGCTCATGCTCGGGAGCGAGTGTGACGAACGTGACGCCCCAGAGCGTGTCGGTGCGCGTGGTGAAGACCTCGACGCGCCCGCCGGTGTCGGTCTCGAAGACGATCCACGCTCCGGCCGACTGTCCGATCCAGTGCCTCTGGAGCGTCTGCACCCGCTCCGGCCAGTCGAGCTGCGAGAAATCCAGCAGCTCCTGGGCGTATTGCGTGACTTTGAAAAACCACTGCGCCAGCTCTTTGCGGATGACCGGCGTCTCGCAGCGCTCGCAGTGGCGGTCGTCGCCCCACACCTGCTCGCGCGCCAGAGTGGTGTTGCAGCTCGGGCACCAATCGACGGCCGCGCTCTTTCGGTACGCGAGCTCGAGTTGGTGCAGCTTGAGGAACAGCCACTGCGTCCAGCGGTAATACTCGGGATCGGCGGAGACCATCTCCCGCCGCCAGTCGATCATGGCTCCCATGGAACGAAGCTGGCCGCGCATCCGCTCGATGTTGGCGTAGGTCCATTCCTTCGGGTGGATGTTGCGCTTGATGGCGGCGTTCTCGGCGGGCAGGCCGAATGCGTCGAAGCCCATGGGGAAGAGGACGTTGTAGCCGCGCATGCGCATGAACCGCGCGCGCGCGTCCGAAGGAGCCATGGCGTACCAGTGCCCCATGTGCAGATCGCCCGACGGGTAGGGAAGCATCGTCAGGGCGTAGTGCTTGGGACGCGAAGGGTCGATGTCGGACTGGTCGATGCCGCTCTCACGCCAGCGGCGCTGCCATTTCGACTCGAGGGACTGATGCTGGTAATCGTTTTCGAAAGGTTCGGTCATGGTCATTCTCGCGCTCGGCGGATCAGGTCAGCCGCCATGCGGTCACGTCGGCTGCGGCGAGGATTTCGCCGCGCGGAATGTTTCTGGCGAGTGTGGCCTGAATCCGCTCGTTGATGATCTGCTCCACGCCGTGCCAGATCGTTTCGCCGTCCGCCTTGCCGTTGGCTGACGCATCGCCGACGACGGCGTCGACGAGCATCTCGTTGCGGGCGATGATCGTCTCGAGGATCTGCCGCTTGGCAGCCTCGGACGAAGAGTGCTCTCCTTTGGCCCGGGTCAATACGTCCACGACCGCCAGCGTCCAACCGCCGCCGCTCGAGGCCTCGTCGGGCCAGGCCCATCCGCCCGCGGCGAAGATCTTCTGCAGAGACTCGCGTTTCAGATGATCCGGACTGCGGTTTTCGTCGTCCGTGAGCTTCAGGAAGTTGTTGGCCGCGCCGCAAAAAACGCGGACGCCGCAATCGAGCAGCTTCTGGACCTGCTCGGGACGCATGTTGTCTCCCTCGCCGTTGTTGATCCAGACGTCGAACTGCTGATCCGGACCGAGAGACTCGTAAAAATCGCTGCTCGGCATCGCAACAGTCTTGACGCCGTATTGGTCGGAGACGAGCTTGCAGGCCTCCGGCGATTTATCGAAGGCCGTGATCTGCTCCGGCGCGATCCCTTTCTCCTTGATGAGTGCCTCGACCGTTGCGCGGCCGACCCCTCCCAGTGCTTCGAGAAGGAAGCGGAGGTCCCGTTTGTCGGTATCACCCAGGCGATGGTCGACGAGTTTCAGAGCAGTGGCCACGACGCCGTAGCCGGTAGGATGGGAGGAGGGAACCACCGGCCCGCCGAGGCGCGCGGGAAGACACGTCACGAACGAAGGATTGACGCCGCGTTTGTCCCAAACGTCGCACATCATCGGCCAGTTCGGTCCCGACAGAACGTCCGGAGAGGCCGTGTCGGGACGCATCGAGTTCCGAGCCGGAAACGCGTCGTAGATGCCTTTCTCTTTCGCCCTTTTTTCTTTGTACTGATTGAGGAACTTGATGCCCGTAGGAATGATCAGCGTGCCGAGCGCGATGATCGCCTCGTCGGAGATCCCTTCGATCTTTTGGCCGGCCCGGTCGACGATGATCCACTCGCCTTTCTTGCCGCCGTGCAGGGCCGGGATATCCGGGAAAACGATGACTGCCTTCCGGATCATCGCCTGTGCCAGATTCTTGGTCCGGGTGAGGACGCTCTCCAGGTCCTTGATCTCGCGGCCCGTACGATAGCAGTCGCCGCCGATGAAGACCGTCATCTCCTCGAGCGGCTTGTGGTTGAAGTGCGTGACGACGTAGACGACGTAGACCTGGCCTTCCCGATCGAGAAGCGCCTGGAGCTCGGCCGCGATCCGCTCGCGATGCTCGAAGCCGTTCGTCGCTTCATCGACGACGGACGGAGTCAGACGCATCACGGTGGTTGTGATCGAGTAGACCTCCTCCCTGCGGCGCAGGTCCGACAGCGCCTCCAGGCCATCGACCTCACGCAGCGATGACGGGTCGAAGTCGGTCGTGCCGAGGACGCGGCCATCCAGATCCTCGTTGCAGAGAAGGATGACCTGGTCGGTACCGAGCCGGTTCAGAAGCTCGGAGGGGATCAGATTGAGGGGGAGGGCGGTCATGCGGCGCGGTCCTCGCCGGATGCGACGCGGACAGGGTGCCACTCGATCAAGCGCTCGTTGCTTGGACCATCGGCCACTTCAGTACCTCCTCGGATGCGGGCGTTAAATATATCAGTTTGGCTACGAGCGTCCGAACGCGTTTCTCTTCTTGCTCAAAAGAAACGGTCACAGGCACGTGGACGGCTTCGCGTTCGCCCGCCGTCACACGTAAGCGTCCCGCAGCAGCTCTGCCGCGGAAGCGTCGAGGCGCTCGTCCCGCCGGATGTCATCGAAACGGCGGATGAGATCTTCGGCACGCACGTGCCGGCGATGCGCGCCGGCGTAGTCGGCGTGAACGCTGCCGTGATTCATCATCACGATGCGGTCGCCGAGGGTGGCCGCCTGCGACATCGAGTGCGTCACCATCAAGGTCGTCAGTTTGTGCTGCGACACGATGCGCTCGGTGAGCCTCACGATCTGATCGGCGCTCTTCGGGTCGAGCGCGGCGGTGTGCTCGTCGAGCAGCAAGAGATCGGGACGCCGCCATGTGGCCATGAGCAGAGTGAGCGCCTGGCGCTGCCCGCCGGAAAGGGTGCCGATCGGATTGTGCATGCGCGTCTCGAGGCCCATGTTCAACGTGGCCACGCGGTCGCGCAGCTCTTTCTGAATTCGCGCCGGAAGCAGCCGGCCCAGTCCGCGTTGCAGACCTCGCCGGGCGGCCAGTGCCAGATTCTCGGCCACCGTCATCGTCGGAGCGGTGCCGCTGAACGGGTTCTGAAACACGCGTCCGATCCTCGATGCGCGCCGGTGCTCCGGCCAGCGCGTGACGTCGTCGCCGGCGATTTGGATCGAGCCGTGATCGACGAGAAAACTGCCGGCGACCGCATTCAGGAGCGTCGATTTTCCCGAGCCGTTCGTTCCGATGACGATGACGAACGATCCCTCGCCGATCTGCAGCGAGACTCCTCGCAAGGCGCGCACTTCGTTCGGCGTGCCCGCGAAGAACGTTTTCTCCAGCTCACGAAGCTGCAGCATGCCTTCTGACTCTCCGTGTGAGTGTTGGCAGCACGAGCGCGGCGAAGACGAAGATCGCCGTCACGAGCTTCAGGTCATTCGGATTGAGGCCCCATCGCAGCGCGAGGGCGATGATCAAGCGAAAGAGCACCGAGCCCATGATCGTTCCCGCCAGCGCGGCGCCGACGCTGTCCGTTCCGATGAGGGCACGGCCGATGATGACGCTGGCCAGTCCCCACACGATCATTCCGATCCCCATCTGCACGTCGGCGAATCCCTGGTACTGCGCCAGGAGCGCGCCCGCGAATGCCACCAGTCCGTTCGAGAGGCAGAGTCCGAGAACGATCATGTTCTCGACGCTGACCCCGAGCGCGCGGATCATCTGCTCGTTGTCGCCCGAGGCGCGCATGGCGCTGCCGAGGTTGGTGTTGAAAAAGAGCCAGGCCATGATCGCCACGGCGAGAACAATCGTGAACACGAGGATGAGCGATCCCAGGTCGCGCGTGCTCACCGGCCAGCCGAGGAGCGTCGTCGCGTCGTGACCGGTCATCCGGCGGCCGAGGCTCTGCGCGTAGGTGGTGATCGTCGTCACGGAGAGGAGCGGCACGTTGCTCGATCCCATGACGTGGAGATTGATCGAATAGAGCGCGGTCATCACCAGAATGCCCGACAGCAGTTGATTGATCTTGAATCGCGTGTGCAGGACGCCGGTGCAGAGCCCGGCCACGCAACCGGCAAGAAATGCCGCCACGCTCGAAGTCACGGGATGCACGCCGCGCGTGAGCATCGACGCGGCCACCGCCGCGCCGAAGGTGATCGAGCCGTCCGCCGTGATGTCGGCGAACTTGAACACGCGGTAGCTGATGTAGACGCCGAGAGCCAGCAGCGAAAGGATCAAGCCGATCGTCCAGGCGGAGAGCAGCAGGTTCACTCGGCGCCTCCTCGCTCGGCCATCGGAAAGATCCAGCACGCGCCGCGTTGGAATTCGCTCTCGCCCGCTCCTTCGATTTCCCTGGCGTCGCGCAGGAGATGAACGACGGAGATCACGCTGCGCGGTTGCAGCCACGCCGATACGACGTCGGCAACCGGCAGTTTCCCTCGGGGGAGTGACCGGAACGCGGTCACGACGGCGTGGAAGTGTCCCTTCACTGTCGAATGCTGCTCCTCGCTGACGGGCCGCAGGAATGGAGCGAGCGATGCGGACGGCGACGCGGACACCAGTCCGACGACCAGGCTGCTGAAGCGCGCGAACTCACGCTCGGGCGTGAACGACAACCATTCGCGCACGGCAGGAAAATCAAAGGAAACGCCGCCGCGGCCGGGCGAGCGCCGCAAGCGCGCGCACACGAGGCCGGCGATGTCCGCGGCCATGACGATTCCGACGGTTTGTGTCCCGGCCAGCGAAACGCATGCGCGCGTGATGTCGCTGAGCGGAACCCCCGCATCGGGACTGTTGGCCTCGAAGCGCAACTGGTAGCCCGGCGAGCCTCGGAATGTGATCGCATACAGAGCCTGTACGGCCGGCGCCAGTCCGACGGTGCTGAGCATGTAGTCGGGCGTCGCCGTACCGTCCGTGGGCATGTATGCAGCGCTGCCTGCGGCGCCGACGAATTCGCCGAACAGGTCGCGGCACTCCTCGTGGTTCGCGCCGAGCGCTCCCACGCCGAGCGCAAACACATCGCGGTAGATCGAGACCGGCAAGGACTGCCCCGCGAAGTCCGGATTGCCAGTCAGCGAGTACTCCGAGAGCCTGCCGTCGAGCACGCGGCTCTCGAACGATGCGCGCTCGGACTGGAGAGGCATCGGAATGGACAACGTCTTTCTTTGCGCCGCGCCCGTGCTGGCACCGGCGATGAGGAGCTCGACGAATCCCATCTGCCGGAGCGTGTTGCGTGCGCGCTCCGAGGCCGCGGAAATCTGCAGCGACCCATGGAGCGCCGCGGCGTCGCGCTGGTGCTTCAGCAGAACGGCCGCGCCGGCCGAGCTGACATAGGTCACACCGGAGAAATCGAGCCGGACGTGGCGTGCACCTTCGCGCGCGACGTCGTGGAGCGCTTCATCGAGCGACTGGGACCAGTGGTTGTCCAGCCGGCCGGACAGCCGGAGATGCACGACATTGTCCGCACGCTCCTTAACGATTTCCATTCGAGTCCTGGATGACTTCGTTCGCCGACCGCACGAGCGCCGGCGGAAGGGTGAGGTCGAGAGCGCGGGCGGCATCGGGATTCACGATCAGGTTCGTCCCGCCAAAATCCTGGAGCGGAATGTGCTTCGGATCTTCGCCGCGCATGATGCGGGCGGCGAGTTGCGCGGCCAGACGGCCGCTGTCCTCGTAATCACGTGCCACGACCACCATCGCTCCGCCGATGGCCTGCGATTTCTGAAACGCAAAGACCGGGATGCGCGCGCGGCGGGCGGCCGCGCTGATGCTGCCGAATGCGGATGCGGTGAGGTTCCCCGGAATCTGCAGCACCGCATCGATGTCGCGCGACATCAGCGCCGCGGCGGCATCGGGCACGTCGGTGGCCGTCTCCGCGGGAACATAGACCACTTCGAACCCGGCGCGCTTCGCCGCTTCGTCGAGCGAGATCTTGTAATGGACCATGTTCGTTTCCGCCGGACAGTACAGCGTGCCGAGCTTGCGGATGGCGGGGAAGTGGGTGCGCACGAGCGCCAGCGCCTCGTCGTTCGCCGGAAGGAGACTGACGCCGGTGACGTTCGGCGCGTGGTCGGTGTTGCTCTTCCCCGCGCCCGCCTTCAGTCCGTTCGCAACGTAGTTGTAGACCACGGGAACGTTTTGCGCGCGCCGGAGCGCCGCCTGAAGCGTCGGGGTCGAGAAGGTGATCAGCATGTCCGCCCCGCCGGTCGTCGCTGCATCGATCAGCGCGGACACGGTGGCCATGTCCCCCTGCGCGTTGAGAACCTTCACCTCGAAGTCCCGCCCGTTCTCGAGGCCCGACTCGCGAAGGCCGTCGAAGACCCCTTTCTCCGCATCCTTCACGTCGATCACATCGTTGTACTGCACGAAGTAGATCTTCCACGTGCGCTTCTTCGTCAGCGCTTTGCGGGCGGCGCGCTCGCGATGTTGAAGATCGGAAAGCAACAGAATGACCGAGGCGGCGGCCACGACGCCGATCCCGAGCGCGATCCTGCGAATGACGTTGAGCACGGACGGCGGGTATGGTCATCGCGCCGCGAGAAGGTGTCAAGATTCGTGGGAATGCCGGAGGGAGGGCGTGGCGGAACGAGAGGGGAATTGGAAGAGCGTGGGCAACGGCGCGCTGGCGGGGATTCGGCAGAAAGAGCGCCCTTCCACGCCTCCGCCCGCTCTTCTCCATCGCCGACGAAACACAGAAACTGTGCGACCAGATGTGGAACGACGGAATACAGCTACGTCGCACGGACGACGCCGGAGGACACGTGAGGACAGATTCGGTGTCAGTGGACGGCGGTGCGGAGAGCGTCCAGGTCGGTGGCGTGGATCAAAGTGCCGGAGCTCATCGCGCCGGCGGGGCTCGTTCGCCGCGATGAGATATTGGGCTCGCTTCGAGCTATCGAACACCGCCGAGCGTGCGGCGTGTAGAGCGCGATGGCTCTGCGCGCGCTGCCGTCGGTGGCATCGTTGTCATCGGTGCGCATCACCGTCGTGCCGGCGGACGTCGCTACCCGCGCCACCCAACTCCGCAATCCCTCCGAATTCAGCAAGTCGCTCTGCCCGCCGAGACCGCGGTGCGGCTGCGGGTCATGGACAGGATCATGCTGGCGAGCGAGAACTCGTCGGTGACGATGCAGCGCTGATCGCCGCAGGCCGCGCAAATGCCGAGGTCCGGTGAGCCGCCGGTCAGTTTTGCGAACGAACACGGAGCGCTTTCACGCCTGGTTCAACATGCTCCAGATCCTGACGAGCAGACAGTCGTTCACTCCGTCCTGACGCTGGATCGTCTGCACCGGCGTGCCGCCCGGATGAAAGATGGTGTCGGCCAGCACCTCGTAATCGGTTGTGACGTGGTCTTTTGACTCGAAGGTAGTGTTTTCCGCGATTGGCGCCTCACTTGTGTCGACGCCGCACGGAATCTGTGCCTGCGCCAAGAAGGAAACGGACATCGCGACGACAGTCCACTTTCGCATCGCCACTCCGGATGAGGTGCCGAATTATTGCAGGGATAAGAGCGGAAGTTGGTGGCGCATACGGGATTTCGAAGTCCTCGAACTGTCGGCCCTCTTCATCAGGTTTTTCAACGACTTACGGCTACGAGGTCCGCCGATGTGCCCGAGTTGTGCCCATAGAATGCGGCATGGACAAGGATGACGAGAAGTTCATGAAGATGCGTGATGACGAGATGGAGCTGGCTTTCATCTCGGATTTCGTCCAGTTCGATGCGCTTTGAGCGCTTCGGCCGCGTTGGCGCTTCTTCACGTGAAGCCGACGACCGGCTTCGCCTGGGCCACGGCCGCACGCAATGTGCGCGCGTCCGTCGAGCTGAAGGCCATCCGCACGTACTGCGGCGGCCGGCAATCACAGTCAGCGGTCGTCGCGCGATCGCGCGCAACCACCTCGGTCACCCGGGATGGCAACGACCTCACCATTCGCTTCGTCGCTACCATTCCGCTGATCGATACAAGCGAGGGACAGTTTTCCTGGAACGTCCAGCTCGAGACGCGCACGCCGAAGTACCGCGCCACGTTGCTGATCGACGTGGCTTAGGACTGGGGAAACCGGAATCGGTGCATCACACTTTTCCGACTGCACCGAACGTGGCCATGACGCTGCTGGACGCGCAGGCGGCGTCGTCGATTCGACATGGCGCCGTGTTGCAAAGGATGGTCCTCGGTACTTTGCAACTGCTGCTCGTCGTCAGAGGGCATTCGCTGCCATATCGCGGCCCGAACAGGAGGGCGCTCATCGCATGCTCCATCATCAACAATTCCTCGCCGAGGAGTCCGAGCGCCTCGTCGTCGTGCCAGGAGAGCAGAGTGGAGCCGCGGAAGTAGACCGGGAGCGGATATCGCTGCAGGAGCGGCTCCAAGTCGGCCGGCCGTTCACCGCAGAGCACATCGATGGGGAATCCGGGCTCCTCGATGCGGCGCGCCAGCAGTTCGAGCGATGAGGTTAACAAACGCCTGACGCCCAGCGCAAACGGCTCGTCGCCGGGAAGACGGCGGATCGTGTCGGCGATGTCTTCGAGCGTGTATGTGATCTCGTCTTGGACGATTTCCGGAATCGCTTCGCGCACGACGGATACGACGGCATCGCGCGTCGTGGCGCCCGCTCCGACGATCGCCGCGACAGCAGCGATGAATGATGCCGGAGGATTACGCGTTATCTTCGCCGCATCGCACACGAAGGCGTTGACGAAGTCGAGGTCGTCCGATCCGACCAGTACACGCAGAACGGAGCGCGTTGCGGTGTACCAGCCGGAGAACTCGGGTTCGAGAGCCGCGAGGATCGCATCGAGCCGCGGATTGTCCTCCCACATCCGCTGCGTGCTGGCCGCCATCCCCTCCGCCAGTGCGCGGGCGCCGATGGCAACGGCCCTGCCGTCGGCGAGCGGCACGACCGCCATGATGTGCGGATCGTCATCGCTGAACCTTCAGCGCGCGATGTGCAATGGACCGAGCGACTCGACTGCAACGTCGGGCAGCGGCTCTGGTTGCTCGAGATCATCCGTGAGCCTGAGACGCACCATGATCTCTGCCATCTGCGCGCGGAGAGGTTCCGGGCAGTCCTCGCTCTTCCACCAGTGCCTCAGGGGAATGCGGATGTGGGTGAGTGATGGAAGCACGCTCGCCAATCGGGCGGCAGTACGGATCCAATCGACGACGCGATACAGGCCGTAGATCGTGGAGATCGATTGCAGATAGTGGGTGTATTCGTGGATGAGAATCGGGCCATTGGCCGCGCCGCGATCCTGGAAATCGAAATCGAGACGGGCGTGAAGCGCGAACGGATCGAAAAATGCCAAGCCGCTGGCTTCGAAAAGACGCGCGTGGCCGGGAAGCGTCACGGGAGATCTCCTTTCGCCATTAGACGAAGGCGCGGGTGGCCGTAAAACACATACGCAAGGGTCGTGGCATTCGGCGACGAGCGGCGGATGTCATGTAGCACGCTGCCGACTGACGCGGTACCGTTGAGCACGGCCTCATAAAATCGACGGGCCACATCGGCGGAGGCCGCATCCTCGACCGACCAGAGCGGTGCGATGAAGGCGCGGAATCCGCCACGCAGCGAAGTTCCCGCAAACCCTGCATCGTGATCGAGAAGCCGCTGGGCCGTTCCCGTCTCGCACGCGTTGAGGAACAAGACCGGACCGAAGAGCTCCCCCAGGGCAGACCCGCCGAATACACTCGGGACGAGCCGCTTCCCGCTCGTCAAGAACAGTCCGGCAGATCCGGGTACGGTCGGGTTGGTGCTGCCATGACAGGCGAAGTGGACGACCGTAATCTCCGCAGTTGAGCCGTCCTGCCGCACAACGTTCGCGTTGAGCAGTCGATCGACATCTTCCTCCGTCGCGTGAACTTCAATGGCACCGTACGCTTTGATCATGTGTTTCGCTTCGGCCACGGCCCACTGGAGGCTCGGCAGGTCGTCAAATGACGATGCATAGTCGGGGGCCAACACCGCGAGATCGCTCCGCGGGACGGACGATGACGGAGAGGCCGGAATGTCGCCGCGCTGGCTGAAAATCCACCTCCCGAGCGCGACTTGAGCGCCGAGGTAGGGAGGGCCCTCACTGAGCGGCTGCGCCATCAGCGCCAACTCCCACGGAACGAAGGCCTCGGCGCTGGAGAGAAGCACCGCCGGAAGGCGTCCTTCGGGAGCGACCGCGTCCGCGACGGCGCGCAACGCCTCCCAGAATGCGGCAGGGATATAGCTCGCGATCGTCTTACCGATTGACCGGAGGACATGCTCCACCAGCGTATTCGTGTCGACGTCGCGCATCAGCGTGCGCGCGAACGTACGAGGCTCCTCGCCGAGGTCGACGGGCAACGGCTGCGAATCGACCACGGCGCGCGTGGAGCTCATCGACCAGATGTACTTGCCGGTCGCGCTATTGCCGTCGGCCTTGCGAATCAGGACCACCAGATCGGCCGGCTCTTCTTCCGGGTCCGGGATACTGCACGGCGATACGAATCCGGGCCTGACGCCGGAGGTGCCGGCGCCGATGGTCATGGCGCAAGTCGCATGGCCGCAAACGATTCCGCGGTGAAGAAATGCCACGTGAATGAGCACGGTCCCTCGCGGGGTGCTGGCCCGAACGCGCAACGGAACGGGAACTGTGGGAAGTGTGCCGGCGGGATTCACGCGCAGCGTGCGGCGCCAGCCGGCAGGCGCATCGAATCCGATCGCGGAGACATCGACCTCGAGATCGAATTCCGCGTCCTCTTCCAGCGGCTCGACGGCGATCGGCGGAGTGTATCCGTGCCGTTCACGCGACAGCGCAATCGTGAGAATGAATTCCTCGTTGGGCAATGCGGCGGCGGGAGCCGTGACTAGCGGCCAGGCGATGAAGCGCGCCGTTCGCGCCGGATCGGGCGGATCAGGAGGAACACTCGGCAGCCAGTCGCGGTACACGCCCGGAATGACTCCATGCCCTTGACCCGCCAGCACACCTAGCACCTCGGTGCCGTCAAGAATGACCGTGTGACGCGAGCGCGGGCGAAGATCTTTACTTTCCACGGCTTGACGCATCTCCGCCCGATGCCACTTGCAGTCGAGTGCGTCCACCAGCGGCGAGTCTCCGTTCACGGACCTCGTCTCCGCGAGCAGCTCACCGGCATCGAGGACATACCAGGCGATGTTTCCGTCGAGCTCCTGGCGAACGACACACCACGTGAGGTCCGGATACAGCGATGCTTTCGCTCGCGCGCTCTTCACGCCCGCAGATCCATCGAGAACGACTGCCGATTCGATCATTCCATCAGCCCCGCCAGTTTTTCGATCGGTCGTAGATCGAGCCTGGGGGATCCCTGCTCGGTCTCCATGATTTTCCCGATCCATTCCTTTCGCAGCGCAAACGGCGGATGTGACCGCTCTTCCTGCACATGGAGAGGCATCAGCCACTCATTCGCGCTGAACAACAGCAATACGGACCACGCATACGTCGCCAGCGGAATCTGGGAGGCGATCGTCGCTCCACGGCCCAGTTTGAAGCCGATGTAATCGGCCTCGTACTCCTGATCCCACCGGTGAACTCGTTCCGCGACTTGTTCCGATCTCGCCTGCTCATCCGCCGGCGGGAGATCCCAGAATTTCATTTCACCTTGATGCCCAGACAAAAGGTGCGCGATCTCGTGTCCCATGACGAATGCCTGCATCGAAAGCTCGACATCCTGCGCGATGAGACGAATCGATTCGGAGACTGGCGCATCGAACGTGCTCGTGAAGTCGCGGCGGCCATGGCGTTTGATGAAATGCTGCAAGCATCTCCGCACTACGGCGGATGACGCCTCCCCGCCTTTATCGAAATGCTCGGACGCCAGCGTTGGAAACACCGCGATATCCGGAATCTCGATGTCGGGCGGCAGCACCGCCAGTGGAAGCGCCAGACTGACATCCGCCATGAGATCGAACAGCAACTCGTAGAACACGATGATGTGAACGCCGGTCGGCCGATGGGTAAAGGCTCGCGCGTTATAGCTCCAATCCGGCGCCGTGGCGAGGAACACGGGCGTGCCAGCGGAGTCGTAGAGCCCCGATACCTGTATTACGAAGCTCTGCACGTCGTACCACAGATTCAACAGCTGAAGCAGGGGCGCTGCGCTCTGGAACGCCGTCGACATTCCTTCCGCTTCATCGATACGGCGTAAGAATTCTCCGGTGTTCAGGAGTCCGAAGGTGCCGCGAAGATGATCCGGCAAGGCGGAGAGATCGAGCTCACTCGAATGCTTTCGCGCCACCGCCCGTGCTGCTTCAAAGAACGCTCTGTTCCGGTGTTGCAGTGAGAGGCCATGGCGCGAGAGCCGCCGTTGAATCCGTTCCACGTACGAGATCAGGTCGGCGCCTGGATTCGGTATAAGCTTCATTGTATCTGTTTACCGATCGAGGCTGTGAGCGACAGGTATGGGGCTCCGCAGGATTTGCGTGAAGACCGACATGGCGTCGAGTGAACGCTGTTTGCAGGTTCTGAGAATGCTCATGAGGATGGCCTGAGCGTTCGCTCCGCGGTCCGTTCGATTTCCGCCTGATGTCTTGCGGTTGATCACCGCCGGCCGGATCGCTTGCTCGGCGCGGAAGTTCGTCGCCTCCACATCTGGACGTCTCAGGAAGAGCAGGATCGCGTCGCGATTATTGAGCAGGTGCAGCGCAAAGCGAATGCTCTCGTCGTGCAGGTCCGGTTCGTCGAGCAGTCGGTCCAACTTCGCTTCGAGCCGCCCTCGGCTGACACGCAATCCATGGTTGGAAATGCGGTTCTGATCGCGTCGATCGCATAGGGCGAGTGCCTGCTGAAGCACCGCCTTGATCTCGTTGATGTAGTTCGCACATCCTTCTGTGGGCGGCACCTCGAGAAGTTCCTTGCATCGGCGGAGCAGATGCGCGAGACACAGTTGCCGCTCGGCGTTGGTAAACCTTCGATAAGGAGCCCAGCCATCGGCGCCGATCACCCCTGCGAAGGCTTCTCCAAGGATCTTGGCAGCCTCCGGAAAGCCTCGGCCGCGTTCGATCAGATAGACCGTTGCCGTCAGCGTCGTCATGGCCCAAAGCCATGCTTTGTCGCCGCCGACCCTCCAACCCGTTTCATCCGGGTACACGACCGGCGAGGCGCGGATCGTCTCGATCAGGCCGCGATAAGTCGCCTCTGCTCGATCGGCCAGGCGCAACAGCGCACGCGCAATCGTCGAGCGCTCCAACTCCAGCCCGAACACCTGACCGAACATCTCCGCGATCCGTTCGTACGATACCCCGCACACCTTGTTCAGATGCGCCGCGAGTGCGATCGCATGCGCTCCGATCTGTACGCCGCCCACAGCTCCCGTCGCGTCTGAAATCTGTTCCGGGTGACGAGCTTGTACCCGTCGGCCGCATTGCGTGCAGAACCCGTAGTGGATCTCGAATGCGGTGGTCATCGGGTCGACCGGCGGCAGGTCCGTCTGGTACTGGTGCGCGACGCCACCCAGACGAACGGCACCAGCGCAATGCGGGCAGATCAACAGCGCCGGAACAACGATCGTTCGGTCGATCGTCTTCGGAATCGAACGGCGTGAACGTGGGCCGCCGGGCTTTCGTCCTGGCTTCTCCGGGTTCGCCTTCCGAATACCTCGCGAGAATGGCGAAGCTTGCCGCTTGCCTGCCCGTCGCTCCTCATCGAGCGCTTTGCGGAGTGCTGTGTTTTCGGCGCGCAACGCTGCGTTCTCGGTCCGTAACGCGGCATTCTCCGCCTCCAGATCCGTCACGCGCTTCTCAAGCGCCTCGACCCGTTGCCGCATCGCCGTGATCTCGGCGAGCAACCCCTCCACTCCCGTCACGCCTTCAGTAAACTACGACTTCACACTGCGATCAAGTCGGTAAACAGATACGCTTCATTTTGGCGGAAGGCTGCTGCCTCAGAATATCAACGAAATCCGTCCGTCCAACAGGCGACGGAGGCCAAGATGAACCTGGAAAAAGCTCAGAAGGTCCGCAATCAAATCGCCGCATTCCTCCAGGTCGACGACGTGTTGCGTCGCGGGCTCGGGGCGCCGCGCGTCGCCATCGGCATTGCTCCGAGCGACACGGTCATGTTCAAGATCGCCATCCGTGCACCGTCGCAAAAAGATCTCGACCGGGCGCTGGGCGACGGCGCCTCGCAAGAAGTGACGGATATGGCGGACGACGAGGTCGACATCCGCGTCACCGGCGAAGTCGTGGTCGATCCGCCGAGCATTCCCGGCACCGGGCGGGCGCTGGCGATCGGCGCATCGGTGGGGCATTATCGCTGTACCGCGGGCACTCTCGGATTCTTTGCCCAAAGGCTTTCCGACGGTGCCGCCGGATTCGTGTCCAATAATCACGTCATCGCCGATTGCGATCAGGGCAAGAGCGGAGACGACATTTTGTCTCCGGCCCCAATCGATCACGGAGACCGCTCCAAAGACACAGTCGCCCATCTCGTGGCCGGGTATCCTCTGCTTCAAAAGAATGGGACCGTAGTCGATGCCGCATTCGCACTCCTGCGCGACGGTGTGCCCTACGATGCCTCCGACATCGGGGGGTCGATTCGCCTGCAACCGCTGCTCGTCCCTCTTTTCAAACAACGAAAAGTCCTGAAATTCGGGCGTTCCACCGGTATCACATACGGAAGGATCACCGCATTCGCCCTTCAAAATCTCGACGTCGATTACCCCGCGCTCAAAACTAGAATCCAGTTCGACCGGCAGATTGAGATCTCATCCGACGGCGATCAGCCGTTCAGCAGACCGGGAGACAGCGGTTCACTGGTGGTCAATCCGGAAGGCCACCCCATCGGGCTGCTGTTCTCCGGAACTCGCGACGGCAAATACGCGTATGCGAACCCGATCGCCGACGTCATGCGTGAACTGGATGTTCGATTGATCCCATGATCGGCGCAACGCTCGCCGCGGCTGAAGCGGCGAAGGAAATGCTCGCATCACGGCTCGCTCATCTTCCCCAGCTGCGCGGGATCGGGATCGCGGTGCTCGATGAGGGATTCGGCGTCAAGGTGAATCTCTGCGGCACGCCGGAAGAGGCCGGCGTGCCGGACGATGTCGACGGCGTTCCGGTGATCGTCGACATCGTCGGCATCATCGAGCCGCTGTAGGAGCCTGCGCTCAGCAGCAACCCGTATTCGAGCATTCGATGAAAGCGCCGATCGGGCCGCGGCCGGTGAACACGGGATTGCGCGACTGCAGTTCCGTGAGCGGCTGCCTGGTGACCGGCATTTCGGTCAACGACACGTCATTCGCGCTCAATTTCTCATAGATCTTGAAATGCGGCGTTCCCTTCGCTTCGCCGTCCTGGTAGACACCGCGCGCCATGTTCGTCATTGCGATTTCCGCGCCTGCCTTTGCCCGGATCGTGCGCTGCGGCGATCCGTCGTCCGGCTTGACCCTGATCGTTATGCTGCCGTCGTGCGGAACCTCCAGCTGGGAAATGATCGCCTCGCCCTGCGGCAACAGGTAAGCGGTGAGCGTTCCATTTCGAATAGGAGCGCGCGCAATCGTAATGGCGCTCTCGGGACGGATCACGAAGTTCGGATCCATCTGCCGCAACTGCGGCAGCTTGTTGTCATGCTCACTCACATCGAGATCACCGGCAACATCCGCCGCCTCGAAGATGACTTCGCAGGGCTCAAGCGGATAGACACCGCCGTCGTCGCGCTTTACGCCTTCCCATCCGCTGTCGTCCTCGATCCAATCCTCGTGAATGACGATGTTCGCGTAATGCGGATCGATTCCGTGGCCCGGGTCTCTGCCGTCGGGAAGAAGGGCTAAACGGGCTCCCTGCTGGCGAAAAAAACACACCAATCCCACAAACTGCACTTTATAGGGCATGAGCTCCTCCTCTTGTTCAGGTTCCGATCATTTGCACGGCGGCCCACACACCGGGCGATCCATCCTGACGACGGATCCACTCCAGTTGGACCGCTCGCAGCGCCTCGGCCGGGGGAAATCCACGAACCAGGTAATGGTGGAACTGGGGAAAAAACTCGGCGGCGCGAGCGTCGTCGATCGGCCACAGCGTGGCGACGGCGCTCGGGACGCCGGCGGCGAGAAACGCCCGCGCCACGCTGATGCTTGACTCGCCGGCTCGGCCGTGCGCGCGCGCGGTTCCGCAGGCCGCGAGAACGACCAGCCCGGTGCCCTGAAACTGCATGGCTGCGATCTCGCGCACGTCGAGCTCATCGCGGCGCGACGTCACCAGCGCACCGCCGCCGTCCTGGTCCGGAACGACGGCGTGTCCTACGAAGTGGATGATCTGCGCCGCCGCCGCCCGCCGCTGCAGGACGTCATCAATGGGCACCGTTCGCGCGTAGTCGATGTTCCTGCCGTACTCCGCGGCAATCGAATCGATCTCCCGCTGTTCCGATCGGAGCATTCCGAGGTCCCCTTGTCTGGCGGACGGGCCCGCGATCATCAAGAGCCGCGATGCTGGGCCGAATCGTTGTTTGCGCGGCGACGATCGCGAAAAGACCGCTACGCTCGGAGTGACCACGACCGGGCGCCGCTCGATCACATAACGCCCGGCCGGATCGACCAATGCCGCAAATGGCACGAGCGATAGCGTGCCGTCCGGAACGACCACCAGCGTATTGTTGGAGGAAAGCTCATCGGCCACAGGACCGAGGAGGCGATCGTAGAGCACCGAGGCAATACGCTTGAACTCTTCGCTATCGTTGTGAACGGCGCTGTCAACGAGGCGATCGACTTCCTGAGACACCACGGACCTTGGCAGTTCCTGCTCCACCACCCGAAGCCGTGCACCGTCGATGACGAAAATGATCATCCGCTCCGGCAGTTGGACGTATTCGAGGATCACGGCGTCCGGCAGAGGCGCGGGAACCGTCGAGACCGTGGTGATTCCCATGGAGTCGAGCAGCTCTCTGGCGCGCGCACGCTCGGAATAGGCAAAGGCGCCCGCAGCATCGCCTTTTTGCAGCGCCAGCAGTACAGCCTCGTCGAACAACTCGTCCGCCGTGCCGAACATCCCCCAACGCTCGTCGCCCGCCTTGAGCGAGACTCGCTGATTTTCCAGCTCGCGAATTCCCACCTCGAAATCCTCGGCCGCCTGGTCGCGCTGCCCCGCTGCCGCATACGCGCGGCCGCGATAGAGAAAGAGCTCGGGCAGCAACGTGCGCCGGCCCTTCGTTTGCTGGAAATCGATCGCACGCGACAACGCTCCGATTGCCTCGGTTCCGGAGTGCGCCAGGAACCCTTCCACGGCAAGCCGTTCGGACTCTGCCTGCTCGCGCTGGGCATCATTCTTGATCGCGGGAATGACCGCCGGCGCCTTCCCCAGATCGTCCATCGCCGCGCGCTGCAAACCCATCCGGCCGAGAATGGCGGCCCGCAGCATCAGCGTGTGCGCGTACATCAATTCGTCGTTGGGAAACCGTCCCATGTCGATCTGCAGGTTGACAAAGGACAACCCGACAGGCCAGTCGTGATTGAGCGCGGCTACACGCGCAATGCCGTAGATCGCCACCTGCAGGGACATCCCATCCGAATGTCCGAGCTCCTGCAGCGCCGCGAGGCGATGGTTCCATGCTTTGCGCGGCTCCCCGATCCTGTCGTACGCCACGGTGATGATCTCGCGCACGCGCATCGCGTTCCCGGTCTCGCCCAGCGACTGGAATCCCTCCATACTCTTGTTCAAGAGCTCGAGCGTCCGTCCCCATTGCGCCTTTGCCAGATGCGTCAGGCCGAGCTCCCACTGGATTCCGGAGATGTTCGCTTTGAATTCCGGACGGCAAAGAGCCAGAACCTCCTGGAGCTGGGTCCTGGCCTCGTCGATCCCGCCCTGCTCATACGCCATGATGGCCGCGAAATAGCGCGCGACCAGCGCCATCGGGCTTCGGCCGGTTTCGAACAGCGCCGCGGCTTCTTGAAAGAGACGATCCGCTGCGGCCAGGTCTTTCGCTTTTTGCGCGACTTGCGCCTGACGCAAGCGAATATGAGCCTCGGCGAGAACGCGCCGGGTCTCCGGCGTGGCCTGCTCGATGGCGGCGACCGCCTCTTTGAGCAAACCTTCACCGCCGGGCCGTCGCGCAAGCTCCTGACCAAAGCTGCGCGCCAGGTTCAGATGAACGGCCGCACCACCGACATCACCCGATTTCTCCGCTTCCGCCCAGCGCTTCAGAATCTCGCTCTCTCCCCACACGCGGCACTCTTGAGGAAACCGCTCGACGAGATTGCGAGCCGCGCCGGCGTTGCCCTGCAGAGCTGCATACGTACGATCGAGCTCCCGGGGAAACGTCTCCGTCGTTCCATCGAGTCCCTGAAGATGTTTCTCCGCCTCGTGCGCCCACTTGCTCGAGGAATCGACCGAAAGATAGCGCTTCCAGGCGCTCCGGGCCTGACTCCGAATTCCAAGCCGCTCCAGGATGAGGGCCCGATTGAACAATGCTTCAGGATAGGCGGGATCGATCCGAAGCGCGGCATCCGCCGCGGCGAGCGCCTGCGTGAGTTTCGCGTTTCCCTCTTCGTTCTGTACCGCCTCGGTGAAGCGCGCCGCGGCGAGGTCGCTCCAGATCGCTGCTTCCCGTGAAGACTCCGTGAGGCTGGACAGTTGCGCGGACGCATCGGCGGCATTCCCGGTCAGTAGCCGCGCAAGCGCAGCGGCATGACGGGCGGGAGACGAGGAATCGCCGGACGTTTGCTCGATGACTTTTCCGGCCGCACCAACGAGCTTCATCTGCGACGGCGCCGCAGGCTCGGAACCGCGCGCCTCCCGGTGAAGCGGCGCCCACTGAAAACCGCCGCTGACACGTGGCTCGATGTAACGGCCGTCGGACGGTGCGGCAGCGACCAGCGCGCGTATCGGAGCATGTGCGCGGTTCGACCGGATGGCCCAGACCGACAGATATCCGATGCCCGCCAGCGCCGCGGCGGCGGCGAGCCACAGCGGCAGACGGGGCCGCCGCTTCGGCTCGCGCAATCCTTGCGACAGCGGCTCGTATCGCACTGCTTCGGCCACGGTGCGGCGGCAGTCTCGGCATTCGCGCAGGTGTTCGGCCGTCATATCCAACTCTGTTCCTGAAAGAGCGCCGGCAGCCATGGCCGCAAGCACTTCAGGTTCGGGACAGGGATTCGATTCGCGTTTCACTACGCGCTCTCCTCCGGTGCCCAACCCGTATCGTCATCGTTGGACGGACGTTCCTCGTCCATTTTGAGATGAAAATCGAGCAGAGCTCCATCCTGGCCTGTTAGGCTGTTCACATCCTCCGACGTGATTCCCGCGTTCTCGATCGCCTTCCGGAGATCGAGGTAGTGTCTACGCAGCCGCCGATAGACCGATTGAGTGTCGAGGCGCAGGGCGAGCGCGATCCGCGGTACCGCCATGTCATCCTCGAACCGCCATTGGAAAATGAGCTGATCCTCTTTCGGAAGAGCCGCAATGAACGCCGAGATCACCGAGGAAAGGCGAGCCAGAATCTCGGCCTTCTCCGCATCCATGCCGGGATCGGCGACCGCGGCCGCCGAGTGGCAGTCTTCGAGACTGCTCATTTTCGCGCGATGGCGCGTCCGAAAACGTAAGGCCATCGCCGCCAATCCGGCGCGCGTGGTTGCAGGGTACTTGGCCGACAATGCCACGAACGCTTCTTCCAGCGATCGATGGTCCCTGACCAACAGGCGCTCCAGCTCCTCGGCCACCGGTCCCATGCGCTTCGCTTCCGCTGAATTTCGCCACTTTCCTCCGCTCCACTGCTGATCCTTGTAATCGTTGAGCAGTCTCGAGATGACTGTGGTGACGAACGTCCCGAAGCTACTCTTGCCCTTGAACTTTCGGATGATGGCGTAGTCCTTGTCGATCAAACGAAGTTTCACGAACGCCGCAAATTCCTCAACTTCGGCGGCGTCCATCCCCCTTCCGCGACAGACGGCGCGGACGATCTGCTCGATCAGCGGTAGCTGTTCGAGAAAAGCTTCGCTCGGATTCGACATGGTTGGATGCGAAGAACCGGCTGCGGATCTCCCTCTGCTTTGTTGAAGCTACGACCTTCGGAGGAAACTGTCGCGAGAATACACCACCCGCGCCTGAACCGCGGAAGGGCGGACAGAAGGATATCGCCGCCGTTTCGGCAACCGTGTCGCTCATGGCCGTGCACTGCTCCGCAACTTCGACCGGACCCAGGCCGGAATGCCGGCCAGCGTTCGTCTCCGATTCAGCTCGACAAAAAACTGCCAAGCCTCATCCTCGCTGGAGCCCGACGAAACCGTCGGCATTCCAGGCGAGTACGGTTCGAAGGTCTCGCCGTCCCATGAAAGCCGCCAATCGTCCGCTCCGGCGCGAAACAGCAATCCGGACGGCGCCTGGGCATTGACGAACAACTCACCGGCCACTGCGCCTCCGCCGCCGAATGGCGCTGCGACTCCGATATTTACGGCGCGGCGCGGCCGGGCCAGCGGATCGCCGCGACACTGGCCTTTGATCGTGGCCGGAGCAAAGACCAGCGTTTTCTCGAATGCCAGCCAGAGGATCAGTCCCGTCAGGACCACTACGAGCGTGACGGCCGTCCACGCAGCGTATCCACCAAAGGCCTCGAGCCAGGTCTGCTTCGTGACGGAAAACAGAAGCACCGAGGGATCGAAACGGGCGCCTGGAGCGAACTCGAACACGAGCTGGCCGCGATACTCGCCGGGCTTCTCGAAAAGATGCGGGAGAGAGAGCGCCAATGTTGTGGCTTGCCGCGGCGGAAGCGTGATGATGGACGGCGTCACGGGGATCTGCAGCGGACCGCGCCCGTCGCGCAGGTGGAGGTGGACGCTGCGAATGGCGATCTTACGTTCCGCGGATGAGCGGTTAACGACGGTCAGCGGCACCTGCGGATCGACCGCATACTGAGCGCCGAGATTCAGTGCATGCGGCTGCACCAGGTCGACGCGCGCATTGAACAGCTCGAGCATGTCGCCGCGCAAACGGTCCATGCGGCGGCTGTCCGGATCGAAACCGACCGATTTCCATGAGCCTTTCGGAATCTGAAGGAAATCGACGGAGTGGGACGGCCGCGCGGCGATGACGCCCGCGCGAATCCCTCGCCTGCGCACTGCCGCAGCAAATGCCACAGGTACGCCGGGGTCACGACATGGCCGATACGCGGGAGCGCTCGGCAGCCCGCCTGTCACCAGCAGGAACAGCTGCCGATGTGCAGGCTCACTGTATTTATGGATCGCGCGATCCGCCAGCCGCCACATCTCGCAGGAATCCGCCGCCGCGCCGCCGCCCAGCCAGGGACCGTCGCGCCTTTCCGTCAAATCGGGCCACGTTCCGCCGTAGCGAATCACGCGGCGGACGTCGACGCTGTCCAGGACCTCCCGGAACAGCTCCACGTCGCGGCGACGCTCGACGAATGGCATGACGGCGTGCACATGCGCCTCGGCGTCGTATGTCATCAGGATGAGGCGGTCTCCATCCTTCACATAGCGCGCGAAGACGTCCTGCAGAAACGCTTTCACCTCTGCCAGCGAGCCGTCCGGCGAAGAGGCCATGGACCTCGACGCATCGATCATCACGAAGAGGTCGTCGTTCCCCGGCCGCCGGCGAAGCTCCTCCCATTCGTCGCCGCCCAGTGACGTGGCGGCGAGAAGCAGCAGCAGTGCAAACCATCCGCGGCGTTGCGTCGGCATGAGTCCTCCTGTCCGTCGTGGCTCACGGCATTGGACGGACCGGGATGGACGACTTTTTGACCGCTTTCCCGCACTCCTGCATCGGGGAACGGCTGCATCACGAAAAAATGAACGACCCCGTGTCCGTCCTTACACGCAAATCAACGGGTGGGACGCTGGAGCAGAGAGGATGATCGTCTACGAAGACTTCGATGTACGTGTGCAGTCCAACGGAGATCGCTTCGTCGTTCGAGCTCAGCTCGGATCTCAGTTCGCAACGGAGCCCCTCGCGGTCGATCGTGTCCTCTCGAAGGAGGTGCGGCATCTCGAAGGTGCGGATCCGGAGTTGATCCGGCGGAGGGGCGCCGATCTGTTCGACGCCCTGATAAGCGGGCGCGTTCGTGATCTGTACGAACAGGGCCGTGGTCGCGTGGGCGACGATTCCGGTGCGGGGTTGCGCATCCGTTTGTTGTTCAATCCGGGTGACGAGCGCGTGCGTCCACTGATTGCCCTCCCGTGGGAGATCATCCGCGATCGTTCCGATGACGCTCACGATCTTCCCGCGCTCGATTCGCGCCGGCCGATCGTCCGGACGATCGAGAGCGTGGCCCAGCGGCTCACTCCGGCCGGCGGCGCGCTCCAACGGGTCTTGCTCGCCCTCGCCGATCCGGTCGCATCCCGGGAACTGCACTCCCAACGCGAGCGCGCCGCGGTGGAACAGGCGCTCGCACGCATTTCCATTCAACCGGTCGTCGTTCAGCACGCGACCCGCGCAACGCTGTTCGAAGCGATCGCCGACGAGCAGTTTCAGATCGTGCACTTCATGGGGCATTCCCGCCTCGATTCGAAAGCGGGAGAAGTGGTGCTTTCACTCGAAGACGGAGAGGGCGGCGAAGAGCGTCTTTCCGGATCCGCATTCGCAGGCTTCTTCGTGGGGCGTCCCGCTCCTCGTTTGCTGATCCTCACGTCGTGTCTTTCCGCGATGGAGGGCGACGAGCCATTTGCCGGAATTGCATTCGCGCTGGTCGCCGCCGGTCTGCCCGCGGTGATCGCGATGCAGTCGAGGGTACGCGACGACAGCTCCGTCCGTTTCACGGAGCGCCTTTACCGGCGGCTCAGCGACGGCGCGCCGATCGAAGCCGCTGTCGCCGACGCACGGCGAGCGTTGAGTATCGGCTGGCCGGACACGCCCGAATGGGCGTCGCCCGTACTGTTCACGCGCGACGAGCCGGCGCCGGCACCGGCGCCACCATCCATCCCCATAAAAGCGGAGAAGGCGCCGGAGCCGATTCACACACCATCCGCATACGCGCCGGTCATCACGATGAACGTGGCGCCGGTGCAAGGCGGCAGCGGCACCACCATCGCCGGCTACATCCAGAACTTCAACCAGGGAAAGGGGGACGCATGACTGCCGACCCCGGCGCAATTCCCGAGCCGACGGCCGGCGAGGTTACGCCGGCGCCGCCGGATCCCGTCAAAGTAGAGGTGACTGCGAAGGATGGGAAGGATGCCGTGATCAGCGGCTTCGTTGCCCAGCAGACCATCTTTCAATACGGAGAACGGCCCAAGGGCGAAACGCCTGTGAGCAGCCTCCGGGAGGAGCTGTCGTCCAGGCTTCCCCAATCACTGCATCCGTTTCGCGCGCCGAATCATCCCCAACTGCTGGAGATCCTCGATGTACGGCGCATCGTCCTTTTGAATTCTTACAGAGAACGGGCCGCCTTCGCCGCCGGACACGCACTCGTCCACGATCCGCAGTTCAAAAGCAAGAAAAAGCGAGCCTTGTTTCCGACTCGCCGGCGGGACAAAGCACGAGTCGATCTCGAGCTCATGACCCTGACCGAGAATGATTTCCTCGATGACGATCAAATCCTGCTGATCGAGCTGGACAACAAATGCACGTTCCTCGAATCCGTCATGGCTGCGGGGGACGGCGTTTTGAGCGCTGTGGTCGACAAACTGGAACAGCGTTCTTCGTACATCGTACTTTCCGTAGACGAAAGGCTTCTGGATGGCGAAGACGTCGCCGAGCAGCTCTGCGGCTTTTCCCCACAGCCGATTTCGCACCTTCAATACCTTCTCTCGCCGCATTATGCCGATCACGCCGCGGACTGGGAGAACAAGCTTCGCGCGCTGCTGGGTTCCCTCGCCACCAAGGAGGATCAGCGCCGGTACTATCAACGGATCGCCGATCATCTAACCCGCGGTACCGCCGAATTCGAGAAGTTTATCCAAGAGCTCGAGACGGCGATGCATCTCGCGCCGGAGCTGCGCACGAGCCGATTGCGGACCGTCGAGCCTTCTGTCATCTGCAAGAACGACTCGGAGGTTCACAAAGCCGCCGCATTCGTGGCCGCCTGTTTTCCGGAGATCAATCAGAACGACTTCGATGAATTCGTCCGCCTTCTTCTCGGCAAGCAGACGACGACGAAGGAAGACGTCCGCCAGGGCCTTCGTCGCGATGGAAAGCTGATCACTGTCCGCGAGAAGAAAGAGGAGCCTTGCACGGATCAGTGGGCCCGCGAGGCGGACAAGATTTTCGCCGACTGCCATCTGCGGACGATCGTCTCCGGCGACGGCTCGTGGGTGGTCGATTTCTACGAGCCCTATCTCCGCGACGAGCTTCGTTCGTATCTCGATCAGCATCATCCCTGGTATGTGAGGCGACAGTGCGAGCGCCTGCAGAAATCGGGCGTGCTGTTCTACGCCGACATTTCCCCCAAAGCGATCGAAGGGCTCGTGCAGCTGTTCGTCGAGCGGGCAATCGTCGATCCCACCGCGTTCGGAAGTTCCTGGCTCCTCCAGTTCGTCGTCAGCGGGCGCGCCGCATTGGCCGGCGCCGGCGAGCTTCCGGACTCAATGGAGGCTATGCTCGATTGGCTGGCGGAGAAGCTCATCGAGCAACACATCCGCGACCGCTTTCAAGAGCGGTTGTCGATTCTCATCCGTGAAATGCTCGATCGCGACGAATTGCGCGTCGTGGTGCGTGACTTTTTCGAGCTTCTCATTGCCTCGAAAGAGCACGACGCGCTGCTCGACGTGATCCTCGACCTCGCGCCGCGCCTGCGATTCGTCCCTGGGTTCGATCCACTGATCTGGATGAAACGTCTCCTCAACCAGGGAAGCAAGGCGGTTCGGGAGCGAACCATCCCGCGGGTGATCGATCTCGCCCGTCGCAGCGGGCCCAAAATCTACGAGCTGCTGTCGACCATCCACGACTGGCTGCCCGAAAGCGATCGCGAGCCGGACAGGTATTCGCTTTCCAACGTCGTCGCCATCAAGTTTCCCTTCCACTACTGCGCCGAAATGGCGAAGTGGGTCACGCCGGGTCTGTGGCCTTCCCAACATCCGCTTTTCTATGCACTTCCCGATGGAGACACCGAGGTCGGGGCGAAACTCTCATGGTTCATTGATTGGATCATCGACGCTCGCGGCGCTGCGTTTGTAAAAGCGGACGCTTCGGATCCGCTGAAATCCGCCGAGGCAGTGCGCATGGGACTCGTCGCCGACCTCGTCGAGCACTGGGCCTGGGTGCTCGAAGGGCCGCCGTCACAGACGCCGCCGCCTGAAGGCCAGGCGTTGCTCGGCGTCATCCTCGAACAGCTCGATTCCAAGCTCAATCCGCGCGAACGGACATGGCTGCAACGAAACTGGCAGCGCCGGCAGGAAGAGCATGTCAAGGAAGCCGCCACTAAGGGCGGAGCGGAGCGCAAGAGCCTCATCGCGCGCAAAACGAAGCTGGAACAGCTGCGCATGCGCTACTTCAGCCTGACGAGCGCCCCGAAAATCTCGATCCAAGGAGCAGCAGCATCGTGAACGACCTGGTGCCAACCGAGTCCACTAACGTCGTCATCGGCGTCTGCGGAGAGCAGGGAGCGGGGAAAACCGTCTTTCTGACGTGCATTTTCCAGAGCATCTGGACCGCATTTCCTGACGACGTCGTTCTCGATTTCGACCGTGACGAAATCGGGAATGCCGACTATTTCCGCGACATCGAAGACCGGATCCTCTCCAAGGGACAGGCGGAGGGAACTCTTCCGCAGTCGCTCTTCCCGGCACGGATCTACGTCAAACCCTATGAAACGCTCCCGGCGGCGGTGGCCCCGGTCCTATCCGTCGACATCAAGGATTTCGCCGGGCGGCATTTTCGATCGCTCGCGAATCTGAAAGGCCTCGGCGCCGCGAAAGACTCGGATCCCGACGACGTCAAAGCGCTGCGCGAGGTGAACGAAACGGTCCAGAAGGCGGACGCGTTCGTCATTCTCATCAATGCGAGGGAAATCGATCCGCTCAACGAAACGCCACAGCGCAATCCCTTCAGCCCGAGCGTGAATTTCCTGCTTTCCCACTGCCGTACGGAAAAGAAGCCGGTCGCGCTTCTCTTCTCCCAGGTCGACCAGACCAAGATGCTGACCGACGATCTTTTTCGGACACTGCCGCGCGTGCAGGCGTTCGAGCGTCAATTCACGGCGAATCACGCCGAGGCTGCTACGGGCAAGAAGCCGTTCGGCATCGTGCGCAAAATCGCATGCTACGAGACGGTCGAAGGCGACCTCGCGCCGATTCGACAGACGTATGACGGCAGTATCTGGAAGCCGGAGCCCGCACAGGTGGTGCTCGAACTGCTCCGCGCCGCGATGCCTCGCATTCAGGCGCGGCTCATCGAGGCGGCCGAAGCCGAGCGCCGGCGGAAAGAGCAGGACGCGCTCGAGGCACGGCGACGCCGGGCGCGGATGGTCCTTGCCGGCGTTGCCGCCGTCATCAGCATTCTTCTGATAACCGTCCTTTCCACTCTGTGGCGGAGCGCTCAGAGGGAGAAAGAACAGTTACAGCTGCTCACGGACGTCGAAGCCAAGATTGTCCAAGGCAGCCTCGCTTCGATCTCGTCCGCGACGGAAGCGTCTCTGCGTGGGGTTCTGGAGGCGTATCGCGCCGATCGTAGCGGAACCTCCTCCGCAGTCCGCGCCGCGATTCATAACATCCACACGGCATTCGGTGAAGCTGCGCAGCGTCTGGCCGACGAGCCGGCGCTCGATCCGTCGTACTCGGCGGAGCTGGCCCGGTTTCAGACTTTAGCGCCGCTTTTCGACCCGGAAAATACCGCCTCCTGGCGACCGACGCTTCTTCCCTTGCTCGAAGCGAGAACAGCGTTCCTGTCCGACTGGTTCTCGCGCGATCGCCAGCTACGCGAGCGCCTCCTCATTCTCAATGAAGCGATCAATCGCTTCAGCAGCGGCGACGAACGATTCGCCCGCCTCCTCGCCGCACAGTCGACACGCGAGAAACCGCTCCAGGTGTCGGAATGGGGAAGGCACAGGCTGATCGCACTGCCAGGGTAATGAATGATGATCCCCCTCGACTATTTTCTCTACGACAACCGCACCTGGGCGCCGCGGATCGGGCGCGATTGGGGGATCAAAGCGGCGACCGGTATGCTCGCGTCGCGCTCCGATCTGCGGTCGTCGTTCGAGCGCTACTGCGGCGCCCTGCCGGGCGATCAGGGACAACTCAGCGGATTCGACCAAGCCCTTGGCGGCGTCCATCCGCGAAGCGGGAACGGCTATCTCCTCTGCGTGACATTGGAAACGTCCGATCCGTTCGGGCGGCCGAGCTGGGCGGTCTACGGCTTGTGGTGTCCCGACGTCGAATCGCTCGATCGCGCGCTCGCTGCGGACCCGGTCGGCGCCGCACGAGCAATTCTCCGGGCGGACACTCCGCCGCCCGTCATTGAGTTGACCTCCGTCGCCCGCTCGCTGCCCGCGCCACGGCGCCTCGCCGCGGAACGCGCATTCCGCCGCTTCGATCGGAGATCGAGCATCTCCGAAGTCCTCTCGCTGCTTCTCGGCGCGATCCGGCGCAGGGCCGCGTTGCCGGACATCCTTGGAGTCACCGCTAGCTCGCGTTTATCCGCGCTTGGCCAGCAATTCAATGTCGTCTATTGCCATCCGCTGGACGACCGGGCTGAACGCGCTTTCTCGCTACATCGCAGCGGCGATGAGCTGATCGAGGTCGTGGTCGAGAGCGTCGTGTCGCCTTCCCGTCAGCCTACCCGCGGCACGTCATGGGCGTGGGCTCTCGGCATTTTGGCGGCCATCGCCATCGCATTGCTGATCATCCGGCCACAATGGCTGGTGCTCGCCGACGCGCGCGCTGAACGACCGCCCGTACAGTCCAAGCCACGTGTGCATTTACGCGTGAATGTATATCCAACGGACGACTCATGGCGGCAGCTTCAGACGCGGCTCGAGGAGCTCGAGGCATTGGATCCCGAAGAATTGCGCATCGCCGCGCGCAGTTCGCGCGGCAGAATCCGCAAAACATATTCTGCTCTGATTGAGCACCGCGAGCGGATCGTCGGCTCCGGGAGCGACGCGCCCGTCCGATCGCCTGACGCCGCCACACGACTTCGACAAGTCCGCTCGATCCTCGATGAGCGTGTGCTTGGAAACGACGTCTGCGGGCGCGACGGAAACAGCGATTCGCTCATCCAGCGCTGGTGCGAGTCCTTCGCCAAGCTGGAACGCACCGTCCAGTCGCTTCCCGAGCCACCTTCGCTTCCATCAACGCCGCCCCCCGGCTCCATGCTTCAGGGAGGACTTCTTCCATGACGCGAGCGATCTGCAGCACGCGCATCCTTCTCGCCGTAATCGCGGCCACGATTGCACTGCCTTCCGTTGCCCTCGACTGCGGGCGGCACATCGCCTCATCGGGACCCAAAGCGAGAACGATCGTACTCGCCGGAGGCGATGCCTGGGCGCTCTTCCGGCAGTTTCTCGCGGAGATCGAGCAGCGCGATCTCGACGTCTCGCTCTGGAAATCCAAAGTACAGCTCTCGGACAAAGGGCGCGTCCGGACGATCGAGCTCGGGTGGACCAAACCGTTTTCGGGAGAAAGCGCGGAACGGCTGTGGCAGGAACGACTGCGCGGCAAGCGGGCGGAGATCAACCCACAACTGTTGGCGGCGGCGAACGGCTCGCAATGGGACGTCATCTGCGTCGGCCGCCTTCCACAACCTGATTCCCGCAAGAACAGTGCGGCGGCGGAAGCGGTGGTCTTCTTCAAGAGCGGCGTCCAGTACGCGTCGCGCGGCGACTATGCGAACGCGCTGAAGGAGTTCCAGGCAGCCGAAAAGATTTCCCCGGCGTTCGACGGGCTGCTCATGAACCTGGGCGTGACCTATCTGCAGTTGAAGGATTATGTGCGGGCCGCCGAATATCTGCGGCGCGCCATCGATCAGAGCCCGCGCAACCCCGCCGCGCATTACAACATGGCCTGCCTGCTGGTGCGTCTCGGCCAGAAGGATGACGCGGTCGCCAGCCTCGCCGCAGCCAGATCCAACGGAATGAAGATGACCGCGAGCGTCAAAGGAGATTCCGATCTCTTCCCGCTTCGCGGGCGTGCCGATTTCGAGACGCTGTTCAAATGAGCTGGAGCAAAATGCTATGAAATATCTGTTCGCTGGATTTCTTCTGGTCGCCCTCCCTCTGCGCGCCGGCCTTTTCGGCGGAGACTTCGACACCCGCAAAGGCGGAATCACCCTTCGCGTCGTCCGCCCTGCCGAGCGGTACCTGACCGGCAAGACGATGAGCGTCAAGATCAGCACCGCTCCGAAGTCGTTCACGCGGCATACGGAGCTGATCTCCGCCGTGGAGCGCGAATTGTCGACGCAATTCGTCCGCGTGGAAACCGGCGACGCCGATCTTCTCTTCGACATCCAGGTCGCGGCCTACGAGCCGCCTGCCGTCCGGCAATACGAAGTCAACGAGAAGCGGCGCATTCAGGTCGGCGAGACCCCGCTCTACAACAAAGATGGCACGCCTAAAAAGGGGCTCTTCGGTGGACAGGCCACGCAAGCGATTTACGAGGAGCGCATGGTTCCGATTGGTTACTGGGAAGGGAAGGGCCGCCTAGCGATCCGTCTCAGCGTCTCCCCTCATGGATCGAGCGCCGCCATCGATTCCGCCACGGCCGCCGCCGAGTTTTCGGAGAAGAAGAAGATCAGCGATCCCGCCCCCGACTCGCCGCTCGGCGAGCTCAGTCGCATGTTCGGGATCGGCAAGAAGGGTTCGGAACAAAGCCTGCAGACCGCGGACGGCCTCGACTTGCAATTCATCGAACAGGTCAGCAGCAAGACGGCCGGCAAGTTCGCCCGGGCGGTCAATGAAGTGCCGATGGTGCTCTCTACGGAGCCCGGCCTGGCGGGAGGAACGGCGCTGGCCGTTGCCGGCGACTGGACCGCCGCAATCGACACCTGGCAAAAGGCCGCGCTGAAAAACTCGAAGTCGGACTGGATGCGCCAGTTCAACCTCGGCGTGGGTCACGTCGCACTCGCCTTCCAGACGTACGATCAGGGTCAGGATGCGGCGCAGGCCGCGGCCCTCTTCGAGCAGGGCGGCCAGCTGCTGCTCAAGGCCTCGGCGGCCAAGCCGGGCGAGAAGCACATCACCGAAGCCCTTCGTCTCTACGCGTCGTTCAAGTCCGCCATGCAGAACATCGCGAACGAGACCGCGGCACGCGAAGAGAACGAAAAGCGCACGCTGGCCGCGATCTCTGCGCAGAGAGAGAAAGCTCTTCGCGAAAGCCATCCTGATTCACCGAAGGAAGCTGCTTTCCGGCAGCTAGTGACGGTGCGGCTTCGCGGAGCCAAAGGCGCGCTTCCTTCTCAGGAGCGAACGGATCTCGAATCCACCGGACAGAGGGGCTATGGCCTCACGCCGCTTCAGGCCCAACGCATCGTCTTCCAGGAGAACGACCGGATCGAATCGGCGACTGCGAACGTCGGCACTTACGAAGAGACGTTTTCCGCGCTGGTCGAGGACGGCGTCCTCTCCAATGACGAGCGCGGCGTCCTGCAGGATCTCGCGAAGAATCTCTCGATCCCGAAATCGTCAATGGAGGCGATCCATAGACGATTCACGTTCCAGGAGCAGCCGCCGCAAAAGGTACAGAGCACGAAGGCGAAAAGCGAGAGCAATCAGGGCGGAGTGAAAAAACCATGAAGCTCGAGCGGTTCTCACTCGCCTGCGCATGCTTTCTGATGGTGGCTGTCGCCAACGCTCAGAACTGCGTGACGCAGGCGCTCGGAAGCCTTGCCAAGGCTCGCGCTGAAATCGCCGCCGGCAATCAGGACAAGGGACGGCAGTGGATCGAGCAGGCGGCGCTCGAATGCCCCACCAGTGCCGCAGTGCTGCGAAAGATCGCTGATCTCTATGAGGCCCTCGGCGATCAGGAGGTCGCACGCTCGTGGCGGGAGCGCGCCGAAGCGCAGGCACGCGGTACTCCCTTGAAGCTGCAGAGTCCAACGCCGTCAGGGAGCGCTTCCGGGCCGTCGGGCGGCTCGACGTGCGACCAGTTGCCGAAGGGACAGCAGAGCTGGGTGCGGGAGAAATACGCGATCGTGGTCGGAATCAGCGGGTTTCACAATCCCGCCTACAACCTGAAATTTGCCGCCAAGGACGCGAGCGATTTCGCCGCCGCGCTGCAGGACCCCGAGATCGGACGGTTCAAGTCCGGTCCCGAGCACGTGCGCCTCCTTCTCAATGAAAACGCCACGGTCTCCAACATTCGCACCGCCATCAACGACGTCGCGAAGGATGCGCGAGCCGAGGATCTGGTCGTGATGTATTTCAGCTCTCACGGAACGGCCGCTGAGAGTGACGTGGCGAAAGATGACGCCAAATCCGGCTACATCATCACGCACGACACGGTTCTGTCGAATCTCTATGCCACGGCGTTCCCGATGGAGGAGCTCAGGCGGGTGGTGGAAAAGCGAATCCGCGCCTGCCGGGTAGTGCTGTTCCTCGATACCTGTTTCAGCGGCGATACGGTGAGCCCGGCGGCAGGCGGAGGCTCCAAGCTGCTCTCCCTCGGAATTTCGGATCAAACCAAAGAACGCATCGCGCAGGGAGTAGGCCGGGTGGTCATCGCCTCTAGTCGCAACGACGAACGGTCGTGGGAGTCGGAGCGCGATCAAAACAGCTACTTCACGCTCTATCTGCTGCAAGCCTTGCGGGAGAAGGGCGGCCGCGCAGACATCACCAGCATCTTCACGCAACTGCAGCGCAACGTTCCGCGCGCGGTGAAAAACGAAAAACACGCCAGACAAACGCCGGTGATGTGGCCGGAGGGCCAGCGTCTGGACATCGTCATCGGCACTGCCGTCGAGTGAGAAGGAGAACTCATGAAAACGATGCTGATCATCACGATCGCGCTCTGCCTCGCATCCAACGCGTCCGTTGCAGACGAAAAGGGCGCGAAGGCTATTTTCGTCGACACCACCAGCGGCGCTGTCGTCAACAGCAACGCCGCCAGAAAACAGGCGGCCAAGAGCTCCACCGCGACGCGCGGACCGGCCCCGGCGCGGGCATCCGCGCCTCCCGCCGAGGTCAGTGGACTGATGTATTACATCGAGCTGGTCTCGCCGGCCAGCGAGACTAGCCGAGTCACGACCGAGCGCGTCTTCAGTTCAGGGGAGCGCATTCTCCTGCATGTGATCTCCAGCATCGACGGGGACATCGCTGTTTTTCAACGAGCAGCCGACGGCCGCGCGCTCAAACTGTTCCCGGATGAGCGGATCGGCAACGGCAGTAGCCGCATCGTCCGCGGTGTGGATACCATTCTTCCCTCGCCGACGTCATGGTTCCGCTTCGATAACCAGCCCGGGGTGGAGGAGTTGACGTTAGTGCTGACGCCGCGCGCCGCGACCGCCGCACCGCCCATGTCGGAAGTCCCGATGCAGACCGCATCGTTGCAATACGACAAAATCGCAATGGCCGGAGGGAGTAAGGGATTGGTCGTCGAAACCGACAGCGCCGGGCCGGCACAAGGCACGTACGTGGTACGCCGCGCCGTGAGCGGTCGTCCTCCGGAGCCGATCGTTGTGGCGGTTCGCCTCAGGCATCGGTGAGTTTGAATCGATCGGGGGCCGCCAGTGGGGCGGCAGTACGGCCGCCGACGTGCCGACTCGGGCTGACCTGACGTTCAGCCGATCTCACGTCCATGTTGCCCCGGTTTTGATGGACACCACAGGATAGAGGGAGGGAAGGAACTGGTGCGGCTGGTTCGCTGGCGACGAACCCGGAGGAGCAGCATCACCCGCACGTCCTGGATGTTCGGCGGGTTCCGGAGAACGATCCGCACGCCGCCAACAGAACGCGACCTTACTTTTGGCGTTTCACGCATGACGGTCTGCGGCGGCTCCTCGCCGGAGTCGCTGCCGATCTCGCACTGCGTGATCGAACCTAGTGATTCGAATATTAGCAACAGCGGTATGCTCTTCCTAGGTTAGGTAGGTAGTGAGCAGACATGAGCCTCAGAGTGCCACTTATTGCGATCGGAATCGGGCCGGGGGACTCGGGCCTCTTTAAGATTGTCGTCCGCGCGCGTTCGCAAAAGGAGCTCGACAGAGCTCTTGGCGAAGGAGTGGCCAAAGAGATGCACGAGATCGCGGGACACGAGATCGACGTGGATATCATCCCAGAGATCTTTGCAGGCCCGCCGATCTCTGGAGACTCGCCGCAAGTTCCGGCTTCGCCATCGGCGCCATTGGCCATCGGCGGATCGGTGGGCCACCACTGCGGCACCGCGGGCTCCCTCGGATTTTTCGCACAGCGGCTTTCGGGCGGCGCCATTGGCTTCGTGTCAAATAATCACGTGATCGCCGATTCCGATCTCGGAAAGGAAGGCGATGACATCCTTTATCCCGGACCGATCGATCGTGGCGATCGGCCCAAGAACGTCGTGGCCCGTCTCGTTGCGGGATACCCGCTTCTGCAAAAGAACGTCCCCATCGTCGACGCGGCGTTCGCGTGCCTGCAGGATGGTGTCATTTACGACGCGTCGAGTATCGGCCCCTCGATGCAACTGCAGACGACGCTGGTTTCTCTTTACCAACAGCGAAACGTCGTGAAATTCGGCCGTTCCACGGGATACACGCGCGGCCGAATCACCGCCTTCTCTCTTCAGAACCTCGACGTCAATTTTACGTCGCTCGGGACGATCACCTTCAACGGCCAGATCGAGATCGAATCTGACGGCGACGTGCCGTTTAGCAGGCCCGGCGACAGCGGCTCGTTGGTCGTGAACCCGGATGGTCATCCGATCGGCCTCCTCTTCGGTAGTTCTTCCGACGGCAGATACTCTTATGTGAATCCGATCGCCGACGTTCTTCGCGCGCTGGACATTCGAATGCTTCCATGAAGACCGCCACACTTGCATCGGCGTCAAGGTGAATCTCAGCCGCGAGTGCGCTGGCGTGCGCCCGCGACCGGGCGGCCCTGAGGATTAGCGCGAAAGCGGGTGAGGAAGGCGGATTCCTCAGCCGCCACACGGGCGTTCAGGCAGAGTCGTCGACGCCCATCCGCGCATGGACCGTTCCTCCAGTGACGCGCGCCGACATATCGGACGACATCGTGTCCGATTCGGAGGAACGGCGCTCTCCCGACGCGCGCTTTCGCTTGGTCGGCATCGGCGTGTCGAACTTCTGGACGAGGAGCCGGCCGCGGAGGCGGAGCCGTCGCTGTTCGCGGGATGACGCTTACGCCGTGGCGTGGCCGTCGTATCGTGCGCTCGATGGACAGCGAGACGGAGCTCCTCGATCTCATCGCGGAGCTCACCCCGGCTCTCACCGAAGGGCGGCACGATCGCGTGCGCAGGATCGCCGCTCGGCTGGAAGAGCTGGTCCGGGCGGCGTTGCCGGCCGGCAGCCGGGACCTCGCCGACAGGCTCGACACGATCGGCCGGGCGTACAAGGCGGTCGGCGACACGGAAGACGCGTTACGGGTGTTTCGGAATGAGATCGACATCCGCGACACACTTGATCCCGACGACACGGATGTTCTCGATCTGGTCTCGCAAGTAGGATTGCTCTACCTCGGAACGAACCGGCTGAAGGAAGCGGTGCCGTACGTCCGGCGGGGGCTCGCCCTGCTGCGCGAGGACCGTGAATGCGAGCCGGCGGTGCTGCGCGACACGATCCGCGATCTCGCTCGCATCGAAGCGGAGGTGGAGAATCTCGCCGAGGCGGAGGTTTTGTACCGCGAGCTGATCGAACGGACTCGTGCCGAGGCAGGCGATCGGGCGCTGGAGCTGGCGGCTGACCAGACCGAGCTGGCCGGCATGCTGACGCTGCGAGGTGGCGCCACGCTCGAAGCGAGAGCGCTGCTGGTCAGCGCGTTGGACATTCAACGCGGGGCGCACGACGCGGATCCGGTAGCGATGGCCAGGACTCTGAGTCGCCTCGGCCTGAATCACCAGCGGCGCGGAGATCCGCGGGAGGCGTTGCCGCTCTTCGAGGAGGCGGTGCGCTTGCGTCAGCACGCTCTCCCTGGAACCGCCCCGGAGATCGCGGACGCCTTGAACAACGTGGGCATGGCCTATCTCGAGCTCGGTGATCTTTTCTCGGCCCGGAAGGCGTTGCAGCACGCCGAGGCGTTGCTGCTGGCTTCGGAAGTCCCGGACCGATATCGTCTGGTTTTCGTCGACACGAACCTCGCCGATCTCGATCGCCAGACCGGCCGGTATGCCGATGGCGAGTTCCATGCCCGGCGCGCCACGGAGAACGCGATCGAGCTGTTCAGCGAAGAGCATCCCCAGACCGCCGCCGCGCTGAACAGCCTCGCGCTGATCCATCAGGCGACCGGACGTTTGGAAGAAGCGCTTACTCTGATCGAGGCCGTTGTACGGATCCGCCGCGCCCAAACGCCCCCTGCTCCCCTCGAGGAGATGCTCGCCCTCAACAACCTGGGCACGGTGCGCGCGAGCCTGGGGATGTACGACGACGCCCTGGCGATCCTGCGTGAGACCTATGAGCGCGCGGTAGGCATCGTCGGCGAAAACCACGCGCTGACGGCAGGCACGCTGGACAACCAGGCCCAAGTCCATCGCCTCATGGGCCGGTCGAAGACTGGAATCGAGCTTGCGCGGCGCGCCGTCGAGATCCACCGTTCCGTGCAGGGAGAACGTCATCGGGATTTCGCCGGGTCCCTGAGCGGTCTCGCCAGGCTGCTGATCGACGAGAAGCAATACTTCGAGGCAGAGACGGTGCAGTTGCAGGCCATCGCCATCGAGCGCGAGATTCTCGGGCCCGACCACATCCGTTACGGCATCGACCTCGGGACCCTCGGAACTATCTACAGACAGACCGGCCGGCTGAAAGAGGCCGAGGAGACCGATCGTCTCGCGCTGGAGATCACCGTTCGCGCGGTCGGGCCCGATCACAGCGAAGTGGCGACGCAGCTGGTCAATCTCGCGAGCGATGTCGACCAGCTCGGCGATCTCGATACGGCCATCGATCTCGCGCGCGACGCCAGGGAGATCAGCCGCCGCGCGCTCGGCGACGTGCATCCCGAATCCATCACCGGCCTTTACAACCTCGCCGCGCTGCTCGTCAAACGAGGCAATTTTCTGGAGGCGCGACCGCTCGCCGCGCAGGCGTTGGAGATCGCTCGCCAATTCCTCCGTCCCGACCAGCGCGAGTATTCGTTTGCCCTCGGCAAGCTGAGCGACATCCAAGAGGAACTCGGGAACTACGCTTTGGCCGAAGCGCTCCTGCTCGAGAAACTCGAGGTGGACACCCGGGCGTTCGGAGAGTCGGATCCGCGCAATGCGCTTCTCCTGAGCGCCCTCGCCGGGGTCTGCCGGGAAAACGGCAAGCTCCCGGAAGCCGCCGGCTATGCGGCGCGGTCCGTGGCCATGCTGCGCGAGCATGGCGGAGAGAGCGATCCGCGGTACCCAACTGTCCTGTCGAACGAAGCCCTCGTGGACCTCGTTCGCGGCGACTACGCGCTCGCGCGGCAGAAGCTGTTGCAGGTGCAGGAGATCGAGACGCGCGGTCTCGGCCAGTCCGCGGCAACGTTCAGCAACCTGGGCACGGTCTATAAGGAGGCCGGCCTCTATGCCGAGGCCGAGGAGTGTTACCGCCGCGCAATCGAGATCGCGGGGCGTGCGGTTGGCCCGAATCACAGGGGAACCGCCACCCTCCTGAACAATCTCGCAATGCTGCGCGCGGAACGCGGCGACTTTACCGAGGCCGAGCGCCTGTTGCTGCAAAGTGGCGATGTCAAGGCGAAAACGATCGGACAGAGCGGTCCGAGCCATGCGCTCACGCTCAACAACCTCGCCGGGATCTATGCCCGGACGGGCGCATACGCCAGTGCGCGGAGGGTGCTCGAGCAGGCGCTCGAGATCGAGATCGCGACGCTCGGACCGGTCCACCCGCTCATCGCGACCACGCTCAGCATGCTCGCCCACCACTACCTCAGGCAGGACGACACGGACATGGCGGAACTGCTCGTCCGGCAGTCGCTGGAAATGGATCGCCAGATTTACGATGACGCACATCGCAGGGTCGCGGGAGGTCTGGACACCCTCGGATGGATCCACCTCTCCAGGGACGAGCTCGACGAAGCGGAGCGTTGCTACTCCGAGGCTCTCGCTCTCTTGCGGCAGTCCTTTCCGCCGGGGCATCCGGAGATCGCAAGCTCTTTGAATAATCTCTCCAGGGTTCACGATCGCCGCGGTGATTTCGTGCTCGCGGAGAAGCTGCAGCGAGAGGCTCTGGAGAGCTGGATTGCCGCGCACGGAGAAGAGCATCCGGAATTGTCGACTCCGTTTTCGAACATGGCCGGCATCACGGCTGCGCAGGGCCGCTACGACGAGGCGCTGGAATGGATGCAGCGGCGTGAAGCACTGAACGACCGCATCGTCGTGCGGACGCTGCCGGGCCTATCCGAGTATCGATGCCTGGGCTGGCTGGACTCGATGCGGTTGTCGATGGAATGCGTCCTCTCGCTGGTCGTCCGGAAACTGTTGCACGCACCGGCGGCGGTGCGCATGGCCTGCGATCTCGTTCTGCGGCGCAAGGCGATCGCGTTCGAAGTCCTGGCGAGCCAGCGGGCCACGGTCCGGCACGAGGACTCGGAGCTGTCCGAGGCGATGCAAGAGCTCGCGGAGCAACGACGGCGCCTGTCAGAGGAGAGTTTCGCCGATCCTGCGGTCATTGGCCCGGAAGAACATCGCCGCCGGAGCGTCGCTCTCGAAAACCGCGTCGAGGAACTGGAAGCGCACATCGCCAGAACGTCGCCCGCGGTCGGGCTGGAGCAACGACTGCGGCATGCGACTCGCGCGTCGATCGCGGCGGCGCTTCCTCCCGATGCCGCACTGGTCGAGCTGGTGCGCTTCGACGTCATCAACTTCGACGCCGTCGCGCCGCAGAAGCCCTGGGATGCGCCGCGCTACGCGGCCTTCGTCATTCAGGGCGGGAAACCGAACGACGTCGTGCTGCTCGATCTCGGCGACGCCGAGGGGATCGATCGGAAGATCGACGCCTTCCGCGGGTGGATCCGATGGTCGTCCCCATCGACCGATCCGGAGCGCAACGGGAGCGTGTTGCGCGAGGCGGTCTTTGATCCGATCGTGCGCGCGGCGCCCGGGCGCCAACGACTCTTCATCGCACCGGACGGCTCATTCAACCGCCTCCCTTTCGAGGCCTTGCCGGCACCTTCGGACGGATTCGTGCTGGACACCCATCACATCAGCTACGTGATTGCGGGCCGGGATCTCGCCGCATCGCCGGACGGCGCGCGGCCAAACCGCTCGCGAGCACCGCTCGTCGCCGCGGATCCCGATTTCGACCTCTCCGGCGAGGACGCGGCACCTAGGTACAGGGACCCACGCGATTTCAAGCCGTTACCGGACGCGCGGACCGAAGGCGTCGAAGTCGCGGACGCTCTCGGCGTGAAGCCGCTCCTCGGTGACCAAGTCCTGAAGGCGACCATCGAAAACGTTCGTGGGCCGCGAATTCTGCACCTCGCCACACACGGCTTCTTCCTGCCCGATCCCCGAACGGCGAAGCGCGCGCCCATGGTGATGACGACCGACCGCGCCGGGATCTCCCTGTTTCACGTCGTTCCCGAGAATCCCCTGCTCCGGTCCGGACTCGCGCTCGCCGGGGCAAACCGGGCGCACCGCGGATTGCCGTTGCCGCCTGCCGCGGGCAACGGCGTGCTGCTGGCGGTCGACGTGCTGGGACTCGATCTGCTCGGTACGGAGTTGGTCGTCCTGTCCGCGTGCGAGACGGGCCTGGGCGACATTCGAGCCACCGAGGGCGTGTATGGCCTGCGGCGGACGTTTCTGCTCGCGGGAGCGCGAACGCTGATCACCAGCCTCTGGAGCGTTCCCGATCGCGCGACCCGAACGTTGATGATCGAACTTTATGCACAGATCCTCGCCCGTCAGCCGCGATCCGACGCGCTGCGCAGCGCGCAACGATCGATTCGCGGTAATCTCGAAACCCGACATCCGTTCTACTGGGGCGCATTCATCTGCGTCGGCCAGGCCGGCCCGATCGGAGTCGCAGGGTAACGTAGCACAGGCTTGGATTATCGTGGCTTCGCGAACGCCATCCGCGCGATTGCGGCGTGTGTTCTACCCACAAACCGTGTGCACCTTGCGAGTCGCGCGAAACTCGCAAGGTGACTCGCAAGGTCGCGATTTCGCGGAGCTAACTCCCTCGGATGAGCGAGCTTGCACGCTCGTGGATGGAAAGGAATTGAAGCGAAGTCCCAGTTCAGAGAGGAAATCGACGACGTTGGCCGGATGCAGCCAGTCATGCGACGGCTCAATGATGCGTGCCAGTTCGGCGGTCAGAAGCTCGAACGTGCCGATGCGCATGGTCTATCGAGTTGCCGCATACTTCAGAAAAGGCGAGTGCCCACAAGGGTGAATCCCTACCTCCGGAAGAAAGCGGGATACGCCCGGTGAAACTCGAAGAGCCACGACCGTCTGTACCATTGGAGAATGACCATGCCGGGGGAGTTGAACCTGCGCTTCACCGAAGCGAAGAGCGTCGTTGTGCGCTTCGGATCCGACGACGACGGCACCCGGCAACTCCCTTTCGAGAATCCACTGAGCGATCGGGACCTCCACGATCTGCAGTGGTACGTGGAAACATACGGCGCACACTCTCTCGGCGATCCGGACGACCACGAAGCGAGTCGAATCTCCGGTCATTTGCCGGCGTGGGGCACTGCATTGTTCCGTGCGGTCTTCACGCACCGTGAAGCGCGGAGGAGACTCATTGCTTTCCGAAAATCCGGGACGAGCCAATCCCGACTTCTGACGATCTCGTCGGAGCATCCCACGATTCTCTCTTTGCCGTGGGAGCTCCTCTACGATCCTGACTCGCCGGCAGGATATCTCTCGCTCGGACGGCCGCGAACGAGCATCCGGCGCCGAGTTGCTGAAGCGACCGGCAGGCGAACACCGTTCAAGGTCGTGAAAAAGAAGACGCTCCATTTGCTTTTCGTTGTCAGCCGTCCGGCTCAGATGCCGTTCATCGACCCTCGCGCCGATGCGCAGGCAGTGCTCAACGCAATCGACGATTACGTTCCGGGGCGAATCTCCTGCGAGTTCCTTCGCCCGCCAACGCTTCAGGCGCTCATCGAGCGGCTGGAAGACAAGACCAGGCCAGGCATCGACATCATTCACTTCGACGGCCACGGCATTTACGACCGGTATGGCGATCCCGATCAGCGACCGCCTCCGGAATCGATCGAGCGGATCGGCGGAAACAGCCTCCTGCGCGATGCGAGATTCGATCTCGCCGAACATCCGGGAATCGGCTATTTGCTCTTCGAGGACGAAGACGGCGATTGCGACTATGTTCCAGCCGCGAAATTGGGCGCGAACCTTCACCGTCATCACGTCGCGCTCGTCATTCTTTCCGCGTGCCGATCGGCGATGGTCGCCAATTCGAAGAGCAGTGACACGGCGGAAATTCGTCCGATGGATAGCGTGGCGGCACGGCTCACGGCGACAGGAATCCCTTCCGTCATCGCCATGACCTACTCGGTGCTGGTGCAAACAACACAGGTCCTGTTCGGCACGTTCTACAAAGAGCTGTCGCAGCGCAGGAGCATCGGCGAGGCGCTCGACGAGGCGCGGCGATCCCTGGCCAGCGATCCCGTGAAATATGAGGTTCAGCGCCGGTCCGAGCGCATTCCGCTCCGGCTTTACGACTGGTTTCTTCCTGCCCTCTATCAGCCTGGCGTCGATATGCCGCTCCTTCGTGATCCCGGCGCCTCCGCACCGGGACCGCCCGTGGCGCAGCGCCGGTCGGACGTGCCCGCCGAGCCGGCCACCTGCTTTTTCGGGCGTCGCCGCGAACTGTGGAACATCGAGCGATGGCTCACCGGCCCGATGAGACGAATCAGCATCACCGGCTTTGGCGGACAGGGAAAGACGGCGCTCGCACAGGAGGCGGCCCGCTGGCTGATGCGGATCGGACTTTTCGAGGCGGCGGTGTTCATCGACTACTCGAAAACCCAGGGAGGCGATGCCGTCGCGGTCGCGGTGAACAACATCGGCGCAGTTCTCGATCAGACGGTGGTCGATGTCGCGGCCGTAACACGCACGCTGACCCGAACCGCGACCCTGCTGGTTCTCGATAACCTCGAAAGCCTGCCCGAGGAATCACTTCGACCTCTTTTGGACGCAGCGGTCGAGTGGTCCGAAACAGGCCGATGCCGCGTTCTCTGCACCACGCGCCGGGCGAACTTCGAACATACGGGTTATGGGCACACGGGAGCGAGCGGGCATCGAGTCATCAACCTCGCCGGACTCGGTAGTCGTCAGTCGCCCGACGAGACACTGGAATGGTTTTCCGTGCTCTCGAAAATACCGCCGGTTTCCACACTGCCACCGCTCGACCGCAATGAGCTGATTGAGCTATTCGACCGCGTCGACTTCCACCCGCTGTCGATTCGGGTATTGGCGCAACAGCTCAAGTCCCGCCGTCCCCAGGAGCTGGGCGATCGCCTCGAGAAGTTGCTGAGTGCAGCCTCGACGCTGCTCGGTGAGGACACTCCGCCCACCCTGGTGGCATCGATTCAACTATCGCTGGATCAACTCAGCCTCGCCGCGCGGGAAGCATTGCCGCGCCTCGGTGTATTTAAGAGCGGCGCGTTCGAGAACGACTTGCTGGTGATCACAGGGCTCGGCGGGCCGGCCGGTGAAGATATCCCAACCGAGGCGGGTGCGTGGCTCATGCTTCGCCATCAACTGGAAGAGTCGGCGCTCATCGAGACGGAATCCGTTCCCGACGTCGCCGTACCGTTCGTCCGCTTTCACTCGACGCTCGCACCGATGTTGTGGCTGCAGCTCGGCGACGACGAGCGCACGCGTCTGCAGGCCGCGCATCGCCAGCGCTATTTCATGGTATCGAAGTACCTCTACCTCAACGATCTGCGCGACGCCGACCACGTGCGCTCCATCGCCCGGTACGAGTTGCCGAATCTGATTCACGCAGCCCACGGCGCACTGCAGGATGGCGATCCGGGCGCAATGGAATTCGCCAATTCCGTCGCCTACTTTCTGTATCACTTCGGCCTGAAGAAAGACTCGGAGCTCCTGATCGCAGCCACATCGGGGGCCGAGCCGGGCTCGATGGAGTGGTACTGGTCTCAGTCGAACCTGGGCGACCAGCTGTGGCGCGATGGCCGTCTGAACGAAGCAGCGACGATCTTGCAGTCACTGCTCGCAGGCATGGACGAGCGCACGAGGCCGTATGACAGAGCGGTCACGCTGCTCCGGGTCGCGCGCTGCTATCGGCGAGGACAACCGGAGATCGCCCTGCGGCACCTTGCGGATGCAATCGACGTCTGCGCCGGCGCCCAACAGGAGCACAACATCGAGCGCCTGCGTGCGTTCATCGAGGCGGACCGCGGCGAGGTGTTGATGGCACTGGGTCGTTTCACCGAGGCATCGGATGCATACGATCGCTCGCTCTCGATGCAGCGGAAGTCCGGCGGCGGGAAACGAGCAGTGGCCCTTGCTTTTGCTCAGCGCGGCACGGTTGCGCTCATGTCTCGTCGCTTCGACAACGCAGAGCGGGACTATCGAAAGGCACTCGCACTTTTCAGATCATTGAAAGAGCCCGAGGCGGAGTCCGGTGTCTGGCATCAGCTGGGCCGGGTCTTTCAAGAGAGAGAACAATGGGAGAAAGCGGAGCGTCACTACCGGGAGGCGGCGCGCATCAGAGAAGACATCGGCATCATCACAGGCGAGAACGGTGCCGCGACGACGTGGAACCTGCTCGCGATCCTCAATGACTCGACCGGCAATCGGATCGCAGCAGAGGCATGGTGCCGCAAGGCGCTGCACGCTCATATCGAAGCGGGTGAGCCCAACGCCACGTCGCTGCACATCATGGCCAGTATCCTCGTCCATAGGGACGAACGTCTTCCGGAGGCTCGGCGTCTGCTGCAGGAAGCGCTCGCGTTGTGGGAGAGGCATCCCTCAGAAGTCTCCGAGCGATGGGTAACCTACACGCTCCTCGCGGAGATCGAGGAGCGAGAAGCGGATCTCGCGATCGACGCCGATACGCGCAACCAGGTGCGCAAAGAGGCGATTGAACATCGCGCCCTTGCCCGTGAGGCAAAGCTGGCCTATCCCGGCACCAGGTACGAGCTCGCCGAAGACGCGGATTTGATCAAGGCAACCGTCGATGCCGTGCATGGAGGCGACGGCGCCTTCGTGAATCGGATGCTCGAGGAGCGCATCAAACACGGCTGGACGAATCTCGCTCTGGCCATCCGTCGCGTTCTCTCCGGAGAGCGAGACGTCGGCGATCTGTTCGACGGACTCGATCTCGAGGATTCCGTCATTCTGGAAGTGATCCTGCGCGGAATGGCCGACGCACGAATCCTGGATCTACTGTTGCCGCAGCATCAGACGAAAGGGTGACTCTTCACAATGGCGATTGAACTGAACCTGCGCTTTCCCGATGCGGACAGCGTCATTGTTCGTCTGGGGGCGGAGGATGACGGCACCCGGCGCATTCCTTTCCTGAATCCATTGACCGAAAAAGATTCACGCGAGCTCCGATGGTATGTCGAAGCCTATGGTGCTTACTCCCTCGGCGATCCCGATGATCAGGGAGCGCGGCGGATTGCGTATCGTCTGCCCGAGTTGGGAATGGCATTGTTCCGCGCCGTCTTCGACGATCGCGAGGCAGCGTCTCGAATCCGGGAGTTTCAGGATTCGGAGAACGAAGGCTCACGCCTCCTGACGATTTCCGCGGAGCATCCTTCTGTTCTCACCCTTCCCTGGGAGCTTCTTCATGACCCCGCAACGGGCGGCGGATATCTCTTCATGGAGAATCCGCGAATCAGCATCCGCCGCCGGGTGGCTGGAGCGGCACACGGGCGCCGATCGTTCAAGACCGAGGCGAAAGAGGTACTGCGACTGCTCTTCATCGTCAGCCGTCCGGCCGAGTTCAACTTCATCGACCCACGCGGCGACGCACAGGCGGTGTTGGACGCGACCGATCAACAGGCGCCAGGCCGCGTGCAGTGTGAGTTCCTCCGCCCACCCACCTTGCAAGCGCTCGTCGAGCGCCTCGAGGACACCACCAGGCCGCCCATCGACATCGTTCATTTCGACGGCCACGGCCTCTTCACGCGCGCGGGCGAGCTGCCGGAAACGAGTGCGATCGAACGAGCGTCATTCGGTGAACAGGAAGATCGCTATCGCGATGCGCGATTCGATTACACCACGCGCGCGGGCATCGGCTACCTCCTCTTCGAGAACGAGGACGGCACGACCCACCACGTTTCCGCCGAACAGCTGGGAGCGAATCTGCACCGTCATCGGGTCGCGCTGGTCATTCTCTCCGCCTGCCGGTCGGCAATGATCAGTGATCACAAGGAGAAGAACGGTGCCGAAGTACGCCCGATGGGCACCGTAGCGGCACGACTTACGGCCACCGGGATTCCTTCCGTCATCGCAATGACGTATTCGGTCCTGGTACCGACCACTCGAATGTTGTTCGGCAAGTTCTACGAGGAGCTGGCGCGACACAAAGGCGTCGGTGAAGCACTCGACAATGCCCGACGATACCTCGCGAATCATCCCGTCAAATACGAAGTGCAGCGCGGAGCCGAGCGCGTTCCTCTCCGGCTCTACGATTGGTTTTTGCCCGCGCTTTATCAACCCGGTGTCGATGGGCCGTTGCTTCGGGATCTCGGCCCTGCGACAACGGACAGCGTCGTACCGCCGCGATCGAATCTCCGCGACGCGCCGAAAGCGGGCTTTTTCGGTCGACGTCGCGAGATCTGGAACATCGAACGCTGGTTCGCCGGGCCGGCGAGGCGCATCACGATCAGCGGCTTTGGCGGACAGGGGAAAACGGCGCTGGCCGAGGAAGCCGCTCGCTGGCTGCTTCGAATCGGGATGTTCGACGCGGCGGTGTTCGTCGACTACTCGTTGATGCAGGGGATGGATGCGGTCTCTGTTGCGGTGAACGACATCGCCGCCGTCTTACAACAGACCCTCATCGACGCGTCCGCCGCCACGAGCGCGTTGAAGCGGACTCCGACGCTGGTCATTCTCGACAACCTCGAAACCGTCCGGGAGATGCAGCTGCGACCGCTGTTCGACGCCGCGATCGAATGGTCCGAAGCAACCGGATCTCGTGTTCTTTGCACGACGCGCAGGGTCGACCTCGAGCATCCGGGATACGGCCAGGAAAACGACGTCCACCGAGGGATCGTTCTGGACGGGTTGGGAGATCACGAGACGCCTGACGATGCCCTGGAGTGGTTCGCCGCTCTCTCCAAACTCTCGCCTGTGCCCAGCGTGCCGCCGCCACAGCGCGAAGAGCTGATCGAACTGTTCGATCGCGTCGATTTTCATCCACTCTCGATTCGAGTGCTGGCGCAGGAGCTGAAGAGCCGGCGCGCGACCGAGCTCGGTGAGCGCCTGGTGGAGCTCCTGCGCGCCGAAGTGCTCGATGCCGGTCTAGGCACGCCGGCCAGCCTGCCGGCCTCACTCCGTCTGTCGATGGACCGGCTCGATTCCCCGGTGCGTGACGCACTTCCGAGTTTCGGCGTCTTTCAGGGGGGCGCATTCGAGGACGATATCCTCGCGATCGTGCCATCGCCATCGATCCGGTATGCGTGGCCGAGGTTACGGCGCCAGATGGAAACAGCGGCGCTGATTCAGCGGGAGCAGGTTCCGGGGGTCGCCTCGCACTACATCCGATTCCATCCCACGCTTGCACCGATGCTGTGGCATCAGCTCATCGAAGAGGAACGGTCGAACCTCGGAGCCGCCTATCGATGGCACTACTTCCAGAAAACTCTCAATCTGGTCTCGCTGGAGTCGCCTGATCGCGATCGCGAGAACGAAATTCTCGGGCGTGACCTGTCCAATCTGCTTCATGCCGTTCATGAAGCCTTCGATGCCCGTGAGGAATTCGCCGCCCCATTCGCGATGACCCTCATCCAGTATCTCGATCACCGTTCGCTCATCAGTGAAATCGACATTCTCGCCGGAAGAATGCAGCAGAGAGCAAGCGAAGAAGGTTCCATGGAATGGTTCGGGGACCAGCTGATCAAGGCCGGGCGGCTGATCGATCACGGCCGCTCAGAGGAAGCCGCCGAGTTGTACCGATCCCTGTTAAAACATGTGGATCCGTCTCGAGCGTTCCTTCGTGCCGAGATCCTCTTTCTTCTCGCCAGATGTTTCGAATTACAACCGGCGGTCGCGATGCAATACCTCAGCGAAGCCGAACAGGCTTTTCAACAGCTTCCGCGCGATGCCTACGCAGCCGCGCTCGGCTTCATGATCGACGCGAGCATGGGGAGTGCTCTGGTCGCACTGGAAAGGTACGCGGAAGCACGAGAGGTCTTCGCGAGGTCCCTGGAGATGGCAGGAGATCTCCGAATGGAAGGAGTCGTGCGAGGAGAGCTCGGAAAGATCGATTTGCTCGAGGGAAAGCTGGACGCTGCAGAGCAGACACTTCTCAGCGCGCTGAAGGTGTTCCAGGAGCTTAATGACCCAGGCAACGAAGCGGCGATTCTGCATACGCTCGGCAGGGTGTATTCCAGCGCCGAGCGATGGGACGATGCAGAGCGTCATTTTCGGGAATCGGCCCGCATCAATGAGCAACTGGGAATGCTCGCCGGGCAAAATGGCGCCAGCAGGAACTGGAGCGAGCTCGCCGTGGTCAACGACTTGGCGGGCAGGCCAGAGATCGCAGAATCGTGGTTCCGAAAAGTGATCGACGTCAGCAGAACGTTCAACGACGTGAATGGGCTCGTGGTCGGCCTCAACAATCTGGCAGTGCTCATCGCTTCGAGATGGCCACAGCGGATTCCTGAGGCTCGCACGGCGGCACAGGAAGCATTGGCGCTCGTAGAAGCGCTCGATCCCACATCGGAGGGAATCTGGCGAACGTACAGCTCCCTGGCGCAGATCGAAGAGAATGCAGCTCAAACGGCGGATCCGAATGAGAAGGATGAGATCCTGACGAAAGCGCGCGACTATCGTCTGCGAGCCGGTCAGGCCAAGCTCGTATTTGCCGGAAATCGCGTATAACGCGCGAGGGTAGTGATTCCCCGCTTTGGCGGCTCCCCTCTGTCATGTAGCGCAAAGCGGATTGAAGAATCCTTGTCGCGGGCTTCGACTTTGATTCAAGGGCGTCAGCTTCCGCTATCTCGCCGAGAAGCGCATGAAGAGTCTCCTCGCCGCGAATACGGCGAAGGACGACATGACCTTCACCATCCTCGACGTCGGCGGCGCGGAAGTCGCTACGCACACGATCACTTATCCCGGCGGAACGAAACCGCCGCCGTTACGAAGCTCACTCCGTCGCTGTTCACGAAGCTGGTGATGGCAGACTTCGACCGTTTCGTCAGCAACGACCAGGTTCATTACAAACTGAAGGACGGGGCTGAGCGGGCTGATGTCGGCGACTGACATCTACAGCGATGCCCAGAAATCGGCGAGGACACTGCGACCGCTGGAACTCTGATCGAGTTGCGCATCTTTTCACACGGCTGGATGGGCGGGCCGATTTTTCTCAACAGGCATGATGACGGTCCGGGCGGAGGGCGTGATCCTGATGATTTCGATCCGCGCACCAAGGATTTTTCGATACCGACTATGGACCGTGTGGCGCTGGATTCGTTTCAGAAAGCCTTCACCCGGAGGGCTTCAGCTGCTATGGGGAGGATAATCCGGCGGTGTTCCTGATGGAGTGCTTTACGCGAAGCTTCAAGAACGCTTCACCGCGGATGCGCTGCGTGAAGCGACGACCGCCGCGATCGAAACGTTCGGCGCGCTCGATGTGCCAAACTGGGTGCCGTACATTCTCTATGGCAACTGGTCCTGACGAGCGGCGGTGGTGCGTCGCCGCTAAGCTCACTCGAATAGTCGGGACAGGTCCAGCGCCAGCAAACCACGCGTTGTGCCGACGAATACTTTTTCCGGTCCCCTGTCCACAGCGATGTCCGTCACCGTAGCGAACAGATCCAGAACGCGGGGCTGCGAGTGCAATCCTGAATACACCTGCAGGTGGCTGTGGAAACATCCGGCCAGCAGCCACTCACCGCGCTGTCCGTGTGTGATGGCCAAGGCCATTACGGATCGCTCCTGTTTACCCATGTCGCATGGAAGCGGCTTGCGCGTCCTGGCGTCCCAGGCGACGATCTTCTCTTCATCGCCGGAGAACACGAGGAGTTGTCCACCGAATCGTCCGGCAACGACCGATTTGACCCAGCCCTCATGAGCCCGCTCGGCGCCCAATGCGATCCCACGCGTAGCCGACCAGAAGCCAACCGTACCGTCGTCGCTGCCGGAAACGATCACGTCTTCCTCTTTGCCGGGGATCACGGCCAGACACGTCGCTGAATCCTCATGGCCGCGCATGGGACGGCCGACCGGCTTCCCCGTGAACAGATCGAAGCGCCGCAATCCGCCATCATGGCAAGCTGCTACCGCGACCGGTCCGCGTTTCCCGCGCGCCACCACCACGGCGAAAACGCCGCCCCCAAGCCGGCCGACACGGATGTCGTGCAAACGCTTTCCCGCATTCAGATTCCAGAACTTCGTCCGGTCCTGGCTGGCGGACACGAGCACCGGCAGGCCGTTCACCTCGGCAAAGGCGAGCGAACGGATGAAATCGTCGTGACCTTCTAGGCGAAATCGCTCTTTCCCGGAACGGCAATCACGGAGGATGATCACCGGCCTCCCTGCCTCCTCGGTGCCGGTGGCCAGCAACTCCTCGCGGTTCACGCGGCAGAGCGCCAGACATGTCACACGACTCTCATCCGGCGGTCCACCCTCGGCGAGAGCAGCCACCGGCCAGATACGCACCATCCGATCCTGCCCTCCCGACACGATCAGCGGTTTCCCTCGGTCCTCCGTAGTCGCGATCGACGCCACACTCGATTCCTGGTGCGCATCGATCTGGCCAATCGGTTCGGCAGCCTCCGATCGCCACATCGCGAGACTCCCGTCCTCGCTTCCGCTCACGATTGTTGGGATGCCGTCGCGCCGCAGGAGCACCAACCCCGTGACCGCGCTCAAGTGCTCCCCCACACACCGTGCACGCCAGCGCTTCGCCCCTCTCGTCCACACTTTGATCTTTCCGCTCTCGTAACCCGTGACAACGAGGAGAGTGCCACCCTCCTCGGCAGCGGCGACCGCGGTGACGGAGTCACCGTCAACGTCCGCAGGTGCCAACTCGAGAACCCGTTCACTCTCCAGATTGATCAGGAGCAGTGCCCCGTCGCGCATGCCGCACATGAGCCTTCGCCCGTCGTCGGCCGGAGCCGCCATCGCCTGCACGAACTCATGACCTTCGATCGCGATCGACCGGATCCTCTCGTCCGCGTTCGGCAGGGTGTAGACGTACACCATCTGGTCGTTCCCCGTCGTCACGAGTACGTCCTCGCCCGCGAGCTTCACCACTCTCACGGCGAAGAGGGAGCCTTCGTGAGCATCGATGCGATGAAGCTCAGCGGACCCGCCGAGGATTCGCGACACACAAAGCTGTCCGTTGTCGTCTCCGGAGATCACCAGCGGCGAATGGATGGCGAGCGACAGAACCATCGCAGAATGCGTGCGCAGCGGCGCGGTGAGATGCACTCCGGAGCGCAGTGACCATAGAAGCACGCGTCCGTCGTGCAGTCCCGCAGCAATCGCCGTCTCGCCTTCGATCGTGCCGCTTGCGATCGTGGAGACCGAAGAATCGGCGACCAGAAGGCGATTCTTATGTTCGCGTCGCCAGAGACACCAGCGCACTCGCCATGACGGACGGACGGGTGACGCGGCGGCATGCCGCACAAGCTCGTTGGCGCCGAGTTGCCGCGCGCGTAGCGTGAGTGCCGCCAGCGCATCGCCCGGCGTATCGATGCTGATGTAGGGCGCTGTCCCGAGGTACACATGCGCCTCGAGAGTCAGATCCGGCATCGCGGTCAGCCCGAGCTGGAGTCGCGCCGGGTCCGCGGCGACGAGATACAGCGGATCGCGAAGCAGCCGCTCGAGCGTTCCCGCCACCGCTGCATGGCTGGCGAGGTGGCGCCGGATGTAAGGATGCGCCTCCAGCCAGCCTCGGGTCGCTCGCGCGACGAGCGCGTCGACGATCCGTTGCTGCAGCGTCTGAGAGCGCGATGCGTTCGATGAGCGGAGGTGGTCCGCCAACGCCTGGTGATAGAGCCGGTAGACGGATCGATCGTCTTCGAGATCCTCGATGACGTACGGCGCGGCGTGGTCGAGCAGCCATTCGATGTCCGAATCGGTGTAGGGCCGATCGGAGAGCGCCGAGGCCAGCGGCGCCCATAGGTCGTCCCATGGCAGACCGCGCCCTTCCGCATACGCAAGGGGACGGAAGAGATCGCGCACCATAGTCTCCCGCTCGCCGAAGCGCGCGAGATACTCGTCGAATGCCGTCCCGACAGAAGAAGGAAACCGCTCATCCCATCCCTGAACATGAATATTGACTGGCTCCGGGGCCGCAAGGAGGCTGTAACCGACGATTCGCGCCACGAGGAAGTTTGGAAACGCCCGGGCTGCGACCGCGTCGGCCACGGTGGCCGCGAGCTCGTGCCGGTCGCGATACGGCGTCCGCGCATCAGGCTCCTCCTCCGCGAGAAGCCGTTTTCGCACATATGCCGCGATGTCGGCGACGTCGATGTACTTCGGGTCGTCCAGGTCGATTGTGTCTACGGCCGGCCCGAGGTAACGGAGGTACTGTTTTCGGGTGCCCGTGATGACGCGGACTCGCGGAATCTCCGCAAGGCGCTGCAGCACCGTGTTCGCAATCAACGCGGGTTGCGCCGCCTCGTCGAGAGCATCGATCAGGATGGTGAATGGATGGCCGAGGGCACGAATCTCGGCCAGAACGGACAGCAGGCTGCCTTCGTCGTCCCCCTCTTCGGCATTGGCGAGCGCGGAGTGGATCTCACGCACCACGCCGGGGCGTGTCTTTCCTTTGGCGTGAATCCAGACGTCGATGGAGTTGTCGGGAGGCTGCAGATCCGGCGCAGGAAGTGCTGACGACGGCATGCGCTGCCGAACCTCGGGAAGCGCGAGCATCACAAGCCGTCCGAGCACTGCCGATTTGCCGGCTCCGGGCGTGCCGGTGACCACCTTCATCCCCTCGCCGTCACGCAGAAACTCCACGAGCTCCCGCATCGCCTCGACGCGGCCGGTGAAGTGCCACCCCTCCTGCGACTCCACTTCCACGCCGCGTGCTCGCGGCTCCCAATGCAGGGCCAGATCGGAATCGCGCGCACGGGCTCGCAACCGGGCGTGCTCTTCCAGATCCGTCGCCGGGTGGATGTACGGACGGAAGCGGGGGTTGGGAAAAAAGCGCGGCCGGCCCGTTGCCACCGTTGATGCGACAGCGATCTCCCCGGGAGGCAGCTCGCGGTTCATCACGTCGAGGATCGAGTCGACGTAGAGGTATTGCTGCGTCTCGCCACCGGTGCGACGATCATGGATGGCGTTCACCAGAGCGACGCTGAAGACCTCCTCGCGAACCAGGATCAACGGCAGCGCGGCACCGAGCGCGGTCACCGCAACGAGTTCATCCGGCGCCGCCCGCCGTGCCGACTGCACGCGCGCGAAGAACGCAGAGAAATCGAACGCGCCCTGCCCTGCCTTGCAGGTGTCGAGAATGATCATCATCTGCCTCACCGGCGATTCCTCGAGCATGGCGGCGAGGGACTCGGTCGGTACGGCGGTGCTGATCAGGCGCTCCGGGTGGTAGTCCGATGGCAGCAGGTAATGGCGTCTCGCATCGGTCGTGTATCCATGACCCGCGAAGTAGATCGTCACCACGTCCGAAGCGCGGCGCTCCGGCGCGTGCAGCCAGCGGTCGATCGTCGACTCGAGAGCCGCCTTCGTGGGATCGGTCCCGATCTCCTCGAGCACGCGCGTGTACCCGAGGGAGCGAGTGAACAGGTCGACGATACGGGCGCAGTCCTTGGTGCTCGCCTTCAACTGATCCCGCTTGGGAAGATGCGGATATGCGTCGACGCCGATCGCGATCAGGAACGAGCTCGACTCCGACGCGATGCTTGTCACATCCCGATCGGGTGCCACACCGTTGTCGTCTTATGGAAGTCGAAGATCGCGTACGGGCTCTGCGAGCGGCGACGCGGACTTGGCGGAACAGCGCCGGGGCGAAGGCACGTGGAGTGCGCGAAGACTGATTCCGACATGACGGGGTTACGTTAGCACAGGCCCTTCTACTCGATCCACGTCGGTTGGTTGGAAGGCGAGGATCTCGAAAGCCGGCGATCACTCGCTACGCGTGCTTTCCCAGCCTTCGCTCGTTCGACGAGTGCGCCCGATACGCTCCGTAGACCGCAGCGAACAACCATCCGGGCACCGCGCCGACCCCGGGGATCATGAAGGTCAGGAAGATGAAGAGGAAGAGACAGACGAAGAAATCCTTCCAGCTCTTGAAGTAGATACCGACGCCGAGCGCGCCGAAGAACACTCCGAGGAGAAATGCGACGAGCGGATTCTTCTGCTTGTCCAACGGCTTGAGCTGTTCGACGAGTTGGTGCGCCTGATGCGCGGCATGAATGCCGTGGCCCGGATTGTGTGACGACATGATCCCCTCCCTCCGCTATTGGACGGTCCGGGCCTCGATTTTTTTTGTGAACCGCCGCGCTCGCGAAACCAATCCTGACATTCAGCCGATCTCGCGTGATCTCGAGCCGTTTCGCGTCGATTCGCGGCAATCTCGCCTAACCCAGGCCGATACGCGTCTGCGCGATTTGGCGTTCCTAGCAGAGAAAACATGACAGGTCTCGTCCGTCTCATAGCTGCTGATGAGGCGTTGAACGCCTGCAAAATCATGCTTAACGACGACCGTTGGAGCGAGTACGAATGAGCGATGCACCAATCATTGAACGCAACATCGTCATCGACGAAGAGTCATTCGCCCTAGTCGTCACTACCCATCACGACGGCGCAGTGGCCACCACCGCTATTCATCGGCACGACTTTCAACGGCGTATAGGTGGGGCGCGGTTTGTCGAAAGCACGGGCGGTCTATCGGAGGTGGGCCACCTATCGAGCACCATGACGGAGAAATGCATGGCGGCGATGATTCCCGCCGACGGGCAGAAATCGGTGATCGTGACCGGGTCGAGTGCCCCTCTCTCCGAAGAAAAGAAAGCCGCCATCCTCATCGAACACGTACGGGTGGTCAAGGATCTGGATCCAGGCGTGATCGTCGGGCCCGACATGAACCCTGAATCGGTGCAGGATCTCGCGGCGCGCGCCGAGGGGCTGCTCGACCATTTCACGGGGCTAAGTACAGCTTCCCACAAACGAGTGTCCAGTATCAGGCGGCACGAGAGAGCGCGTCTTCGGCCGCGCCAAGGACCTTGGCGAATGATGATCTCGACCAGCGGAATGGATGGGCGTGTTCGTTCCATTCAGCGATAAATGAGCGAAGTTTGCTCTCAAGGTCTTGGAGATTTCGGAAGTTCGGAGCAGAGAGTCGCTTTCGCTGCAGAATCGAGAACCACTGTTCGATCTGATTCATCCAGGAACAGTGGACGGGTGTGAAGTGAAAGCGGAACCGCGGATGCAATTCGAGCCACGTCAGAACCTTCTGACCGGAGTGCATGGGCAGGTTGTCGCACACGATATGGATGAGAGTGATCGAGGGTGGAGTCTGGCGTTCGATCTCGGCCAGCAGCGCCAGGAAGTCTTCCTGGCGCTTCCGCGGTCGACAGACGCCGATGACGTTTCCGCTTCGAGTGTCGAAGGCTCCGAACAGCTGGAGAGCACCACTCCGTCGATATTCGTGTTCCACTCTCACGGGAGTATCGGGACGGGCAGGACGGGTGGCAAACTTTCGGGTACGCGGTTGTAATGAGGTCTTCTCGTCGACGCAAAAGACACGTTCGTGCGGCTCCAGTTCACGGGTGTAGAGGTCACAGATCTCGGCGGTCCGTCGGCGAAACTGTTCATCTCGAGGTCCTTTGGCACTCAACCAGTAGTGACTTCTCCATGGTTTGAGGCGATAGCACGCCAGAATCCGCTGCACTGATTGCGGAGAGATCGTCTCCACGATTTGGTCGCGTTGAAGCGTTCGCGCCAGCTCAGCGCATGTCCACAGCGAGAGCGATCGTTGCTGATCGTCAGGTAGGTCACAGGCCAGCTTGACCAAGTGCGCGGCCACCGCTGGGGGAAAACCTCGGCGGACGACCGCCGCGCGGCTCGTCGTTGAGTCCCGCTACTCGTTTTCGGCAGTAGCGCTGCGCCCACTTCCGGACGATTCGACGGCCGCACCCAACCTCTCGTCCCACTCTCGACAGTGATCGCCCTGCGGCTACTCCGAGAATGATCTTTGCCCGCACTACCAGTCCATGGGCAACCGCATGCGAGCGCGTCATCGTCTCCAACTCCTCACGCTCGCTCTCGTTCAACTCGATCCGAATCGGTGTTTCCCATCCCATCCCCTGCCTCCCTCACCGACGTTGCCTCTATTTTACTGGACACCCGGTTTCGGGGAGCTGTACTTAGTTCTGCTTTGTCACTTTTCGGGCTCGTCATAAGGGAAGGCTTCTCCTCGTCGTAGGAAGCGTCTTCGGAGGAGATCGATCAGATCGTGGTGTGTGCGGTCGCGGCGTGGGAGGTAATGAACAAGCAT